>JAABUJ010004666.1_pt1 | contig 14248 bp, 18 predicted proteins | sample 5559131 | NCBI WGS metagenome assembly JAABUJ01 (sample SAMN10711875, study PRJNA513366) | rock metagenome | isolation source: Antarctica rocks | place: Antarctica: Victoria Land, Mt New Zealand nord | collected 2016-01-07
AGATCGCACTTCCAGTCTGATTCGAGCATACTTTGGCGCCTTGGACGTAATCTAGGAGATTAGGACAGATCTCCTACGTAGAGCAAGGTGGTCTTTCGAAACAAAAGACTTAGCATAGCCTTGGTGAATGCGGCAGCTTCACTGTTGCTAAGAAGCTCCTCGATAACCCATGCTCGGGCTCGGTTTCTGCAACCTCTGAAAGTATGCATCCGGGGACCGGTAGGGGCCGTTATTGATCTGTGCGTTAAGCTCAGCTAAGCTCAGCTAGATCCACACTGCATGGTCCGGGCCATCGCGAACCAATGCCGGCGATTTCTTGCTTGAGCGGCTATACTGAAGTGCATGGACTATACACCTTAGCTTGAATTTGTGGATATTGGTGCCGGTTCACGCTTCGGGGACGGCTGGAAATTTCCGATAAGGGAGCATGATCGAAATTACTAGAGGTTCGCTTGCACTAGACGTACTCTATGTTTCCAGAAGACTGCAACTGAAACCAAATCTAGGCGTTAGCTGCGCCACATGTTTGCGGAAGGATTGCATCTGAGGCAGCGTTTTGTCGATCGCCGTTGAGGAGGCTCGAAGTATGAGAGCAGGGCAGAGACGACATGACATATAAAATCGAAGCGCCACCTCCAGAGACGGAGCCAACAACAGAGCCAACATCATCTTACACGCTTCCAGCTCCTTGTCTTGGTTGTGAGGAAGTTTCCAGCCCTCATATGCTGAACGACCTATCAATATTCATAGTCGAATCTGGACTCATCAAAGTAAAAATGACGTGGGTTTCCCCTTCGTCTTCCAGCGAAGTCCTCCCATAAATAGCATCGCACTCGTACCTTCCGTCTAACATCTGAGGGACCCAAACAGATCACACCGGGAAGCGCAAGCCAAGCCGAGGACTGAAGATGCATGCCAAACGAACGCTGCCCGTTATCCAGAAGCCATGAGAAGATACCTCTCGGAGACAGACAGATTCAAGGAATTTCTAGTAAAAGAGCCCCATACAGACCAAAATATCTCCTCGGCACCGAGTAAAACGTCAGACTATCGTGTGTCTGCTATGTATTATACGGGCGACTTTGACAAGGGTACGTCTGAAATACTACTCTCTGGCACTTCTAGGACGGGAAACTAAGCGACAAAAGGTGCTCGGAGATCTTGAGCGAAAGGCCGATGACATTGCGTCTAAAGCCTGTCAGGCAACGTCTGTGAGGGATTGATCCCCCACAATCGGCTTGGTTCTCATGGCCGCTCAGGAGAGTTGGGCTTCGTGATGTACAATACTTCCCGCGTTGATGACGTTAGAGAGCGATAGCACCGCTGGGTCCTGAGAGCGGATGGTTTAAGGCGTCTAGTACCTGCAATAGTCATTAATTAAGAGACTCCACAATGTATGCTACGTCGTATTCAAGATTTTCAGCAGGAACTCGAATGAACCGTGGTGATCAGCATCAGCTTGTATCATGAGAAATGTGCCGGCGCAACGTAGAAGGCATGCATTATCCGACGAACCGTGGGTCCTTAGCAGGCGATACAGCGGGTTGCAGTATGCAGACCTACCAGCGAGAGGAGCTCATACCCCAACACGTGGAGCTGATATGGTGTTCCGTAAAGAAGGTGCAGCTTATTTGACCACTTGAAAGAGCCCATATCTTTCTCCCTGCTTGCGATTGTTGACCATAAAACACCGTGCCACGTGCCTGCCTCTATCATTCGCAAACGTCCACAGCGATCGGCAGTAAATCCGGCGGCCTCCCCTCGGTATTGAAGCAACAGTGGCAATACTTCCGCCGCGATCTGTTGCGCAGTGTGGTTAATTGGTAACAGGGCTTATCACGTATTGCAGGTGCCGCAGGAAAGACAAGAGGGGTGCCTGGGGTAGAATGAGCCCGACTCCTGGAGTAGCACCATGCACATCAGCCTTAATGCATGCGATGAATACCATGCATGATGGGCGAGTCCAGTGATCTGGAAAGACAAAGCTTGTGGAAGGGCCACAATGAGGCTGGCGGCAAGCCTTTCCGACTCGGCTCTGCTATTGCCGCCTGCAATTGCTTGGTTGTCAGAACCTTGTCAGTCTTTACAATGTTGCTTACCACGCCCGTCGTAAACCTTCTCCGCCGCGTTCGATGTCCAATTGCGGTATGCCTCGCAGAATGCATCGGAGCTTTGGTATTGGGGGCGATTTGTCATGAGGTGCCACAATGTTTAGAGGCCCTGAGTCAAACGAATGTCTGAATCCCAACTCAATTGTGCGACGAGAGGCAGAGCAGAAGAATCCTTCGTGTGAGCGACAGCGAATGTCTGTATGGGCTGTACTGGGTAGGAAACTACCACACAGTTTACGCATGATGTCAATTTATGGGCTAGCTCGAAGGAACCACCCGAGAGATTCCCGAGCGGCTCTTCAACACTATAATTAGACACGAAATGATGCAGACGTACTTCAGCCCGGTAATAATACTTCGAACCATGCATCATTGTGCAATACCTTTGATGTAGGAGGGTGTCAGATGTCGTCGAAGCATCAATCGTGTCGTTCTCGTCGTCGCGGCCATGTCCATTCTACCTTCACCGATGGACTCCATAAGTATAGTTCTATTAACCAAAACCCACAATACATCTCACCTGCCACATAGGCCCCGCCATATGTCATAAGTAGGTGTGGGAGCCATAATGTTCACAACATTAAGCTAGTCTCTGGATGGTCGCAACCCCAGCACAGTAATGATCAAGGATGCCGCGACAACACTCGATGTTGACTCACTCATTGGTATTCTGCATCATTGCATCTCTCAGCTCTTTTTGCCTTGTTTTTCAGCTGTCCTCGGGCGCAGCTACTACTTCTGGCTTATTTCGGGCACTATAGTCCCAATGATATGTTGCGTCAATTAGTGAGGTATTCTCGATTCAAGCATCCGGAAAAGCCAACCACCATCGTTCGGCCTTTCACGGCTTTCCTTAAGGACGAGTATGGCCCAGTAAACTGGCACATACAGCACGTTAGCCGCTAAGATCGAATATCGAGATTCTGGCGTGCTTAGACGAGACGAGATATTCTACTCGTATTGGTCGATGGATCGCTTGATTCATGCTGCATACGTCCGTATCTATCCAGTTCACTTGAGCTTCGGCGTACTGTGATGAGATACTCCACTGAGCTTTGTGCTTGAAGTTGACATAAGCAATGTGTTTGGGTGTTCAAGAGACGGTGCCAGGATTTTGGGCTGGGGACCGCCTCATACATGCAGCACACGTCCGTATTTATCCGGAGCACTTGAGCTTCTGCGGACTATGATGAGGTAACTCGTTGGGATTTGTCTTTGCACTTGACACAGGCAGTATACTGAGGTGTCCGCGGGAGAACATGTTAGCTTTCGGCTACGTATTGCTCGATGCATGCAGCATACGTTCGTATTCATGTGAGCTTTTGTGGACCAGGAGAAACTTCGCAGTCTGGCTTCGCCTCTGCACATGGAAGCAGCCAGCGTGTTGAGGGTTTTAAGGATGAATGCTTGCGCTTCTCGCCGTTTTTGTGAGCTGCGTTGTTAGATAGGTTCTCATTATTCCCGTTTTGAGGCAATTCATCATCCGGCTCTCCCGCTTCGCGAGAATTTACTAAGTTATCCCTCGAGATGAGTCAATAGCAGAATTATAGTGTTCTTCAGAGGAATATATAAATACATATATTACGATTATCTCCTTCCATATCTTCCATCCATCTTCCATCCAAAACTGACTTCTCCAAACTTCAGAACATCCACACATTCCCCCAAGCCTTGCTTAACTTACAACCCTCTATTACCAGCAAACAGTCATTCGCAATCGAACAAGCAACATGCATCTCTTAAGCTTACTCCACACCATCCAGATCCTCTGCCTCTCCCTGAGCTTCCTCAGCAGCCCGGGCCGTGCAGAGACAGTCGGCTGGGCAGACTCGCACGCCCCAATGCCAGCAATGAACCAGACAATCGAAGAATGTAAGTCCCTCCTCACCCTCCCCAGCCCTCACCCTCCCCACCTCTAACACCCTCCAGACTGCAGCTACCCCCGCTCCTTCCACAGCATCCCCTACTTCCCCTGGAGCTGGTGGCAGTTCAAGCACGCCACCGTCTCCGACGGCTCGCTCTGCTGCCAGCTATGCTGGGAGAGCAACATCAACTGCGTATCGGCGTGGTACGACGCCCGCAAGGACACGAAGAACTGCATCATGCGGATCCGTGCGTTCGCGTCCGGGGAGCTGCCGCCGTCGCATTACTGCCCCAACGGGGTCTTTGATAGCTCGCGGCTGAAGCAGTCGGTGGAGCGGGAGGATTGGTATGGCTGGATCTTGGGGCCGTGTCTGACGAGGTGGCTGTCTACGGGCTCGGCGAATCATGGAAGGATCGCATCTGGTCATTTTGATGACTCGGAGGATTAGGGATGGGCTTGGGATAGAGGATGTCAGCATATGAGTGGACGGTCCTGAATCTGTTGTCGGGGATTGGATGAAGGGATGATCCATATAGAGAGGAGTCACAGGCGGCATACTAGAATAAATCCATGTTGACTGACATTCCATGAAATTGACCACATCTTAATGGTACGACACCGGGTGATTGAGTCTACGCTAAACCGTTGAACAGTGCCTGAGCCAAAGCAACTATCTTCCAAAGCAGATTTTTCAAGGTGTCTAAGTCTTGTGATCAATGGCAAAGAAAGCCCCCTTTCACCGTCTGCCGTTCACGAGGCGGATCGTAGATAATCTCTTGAAGCGTCCTTCGATATCTGATGTCCGCCTTGTTCTCCTTATCAACCCCACCATTGCGAAGCAGAACAAAGTCCGCCGGTGCTCCACGCTCAAACGGCGACTCGGGCTGCGCGAAGCCAATCGCAGCTTTGGCGCTCGTTGCGACACAGTCAAACAGGACCTGACAATCTGCTTTCGTGCCAGCTTGATAGATGCCAACGCCCATACTAGCAATATTCAACGGGTCGCAGTTTCCTTGGGGAGTGAAGGCGTTCCCAATGTTGTTGACGCCAATAGCGCCTTGAAGACCGTATTTCCGGGTCATCTGCGGGATCTGCAGTGTGCCACGGACTCTTTGACCTCCGCCTTCTTCATCGCCTGGCTTACCCATCATGTACAGGTCCGAGGTCGGGAGGCCGACGAAATAGACGGGTAGATTTGCGATGCACGCTCTCAGATGGCGCCATTCATCTGCAGCAAAGAGGGTAAGACGTGTGCAATGGCCGAAGACGATTGTCTTGTCGGGGTCAATCGCGCCCCACTCCGCGTGAAGACGATCGAGAACATAGTGGATCAATGGTGGTCTTGTGGGGTCGAGGTTGTAATCTAGATGGAAGTCTAGATGCTTCCTAAACTTGACGGCTGTTGTTACCGCCCAGTCCACGTTCTTTCGCATCGAACTCTCGCTCTCTTCGACGTATGGCGTCGTCCCAAGAGCATCAACGCCTTCTCTGCTCAGCGCTTTTTCAAGGAGTGCTTTGCCTTCTGGATGATTGTTGCCGGGAGAAAACAATGGGTCTTGCGCAAAGACGCACAGCTGGATCTCACACCTGTCGCTGAATTCTGCTCTCAGTCTCAAGCCAGCATTGAGGCATTTGAGTTTTACTGTTGTATCTACAAATTTTCGGAGTGAGCATTTCTCCTTTCAGTCAGTCGATCCAGTCAAGAAACATGTCTTTGGAGCGGATGCTGCTTTTAGACATGTCACAGGGCTCTCGATACACTTAAACAGGGTTGGAAAAGCTCGGAAATTGTAACTTACCGACCTCGACAAAAGCACGCATGTGGGTCACCCCAGCGGTGATGCTCTCCTGAATCAACCATTTGCCCCTGGTCATCAGGTCATCTTCTTCGAATCTCTTTTTCGCTTCCGAAGTCAGCTTTAAAGCTTCTGCGAAGTCTCCCTTCACGATTTCTAGGTCAACGTAATTTGGGTGTGAAAAAAGGAAACATTTATCCAAGTGGATATGCGGATGGCACAGTGAGGGTAAAAGAACTTGGGATCCTCCGTCAAGTAGGCGTGCTTCTTCCGACACGCTGGTGGAGCCCACTGGCCCACCTTGTCGGGATTCCGAAGGCTCAAATGAATCGACTTTCCCATCCTGGATATTGACATCCCACCGTACATCCCAATGTTTGTCGGAAAGGCGGACATTTTTGATCACTGTGACTTCTGACTCATTCGGCTTTATAGGTGTGGACGTATGGGTCATTGTTTGGCTGTTCTGTGCTTTATCTATCTCACGCTGAAGATTGATGCCGTGCACTCGGAGATAGTCTGCTGCCATCACTCACTCTTTGTAGCTTACAACTGGTGTAATATAGTTAAATGCACTGTGGGCCCGAGAAAAGTTTGACTTGTTCCTGGCGACGATTGATGAAATGGTGAAGTGGTTTCCTCGCCTTTCTGCTACCCATTTCATGTCACAAACAAAGATGTTCAGAATGGGCCCCTCCCGAGAATAGTGCTTGGCTATCCGACACGAATGATGTTAATGTCTAACAACGATTTGGGGGCAGTGATTGTCCGACTTTGTTAATTGCGTTCGAGCTTGAAATAGCAAGATGCTTTCGCATTAAAATCCAGAACCTGTTCTTGACCAGTACTGCATTAAACCTGAGTATCGATTGACTGATAGTATTGCGTGGGGCGGCTTCAGCGGTCGCTTAGCCGGACTCGTCGGAAGTCATGCAGGTTTCGGGGCTCTTTGAGTACTCTACTTCACTGACCTCACCACTGACAGCGACTGGGACCCCTGTGAAGCCCTGGTCGATGAGCAATAGATCGCTGTTCTCATCGCTGGTACCCAAACTTTGAAGATCTGAAACTCAAGAAGACTTTGTAGTAATGCGCATTCTAGAGGCAAGGCGGGGAATTCTCATCGCGCTGCAATCGGGTGGGTGACTTGCATTACCTTACTGATGGCGAAGAACCTGAATTGGGATCTCGATCGCTAATCGTCGCGAATCAAGTGCGAGCCCTTCCGTCCAGCACAGCCAAAACGGCATGGCGTTTCTTCAAGTGTCGATGTGCGGCATAGATATTGAGTGACCTAACCACTTCTGCTCTGATCAGCAAGCGCTGCATCCAAAGACGTTAGCACCAAAAGCCCATTTGACGGATTGGACTTTTCCCGACTTCCAACCGCGCCGAACAGATGGCCCTTGCTGAGCCCAAGGCTCTGGATGGTACGCCATCATCGGGCCATTGGAAGTCCTGTTGCTTCTCCTCTAGCATGCCTCTGGCTAGACCGGTGACCGAGTCGCGGCTCGACCATGAGCTGCCTGCTTTCACCCTCAGGAATAGCATAGAATTTTCTTCAGTTCATCGTCCACGTGGGGATCTGTCGACAAGTCGTATTTGTGCCGAACGGTCTCCACTTGACGTTGTCGTTGGAGATCACATCGAAAGCCAGGCCCAGGACACGGTCTTGAACCTCAGTGGAGATGGCAATCCTCCACTCTACAGTGGATGCTGGCGGGCGGCCGGTCCTGCGACAGTACTCCTCCACCGGAAGTATTAGTGACCAGTTGAAGGCTGGATCCGCGAACGGAAGCCCCTCTCCGTCGCCTCGAGGTCGCATTGCGAAGCTTAACAATTCATACCTTTCACGATCATCGAGTCGCTCAAGGTCAACCGATCGTTTTACCTGCGTATCGGGTGCAGCCCCAAGTCGCAATGGCTTCCGTGCTGCGAATATTAGGCGGTGGGATGGCAATCAAAGAACGACTGTCGCGTGGGACGGCTTGCGCAGGGTATGCTGGGATGAAATCTCTCTCCTATTTAGTCTGAATTACGTGCTGACAATCTTGCGTTAACAGGATGCTGAGCTCTGGTTTCCGACTGGCGATTGCCTCGTCCATTTCTACGAGCGAGGGCAGTCTAGACGAGGGCCATCCTTACGACTGCCATTCGCCGAGATTGAATCGAGCAATTGCAGGCCGCTTCTACAGCGGGCCGCCGTATATCCAGTGTCGAACACACCGTCACCAACTTCTTCGGATGGTGAGGACCCCACCGCACATTCTTTGCAACGAATCCACCATGAGCTTTACATTCCAGCGCCTTCACACCTTAGCAGGGAGGAAGCTTTCCTATATCACTTGACGACTCGCAATTTCTTCGCGTGGATGTTCGAAAAGCCCTTGGTAGGGTCCCGTTTGGGCGAATCTTTGATCTCACTCTTGGAGAGAATGGATGAATATCGATCGTATCCGCAGGAAAACCAAGACGACATTCTGGCGTTCATTGACGGTCAAGAGTATTCAGATTTTCGCGACTGCCCGGACCACGCTTTAGCCGTTTTGCATTTTGCAGAGAAGTCCGAGCTCCGCGAGTTGTGGACCGACGCGTTCGTGCATTGTGCGGGAATGAATAATGATCTCTTAGCAAGTGCCGAGTTTGAGGTATGGCTCCTTCAAGCCGGCAACTTCACAATCTAATATGGAGTAGTTCACCTCTCGAACCTCGAAAGCCTTGATTCTTAGAGCGCATTTGGAGATGGACTTACGCTTGGAACATGCAGGCGAAACTCTCGGCAATTTCCTTGAAGATGAGATGTCGGGTTCCTACCTTGGTCTTGGCCAGGATGCTCGGGCACACTTGGAGCGCTTTCGATCATTCCTCCACTCCTTCTACGTCCAGAAATATGGGTACTGGCCACCTCCTCAAACGAAGAGAAACAGCAAGACTCTGCCCAAATCCACCTACCGCACCATGTATTTCGAGATCCGGAATTTGTACGAATATCTCGTTGATCCCAGCTCGAGCGACTCCTTCCAGAACGATCGTCCGGCAGACGGTGGTATCTGCGTTTTGCAGAATGTCAAAGCCTTCGACAAAAGGCATAAGTACACTACACTATCTCATTCCCTTCCTCTGTTACCACAACTATCGCGCGAGATGATCAGTCAGAAGACCCATGGACTAGCCAAAATTTTCGGAAGTAAGCAGTTGAGAGTCGATCGTCGCGTTGCAGCTTGTGCTGCCTTATCCGCGGCGACCAATCCAAATGACATGGCAGTGATGGAGTGCCGCCTCGTGCGCGAGTATCTCAAATTCGAAAAAAGTTGGTCAATGAGTGAAGAAGAACGCATTTCGTGTGCGGATGGCCGCAAGGTCCGCTGGATCCTGATATATGCTATGCTGCAGACACTCATCTCGGTCACACGTGCACCTCAAGAAGTCAGAGATACCGAAGACGTGTCTTACCCACTATGCTGCCAGATTGCAGGCACACCACCATGGGGGGCTAGCACGAAAGCACGCCCATTCGATGAAGGCCATCTCAAAACCGATGTTAGGGTCTCCACTCCGGTTTCGCAGATCAGACCCGATAATGACTATTTCGTGTCCAAGCGTGCATCGACGCCCCTGGTTAAACCTCAGGCCGCTATCTCCTTACCTCATAGGATATCTATCAGTCATGGGCTTTCTCTCCAGTCACCTCAACCTCAGAAAGCTGGATTTTGCGAAATGCTCCTCAATGGCTTTAGTCTCAATACGAACGCCGACGACGTCGAGTCAGACCCCAGCACCCCATCCTCTGTCGAGCGGGAGGGTAGCAGCGGATGGGATACGAGTTCCGATGAGGATGCTATGGAGCATGCGAGTGTGAACGGAAGTGCGAGCTTCTATGGAGATGACGAAGCAGCGCAATCTGGCGAAAAGCTCTCGTTCCACCCCATGTCCAAGAAGATCTCGACCAACAGTTTCCAACTGCGCGAATCGAACCCTGAAGTCGATAATTATATTTATTCCTGATCGACAGGGCCTTCTCCCTGTAAACATTCATTTAGCAAGCGTTGGCGTTGGCGGAGCAAGGGTATACCATATCCGAAAGGACTTAAGAGCCGCTTCTGTTAACAATTTGTAGCAGTGATTTGACTTTGCCATACTATTGCGATAGCAACGGCGTACAAATAGCAATGGAACTACTTTCAATGCAATATAATAACTTGATATAGTGCAAGATCGCCGTGTGTCGATTTCGGGACTAGTGTCAAGGTTGCTGGAGCTGCCAAGATATTACCAACATTTCTAAACCGTCAGTGCAGACCGACCTCTGACTTCGCATCTAGCAATGGTGAACGGCAGAATTAGAAGTCTGAGTTGATTCAGCAGCGATCATCGGAAGTATCAGAATCGTGAACAGAATGCTGGCTTTGCTCGGATTGACGATAGGGTAGTACTTCGACTTGGATGTTTTCGTTCACGAGGCTGGGGCCGGGGCCATCTAATGATGTTGGAACCATGCTCCTTAGGTCGTACAGGAGGACTCGGAAGCAAGTAGTCAGAAGAAAGGGTAAGACGGCGGTCATCTTCCACCTATGGACGACATCTGTCGCTCTGCCGCTAATACTGCAGAATTGTCACTTCACTTTCAGCTAAGTCAGACATCTACTTTGTGGAGTTTCTCGTTTCACTCTCATTTGGTACAGGGAATCCTTGGACGATGTAAATTCTCTACGAGGTCGTGAGTAGTTGTCCAAAAAAATTCGTTTATATCCGTGGAATGGACTTCATCTTAATCGTCTAGAATGTTGTATCCCGATGGTGACAGGAATGTACGCCAGACTTCGCGTCAAACTATTAGTCCTAAAGTAGGTCTTCTTATATAGGCAAACGTAAAACCCTCCCACTCTTTCGCTCTTAGGGTCCTTCTTGTTCTCCTTTCTCCACTAAACTCCTATCTTGTTCTATCAAGACTAGAAACCCTCCTTCCATCACTATCTTGGGTTGCAATTGCGTGGCACGCCACCATGTACTGGTCTACGGCCTTCGCGGCACTGTGGTTTGCATCCACTGCGCTTGCTCAAGGCAGCGCTGGTGGGGATCAATCCTCATGCTCTGCATCGCAGGCTTGGGTATACAAAGGTTGTTATAATGATACCGATAACGCAAGGACTGCCGGCTTTTCGTGGCAGCTCCAATCCTCCACCAACGATCCGAAATACTACCCCGGCTTTACTGGTTCAAACAATATGACCACCGAAATTTGTCTTCAAGCCTGCCGTGGCCATGGATTCAAATGGGCGGCAACCTGGGCTGGCGTGGAGTGCTATTGTGGATCCGAATTCCCAATGGCCCAGAACCCTTCTTCGACCACCTCAGGGCCTAGCCCGCCACCAGGAGCCGCTCCCGGAACACCTACAGATAACGCCGCATGCAACACTCCCTGCACAGGTAATTCGAGTGAGACGTGCGGTAGTGGAAGTACGGCGCAGCTGTACTTCGATCCCTCATTCTCAAACACTACTCAGACGGCATCTGACCCAAACCAATATAAGTACCTCGGATGCTTCGATTACGCCCCTCCTGGTCCGATGTACATGACAATCCAGACTACGAGCACCGCTTCTTGTGTGACATATTGTGGTCTCTTGGGCTACTCCTTCTCGGCTCGGGGTGGCCCTGACAGCGATACGGGAGGAGCGACTTGTGGTTGCGGTAGCGAAATCCAAGCCGGTCTCCAGCTCGACGAAAGCAGGTGTGGCACCTATTGTAATGGAACAGGTGGGGCATCGTGAGTTCCTTAAACCTCTTGGAGTGGCGTTCGAAAGATTGTCTCGCTAATCTGGGTCGCAGAGGCGGTGCGCTCACCTGCGGCGGTAACAATGCTTTTTCGGTCTTCAAGAATCCAACGCTTCAGGGCTGTTATAGCCCGAATGTACCAGGAGTAGACGCGACTCATTCCTATGTCGCTCCTTCCGATGCTGGCGTGTCACCCGATTCGGGCGCATCCTCTTCGAGTGCTACAAGCCCGAGTACCACAAGCTCAAGCACGGCCAGCTCCAGTGCGGCCAGCTCCAGTGCGGCCAGCTCCAGTACGACGAGCTCTAGTACGACGAGCTCCAGTACAGCCTCAACATCCTCTACGTCTTCGCCTAGTGTTCAAACAGGAACATATACTTCTGTATATGTGACGTAAGCCGTTTCCATCGCATCTGTCTTTCTCCTCGAGCAAGCCATCCCAATAACGCTTGTCCAGTACCACTGTATTGTCAACAACAAGTGTCTACACTACGCAAACCGAGTCCACCACCGTCATCTCTACCCGAAACTCTTATATCACTTCCACCGTCACGTCGCAGGTCCGTATTCTGCCCCTCCATACCGTGGATGGCAGAGCTGTAGAGCTTTACTGATCCACTTTCCTTCGTCAGCAAACGTTGACAACAACGGTGCCAACGACCGTCACTATGACCACAACGACTACCAGCCTCTCCACTACAACGGCCACCGCCAGCTATACCTCTACTGAATCGTAAGTGATGTTATGTGAGCTCCGCTACCATGTGTGGCGTTATCAGATGTCGCACTCTGAGAGCATGTCTCCTGTTTGTCGCACAAGCAGAACAGCAAGGCTGACTGGGATTCTTTTAATCAGGGACTATTTTACGACGACAGCCGGTACCATCACGAGGGAGCCTACAACGACCTTCTTCCCTGCTGCTCCTACGTAAGCACTTACCCATAGCTTCCTTATTTCGGAGCTAATCCCATCACCCAGATCATCCTCTACTAGGTCCGTATAGTCCTCTCGAATCTTCCCCCTGCCGCCATACCGCGAAGGATTCTGGCTCAGCGTGGATTGGAATTTTGGCTTGACCAACCGCATACCGTTTCGTGTCTGCTAATTCATTGCAGCAACTCATCGTCATCCTCGTCAACCTCGTCAGAGTAAGTCCTTCCAACTCGAGAGAGCCATCTACTCAACGTGGGATGCTAACTTCCATTTCAGGTCATCGTCCAGGCAAGTTCCCCATCTTATGAGGGCCACCATCATTGTCGTCAACACTAACATCTCGCCTGCTCAGCTCTTCGTCCTCTACCACACCCACCACTGCTTCAAGGTCCGCTTCTTTCTTGTGAATACACATACGTTCCACACGTGCTGATTTGCTCCTGTGCAGCTCGACGTCATCCACTTCTAGCCCGACGACGTCGAGTACCGATACCACGTCCAGCTCGACAACGTCAACTAATAGGTATGTGACTACCCCGACCGGCGGCAAAAACCCCCGGATAAGCCGTCAACGGATGAAGCTGACCCCACCACAGCACCACATCCAGCCCAACGACGTCAAGCACCACATCCAGCACTACATCCAGCCCAACGACGTCAAGCACTTCGTAAGTGACTCTTGTAACCCGCGGAATGGTTTAAGTAATCGCTGACAGTCCTCCTCTCCACAGCTCCAGCACCTCAAGGTAAACTCTGAATCCACCCACTGTCTACCAAACGACATCATCAACAGCTAACCCACCACCGCAGCACCACCAGCTCCACGTCGTCCACCTCAAGGTACTGCCCACCCTCCCCAGCCCCCCCAAACCTTCCGCACATGCTAACACCCGCCCCCACAGCACCTCCTCAACCTCCTCGCCTTCCTCCTCCTCAACCGGCTGCCCGCCCTGCACGGCCCAAACCGTCACCGTCACAGCCACCACGACCGTGTACACGAGCTCCGCGACCCCATCTCCGTCTGCGACCTTCAAAGCGAGGGCGAGGCGCGCGATGGTTTAAGGTACTGCATGCTTTGCAAACGGAGCCGATGGAAATGGGGACGCGCAATGCTTTCATGACAGCGACGGCTTTCAGGCTCACGATGGCTATGAGATGGATATGAGTCGTGCTTTCATCCTTTGTTTTGGTGGGGGAGAGAGGTTTGGAGATATGTTCGGGATAGCGGCCGTGTGGTTTTTCGGGGGATTTTGGTGGCATGGGATGGGTAATCGATTGATGATGTTTGGATTTTGACATGCTAAGTAGAAGGGTAGTTTTAGAATCAATGTCTAGGATATGATCGTTGAGTTCTAGGAAGCGAGAAGTCTCTGTCCCCGGCCACAATCAGGTCTGTTTTGTTCTTGTTTCTACCCCCCCTGACCAGCGAACGCGTGTGCTAGATCTCGGGTTCTACGCATGGACAAAGTTTGTACACAAAACGTAGTCTCTCCTCGGAGCGAAGGTTCCACAGCGAGAATGTAGAATGCTGTTATTGCTATGGAGGACGCTGGAACGTCAACGCCCCCTGATATGCGTAATGTTATGCAACGTATCCCCGGTTGCCAGTAAGAAGAAGCTGCAACAATAGCGCTGCCAATCAAGAAAGTCTCATTAAGCCATACTTCGCCTTCAAGTCCCAAAGCAGCCCAGCTAACCCCCTCCCCACAAAACCCCTCTATGGCCACCACCCCCTCCTCCTATAACTCTCCACCACCTCCCTCACCTG
>JAABUJ010004668.1_pt1 | contig 14245 bp, 23 predicted proteins | sample 5559131 | NCBI WGS metagenome assembly JAABUJ01 (sample SAMN10711875, study PRJNA513366) | rock metagenome | isolation source: Antarctica rocks | place: Antarctica: Victoria Land, Mt New Zealand nord | collected 2016-01-07
CTCCCTCTCCTCCTCCCCTCCCTTCCTCCGCCTCCTCCTCCTCCGCCAAAGCTCCATCCCAACCACCAGTTCACTCTCATACGAATAAACATTAAAATCAAACCGCGAACACAGCGTCACCGCCCTTGCCGCTTTGACCGCATACGTCGACGACAAATTCCCCATGAGCGGGTTCACCGTCAGCGTCATGGTATACGGAAACCCGGCGTGCAGCGGCAGCGTCGCGAAGCGGATGCCGGCGCTCACGCCGCCGGATTGGTTTAGTAGCCCGTAGTAGAGCTCGAAACCGGCGGAGAAGCGGCCGTTGTTTGCAATCGAAGCCGCAGCGGGAGGTGGGGAGGGTGGTGGGGAGGTGGACGGAGACGAAGACACAGACGTAGACGCAGACGAAGATGCAGACGGGGACGCAGACGCGGAGGCGGAGGGGGAAGAGGAAGCGAAAAGACGGGGATCCGGTCCGAAATTATAAAGCCCGCGCACACCGAACAGGGCGCTGTCGGTGCTGCAGAGGTACTCGGAGCTGTACTTGGCGACGTCGTGCTGGAAGAGGGCGAGGATGGTGCCGCCGCTGGGCAGGCGGGCGTCGCTGACGCAGGAGAGCTTCAGCTGCTGCGTGGGCGAGAGGCGGCGCAGGTAGAGCGCCTCGAGCGTGGATTGCGGGAGGTACAGGCGGCCGTAGAGGAGGGCGGCTTCTTCTGCTTGCTGGGGTCAGTTGCGGTTGGGTACGTCTTGCTTGACTGGGCGTTATGCGGGGGGGGGAAGAAGGGACCTTTGCGGTTGACCTGCTGCTGCCGATCATGCCATTTTGAGTCCGGCCGGCGCAGTTCTTGCAGTTGTCGATAGCCTTCGATGACGTGGCGGAGTTCGATGTCGTTGCTGCGCGACTTTGCGGCGAGGGGGAGGGAGGAGTAGAGGTAGGAGAGGGAGCCGTCGACGGGGCCGATGCTGCCGAGGGTGTAGGACGTTGCGAAGTTGGGCGAGGAGAGGGAGGAGAGGTTGAGGCGGAGGCCGCGCGGGGTGTCGAAGTCGAGGAGAGCTGCGTTGTCACCGGATGGTCAGCGCTGTGGGAGGGGGGGGTTGGATGGGCTGAAGATGTAAGGGAGATTACCTCGGGCGGTGGCGGTCAGGGAGCCGTAGGAGTTGTCTCGATTCCAGTGGGAGGTTTCGTAGAAGGCGTTTTGCACGTAGTCCATGAAGCCTAACATCTTGCATGTCCACCGTTGTGTACACGGGTCAATTCGTTTTCTGGAGCAACATTGACAGAGTATCAGCGATTGATCTTCACAGTGATCAGATACAACGAGGACGATCAACAACCCCCGGAGCGCATCCCGCCCAAACCAGCCTAGCCTCGGTAGCGGGCAGCGGCAGCGGAAAAACCACCCACCGCCTTCCCGTGCCGACTCGAAAAAATATTTCCAGCCCTACCTTGCCTACACGTACTTCCAGCACACTACTACCTACTTTTACAGCCCCACCACGCAAATCACCAATTCATACACCCACAAACACACCCAAACCAACCCACCGATCTACAGCCGGACCAACACCCCTCCCGCACAATGCCACGTTCCAAGCGCGCCAAGGTCGTGCACCTCTCGAAGACGGAGAAAAAGGGCAAAGAGCACACGATCCGGCTATTCGGCCTGATCCGCGCCAGCGTCGACAAGTACCAGCACTGCATCGTCTTCGCCGTCTCCAACATGCGCAATACCTACCTCAAGGACGTCCGCACGACGTTTGGCGATAGCAGGTCTGTTACTCTCCCTCACCCTCCCTCCCCCTTTGCCCTCCTTCTCCTTCTCCTTTCCCACCTCCCAGACGGTGCGGCCGCGCAAGGACCACAATCCGATCGAAAGGCGCACCGCCGTACGAACATGGCTGACTATTCGTCCGTCGCGACATCCTGCAGGCTCTTCTTCGGCAAAACAAAAGTAATGACCAAAGCCCTCGGCACTTCCCCCGCCGACGAACACGCACCGCACCTCTCGCAGCTCGCGCCACACCTAACTGGCGACGTCGGCCTACTCTTCACCCACCGCGTACCGCAGACCGTGCTCGCGTATTTCGCCACCTACGCCCCGCTCGACTACGCGCGCGCCGGCACCGTAGCGGCGCGGACGTTCACGGTGCCGGCGGGCACGGTGTGCTCGCGGGGCGGGGAGGTGGCGGCGGAGGAGGACGTGCCGCTGCCGCATAGCGTGGAGGCCGAGGTGCGGCGGCTGGGCATGCCGACGCGGTTGGTGAAGGGAAGGGTGGAGCTGGAGGGGAAGTATACAGTTTGTAGAGAGGGGGAGGTGTTGAGTAGTGCGCAGACGGCGCTGTTGAAGACGTTTGGGGTGGCGATGGCGGAGTTTAGGATTGAGGTCAAGGCGTATTGGAGTGCGGCTACGCAGGAGGTGACGGAGATTGGGGGGATGGATGGTGTGCGGTCATGAGGGGGTGGGCTGTGCTGGAGGGGTCTTGAGAGTTCTTCGTTTGGGTTTGATAGCTATTGTACATTGTAACGACGCCATGACGGTGAAAGAAAAGCGGGAGGTTTGGGGATCTGCTCTTGATACTGCTTTACAACAATGAAAGCACTGATACAAGGTTTAGAGTCGATACTGTACAGAACAGTAGATCGTGAAAGTCGGATGTCCATTGGGGTGGACGCTCTTACCTGATCTTACCTCAAAGTAAGGTCACGCAAAGCCCGCGACTCGTCGCATACTTACCTAAGGAAAGAAAGACAGAAGACTCGAATTCAGAAAAACCTTCAGTAGTGTCACCATACCCATCCCAGAATCTCGTGCTGCTTGTGTGTCTCCAACGTGTCCATGCAGGTGATGTTGATCCACTGGCGAAGTCAGACGTGCCGGTTGCAGAGCCTTACCAGAGCGAGGAATGGTCCTGTACGTTTTGATGCATGTAGAAAGTCGTTGCTTACCCCTGACGACAGAAGTAGGAAAGGCTGGAGCTTCGGGAGACCCACCACGACCCAACGCAGGTCTCGGAACTAGTACCTTCGCTGTTTTCGTGGATCGTCGTACCCATCCCCATCATGATACCGTTTCCTGCTCCCCTGATCTTCTTCCCTACCACGGCTGCTGTAGCCTCGCTCCCGATCTCTGTCGCGGTCACCGTACCCGCCGCCTTCTCTGGATCTTACCGGCTCACGGTTGCTACCAGTAATGCCTCCTGAGCGGCTATCACCGCCACGATCGCCATACGCTCTACTACTACCACCGCCACCACCACCACGGTAGGACGATCTGTCGTCATGTGAGCTGGGACGTCTGGGGTCGCCATACCCACCACCATTTGGTCCGTCGGGAGGCGCCGAGCCGTTCATGCTGCCGTTCATGGGTGAGCCACCATACGAACCACCACCATACCCACCAGATCCGACTCCGCCGCCACGACTACCACCTGGGCCGGAAGGAGCATTTGGAGGAGGTGCGGGGCCACCGCCGAAACCGTTGGGCCGTCCTCCGAAGCCGCCTCCACCTTGATAGCCGATACCTCCGCGGCCAGGGAAACCTCCTCTGTCGCCACGGAAGCCGCCTCGGAAGCCACCACGTGGGCCACCGAAGCCACCGCGGAATCCCCCGCCTTGTAATCCGCCCGGTCCTGCTGGTGCACTGAATCCTCCAGGTCCGGCTGGTCGGGGCGGTATAGCCTTGGTGTAGCCACGCCCGCCGAGTCCGCCACCGTAGCGGCGAGGTCGCCATCCTTTGACAGTACGGCCGCGCTCAACGTCGACCAGGACACGGCGGTCTTTGATTCTGATTCCATCGGTTTCTTTGTAGGCAGCTATAGAAGGGAGACAAGAGCTCTCGTGTCAGTCAAGCAATTGTGAGGTCTACTTTACCATCAAGTGGGAGAGTAAGGAAGCACAAGACAATTGAAAACGCAACATGACAAGCACAAGGAGCGGAGAAGTGAGGACGCATTACCCTTCATATCCTTCTCTCGCTCATACACAATAAACGCATACCCTCGGTGTGCCTTCTTTTTCTTCTTTGACTTATCTCCACTGCCCCCCTGCGTATCCGTAACGATTCGTATCTACAAGTTCATAACGTCAGCGAAAACATGGAGTTTATTGTATACCGTACATACTCTTTCAATAGGACCAAACCGGCCAAACTCCCTCTCCAAGTCCGTCTCTTTCGCATCATAACTCAGCCTAGCCACGAAAAGCGTCTTGAACGCATCCCCTCGGACCTGCACATCATTCGCCGGATTATCTACACCTGTCATATCAGCCACACCCGCCCAAGACCCGTAACACAACCACCAGCGTCGTAGACATACACTCCGCAAACCCCTCCGTGACCAATCGCTGCTGCCTCTCCTCTTTCTCCATCTTCAGCCGATCCTTCCGCTGCAGCCAGCTTTCTGTAGGATGATACTCGACATCTTCGTTGATGCCTTCTTCCTTGACTCGGGAGAGGAACTGGGCGACGCCGCTGATTTTGTTGGTCTTGCGTTCTTCGGGCGCATGGTCGCTGGGTGGGAGGTAGCGGAGTGCAGGTCGGGGCGCAAAGAGAGCGAGGAGATTGGGGGGTAGCTTATCCGTCATTGTTATGGGGGAGCAGTGACGAGTTCAATGATATTTGGTGGCCAAGATTGTAAGGTCACCCTGAAGGGTAGCAATGAGGTAGTGAATGAGGTATGCGGTTCGTGGAGATCTTAGTTGAAGCTGGTTCGCGTCAGGAGTTCGCTAAGAGAACAGAAATCTGCCCCGATCTACGGTGGACTATAGGAGCTTTACCGACAATTTAAATGTGTTCGGACTGAACGCAAGAACTGAGCTGTCATACAGAATATAACAATTAGCTGATCAGTGTGACAATTGGACTGTTCTTGAAGCATTTATACCTACAATGATTATATAGTGAGTTATGTGCTCTCATTCTGATCTTGCCTTGCACGGGGTTCGGTCACAAAAGATTTAGTCCAGCGTATGCATCACTTGCCTAGGCAGTGGAAGAACATGCTGAAGTCCTGCTTCCTTCGCAGAGCAACTTTCATTCGAGCATGAGTGTAGGAACCGAACCTTCCCGAAATGGTTTTCCAAGTCAAAGTCACGTCCAGGTGCAACTCCCTTCACTTGAATCGACTTGGACCTATTGCTTGTCTTTTGGTTTCTCATTCTTTTCTTTATTTCTTCACTAGCTACTCACTGCGCGCAGGCTAGCCCTGAGTTACATTGGTCATATATGAGATGACTGGCAGTGTGTATGGTTGGGTGGGAAATGAAGGGGCCGAAATACCTAGTCGCGTTCTGTCCTTACATGTGTTGACACTGGTTTTTCGTTTAGTTCTCGAGCGAGGGCGAGGGCAGCTCCCTATCCAGATAATGGATATGTGCACCCCATAGAGCGATGGGTCTTTGCCTCGGTCCTCGTGACCCTTATCCTCCCCCATCTCCTCCTCCCTTTTCTGTTCTTGTCTCCAAGAATGCCTCTCTGTTTCTTGAATGAAATTGAGCTGGGCGTCTGCTTTGATTAGTAAGCATTGCTATACATGTGGTCAAAGCTGAGAACAGGGGTTCCCATGAAGCTGTACACCAACACACTCTGTTTCTCTGCTCCTGACCATTTGGTAGTTGCAAGCTACTTCTTGCGCTTCACGGGCAGCATCGCTTGCTCAGACACACCAGCTCATCTGAATATCCAACTCAAACCGTGCCACCACGCTGAGACCGCTAGTTATTCAGGGATGCGGCGTTGTTGGTACGATGCGGCGTTGTTGCTGGTGTTGTTGTTGGTGTTGTTGTTGCTGGTGTTGGTGTTGGTGTTGGTGTTGATGAAGCTCCCTTCCTGTATCTTCAACGAGGCCTTGATGGGATGCGACGTTGTTAACAGGAATTCGCTGTGATTGACAGGAGACCGGTTTCCTTCGTGTGTACTAGGATACTGAAACGAGTCATGGTATCTAGAAGCCGTATATAAAGTCTGCTCTCACGAAAGAGAAGTCTCCTTCATACTCTCAAGTTCACCTCCCTGAGATGCCCATTGTATCATCTCTAGTTCTGTGCACGCTTCTATCTTCATCCCCTCATTCCTGTCGTTTCTTGCTTCTGGTACGCATTGAGACTGCTGCGCAAACTACTCGCTTTGACTTGACAACCCCACGGGCTAAGCTGAAGCCAAAATGAGATCCTGGATCATTACAGCGCTGTTGGTCATCAGATGGCCCTTTATCGTCGACGCTGCTCTGTTCAGTTCAGCTCGCCATCTCGAACCTAGAAAGGAGCGAGAAACGAAGCAGGAATTCGATCAAACAACAGCGAGCTTTAGGCAGCAGGGGCTCTGTCGTTTCTACCTTGGTTTGAACAGAGGACATAAAGACCTCGAAATCTGCGAACTAAAATGCGGTGACCTTGCCAGGAAGGCTCAGGGACCGGGAAAACGCCTCTTTCTTCCTTTCACGAAGGGCCGAAGGCCCGAGTGGAAGGAAGGAAGAGAACAATCTTCCGACCGAGGTACTTTCACGAGGGCCAAAGGCCCGAGTGGAAGGAAGGAAGAGAACAATCTTCCGACCGAGGTACTTTCACGAGGGCCAGAGGCCCGAGTGGAAGGAAGGAAGAGACAATCTTCCGACCAAGGGAGGCAAGAGGCAAAGAGGCAAAGAGGCATCTTGACGAGTCTTGACGACAAGTCGTGACGGGACGGGAAGGAGCCCTCTTTCCCTCTTTCCCTCTTTCCTCACACGAGGGCCAAAGTTGCCTCTTTGAGACACTCTTACCGTCTCTTGATAACACGGTACCTTAAGGTAGTCCTTTCATCTGGTACCTGGTAACTTTTGGATTGTGCTGGCTTCGATTGATTCCCTTTTTGCCTCTTCTGTGTCATGTATCACGGGTGGCGTAAACATAGGAACGTACACCGACCCAGATGGTAATCAATATCATCCGGGCAAGTGCGTATGTGACATACCTGTCCTGGACGAACTGATCGGCGATGTCCTCATGGCCTTGCCATCGATAGCCGAGATTGGCTGTGCGATTCTTTTCAACGCCCTTGATAAGGTCTTGGAAATCGGTGCAGTGGCCATTCCAGGTGTTGGAGCGGAAATGGATGTTGGGATGAAATCTGCAGTACAAGCCGCGAAAACTGTCGCAGAAAATGGACAAGACGCAAGCTCGTTCATACAATGGTTTGCCAAACCTTGTGGAGGAAGCAAGTATGTTGGTATGATCAATAAGATATTCGACCCCTTGAGTAATGTTCCAAACTCTGCTGTGCCAGGGCTCGGCTGCAAAGGCAAGAAGTGCCCTGGGAACAAGAAAGCCCCCAACAAGAGCAAAGGGGGTCAACCTCTCTCAACGAAACACAATAGCCAGCCTTCTCCGACGAATAAACGGCTTTCTTCAGCAAAGGATCAGCCTACACCGACGAAGGCTCAGCCTTCGCGGACTACCGGCCAACCGTCTAGCAGCCCTAAGCAGACCTCAACCTCTTGCTCTGCCAAAACTGCACCTTCGTGTGTAAGAGTATGTACTTTAGTTGGGAAATCTGGCGGTGGCACGACGACGACCTGCGCTAGCCCTTCCTGCGTCACAGTGACTCGGTGTTCTGTAACTGCGACCACCACAACCAAATTCACCTCTGCTGCGTCGTCATCTTCAATCTGTGATGCTTCATGCAGCAAATACAACGCAACGCGGGCAAAGTCGACATCACCGCCAGGTCTATCTCGATTGGCTAAACGAACTTTTCTTGAACCCCGCCATTATCCTAGCCTAGATGACTTTGTACGGGAGGGAACTAAGCACGCTGGGTACAACGCCTTGTTCGATAGTACCCGTCTAGAAGGCGGCAAGACGGTTGGGACATCCTCAGCGAAGTTCTTGACATTCAAGAACACCGCGTTCAACACAGCGATAACGGAACTCTGGGGCTGTACTGGGGTACTTGTCATGTCAGATCGAGCCATTTGGTTGGCTCACCTTTGGGAGGGCCCGTCATTCCTGTCTGATGAACGATTTAACCTCGATGTCATCTGGATCACAGAGCATGGAGATAGAACTGACAACTTCCTTGGACTTGCTCAATACGCCCATCAAGGCGGCTCGTTTGGCCCAGACGCGCAGTGGAGAGAAATGATTATTATTTCCTCACTGGACAGAGAAAACCCACAACGTAATATCTACAAACACAAGCAGAAAATCGATATCTTGGAAGCCACCTTGCGTCGAATCGTACCCAGTACTGATGTTAGGCGCTTGTATTATCTGCCTCCTCAGTTCAGCAAACAGCTACGTACACATCCGGGGCAGGGGAATGTCCTTGTTCAATACGACCCTCAACAACCGTCCGCGGCCTAAACTGCCCAGGGTCAACCTTGTACGGTGCATGTTCCAAAATTCGACTGTATGCCGAGGGTAACTTAGCTTACAGAATGATCTGGGCTCCGAATGATAATCAGATACCTCAACGCCAGAAGCGGGTATCAAATTGTAATCCAAGCGACAAAGGACTAAAACTCTTGGCACCCTGAGCGGATGGAGGCCCAAGTGCGGATGTGTGGGATGGGCTCCATGGGCTTAAAGATGATGGCGGGGGACGGAGAAGAAGAGGGAGACAATGAAAGACCCTGGGGATGTAGAGAAGGAGGAGGTCGGGCGTCCAAAGCGCGTATGCCCTGGCGTGTGGCCTCCAGGAATGTAATACGAGCAATAGGGGATCACCTGGCGTAGCCCTGCTTGCCCCACTTTGCCATCTGCACTAGGCAAGTGACGAAGGGGTGAAGGAGAGGTGGTAGATGAGGCAAGACTTATCGCCACCTGTCTAGGCTGTAGCGATAGCCTGGCGTGAGCAAACGAATCGCTAAGAGCTCAACCTCTTAGCAGTGGATCCCGTTTGTACTGCTGGATCTGCAAGCGGTTGTTCGGCACTTTGGCACATGTATTGTCTTACCAGAGGCCGAAAGGTCTCAGGGGAAAAGACCCAAGGAGCCTTCCATTTGCAAATAGACTTCTGCTCGCATAGCTGCTTTCGATAGCACACAACTAGCTATACAACTAGTAAGTCAGCTTACCCATCGAGCAGCCTTTTTCGAGCACGCGCCAGATCAGGGCAAATCACCAAGTCAGCTCGATCATCAACTTATCACACGGTAATGTTCTTCACACAGCTCATCAAAAGGCCTCAACCCATCGCGATCGCTCAACTTCGGGTCCATGTCTGATAAAGCTTGGACAGGGAACCGGGCAAGCGGATAAGTGCTTTAGTGTTGAAATCATCGATACGGAAGGAGCCAGAATTGGGCCCAGTCACAACACCGTTTAGTGAACAGCAGCACTTTCAGTGGACACGAAACTCGACATCTTGAAGGTGACACTAGGGTGCAGGTAAAGCGATTTGTTCAGGCAGTTAATCCTGAGACTCGAACGCAGCTGGCTGCAAAATTGGAGCTCGGGGCAACGAGAATGTTTGGGATTACGTGGCGGACTTGTGTGAGTGGCCTTTCCTATCAGTGAGTGGCATGGCCTCTTTCCTCACACTCTCATCTCTTAGATCAACGCTGACCTTGCAAGTAGTATCATGAACGATAGAGTTGCGCTCCTTAAATCGATTCTTTGTGTCTTGTGCGGGAAGCTTTCCCGAGCAATGTGATAATCTCCTGATTCCCCATCTTCTGAGCCGCTTCGATAGGTGTAACTCCATACACATCCTCGACATGTGGATCCGCCCCATTATTCAACAAGAACCTCACAGTCCCAAAATTTAGCTCCCCAACAGCACAGTGCAGCGGTGTCCCGTGTCGAAACCTGACACGTGCACTATCGAGACCGTTAACATCAACCCCAAGTTCGATCAGATGCGCCATCATCGAAATCCTTTCATCCCCCGAGCCAGCCGCGTCATGCAGGGGAAAGCTATGTTCTAATTGTGCTCCATGCTCAAGCAGGAGGTCGAGAGTGCTGATGGTGGACCAACATGCGGCGAGCTGGAGAGCCATGCCTGAATCGGGAACGGCCTCACGACCGACCTGGAAGACGACACTTGGACCCATGTTGGGGTTCGCGCCGTGATCTAGGAGCCATTTCACGGCTGCATGGTTTGTCAAAACGGGCTTGCAACTGTGATTTGCGGTGGAGAGTTAGCGTAGATGAAGCCAGTGTTCGACATCACCTTTATATCAAAAAGAAGCAACCGGAATGTGCAAGATTCCTCAAAAACCATATGTATGGTAGACAATTAGAAGGGCCACTCACCATAAGGCTGTATAAGCCCCGCTAACCCCCTCATTGACATCCCACCCGTGTTCCAGCATCATCTTAAAAACCTGAATCAAGTCTATCCCAGCTTCTGAAGAGATCGCTCCGCTCGCCACCAACCCGCCCACCGTGGCACCTCGATCGAATAGATACCGCGCGATATGCACATGCCCGCCAGAAAATGCTAGATACAGACTGAACTGGAGGTCTTCAGACACGTAGCTATGATCAAGGCTGTCGAGAACGTCAATAGCTTTCCGGAGGTCGCCGGCGCGGCACGCTTCGTCCAGAGCGGGAATCCTGGTGGGGCGCCCGGGGGCGACGGAGTGATTCATTGTTGGGAGTTGGATGGGGTTTACCCATATTTTCAGATTTTAGGAGGAGAAGGTGGCACAGCAAGCAGCACAAGCTGTGAAGCGAATTTCTCAGTCATCTTCAGCCCCTACAGCGCCCGGTCTGCATGGAGGTTGGTAGGTTGAACGGATGAAAAGAGAGACTAGGATTTGCGTTGTAGTATTTTTTTCCATCCTATTTTCTTCTTCTTCTCCAGTTCTTCATGTTATAAATCATCACCATAGTAGTGCCACGAACAAAAGTAAACCTTTTTTCCCCTTGACATTGTGCCCGATTTTTGGTAGTCAACGCGACATAGGATTGACTGCAAACTTTCACGCTCTCATCTCATGCTCACCGTCACTTTCTTCTCCCCGTCCACACAGTCATCAATACATGACACCCAAACGTGGGCCTTCTCGGCCGAACAAGTTTCACTGTTATCCACGATATCCGTTTCGTTTCCCTACCGCGGCTCTAAATCTATCGAATCGGAGGATAGAGGATAACGCAAAGGAAACCACAACCGCGTCGCTTTGTTCAGTCGTCGGAAGCACCGCCGTTGCCGCCTTTCAACGATGCAGCATTGGAATGTGGCGCTGCGCTGCGGACTTTTCATCTGTATACTCTATCTGTCTTTCTACCTTGTCTATGTGGTGCGGGAATATTTCCTTTTCTATACGCAACGCAAGAAAAGTCTGAAATATATCACACGACAGGGTGAAACGGGGACGAATAATTGTCTCCGCTGCTGCTACGGTACTGCTGCTGCTATGTGGTTGCCCGGCTTTCTGTGCGTGTCTCCATGCCTCTTTTGCTGGGATGCTTTGGCCATGAATGCCTCTCTGTGGAACCGACCGAGGGACCTGCAAGAGGGTCAGGTACGACACAGTCTGAGCCGGCCTCGGGAGCATGACATCCTGCATAAGCCGTCGATTCCTGACACTCTGACGACGTCATGTTCTTCGCATGACTTGCGATCTAGTATCGATCAGCGTTTCTTCGTTCTTTTCCTTCTTTCCTTCTTTGTCTTCTACTTTCCTCCCTGCCCAGGTCCTTATCGAAACCAAACAAACCCTCCAGAATGCGGCTCCCTTTCGCACTCGCCTTCTCTTCGGGCCCGAGGCACCCCTCCCTTCCAACCGCTTTTCTCCTCCTCTCCCTCCTGCTCCAACCCATCTCAGCAATCGTAAGCCTCTGCTCCGTGGACTTCGGCCACCCGAAGGCAGAGGACTGTGTAGCGGCCCTCCTGCAATTCCCGATCCTGCAAGAAACCCTCTTTTTCGAACCGAGGCCCGCCAAGGTGGGTTCAACGGAATGTCCGGCGGTGATAAAGCACAGTAAGTCGGAAGTCGATATGTTCTCTTTCCTTCCGGCGCCACACGGGTGACCCTGGACATGTCGACCCTCAGTACGGCAAAGGGGAAGAACAGGACCGAGTGAGGAGCCCAGCAGAGCGTGGCCTACACTGTGCCTAGGTCCAGGCGCGAGGACGCCCGCGCACTGTTCAAAGACAAAGAAACTAGAGCAATTCATACAAGACCCTTCCGCGCGAGGAGCCCTCCGAAGGCTCTAACAACGCCGGGCCTCCCAACTACCTGGTGCATCTGATCAGCTCCCCGCCACCGGATCCCGAGGACCGAAGATACCCACCGTTCCCCACTCTCCGGCTAACCTATGCACCATCCAGAAACCTGCAAGATCACCGTCCGCTGCTCGGACCGCATCACCACCAGCTGGCTCATGCTCCGCGCCATTTCCCGCGCCGTCGTCGAAGGCTACCACGGCGACGATGCGCCATCGCGAATCGGCTGCGCCACAGACCTGGGTGTTGGCGGCGTGGCCACGCCCCGTAAGTCCACAAGCTCTCGATCCTCTTACTATCCCTTTTTTCCTTGCCCCACCTTTCCCCCCCGGAACTTGAAACCCCCATCTCATTCATCCTCTCCGTCGCGTCTCACGGCTTTCTGCAGATTATGCAAACGATCCCATCTGGCTCGAGGTCTCCGAGACGGGCGTGCCCGGCCCGCCCGAAGACGGTATCGCTGCGCCCTTGCTAAAGGGCGTTAGCCCCGACCAGCTCTACATGGCGGGCTTGGGCGTGCCGCCCAACCTGGCGGGCTCCTCGCCCTGGGTGATGTTTGGCGACCGCGACCGCACGGGGCAGCTGACCCAGGAGACGGATCCGGTTTTGTTTGTAACGGGCAAGGGGGAGTCAAAAACGAAGGGGACACCTAAGGCAAAGGGGTCACCAAAGGCGAAGGGCCGACGGGGAAGGCAATGGGGAAGACGGGGACAATAACAACCTTGAGGGGTAGGCGTGTGTCTGTGGGGGCGCGAGAGGGCTTGATGGGCTCGACGGGTAAAGGAGCGTGGAGCTGGAGAAGAGGAGGAGGGGAGTGGGTGGAAATTTGGCTTGAAGATATCTTAGCGGATACATATAGTGAGAAGTATGAGTTATGGTTCCTGCCTTGAATGTGTGTGTGAATTCTCGCTGTGTGCAGCACACATCTGAGCTGAGGCAATGAAAATTAGAAAGATTTGAAGACTAGCAAGGCAAGGTGAGTGATCAGGCAGATTGGAATAGTCTATGTAGCAACGTAGCAGTGTAATACAGTATAATCTGAAATCAACATGGATTCTTTTTTTAGCACAGTACTGAAATTTCAAGTGAGGGCCCGAGGCCTCTCAGTGCAATAGTGAGATACCCAGATAACAATATGCTACGGTCTGGAGTACAGCTCTTCCGTGCGATGGTCGAAGAGCGATTCTTGACACGACAGACACCTCTTACGGAGAAGATGGTAGGGCGTAAGCTACGAGATGCGACTTCGTTCATGTGCAGCACAACCGACTAGGTTGGTAGCTTGTATGTCTTCTTAGGATGCATTGGACGGCTGATGAAGTCTGCGCACTTGAAAAGTCTGTATATACACCAAGAGTGTACGTTGAGCGGAACCCCTTTCCAACCTCACACGATAGCGTTGATCGATTTTTGAGCGATCCTGGCCGACGAGGAGGAAGTCGTCGGTCGGTTCTCTGAGAGGAAGGTGATTCTCGGACGAGCCATAGTGGCTGCTGACCATGCATGCCGTGTTCAAATTGGAGGGAGAGAATTGTGGGCGGCTGGAAGTGAGAAGGTGTGACCTGTAACCTAGAGGAGAGCAATTGGCGCGCATGGTAGTGAAGGAGTCTTGCGGTGGAGAGATGGGAGTCAAGGTAGCTGGTAGTATGAGCGGGCGTTGCGGTATAACGTTAACGCCAATGTGTTCCGTCTACCGACGGCACGTGACTTCGAGGTTCTTCGAACAATCAAATAGGTACCTTAAGTTACCCAGCAACAAACGAGCACCACGGCCAAAAAAGCCACGAACCGCCACAAACCAACACACCCATGCCAGTCCAAGGCATCCGGACCGTCGCCTCGAGCCGCGTAAGTCCTCCAGTCCCAGTCCCCAGTCCCCCACTTCCCCCATCCACCTCCCACCTCCCCAACCCACCTTAACCCTCCGCTCACCCACTAACCAAAACCCCCTGCAGAACGGCGTCGGCGCCTTCATCCTCCAATGCAAACGCCTCGACTTCCACTACTGCGACTGGGCCGGCAGCTCGCGAGGCATGAAGTACGTCCCCCTCTTCCCCCCCATTCCTTCCCCCCCCTTCCCAACTAACACTCCAACAGCGCCTTCCTCAAAA
>JAABUJ010004673.1_pt1 | contig 14238 bp, 10 predicted proteins | sample 5559131 | NCBI WGS metagenome assembly JAABUJ01 (sample SAMN10711875, study PRJNA513366) | rock metagenome | isolation source: Antarctica rocks | place: Antarctica: Victoria Land, Mt New Zealand nord | collected 2016-01-07
ACGCTAGTCGCATATAGTTAGCGTGGACCCTGCGCTAACTCAATCGAGTTAGCGCGTCACGTGATGTCACGTGATCGAATGAGTCGAGTTGAATATTCGACGCGCATGCTTCGTTCGCTCCACCTTGTTGGGCTAGGAAATTTGATTAATCTTAGAGTCAAGGTTAAACAAGTTAACTCGATTGAATTGAAACTCGACTCGACGATCACACTACAAATTATCGAAATATATATTAAATAATATTTTAATTATTAGCATAACAAATATAATATATATATGTTACGCTAGTACTTCCACGAAAGGTATTAGAGAGGAGTTTATGCTTTGAAGAGATTTGTAGGCGTCTTTAGGCAATGCAAGCAATCATTTGGTAACAAGGGATTGCAACTTTGTAGTAGTCGTAACAGTAAGTCAAGACTTAAGATGAGTTGAACACGATTCATAAGGGAGTCGCGTTCGAAAGCTATATACTTTTTCATCATTTGGGGTTCAAGGTGTTCAAGGTGTTCAAGGCCTTGATCATCTTGATCACCTTGATTCAAGAATTCAAGGTGCTCAAGGGCCAAGCCATCTTGATCATCTTGATCCTGTTGGTAGACCTTCCCTTCCTAATTACCTTGTGAAGAGCGATGCGCGACGAATAGTACTTATTAGCACGCGACTCGTAACACTATCTCCCCTCTCCAAGGATTCTTGTCCCGAAACCATTTATCCTTCTTTACAATGTCAATCAGGCTAATCATTGAACAACGTCGCAATTTCGTTGCTAATCGTCGCTATAAGTACGCCCTTCTCACAATGCGTCCTTGTCGAGCCTGTGTTGCATTTGGCGTTCCTTGTCGAGTAAATAGAAAATACCTCAAGTGTGAGAAGTATTATCGAAAGAATCGAAAATGCGATCTGGCTCCTAACTATCAAGGAATGGATAAGACCATTCAAAAGGCTAAAAAGCTAGATGATGAAATAATAGAATTGCGCTTAAGGATTGCGCGAAAGACGAAACAAAGGAAACACTAACTTCGTCGTTTGAAAGATATGGGCGATGCGAAGTCGAAGAATATCCTGAAGATCGAGAAGAATAAGAAGGAGATCGAGTGTATTGAAGAGGCGCTCGAGGCCCTATTCGATACTATCATCGATTCTTCATTGTTCGCTCCCTTGTCTCCCAATGCTTTGTCGACTCTTATGAGTGACTTTGTCGCTAGCGAAATCGTCGCAGCTTGTCAAGGCACTTCTTCAAGTTCTTGAGTGACTTCCATGTATTCTTGGAGATAGAATATCCTTTCCACTTGATAAGATATTTCTAACCTTCTTGTTGTAGAATTTCTTCAACCTCATATTGCTCCTCTTCTTGTGGGTGGAAATAAAATGTGTCTTGTAGAGACGTGATTGAATTCGCTAGTTCCAACAATGAGATATAAAATACTAGGAATACTTTGGCGTCCTTGAGTAAGTTGAGTTCGTAGTTGATTGGTTCCTTTGCCTTCTTGACGAGAAACGATTCGACTTTGACATGATTCAATTTTTTGCTTGACTTCCTTGTCTTAAGATTTTTTATAAAAAGATATACCTTATTCTCCTCCTTTAGCTAAGGTGTTGTTTTTCGTCTCTTGTTTTGATACTTGGTCGATCTTTCCTGCATCTTCAAGATGTTGTCGCGTATCTTTTTTAGTGTTGCTATCCTTTCGATGGCTAACTAAGCTAATAAATGCTTTCGCTCTTTCTCGAAGAGGTTGAATTCCTTGTTATGATTGGCGAAGAATGAAGTTATCTTAGTGATATTTAAAACCTTTGCATTTAGTGCTAGTTGTGCCATAGATAGAAGTGATACCCAATTGGTATAAGTGTTGTTGACATAGTGACGCAAATATTGCTCTAGACTCTAATTTGTTCGTTCTGTTTGATCGTTCGTGATCGAGTGGTAGGCAATGGACATCCTAAGTCTCGTTCCTAACATTGGTATCAATGTCCTCCAATAATTAGACGTGAAGAGCTTGTCTTTGTCACTAGTTAGTCCTTTAAGTATATCGTGGTATCGTATGAGTCGATTCAATACAATGTAACCTAGTTGTTCTGCTATGAACTTCTCCTTGCATGCAATGATATGCGAGTACTTGGTAAGTTTGTTCACCATTACTAGTATCGAGTCATATTTGTCCCTAGTTGCTGGATTCGTCGATTTGAGCAACTTGATAATAAAGTTCATTGTGATCTCATCCCATGGCGATTTAGGTGATTCCTAATATTGGATTTCGCCATAGCTCGCATGTGTATCATGTTTGTTTTGCTAACAGCTAAGGCATTGTTTGATGTATGCCTCGATAGCTTGTCTCATTTGTGGAAACTAACAATGCTGGCGTAAAAGCTAAAGGATTTTGGTCACTCTCAAGTGCTTTTGCAGTGATTCATCATGGTGTTCTCTTATACACTCGTCGATTTTGTCGATAGGTATTTGAAGTTTTCCTTTCTTTATTGGAAATTCTTTTGTATCATCTTTGAGTATTCGTAATGTAACATTTAGCTTCTATTTATTCGCTAATAGTAATTCGTCTTTGTTGACCTTAAGTATGTTGTGATTGAACGATTTCTTCGTTTCTATATGATCACTTCTTCTGCTAAGTGCATCTGCTTTGTCGTTATCTTTGCCTAGAGTATACTGTATCTTAAACTTGTATTGTTCGAGTTGTTTTAATTATCGCACTTGTCTTCTATTGAATTGTTTAATAGTGATAAAGTGTACAAGGTTCTTATGATCTATAAGGATTGTGAGTTTTGATAATTCTTTAATGTATACTCTTCACGACTCTAGGAAGGCTACAATAGCGAGTAGCTCCTTGTCGTGAACATCGTAGTTCTGTTCGATTGACAAGAGTTTTCTCGAGAGATATGTCATTGAGTGTTATATGCCTTCATGCTTTTGGCTAAAGCATGCATCGATAACTAGATCTAATGCGTCGATTTCAATTCTGCTTGGCAATCGTGAATCGTACATCTTTAGTACTAGTTTCTTCAAGCATTCTAGCTTAAGATCTTGAAATGATTTCTCTTCGATAAATTCTCATACTTATGGCGTATCCTTCTTCGTAAGGTTCGTCAATGATATCGCATTAATCAAGTAGTTTTTGATGAACTTTCGATTGTAGTTCATGAAACCTAGGAATGATTGTACTTCCTTAACATTGATGAGTGATTTTCATTTTTTAATTGCTCGTAGTTTTTCGAGATTCATGCGTACTTCATGTCGTTCAACGACAAATCCAAGAAAGTCAACTTCTTTTCGATGGAATTCGCATTTCTTTGGCTTAAGATGTAAGTTCCTCTTATCTAGACATTCTAGTACTTTGGAAATATGACTAACATGTTCTTTCAAGATTTTCGAGTAAATCATGATGTCGTTCAAGTATGCTATGACAAATCGATTCAGATATTGTCGTAGTGCATCATTGATCATTTCTTGATACGTTGTCGAGATGTTCGTGAGCTCGAACGACATCATCATGTATTCGTATAGTTCATATCGTGTGCGAAAAGCTATCTTTTACTCTTTCCCTGCCTTCATTCTGATCTAGTTGTACGCTTCTCGTAGATTTAGTTTAGTGAAGTACTTTGCTCCAAATAGTCGATTCTAAAGCTCATTGATGTTGGATAATGAGTATCGATTTTTGATCGTAATATTGTTTAGCTTTCGATAATCGACACATAGGCGAAGGGTTTCATCCTTCTTAGATACAAAGAGGATCAAGTATTCTGCCTATGATTGAGATTTTCTAATAAATTCTTTCTTTTCGTTTTTTGCCAAGTATTCGCGAAGTACTTCGAGCTTCTTTTTGAATAGAGCATATATGGATTCAAACGTGAGTTGCTTGCCTAATTCAAGTCTAATTTCATGATCTCACGATTGATGTTTAGGTAGGGCCTTTGTCGTTGTCTCTTCCTGAAACAGATGCTCCCAATTGTTGTATATCCTTAATATGTGCTTTAGCGATTTCTTCGCTTTACTAGGTAGTTCAAGATTCTCAAAAGGTTCGCAATTTCCTTCACTTACTTTAACTTTGTGACTCGACTAATCTTTGCCAATGCTTGTCGAGTCGAACTTTGTTAGATCGTTCTTTTGCAAGAATGCAAGCTCGCTACTTGCGATCGAGTTTCAACTCGTTCTCTCATTCACTATCGAACGTTGTCGATGCGTAGATTGAATGTGTGTTGCGAAGTTACATCGCGCAAATCTAAGTACTCGTGTATTCTAGTCGACTTCTAGATTGTGTTGCTTCAATCAAGGCATTCCTAGTACGATATCGTGAGTGGTCATTTCCACTATATCAAAGGTTAGTTTCTCGTGGTGTTGCTAAATAGCTATCGATAGTGATTTCGTTTCTTTGTCCACTCTTTCATTCTCGTTAAGTAATGGGTTTCCATCTACAATCATTAGGTTGTAAGCGTTAGGCTTCCTTCGAATAGAGTATTCTTTCCTCTCTACAAGAGCTCTAGCCATAAAATTACTTGTCGCACCAGAATCGACCATTGCAGTGAGTCGACGATCATTGACCTTAATTGATGTGATAAAACATCGTGCGTGTGCTGTTGAGTTTAGTTGCTGCTGTTGGGCTAACATATTGCATTTCTCTAATATGCCCTTTATCAAAGAATTTGGACTTTTCTCTGTTCTTGTGCTGCGACTTCTGCTTCGAACGCCTTCTCGCGCTAAGCTTTCTTCTGTTGCTAGTTTACTAATTTTGGCTTTCTAGAAAATCAATTGACTCCTTGCTTGTCTTCTAGATGAGTTTAGCATAAGTTGTTATAGCAAGTTGTCCAATTAAGACTTGCGTGTGAATTAGATGCTTCCTTGATGATAGCATTTTCACGTCTAAGGTCTAGTTGTTTCATGATGATGTCAAGTACGTTTCTTTTTGTGATGGCGTCGCTTCCTAGCGCTTTCTCGCATTTATTTACGATTTGACCATTTTATCGTTTCTTCGATGAGCTATCTAAAGCGTCGAGTCGTTTCGTAATTTCTTTTAGCATTTCCTAAAAGTTCTTTTAATCGTATTCGATATTCGAGTTCGTGATTAAGTTGTGAAAATATGACGTTCTTAAATGTTTTTTTTTGTCATATTCTTTTGATAGCATTGTTGACTTCCTGCGTAGATGCGAGTGCCTTGCTTAATGATGTTTCATCTAAGACTTTTTGTAATTGATTTGGGTTTTCTACTAGACAATAGTCGTCGTTCAATCTAGTTTTGGGGGTGTTCGTCTTTGTGTCGACTTGTCCTTTAAGGTCGTTTTGGTCATCGAGTTCCTCTCTTAACATAGCATTGATCTATTGGCGATTTATTAAGTTTCGTAATCGATAGTCTCTTGCGAAGTGACTCGATTTGCCACATGAATAGCACGTTTTCTAGGATTTGTTATCTTGCTTACCTCTAGAGTTCTTCTCTTTACGTCGTTAGATAAAATTTAGTTCCATAGATGCAGGCTCACGATAGTCTAGATTATTGTACTTTTGATTAGAACGAGATTCTCTTTATTGATATTCGATCGCTAATTCGAAGAAGATTCTTGCCCTTTCTTGGAATTGATCGTATTTTTTTTTCATAGCTCTCTTATATAGCTTGTCGTCGAAATCGATGGCTACTTCGATAAGATCGAACATATCGTTAATGAATCTTTCATCGCGCATAATCTTGTCCTTAAGGTTGTTCTTGAGGCCTTGTCGAAACATTGTCATAAGTGCGACATCGTTTCACTCGATAAAATTGGCATACTTTTGAAATCTTGCTACGTAGTTCGTTGCGAAGGTTCGTTGAGTTAGATGCTAAATCACTCTTTTCGCAATTTGTTTCTCGTTGGACGTTTCAAAGATTCTTCGAAGCTCTCTTTTGAAATTGTCGAAGTTTGTGAACATCGCACGAGGATTTTCGTCATAGTTCTCCAAATACTTGCGTAAGTTTGGCTTGAGCCAATGCTAAGCTCTTCCTCTAAGAAATGTCGATGCGAAAATCGTCTTTTGGTTCGCTAGAATAGAATAGAAGGTGAAATAGATATTCACTTGCATGAGTCAATCCTTTAGGCCAATACGATCTTCATGGTAGATATCGAGTTTATTGATTCTAATCTTGTCGTCTATCATGATCGATGATCGACGTGATGCTATAGAGCTAGTGCTCGAGGTAGAGACGCGTTGACCTAATACAAACATCCTTTGAGTGTTTAAAGTGTTACGCTAGTACTCTCATAAGAAATATTAAAGAAGAGTTTATGCTTTGAAGAGATTTGTAGACGTCTTTAGGTCAAGTAGGCAATCACTTGGTAACAAGGAGTTGCAACTTAGTAGTCGTAACAATAAGTCAAGACTTAAGATAAATTAAACACGATTCATAAGGAAGTCGTGTTCGAGAATCTATATACTAAAGAGATTCTTCTTTGCTCGCCTGCCAAGTTGTCGAACCTGTAGATAATCGTGCTTCGTGCTACATGTTGCGTTGTAGAATATATATTACATTGTTTCGAGCTAGGTTCGTAACAAATATGTTGTTCGATTTCTTTTTCAATATTAATATTAAATCTTAATGCGTTAACTTTAATTGTCGATAGCGTTTCTTGCAAACTCTTGATTGTTTATTTAATTAAATTGTTATTAACGCTAGTATTAAGATATCGCTTTTAACAACTCTAGTCTTATAATCTCTTAATAAATTAAAAATGTCTATTTTAACTTTATTAAATTTGTAAGTTTCTTAATTAAATAAGTTCGATTCTAAGCTTTTAAGAAGAGACGTTATTTTAAGATTCGATATTTTAATAATCTTTTTTTAATTATTTAAGATAATTAATTTTTTAATTCTTGATTTTTTGCGTTTCGACGCAAACGTTGTAAGACAATTTAACTTACAAGAATGCATATTTAACTTATATTTAAAATGCATTTCGCGATTTTTGTTATTACTAAAATATTAATTTCTCGAAAATAATTAAATTTTTAATTGATTGTTGCATCGTCTTAGTACTTGCAAATTAACAAAAAAAAAATGTACTTTTTGTGTTAACGCTCTTGACTTTTGCGAAGAAATTTTAAAATTAACGTTTTTGAATTCGCGAATATCTTGCGTTTACTTTAATAGATATGCTCTTAAAGTTTTTGACATTTAAGCAAAGTTCAAATTTCTTTTACAACTTTTTTAGTAATCTTTATATGCTTATCGATATATTCGAAACATTTAATAATAGTTTCGAATTGTTTTTCTTTTATCGCAAAAAATAATATTTAATTATTAGTATTTTGCACAATATTATATTAATTGCAATCGATTATTAATTGTGTTAAATTTTGCAATTTAATACGTAAATTCGCGAACGCAATTGCAAGATCTAATTTATTTTCGTCGATTATTATAAATAAAAGAATTTTGTCTACGAAAAAAAATAAAATTAAAAGAAAAATTAAAAAATTAAAAAATTAATCAACAAATAATATTAATATTCGAAATGCTCAATATAATACTTTTTTATTTACGAATTATTAAGACAAAGATGCGCAACGTATCTTTATTGTCTACTTTTTATTGTTCGTTTATTTTTTTTATTTTTTTAATTTATATCTTGACTTTTATTAATACAAAATCGTTAATAACTTGACAAGTAAAAAAATACTCATAATACATTTTTAGAAAAGTGCATTTCTTCTAATATAATAAGATTATTAATGCAAGTTTTGCTTAATTTTATTAAGATTTCGCGATATTTATTTGTTGTTAAGCACTTTATTTTATTTATTTATTGTTGAATATTGTCAACTTTACGAGTTTGTATATTTCTTATTATTGTTCGATCTAATACTTAATTATTTATATTTCTTGTTAAAGTTTTTTTTGAAAAATAAATTCTCTTATTTATTTAATTTTCTTAAAATAAATAATTGCTTTTTCGAGCTTTGTCATGCTTTTTTAATTATATTAAATTGAATTTTATTGCACATTTTACTTTTTTTAATACAAAACTCTTCGCATTATAAATAAGTACGACTTTTCTTTAAAAATTGCGTTAATTAGCGTTGTTAAGAAGACAATATTCTTAATCGTTGTTAAGACTTCGATATTTTTAACTATTGACAAAAATTTAATGTCTTTAATTATTGTTAAGAATTTAATATCTTTTGATCGTTTTACAACATTCGATCGTCGAATTTTTGTTAAAACGATTATTATTTTATTAGTTTTTTTTTGAGATATTAAATACAAACGTTGCTTTGTTATTAATTATTTCAACGAGAAAAAAACTAAATAAATTGACACAAACTCTCGAATTAAACTTTTTGTTCGTAAGAAAAACTCAAAAATTTAAAAATATATCTTAGAAAACAATTAAGAAAGCAAAGAAAAATAAAAATACGCTCAATAGTACAAGAAAAGTTTTGTCAAAGATATTAAACAAAATAACTTTAATTTAGAAACTTGTATATTTTTCTTTCTCTTGCAATCTTTATTGAATTTTTCGCTAACACTTTTATTATTAGAACAATCTTAAGAAGCGAGATAAATTAAGAAACAAGAACTTTAATAACAATTTTTTATGATTTTTTTTTATTTGCAAAAATTGAATGTTTGCGTTATTTTATCTTTTTAACGTCTTAAAATTAAAGCACAATACGAAAAACCACATACAATATAATTGAAAAAATAACAATTAAATAAAAAAAATTAAGAATATCAATTTGTCGATGTTTAAATAATACAAGAACTATATGCTAATAATTAATAAACGCATTAATAATATACAAATTTTTTTAAACTCGAAAATGTTCGATTTCGATATTTGTCTAAATAATAAATTTGTATCTTTGATTGTTTGTTCTAATATAATAATTAATTAATTTTACAAAATATATTTGATTATATTTAACAAAAACAAAGATTTGTGCGTTTGTCGCATATTATTAAGAAGTCTAGCAAAGCAATTCTTCGACATTAATATTGTACATTTTGACAATCGTATTTTAAAGCTCAATTAAAAAGAATAATATTATCTTTAATATTAAGATGTTTTATTGCTTTGCGAAGTCGAGAATTTCGATTTAAAAATATTTCTTGTACGCTTATTTTATTACAATTTAAAATATTTTATCAATAAGATCTATTTCTCGAAATAATTTAAAATTAAAAGATAAATTCTTTTTTATTAATTAACAATTAAGAAGTTTAAAACTACTTTACGCATAAACGTCTTCAAAACATCTTTTTAGGAAACAACAAAATTTGTGGAAGACACAACGAAGTTCGTTGTCAAATTTATTGAGTCAATCGAAGAAATAATTGCATTTGCTAATAAGTTTATCAAGTTCGCAAACAAAATTAAGAAGCATTGCACAAAAACTTAACGTTTAAAATAAACTAATCGCGAAAATTCGAATTTATTACGTAACTTGATTTTATGACGTTAGATTCGAGTTCTTGACAATTAAGCGAAAGAATTCGTTCTAAGCGAGTTAATTAAGTAGCTTAATTTATCAATATTGACAATTCGATTTCGCGCTAAAAATTCGAATTGAATTTCGATTTCAACTTTTGGAATCAACGATCTAACAATTAGTCTAGTTTAAAAGAAATTCAAAACTTAAAAGACAAAGAATTTAATTCAAATGCGAAAGGGAGATTAATCAAAAGTAAGCGACGTCGCTTAAAATAATTCTTATTACAAAGACGCGCGACGTTTTTTTAACATTATAAGAATTTGTTCTCGATATCTAATGCGTCTTCTTTGTGTTTAAAATTTCTCTAAGATAACTTGTAATTCGAAATAGTTAAATAATAAATAAACAATAATTTATGTTTGTACATCTTTTCGTAATTGCAATTAAATATCTATTTTAATTGCAACTTTTTACTTCGTTTATTAGATGTTTGCGTTAATAATAATTTAATAGTAATGTATTGAAAATCTTAATCGAGTTACGAATATTTGTAAAAAAATATTATAAAATAAAAGAGTTGTAATTAGTTTTTAAAAATCTTGTATTTGTCAAGCTTTTAACAAAATAAATCTTAAATTTTGATTTACTTTATTTTGATAAGAAAATAAAGTTTCGCTCTTAGACTTTATAAAAAAAATATGTTTGAACGCGCGCTTTGTCTATTGAAATTAATAGACAAGAACTAAATAAGACTTCGCATTTAGCGTTGAACTAGTTTATTAAACGTTTGTTTCTAAAAAAAGATTTCAAGATTTATGCTAGAATTAAGAGTTTATCAACTCTAATCGAAGGTTAGGATCGCGAAGCGACGTGTTCAAACATAATCTTTCTCATAGGGTCTGACTACTAAGGCAAAGAACTCTCCTGTTTTGCACTGCATCAAAGGCTCCAGGCAGTACCGAAGAATGATACAAGCATAAATATACAGCAAGTTCTATGCCTCTTAAGACTGCTATGAATGCCTCTCAACCTATTTACAAAAATTGCACCGACCAATGCGACGCCATTCGAACGTAACGCCAACAAGCCAAACCTGGACCATCATGCTGCTTTTGCTGCCTTCGTAGGAAGATCCAGCTCAGTCCCAAAGACGCGATCCCAAAAGCGGCTTGTTACTCCAAACCCATTCTCGTAATCCGCATAGTGGTGTTGTAGGTGGTAAGACTTGAGCTCTCTGTAATATGAGGGAAGGCTAATATGAATATCAGTACTCGAAAGACCAGGCTCAATGCAGGACACTCACGTTTTGTGGTGTAGGAAGTAATGCGTCAGGTCGTAGCAGATGTAGCCGAAAATGCCACCACAGAAGACTGTAGTCGCAACATACCAATCCCAGTAGAACACGAAGTGCGCAAGTCTGTAAAATGGGATTGCAAGTACAATGAAGAGAGTCGGTGGCATGACCAGGCGGAGCTTATCCATCGGCAGATAATGATGGATGCCATGTAACAGGAAATGCGCTGTGATGCCTACACGATTGTCTGGGAGGTATCTAATCCACCCAATTAGCTCCAGGCTGCAGCTATATCAGTCAATGGACTTACTTGTCAACGTGAAACAAGCCTCTATGCATCCCGTACTCCACTAGCGTCCACAATGCGAGTCCCGCCAACCAATACGCGGCTGTCTGGACGAGCGATGGCAGATGCAAACATCCAAGAGCAGTACCGTATGCGACCCACGGTAGCCAGACAGTAGGTATCATCCACCACGGTGTCTTGGTTAGTGGCTCGAGGAAATTGCCGAAAAGCGGCGCAGAGTCGCCATGCTTGTAATGCCGCGGCCGATGGACTTGCTCGAGATAGAAGTCTCTGCTGAATCCACCACGCCAAACCTGCATGAACAAGGGCTTATCGAGGTCCAAGAATTTATGAGTTCGGTAATCGTTACGTGCATCTGTTTCCTTCTCGAGATCTGCGGCCGAAGACATTCCGGTGGATCTATGAACGATCTTGGAGGCTACCCCATCTGCTGCGCCGTCCTCGTTCAACTCTGTCATACTCGTCTCCTTGAGCGGAGGAGGAGCGATACCGTGAGCATGCTGGTTCTTTGCTACGGGTTTCAGTACCGAGTCCGTAGCTACAAACCCTATCAAGCAGTCATCGAGTATTTCGTAAGCGACGTCCGAGTGACTATGCGAGACACCATCGCCCATGATCTTTGTGACATCTTTCCCACCATATTCAAGTACGAGATCCTCTCCACCAGGATGATCTCCAAGAAAGCTTGTAACGTCGTAGACTTTAGGCCCTAGGGTGACATAGCACGATTGCGTGGTGTTTCTTGATGCGACGTCGTTCGATAAGATGGTAGGAAGAGTTCGACCTGGCATTGCTGAAGGCTTGCGTCGAATTGGCGAGCAATGAAAAAATTAGGGGACTGGCGAAGGTGAAAGGATATAAAAATTATCAGGCACTGAGGCTGAGAGGGTTTTGAAACAAGCAGGAGATTCAGCCTCGGATGCATCGCCCTGTATCCCTGGGTGGCAAATTTGGGCCGATATTTACCCGAGCATGGCGCAGAACGCTTCCACGCCTTCACGCTTGCCGAAGCCATACAGGCCTTATTCCAACGGCAAGGTGCCGTCATTCATGACTTCAATGGATCGCATGGTCCATCAGTGTCATGAGTTTGGTCCTCAAATGCATTCTTTCGAGTATTACGGTGTCAGGCTTAGGACGATTGCGAGGCTGACGATGACATTAGAATTCGCCCTCGAAGCTCGACTTGATCCATTCGACCTGCCTGTCAAGGGGGCTACAGCGACCCTCGAAACTCAATGCTAGTGTGATAAGAAGTACTTCTTTGACACTTGGCCTGCGGGTGCAACGTTCCATTCTTGATCAACAATGAGTTGTCTCTGATGAGTGTTTCGCAACTATCGGTCGGCCACCTTACGACTGGATGAGTATGACAGAATCTCACGAGAAGAGTGCTTCCTACTCCTAGCAACCTAATGGATGCCTCTCGTGAGACCATGAGAGGATTGCACGATTATCATTGTCGAGTGTCCAATCCTCCAGTGCTGCGGAGTCTTCAGTATGCGACGTTGTATGATCGTAGCACAACCCTAAAACTGCTACTATTGTCACTGGTACCTTATGCAATTTGTCTCTTATCAGGTTTGAGGGTCGGGCCGAAGAGGTGTTGATTCTTCATGCAGCCACATTTGGTCTATTTTGTTCCGCATGAAAGACTCGTTCCTTCAGTCTCCGCCCTCAAAACATATCCGCTTTCCTTGTAAGGATAACCGAGCGTAAGGAGCGATGTCGAGAACCAAAGGGCGCGCTCGCAAGGCTATCAGTCGTTTTGCTAGGGCTGCTGCACTTCCAGCAGAGGCTCGTGAGGTGGATGAGCACTCCTGGAACGCCTCTCGAAATCGGCTTCTTGTCGCGTACCCGTACATGCCGAGTAATCCAATCGATGAGGTTCTTGACCTAGCTTTTACGCAACGGAGTGGATGCCTTGAACATTCGGGAGAATTAGAAGATCCGAGAAAAATCGACCTACTTGTCACAACTTACATCAGGTACACTTTGACCGATTTCCAGTCATTAGAAGTGGGCTTCTGGGAGAATAATAAAAGACATATTAGCAAACGTCTTGCCGTCGCCGCGGTGAGTGACACGGTTGAGCAGATCGCGGATAGTTGGCGAAATGGGCCCAGCAGCAACGCCAATGCCATCTCCAGCAAAATCATATTGGAACATGACGGTGAAGAAAATATGTCCAGTACAACACCCAGAAGTGGCTACGGCGCGTTGCCATCCTCTCCAATATCAGCACCCCAATTCGAGAGGCCATACATGGAAAGCATCAAAATACGCCTACCAACTCTCGAAGAAGTCCAAAGTACTGCACGGTCGAGGAAGCCCCAACTTTCGTCTCGTCATTCAAGGCCTGTCATAAGGACAGTCATAAAGGCTCACGGTACGAGGTCGAGGTTGTCGAAACGTAAAGCACCTTTCTACAGCGGTCGTGATGCAGAGAAACTCGAGCTGGCTTTCGCGAGGATGGACCTTACCTCGATGGTACAAATCAATACAACTGATGTGGACATTGATAGAAGTCGGTTTGAGGCTCCCCCAGAAACACGAATGACAAGTCTGGTGGCGGAGACGGCCGCGCTTAGCCTTCAGGACACTTCCATTGATCATCAGCACGCCCCGCTACTTCGTATGCATCTAGGTCAGGAATCCTCCTCTGATGTTACGATATCAGACCCGGGAGTAAATCATTACGAAACCTGGGCGGCAAGAGCAGGTTCGCGTTTGAAAGCTCCAAAACCCTATAAACCCAGGCCCAACAAATTGAATGATATACGATCAGCTGGAACGAGTCTTCGTGATCTAATGCAGAATCCGCGTCCCAAAGCTGGTCGGATCGCAAACGCATCCGAACGTCTCAAAAGTCTCGAAAGAGCCGCAAATTTGCGCAAGACTCGCGGTCAAGAGCAGGCAGTGTTGAAAGCAACCATAAGACGTATTCAATCACGAAGTACCAAAGCCGAGACTGACTAGCTAGGACCCAACGAGGCCTGAAGAATAGATCGCCTCGAATCCATACGATTTCAGGTGCACCACTTGAAGCCCTTAGGAATCTCCGTTCGATGCGCACCTATCGAGAAAAGAAACCGGCAGATTCGGGTTATCATAGAAGTAAACGACGGTCAACGGCTTGCCAGATGAAGCACGTTATTTCAAGGTCGTAACAACCGAAGCGCGGCATCAAGCTATTTCTCATCTATGAAATAGACTCGTTTATGGCATGCATAG
>JAABUJ010004676.1_pt1 | contig 14234 bp, 14 predicted proteins | sample 5559131 | NCBI WGS metagenome assembly JAABUJ01 (sample SAMN10711875, study PRJNA513366) | rock metagenome | isolation source: Antarctica rocks | place: Antarctica: Victoria Land, Mt New Zealand nord | collected 2016-01-07
GCGGTGGGACGGGCCGGCACCGGCGCTTGCGCGCGGCGCCTCCACCGGACGATCTGAAGATCGATTCTACCCATCCTGACTGGAACTGTGCGGTGTGAAACTGTCCTCTCATGAACCCGCGAGGGGGAGGGGGCTGGGGGGAGGGGGGGCTACAAGAGAATCAATCCCCGCCGTACGCCCAGGGTGACTGCTTCGGTACGGCTGGACGCGTTCAGCTTGGCGAGGATCGAGCCAACATGGAACTTGACGGTGTGTTCCGAGATGCCGAGGCGACGCGCAATGAGTTTGTTGCCGGTACCCTCGGCGAGCATGCCGAGGACTTCGATCTCACGCGGGGTGAGTGTTTCGCCCTGCGTGGTGGGTAGAGTACGCCGTACCGCTGTCAGGTGGGGGAGCAGAGGGGTGGTGTGCTCGAGGTGCAGTGCCACGAGGCCGGCCGCCGCGGCATGGAGGGCGCCGACGATTTCCTCTGGTTGCGCGTCGCGAGTCAGCACGGCGCGAGCGCCGTAGCGCAGTGCTTCGACCGATTCCACGCTGTCCGGATCGTCGGCCAGCAGCACCAAGGCCGGTAGCCCGGTCTCGGCGCCCAGGGCCAGCAGCGAAGACACCGGGCTGTCTCCCCTCGGCTCCAGCACGGCCACCACTACATCCGGCCGCAGCGCCTCGGTCTGCTGGGCCAGCATCGATGGCGTGGCGGAGCTTCCCACCACGTGAAGGGCCGGGCTGGAGGCCAGAATGGCCTCCAGCCCGGCCCTCACCACCGACGAGGTGGCCGCGATGAGCACTCGGGTCACGCCGCTACTCCTGAGCCCTCCTCGACGCTGTTGGTATCGTGGCTGGTCGAAAGGGTAATCGATACCGATCGGAGGAGGCCGCCCCACAGAATATCAAGCTGGAGCGTGTCTCTCTCCCCGGCCGATTGCAGCACGTCGATCAGGTGCCGCGGGTCCGTGAAACGATGCCCCTGATTGCCGACGACGACATCGCCCAGCATTACGCCTGCCCGGTCCGCCGGACCGCGTGACGTGGTCTCCAGGACCAGCAAGCCAGACACTGAGTCGTTGGTTACCGATACGGTAACCGGCTGCGTCGTCACGCCGAGTTGGGGGCGAGCGGCTCGTTCGCGCAGGAAGCTGGCGACCGCGTTGCTGGGCACGGCCAAGCCCAGGCTGCCGATGGTCATGCTGTTGATGCCGATCACGCGGCCCAGTCCGTCGGCCAGCGGGCCGCCCGAATTGCCGGGGGCTAGATGGACGTCGGCCTGCACCCAGCTCTGCCGGCCATGGCCTTTGGCGGGGGCGATGGCGTGGATGATGCCGACGGTGAGGGCCCCGGTAAGGCCGAGGGGATTGCCCACGGCCACGGCTATCTGGCCGACCCGCAGGGTATCAGAGTCGGAGACGGCTGCCGCCGGCAGATTGCAGGCATGAATCTGAAGTGCCGCCAGATCGCGGCGTGGATCGCGCTCCGTTACCTCCGCCTCGAGAATACGGCCATCCCACAGTTCGACCGTGGCGCTGGAGCCGCGTACCACGTGGGCGTTGGTGATGATGAGTCCGTCGGCACTCCAGATAACTCCCGAGCCGCTACCGTGGCGACCGCTGCGCACATGCACCGTGGAGCGGCGCAGCGCCTCGGCGGTCTGGCTGAGAGCCTCGGCCAGTGAGTCTTGAATCTCGCGAACCGCGGTCGCCATGTTACTCCCCCCGACGAGGGCGCTCGCCCACGGTAAGGCTGAGATCCTTGAGCAGGCCGCCGCGGATCACCTGAGCCGGCAGCGCCTGGCCCACCTTCTCGGGATCGAGTACGCTCTGGACATCGTTGGTGTCCACCATCGGCTTGCCGTTCAGCGCCAGCACGATATCGCCGACCAGCATACCGGCTTGCTCGCCGGGGCCGCCGGTTTCGACGTGTACCACGATCAGCCCGGTCTGGTTGGGGATGCTCAGAGCGCTCTTCAAACTATCCGGGATCTGGACGGGCTGCATGGCCAGACCCAGATAGCCGCGGGCAACGCGACCGCCGCTCAGGAGTTGATCGACCACCCGATGCACGGTGCTGGTCGGGATCGCCAGGTTGAGTGAGCGAGAGAGCCCGGACGTGGCGATGCCGACCACCTGTCCCTGGGCATCGATCAAGGCGCCTCCCGAGAAGCCGGGGTAGAGTGTGAGGTCCGGGCGGATGAGTTGGTCGATCTGACCGCCGGACCAGGTTCGCCAGGGGCCACCCAGGGCGCTAATGGCGCCCCAACTGGCGCTGACGCCGCTGTCGCCGGGCCGGGCCACGGCCAGCACTACATGTCCGATCTTCAGCGTGGTGCTGTCACCAAGCTGGGCCGGCTGTACGCCGGCGCCCTCAATTTTGAGGACTGCCAGGTCGGTGCCGGCGTCTCGCCCCGCCAGGATGGCCGGTATAGTGCGGCCATCCGGCAGGGTAACGGTGATACTGTCTTCGCGTTCGATGGTGTGGTCGGCCGCCACCACTACGCCCTCCTGCCAGTGGACGCCGCTGGAAGAGGTCCGCTGTCGCGCATTGACGGCCACGATGCTCTGCCCGGCGGTCTCGACTGCGTCGGCCAGGGTATTCGAGAAGTTGAGCAGAGCGCTGCCGCTCTGGCTGGTTGATGCAACCATGTGATGATTCCTCCATGCTGTAGAACGGCGCCACACATGGTTGTGTGGCTCTGTTCTTAGCATGACCGACCGGCAGCTGCTCAAACATCGTCGGAATGGGGAGAGGGGACCTAGACAAATGGCCTGAAGAGGGCGATCCGAGCACGGACCAGAACGATGGCCACACGATCTCGGTGATCGATCTCCGGTCTAGTCGCACAATCGCTACCGTGCCAACCCTGCTCGGTCCGGACAGGGTGGCGTACGACCGTGCCACCGGCAAGGTCTACGCCGCCGATGAGAACTCGGGAGCCGTCTCAGTGGTCACGTTTTAGCCGATAAGTTCGGCCAAACCATCCACTATCTTGCGCACATCCGCCGGTGCGAGTCGTCCCAAGCGGGTGCCTAGCCGCTCAATTGCCAAGGTCCGAAGCTGAGATATCTTGATCCAGGACTCCTGTGGCAAAAGTCCAGGTGGGACCGGCCATGTAAGGGGATATCCAGCTCGCTGTGGTCGGCTGGTGATTGCGGCGGCCACCACTGTCCCGGAGCGTTCGTTGAAGACATCATGGCTCAGGACCACCACCGGCCGGACGCCTCCCTGCTCATGTCCTCGTACCGGCCCGAGGTTAGCCCAGTACAACTCGCCTCTCAGTACGGCGGCCATTGAGTTTCGGCAGCGAGCCATTCCTCGGCCAGACTCTTTTCCTCTTCGCGGTCTAGCTTTGCAAGTTCACTTAGCAGACGGCCCTGCGTCGGTTGTTGCTCTTTCAGACAGTGCAAGGCAGCTTGCAAGGCTTGGCTCCGATTCTTGTAGGCGCCACTTGTAACCCATCCATCGACTTCTCGTAGCAGCTGCTCATCGAGAGTGATACCGACCTTTGCTGATGGCATTCGAGTATCTCCAGGTATGATGTTTTATCATACCTTTTACTGGATGACCGGTCAAGCGAGTTCCCGCTGGGTCAATCACTGCAAATTACGCTCCGACCAGCTATTCCCTGATGACTGCCGGCGGAGGTCAGTGACAGTTCGGCCAGCGTCCGCGTTGCGCGTTCAATGTACGGTCGAGCGTCCAAAGCAGTAAAGACCTGCAGCGCCGCTGTTAGCCGTTCCTGGGCGCGCGCGACGTCCCCCTTCTTCGCATTCATGCGTCCGTACTCGTACTGCACCCGTGCCTGGTGGTAGCGGTTGCCGCTGTCGATAGCCAGCACGAGCGCCTCCTCGAAAGCGCTCTCCGCTGCTTTCCACCGGCGCCGGCGGGAGAGCACCATGCCGTGGACGCGCAGCGGATCGATGGGCGAGGCAGGCAGGCCGGGCAGGGTCGTGTGGTCCAGGGCGGCGCCGGCCAGTTGGCTGGCGCGCGCGACGTAGTCCAGCTGAAGATAGGCTTCGGCCAGTATCCACAGGTGGGCTGCCCCTGGATCGAGGTCTGGGGCGCTCTGCAGTGGCTCCAGGCGCTCAATGGCGCGCTCCGGGTGTCCGGCGCGGAGGTTCCACTGGGCGAGCAGTCGAATCGCCATCCACTGCTCGCGGTAGGCATTGGCCTGGGAGGAGAGCGTGATCGCCTCCTCCAGGTCCCGCGTGCCGTGCTCTGCCTCGCCGCGCAGCAGATAGAGCCGGCCACGAGCGAGCAGCGCGCTGAGCAAGGCAGGGATCGCCTCAAGCCGGCGATCCATCTCTACCGCCTGGTCGAGTGCGACCGGGCCGGCGCCGACCTGCGCGGCGGCAATCTCAGATCGGACCAGGGCGACAGCGGCAACTGTCACACTCTGCGGATCGCCCATGCGCTGAGCTACTGCCAGCTCTCGTTCCAGGTAGCGGATAGCGAGGTCGAGCCGGCCCTCGACGGCGTGAAGGTCGGCCAGTGTTCGTAGCGCACGACTCAGATTCGGCAGATCACTCTCCACCTCGAGGAGCGGCACGGCCCGCTCCAGCAGCGGCCGAGCCTCCGGAGAGCGATCGAGCGCGACCAGGAGGAGTGCCTGGCGCCCCTCCGCCTGCGCGATCAGCTGCTCGTTGCCGACGGCCCGAGCGGTGGCTACTGCTTGCTCGGCCGCCGCCAGTCCCTCCTCATAGCGCAATGCCCCCTCGAGCAGAACGGACCATACGCCGTAGAGCGCGGCCAGAGCGGGCGAGGCTGGCGCCGCCGTTCCCCGCAGCACCTGCTCGACGCGCGCGAGGCCCTCCTCGTTGGCGCCGCATGCCCAGTGTGCCCAACCAAGCTGCGCGGCGACCCGCGCCATTCCCTCCGGATGGTCGGAGTTTCCATAGGCCAGAGCGGCCAGTTCGAGCGCCATCACGGCTTCGTCGTATCGACCAAGGGTAGTCAGTATGGGGCCGATCTTCTCGCGTAGTTCGGCTGCCTCTCTCGTTGTGCCGGCCAGTTCCAATGCTCGGCGGTAGAGGGTCAAGGCTTCCTCGTTGGCATACACCCGGGCCGCGGAATCGCCGGCCAGAGCGAGGTACTGGCAGGAGCGCGGGGCGTAACCGGGGCCGGCCACGGTAAAGTGCCGCGCCAACTCGGCGGCGTGTCGCGGTGCTTCCTCGCCATACACGGCTTCCAGTGCCAGCCCGGCCCGCTCATGAAGCCCAGGCCGCCAACGGGATGAAATCTGCCCGTAGAGTGCCTCCCAGAAGAGCGGATGGCGGAAGGCATAGCCGGCCTCCGTCTCCACCAGCAAACGCAGTTCTTGAGCAGCGTCGAGCAAGGGAAAGATGGTGGTCGCCGGTCCATCCCACAGAGCTTCGAGCGCGGCATAGGAAAACTCGCGCCCGAGTACCGCCGCTTGAGTGAGAAGCTCACGGGCGGGAGCATCCAGGCGCCGTAAGCGCCGCGAGACAACGTGATGAATTTCGGGCGGAAGGCGTCCCACCGTGGCACTGGCGGGAAGCTCCCAGGCGCCATTCCGCTGGTGTACCAGCCCTTCCTGCTGCAGGAGGCGCAGGAGCTGAACGGCAAACAGCGGATTCCCGGCGCTGCGCTCCTGAAGTTGCTGTACCAGATTCGGGGTGGGTGGGCCGCCCAGGCGATCTTCGATGAGCAGAGCCATGCTGGATTGCTCCAAGGCAGCCAGCGGTATGAGATTGCCGGACTGCTGCCAGGCGGTGATGAGCTGGGCCAGTGCACAGTCCGTCGGCACCTCCTCTGGTCGGTAGGCGCCGACGATACGTAGGTGCGTGGCGCCGAACTGACGCGGCAAAAAGTGCAGCAACTGAAGCGTCGCATCGTCGGCCCACTGCAGGTCGTCCAGCAGGAGCACGAGCGGTCGGTCACGGCAGATGCGCTCCAGTGCCTGCGACAGCGCTGTGAAGAAGTGCAGGCGCCGGCTCTCCACATCGCCGCTCCATCCGTCGGGGAGATCCGGCAAGCGGACTCGCAGTTCGGGAACGACCCGGCTCAGTTCGGGCAGCACATTGTCGAGTTGGACCTGGAGTATCTCGTCCGGCTGGGCGCGAACATAGTCCAGCAGGGCGTCGTGGATGGGGCCATATGGCAAGCGCCCTTCCTGCTCGTAGCTTCCCGCCGCTAGCGTGATGGACCCGGCGGCTCGGGCCTGAGAGGCGATTTCGGCCAGCAGACGGGTCTTGCCCATACCTGCCTCGCCGGCCAGCAACACGAAGCGTGCGGCTGGCGCTGTTCCCAGGCGCAGTACATCACGCAACTCCTCCTCTCGTCCGATGAGCCGTCCCGTGGCGGACAGCGGGTACCGGGGAATCACCTGCTGTAGCTCGGCCGCTGCCCGCGGCTGCGGTCGCACCGTTGACGGCACCCGGCCGTGACTCATCTTCAGTTCCTGTATCAGTGCCAGCGTACTGGCGTCCGGCGCTATATCCAGGTCGCTGCGCAGCTGTTGCGCAAAGCGCTGAAAGGCTCGCAGGGCATCGCTCCGCCGACCGGCTTCGGCCAGCGCCTGGACCAGCAGCCGTAACGCGTTTTCGTCCAGCGGATCGTTGCGTAGCGCATGTTCCAGCCAGATAGCGGTCTGCTCGAGGTCGCCCCGTGAGCGATGCGCCGCGGCCAGCCGCAAACAGAGCTGATGCCAGAGGCGAGCGGTGTGTTCGCGCACCGGCGCCACCCAGTCCTCGTAGCGATCTTCAATCAGCGGCTCACCCGCGTGGAGGGCTGCCGCCTCCTCCAGTTTGGCCAGGTTCTCACTGTCCAGCAACCGTTCAAAGCGATCCAGATCGATTACCCAGCGATGAACGAGGTTCAACGACACCCAGCCATGCTCGAAGAGTACGGGCAACGCCTCGCCGTTCCCGCTGGCGGCAAGCAGCCCACGCAAGCGGTGTAGCACGTAGCGCACATTGGCGGCGCCGGCTTCCTGCGTGGTCTCAGGCCACAAACGATACACAATCTCATCGCGCGAGAGGCGATTGCCAGGCGCCACGGCCAGCATGGAGAGAAGACTGCGTGCGCGGCGCGGCCAACTGTCGGTACGCAGGCGCTGATCGTCGCGTTCCACGCCGAAGGGGCCTAACAGAGCAATGGTATAGGTATGCGCCATGGGTAGAGACCGGTTCCCTGCCGCCCGATGGGATGACTTCCCGACCGTGCATCTCGTAGTCTTAACGTTTTGGCGCCTGGGAGTGTCACAGATTGGCGTTTTGGTGGTGTGCGACCGCGGCGTGTTCCAGATCGTCGAGACGCACTTTCTCAGCCAACGCTAGATAAACGCTAGATAAACGCCGCCCCTGTAGGGTGAAATCACGAACGGTCGATAGAGGAGCAATGGCATAGATCGATCGAGATAGGAGGCGCGATCGAGAGAGTCTGATCGCTGTCCTGGCCGGGCGCTTGGTTTTCCCCCAAAGCCACCGATTGTTACGCCCGGCCAGCGGCAGTTTTTCCTTTTAATCCTTACTCGCTCTGCGATTCGCGCTGCCACTCCTCGCGAGCTGGGCCGTACCCACGCCGCTGCTGCATGGCCTCTAGATAGAAGTCCACTTCGCGCAGGCGGCGGAAGGCTTCGACGGTAATCGTCCCGAGGTGAAGCCACTCTTCAAGCCGAAGTTGCTCGGCTTCCAGATCGCGTTCGGTGAGCTTGTCCAGCGGACGCAGGGCGCGCTCTCGCTCTGTGGTGTCGAGCGACCTGGCAACCTCACGCAAAATATCGTTGTGCTTCTGTGCCCGTGCGGCTGCCCAGATTGGCACATTGGGCTGCTCTGATTCGTGCATCCTGGTGTACCTCCCACTTGCAGTAATCGATGGGAATAATGCCAGGGCCAGCGGAATCGGTGTCCGGTACAGAAAGCGTCTCAGCCGCTTCCCTGGTTGCAGCAACATACCATCTGGGCACATGAGCAACAAATGGTCCACCGTACAGGAGCAAGCGAGGACGTGGTACCACGCGGACCGCGCTACACTAGAGTGGGTCGTGCGTAGGAGTAGATGAAATGACTGTCTTACAGGGCCTGCACGGCACCGTCGCTATTCTTGTGCTGTGCGGTCTGCTGTTTGTCGATGAGGCCGGTATCCCACTGCCGCTGGCGCCGAACGAGGTGCTGCTGCTGGTGGCTGGCCTGCTGATCGCCGACGGTTCACTCGTGCCCTGGATTTTTGTGCCGATTGCAACCGTAACGATGATTGCCGGGATGATCGCCGGCTATCTCTGGGCGCGGAAGCTGGGCCAGACCGGCCTGCGCGCCATCGCCGAGCGGGTTGGCGCCGCCGAGGTGTACGATCGGGCGCAGACGCGTCTGGCCAGCGCCGGCTCCGTCAGCATCGGCCTGGCCCGCATGGTGCCGGGTGTGCGTCCCTATGCCACGCTGGTGTCGGGCGCTGCCCAGGTAGAGCTGCGAACCTTCTTGCTGGGCGCCATTCCAGCCCTCCTCGTCTGGGAGTTGCTCTTGATCGGACTCGGTGCGCTAATCGGCGTGCCGGTGGAGCATCTGATGGGCCGCTTTACGAGATTAGTAGTCCGGGGCGGTCTGCTGCTGGGACTGGGCCTGATTGGTTACCTGGGGCTGCGGCGGCTCAACGCCCGCGAGCCGCTGCCCACGCGCTGGCAGCCGGCACGGGGTGGTCTCTTGCTGGAGCTGGTCATTAATGGGGCAATTGCGGCCAGTATTGCCACAGGTCTCCTGGCCCTTGGACGCCGTATCGTCCACCTGCACGGCCACGGCTGGACCGACCTCGCCGTCATCCTGGCTGCGGTCGCCCTGTACCTGGCGACGACGCAGGGTGGTACGGCAGCCTGGCGATACGTTCGGTAGGAGACCCGTCCGCTCTTCCATGCCGTCTCCTGGCTGCGCAACCGGACTTGCTCTGGCTTCACCGTACGCCTTCCAGGGCGGTACCCACCACCGGCCACATTCTCCTCGTTTCCTGGAAGCGCTGCTATGGCAGTATGAGTCAGAAGGGCAGATGGCACCGAGGAGTACCGAGTGGATCAGGATGGGGCGGCAGTTCGACACGAACCCAGCAATGTCATTCCTCCGTCGGCGTTCGTACCGGGGATGGACCCTCGCATTATCGTGGTGACGAGCGACCCCATCAACGCCGAGCTCCCGCTTAGCGAGCAGCGGGGCGTCATTACGCCCAATGAACTGTTCTATCTGCGCAACCGCTTCCACTTCCCCGAACTCGATCCGGCTACCTGGACGCTGGCCGTGGGGCGAGAGAACGAGACTCGCCTGGAGCTGACCTATGACGATCTGCTCTCCAGGCCGAGCCGCACCCTGCTGGTAACGATGGAGTGCGCCGGCAACGGGAGAGCTGGACTCCAGCCACCAGCAGAGGGCGAACCCTGGCAGTGGGGCGCCGTGAGCACGGCGGAGTGGACCGGGGTGCCACTGGCCGACGTGTTACAAGCGGCGGGTATCGAGGGCGGCGTGCTTGAAGTGGTAGCCGAAGGGGCAGACGGCGGTCAGGTCAAGGAGCGTCCTGGTCGCACCCCCTTCGTCCGCAGCCTGCCGCTGGAAAAGGCCCTCCACCCGGATACGCTGCTGGCCTATGCCATGAATGGCGCCGCCCTCCCGGTGGAGCATGGCTTCCCTCTACGGCTGGTGGTCCCCGGCTGGTATGGCATGGCCTCGGTGAAATGGTTGATTCGCCTCACCGCCACCACTACCGCCTTCCGCGGCTTCTTTCAGGTGGATCGGTACGTCATGCCGCCACGCGAGGGCGAGAGCGAGCCGCGACCGCTCACCGAGGTAGGCGTCCGATCGCTCATCCTGCGTCCTCGGTCGGGAGAGGTGCTGTCGCCCGGCCCACACCGGCTCCAGGGTGTCGCCTGGTCCGGCTCCGGATCGGTGGAATCGGTGGAGGTCAGCGTCGACGGCGGCGTGAACTGGCGCCCGGCAGTGTGGACCAGTCCGGATCATCGCTACGCCTGGCGCCGCTGGGAGTATCTCTGGAAAGCTACACCCGGTCCCGGCGTGCTGATGAGTCGCGCTCGCGATACCGGCGGCACGATCCAGCCGGCCAGGAGCGAATGGAACCGACTGGGCTACGCCAACAACGCGATCCGGCCGATAGACGTCATGGTCCAGTGAGATCGTTCGCGTTCCACCGCGCGCTGTCGTGCTGCTTTGGGCAGACCTTGGTCTGCGAACCGCTTAAAGGGAGCAGTGGGCAGCTCTCTGCCGGTCTCTGGACGGTTATCGGTTGAAAAAAGATCCGAGGGAAAGAGGAGCAATATTCCATGAAGCGTCGTAATTTCCTGATATCTGTTTTCGTTGCCGTACTGCTCGGGAGTGCGGTACTCTCCCCTGCTCAGGCTGCCGTCTATCAGCGGCCCGCCGCTTCGACCTACCATGATGCCGCGTTCAGCTTTACGTATCCAACTGACTGGAGTTCCATGTCGCCGGCGCTGGGCCAACAACTCAAGTCGCTGTTCGCCGGATTCAAGCAGCAGATGCGCGTGACTGACGTGGGCGGCGTACAGAACGGTGTTGGACCGAGCTTCGGCGCCGCCATCGTCGTGATGCGCCTCCGGCTATCCCGCACAGTACGTCTCGACGTGCAAAAAGATCGACCGGCCTTCGTCCGCTCTGTCTTGAATGGCATCATGCTTACTGCCCACAGGGTACTGCGACGCTCCTCGACCACCATCGGTGGTCGTCCGGCCACCGCGATCGATTTCATCCAGGGAGCGGGCTCAGTCAAGCTTCATCAGCGGATCAACCTGGTCCTTGCCGCCAATGGGCAGCGCCTCTTCCTGGTGTACTTTATCGCCCGGAAGAGCACCTGGAGTCGATTCCTGTCGGCATTCAACGGTGCAGTTGACTCGATGAGCTTAAAGGGAGCCGCATAGCATTACCCGCGGCCTATACTGGGCCGTGAACGATTGCCTCTTTTGCAAGATCGCCCGCGGCGAGATTCCTGCGTCGATTGTCTACCAGGACGACGATGTGATGGCATTTCGGGACACCCAGTCGGCCGCGCCGGTGCATGTTCTCGTCATTCCGCGCAAGCACTTCGCGGGGTTCGCGGATGCATCGGAGGCGGATACGCTGCTGCTCGGCGGGCTGGCGAGGGCGGCGGCGCGAGTCGCCGAGCAGGAAGGTGTTGCCGATTCGGGGTATCGGTTGGTGGTGAACAGCGGGCCGGATGCACAGCAATCGGTCCAGCATCTTCACCTGCATGTGCTGGGTGGCCGGCGCCTCACCTGGCCGCCGGGCTGAGGTCATGCATTGCCTCATGGTGGTGCCGACCCCCATTGGCAACCTTGAGGATATAACGCTGCGAGCTGTACGGGTGCTGGGCGAAGTGGAGCTTATCCTCGCGGAGGACACCCGTCAGACTCGCAAACTGCTCAACCACTACGGCATCGCGACGCGCCTCTTGAGCTATCACCAGCACAATAAGCGCGAACGCCTGACGGAGGTACTGCAGGTGCTAGCCGCCGGCGATGTCGCGATCGTCTCCAACGCCGGCATGCCCTCGATCGCCGATCCGGGATTTGAACTAATCGACGCCGCCATCGCCGCGGGCTGCTCGGTCGATGTGCTGCCCGGCGCTAGCGCTGTGCCAACCGCGGTGGTCGCGGCTGCCATCCCTGCTCCGGGCTTTCTCTTTGGCGGTTTCCTGCCTCGGCGGCCGGCGGACCGCCGCGCTCGTCTCCGCCAGCTGGCTGATTTGGAGTATAGCCTGGTCTTCTATGAGGCGCCCCACCGGGTCCGTGCCGCCCTACGGGATATCGAGGCAACCTTGGGCGATCGGCGGATGGTGGCATGCCGCGAAATGACCAAGCTCCACCAGGAATTTATTCGCGGCAGGGCATCCGACCTGGTGGAACGGTATGCGACCGAACAACCGAGAGGCGAATTCACCCTGGTCGTCGCGGGCAACCGCCAGACGGTGGTCGATCGCACGGACGAAGCTCGGCAGGCAATGCATGGCTGGGTTCTAGGCGGCGTCGATCGAAAGACGGCACTGGCTCGGCTGGCCGCTGAATACGGCGTCAATCGCAACACAGCGTATGCGCTCTGGCTGGATCTGGCGCGCGGCGACGATCAGGCGACCGAGTGATGGTTTGTATAACCGCACAGCGGCCTGTTCGTGGCCGCAGATGGTATCATCCAGTCGAAGCGCACTGGGCGCACCACCCCCGAGGAGTATTCGCCTGCTTCCCGACACGCACGCTCACCTTGATGCGCCGGAGTTCGAGGCCGATCTAGAGGCCGTAGTCGCGCGGGCAGAGGATGCCGGGGTAAACCGAATACTCGCCGTGGGCTCCGACCTGCCGACGAGCAGACGTGCCGTGGCCCTTGCCCGCCAGTTTCCCTGCGTCTTTGCGGCGGTGGGCATTCATCCGCACCAGGCAGCGAGCTTTCGGAGCCAGGCGCCAGAGGTGTATGCGCTTTTGAAGGCCGATAAAGTGGTCGCGGTGGGTGAGATCGGCCTGGATTACCTGCGCGACCGGGCGCCGCGGCCAGAGCAGCGAGAGGCGTTTGCCGAGCAGTTACGGTGGGCTGAGGAGTACCACCTGCCAGTGAGCATTCACAATCGCGGGGCAGACAGCGACGTTGTCGCCGGGCTGAGTCTTCGTCGAGTTACCGCTGTCCTTCATTGCTTTAGCGACGCGCCGGCCTTGCTTCAATCCGCAGTGGGCGAAGGTCACTATATCTCCTTCGCCGGTAACCTCACGTTTCCCAAAGCGCAGGCCCTACGGTCAGTGGCGAGCGCTGTGCCCCTGGATCGGGTATTGGTTGAGACCGATGCACCGGTGTTGACACCTCAACCATGGCGTGGCAAGCGAAACGAGCCGGCGTACGTGGTCGCGGTGGCGGGTGCGTTGGCCGCACTCCACGGCCTGCAACCGGTGGAGATTCAGCCGGTCGTGACAGCCAACGCCGACCAGGTATTTCGCTGGAGAGCGGCGTGACGGAAGCACCATCGCTGTACGGACCGGTCGCCGAGGACATACCCGCGGTGGGAAACGTTCTGGCCGGACTGTCGGAAGGTCACCATCCGCTCCTGGGGGCCACACTGGCGCATATCTTTGAGACTGGCGGAAAGCGGATTCGCCCGGCACTGGTACTTCTCAGTGGAAAGCTGGGAACCTACCAGAGGGACCGATTGGTGACGCTGGCGGCGTCGCTTGAGGTGGTCCATACGGCTACCCTGGTCCATGACGACACCATTGATCAGGCGCTGACGCGCCGCGGCCTGCAAACTATTAACGCGCTCTGGGACGGCAAGGTCGCCATTCTCGTGGGCGACTTTCTGCTGGCACAGTCCGCCGAATTAGCATCCCGTCTCGACAGCGTGCGCATCATGTCGCTGTTGAGCCAGACGGTCATGGATATGAGCAGCGGTGAACTGCGCCAGTATGCCGCGTCGCAATCGCACACGCTGGACGAAGCAGATTACTTTGCACGTATCGGCGGCAAGACGGCCAGTCTCTTTGCCATGTGCTGCGAAGGCGCCGGAGTCCTGAGCGACCAGTCTGAGGAGTGCATCGGCGCGCTTCGGTCGTACGGGACGAATTTAGGCCTGGCCTTCCAGATAGCCGACGACGTGCTGGATTTCGTTGGCGACGAGCAATCTCTGGGCAAGCCGGCCGGGAATGATTTGCGGCAGGGCACAATCACTCTGCCCGTCATCATGGTTGCGCAGGCCTTATCCGGCGACTCCGCGCTCCGCCACGATATCGAGCGCGGACGGAATACGGACGGAATATTGGAGGCGGTGCGCGCGTCGGGAGCGCTCGATCGGGCACTGGACCGAGCACGGGAGTATGCGCGGACAGCACGTAAGGATCTCTGCATCTTTCCGGCGAGCCAGGCAAAGGAGGTGCTGCTCGAACTCACTCAGCAGGTTATTGACCGGCGTCGCTAGCGGAAGATCATCGTAGCCGTCGCCAGGTCGTCTGCCATTGGCAGGTACTTTTTGCCGGTAACGACCTGTGTTAGGCATGTTGTGGTACCCTAAAGCTAACAATCGGTGGCTTTGGGGCAATTTCAAAGGTACGGGGGTACCGTAATGGGCACGTATATCGTGAGGCGCCTGCTCCAGGCCGTCTTTATTTTGCTCGGCCTGTCGCTCGTTTTCTTCGTCATTCTCCACATCACGCCGGGTGGTCCGTGTGCGGCGTTCGAGGGCCAGAGTGCAAAAGGCGCGGCGCAGGAACAGGCCTGTATCGTCCGCCTCGGGCTCGATAAGCCCCTGAT
>JAABUJ010004679.1_pt1 | contig 14229 bp, 10 predicted proteins | sample 5559131 | NCBI WGS metagenome assembly JAABUJ01 (sample SAMN10711875, study PRJNA513366) | rock metagenome | isolation source: Antarctica rocks | place: Antarctica: Victoria Land, Mt New Zealand nord | collected 2016-01-07
GCTGCAGGACTGCGACCAGCGCGTCGGCTGCCATCGGACGGCTGAAGAAATATCCTTGCATCTCGTCACAACCGAGGTGCGCTAAGTAGGCGAGTTGCGTTTCGTTTTCGACACCCTCGGCGACGACACGCAAGCTCAAATTGTGCGCGAGTGTGATGATTGCGCGCGCGATTGCGCCGTCGAGATGATTTGCGGCGAGCTCACGCACGAAGCTCTTGTCGATCTTGAGCGTATTGACCGGCAAGCGCCGTAGATAGGCAAGCGAACTGTATCCCGTCCCGAAGTCGTCGATCGAGATTCCGATGCCGCGTCCCTGTAGACGCGCGAGCAGGGGCAGAACCACATCAACATCCTGCATGATCGCGCTTTCGGTGATTTCTATCTCGAGCGAATCCGGCTCCAAGTTTGCCTCGGTGAGCGCCGCGAGGACGGTCGCTTCAAATTGTGGATCGGCAAGCTGCCTCACCGACACGTTGACGGCAACACGCGCGCCCGGAAATCCGTATGCCCGAAGGCGCCGCATCTCGTTGCACGCCTGGCGCAGAACCCATGCGCCGATGTCGACGATGAGCCCGGACTCCTCCGCAAGCGGGATGAACGCATCAGGCGCGACAGAGCCGCGGACGGGATGGTTCCAGCGCAAAAGCGCCTCGATGCCGAGGATGCGGCCGGTCGGGGCGACGATGGGCTGGTAATTAAGGTGGAACTGCTCCTCGTCCACCGCGCGCCGCAGATCGACGTCAAGTGCTGCCCGAGCGGTAGCGGCGTCGCGCGTCGTCGCGGAATAGCACCGCACGAGGTTGCGTCCCGCGCTCTTGGCCTCCGACATGGCCGCTGCGGCATTGCGAATCAGTTCGCTTGCCTCGTCGCCATCGAGGCCGGCGTGCGCAATGCCGATGCTCACGTTCGCGTAGATTTCACGCAGCGAAACGGTCAGCGGCTTGGAGAAAGCGACGACAATGCGTTCGGCTAGCCGTTGCGCATGTGAACTTTCCATGATGTCGAGCGCGATCGCAAATTCGCCGCTCTGCAGATACACGAGCGTGGAAGAAGCCCCGCAGCAGCCCGTGAGTCGTTGCGCGGCACACCCTATGAACTCGTCGCCAGCCTCGTGACCGAGCGTGCCGTCAACCGACGTGAAACAATCGACAGCGACGGAGACAAGCCCAACGGTCGAGCTTTCATGCCTAGTTAGGCGTAGGCGCGCTGCCAGATCGTTTAGGAGATGGCGGCGATTGGGAAGGCCGGTCATAAGGTCGTGGGTTGCTTGGAACGCAAGCCGCTCTTCGGCTTCCTTGCGCTCGGTGATGTCGAGCATCGTGCCGGTCAAGAGTACCGCGCGCCCTTGGGCATCGTAGGCATATTCGCCGTTCTGATGCACCCAACGAATCGCTCCGTCGCCACGGATGATCCGGCGATCGATCTGGTACGGCCGTCGCGTCACGCGCGCGCGCCGGGGTTCACGCTTCCGACAACGGGCCGTCACGTCTTGGCGTACACCGGGACGTAACTTGGGTTGCGCGTCTGACGCGCCGCGATCGTGCCGACCACGTAGAAGCGAAGGTCGCACCGGGACAAACGTCGCTCGGACCCTAGCCTATGAGACCCCGGCGAAATGCGGACACGGCGGCCTGCGTGCGATCGGACGCCGAAAGTTTCATAAGGATGTCGGCGACGTGGCCCTTGACTGTCCCAAGACTGAGGGGCAGCCGTTCCGCAATCTCGGCATTGCTTACACCCTGGGCGATTAACGAAAGGATCTCGGTTTCGCGCGCTGTTAGCGGCGAGGGAGATGCCTTCGATCGCGATCCGGTCAGGCGTCGCAGAACGATGTGAGCGATACGCGAGTCGAAATACGCGCCGCCGGCAGCGACGGTGCGGATCGCATCAATGACGACATCCGGATTCGATGATTTGACGCAATAGGCGTCGGCGCCGGCGCCAAGGGCCGCGAGCACTTCCTCCTCACGTTCCTGCATCGTCAGGATCACGACCCGCGTGGAGTCGCTCGCGGCCTTCACTTCGCGTGTCAGCGCGACGCCGTCCTTCCCTGGTAGGCCGAGATCGATCACTGCGACATCGGGGTGGTGCTGCGCGATCACGTCCGCCCCCGCGAGGCCGTCGGACGCTTCAGCGACGACGTCAATCTCCACCGCGAGGAGCGACGTGCGCAGACCTGCCCGAACCAACGGGTGGTCCTCGATGAGCACGACTCGAATGTCAGTCACTAAGGTGCCTTCGGGATAGTCAGCGTGAACAGCGAGCCGCGTGGGAGTCGCGGCGTGTACGCAACCGCGCCGCCGTTCTCCTCAGCTATGCGGCGCACGATATACAATCCGAGCCCCGTCCCGCCGCCGACGCGCGAGCCTGGAGAGAAGCGTTGAAACAGAGCGCCGCGCAGCGCCGGTTCGATGCCGTAACCGTCGTCCTCGACGACGACGTCGACACTGGCGACGGCTGCGGCGATGCGCAGCGTGACGGTGCCGCCGACGGCCGTATGGTACAGCGCGTTGGCCGCAAGATTCGATATCGCGCGACGTACATCGCCGCGCGCACCGCGGACCATCGCGCGGGGCTCCGTTTGGACGACGAGCGCAACGCCTCGTGCGTCGGCGAGTCCGTGTAACTCCGATCCAACCTCGCGGACTACCGAGTCCAGGTCAATGAGTTCGAACGACGGCTGTCGTTCACCGGCCTCAAATCGCGCAACAATCAGCAGCGTCTCGGCGAGCCGCTGCAAGTCGTCGATCGACACCAAGCTGTCGCGGAGCACCGATGCATACGCACCGGGCAGCGTGCCGTATGCGCCGTCGCCGGCCTGCCGCAACGTGAGCGATAGCGCGGCAAGCGGCGTGCGGAGGTCATGCGAGATCGCATAGACGAGATCGCGTATCACCGCTTGACGTTCGCTTAGAGCCTCGTTACGTTCCGTCAGTTCGCCGAACAATCGCGCTTGCCAGAGTGCATTGACGGCGACCGAGGCGAACGCTCTCGCGGTTGGAACGGCCGATTCGCCCGGCGTCGCGCTCGCGAAGGCAACGATGAGGACGCCGATCGCGGCGCCGCGATCGGCTAGCGGAATCGCAATTGCGCTTTGCGCGTTGATCCGGTCGAGAACGAAGCGCCCGACCGGATCGATCGAGCGCACAACCACAACGCGGCCATCCTCGGCGACGCGATGCGTTAGCGTGACGATTTCGGATGTTGCTCGTTCGTCGAGGACTTGAACTTCACCGACGCCAGCGCGCGCTGCGAGTATCTCACCGTCGGCTCGAGCCGGATACCACACCGCGTGCTCGCCTTCGAACACCGCCGGAGCTTCGCGCACGATCGCGCGCAGCACGAGTTCGGCCGAGAGCGACGCTCGGATCCGCTCGGCGATCGCGGACATCGCGGCCTCGCGACGGGCGCGCGCTTCTTGGGCCGACAAGCGCCCGACCCGCAGGGCGCGCTCCTGCACCTCGGTGCTTAGAAAACCGACGAGCACAATCGACAGCATCGACAGCGCCCGATCGCCGATCCCGATCAGCTCCCAATGATAACTATCGTGCGCGGCGTTGATGAATGCCGCTGCGACGTCGGCAATCAGCGCTGTGACGACAAGCCAGATCGTTAGTCGACGGCCGGCGGAAAGCGCAGCGAGCACGATCGGAACGTCGAACAGGATCGCGATCACCAGCGTCTGCGGCGTCAGCGCATCGATCGCGAACGCCGCCGCCAGCAGTGCGAATGCGGCGACAGCCACGAAATGCGAGCGCACGCCAACCGCTTCGGGGAGCCGACCCACCGCCCTGCGAAGGACCAGCGGTGTCAGACGATCGCAGGATGGGCGGAGCGGCCCTGCTCGCCGAGCTTGGGCTGAGCCCAAAACTGACGATCTATCTCGGCGGAGCGCCCGGCGCGGGAAAGACCCACCGGCTGCTGACGGACGCGCTAGGTGAGATGCAAGCCGGCCGCCGAGTGGCCGTAGGTTGGGTCGAGGCCAAGAACCGGCCTCATCTCGAAGCACTTGCGGCGCGGCTCCCGCGCATCGCGGCGCGCCGCTACGATGCCGTCGGCTCAACGATCGAGGATTTCGATCTCGACGCCGCGCTTGCGAGCGGTTACGAGACGATTGTGCTCGACGAACTAGCGCACTCGAATCCCGCAGGCGCCGCTCACGCGAAGCGGTGGCAGGACGCGCTCGCCTTGCGCGATGCGGGAAAGTCGGTGCTCGGGGCGTTTAACGTCATGCACCTCGACACAGTCGCGCCGGCCGCTGAACGAATCGTCGGCCATCCTATCCGGGAGCTCGTACCCATTGCCTTCCTGCGGCGTGCCGATCGCGTCATCGCGCTCGACGTTGCGCCGTCCATCCTCGAGTCGCGCTTACGCAGTGGTCGCATCGTACGCGACGAGGACGTCGAGCGTGCAGCGTCGGGATTATTTCAACCCAAGAACCTGAGCATGATGCGCGAGCTACTGCTGCGTGTCGTTGACGGCCTGACGATCCCTGTCGTTGCACCGAGCAAAGTCTCAACGGCGCTGGCGGTCATCGTCGGCACGACCGAGCCGGGACCATTCGTGCAACGCGCTGCCGCGTTTGCCGACGCACTGGACCTCGCGCTCGAGGTAACGGCTCTTGGCGCGATCGACGAAACAGACCTCGTCGACGCCGCGTTGGCTGCCGACGGAGGCCGCGTCCCGCTTCCGCCGGCGCTGCGACGCGGCGAACTGCGCGACGTGCGCGCCTCGCTCGTCATCGTGCCGTCCGGGCAGCTCGCCGACCGCATCCTCCTTCACCCTGTCGACCGAAATGTGCTGGTCGCAGACCCTTCGCGCAGCCCGCTTCCGCGCGTGCGCGGCGCGGGAAACCCGTTCGCGGTGGCCATGCGCGATCGTCTGCGGATCGGCTACGGTAAATTGACGATCTACGTCGGCTCGGTGGCTGGAAGCGGAAAAACGTACGCGATGCTCGATCGCGCGCAGCAGCTGCGCGAGGACGGCGTCGATGTGGTCGCGGCGCTGGTCGAGACACACGGCCGCGGCGACACTGCGCAGCGGCTCGAAGGGCTCGAGCAGATCCCGCGCTTACCGAGCGGCGAGATCGATCTTGACGCGCTGTTACTCCGGCATCCCGCCGTTGCCCTCATCGACGAACTCGCGCACACCAACGTCGAACCAGGCGCGCGCGGTAAACGGTACGACGACGTGTTTGCGGCGCTACGCAGCGGCATTGACGTGTTCACCACGCTCAACGTGCAACACCTCGAAGGGCTGGGTGACGCGGTTGAACGCTTGACTGGGACGCGCGTGCGCGAAACGCTTCCCGATAGCGTGCTTGAGTTCGCTGACGAAGTTATCTTTATCGACGTCACGCCCGACGTTTTGCGGCAGCGGTTGCGGGAGGGAAAAATTTACCCGAGGGAGCGCGTTGACGCAGCCCTTGCCAACTTCTTTCGGACGGAAAATCTGGCGGCACTGCGTGAACTGACCGTGCGAGAGGTGCTGCGCGCACGTTCCGAGCGAGGGCACGGGCGGCCCTTCTCACGCATCGTCCTCGGCGTCGCGCCGCGCGAGCGGGACGTGGAGCTGATTCGCCGCGTCGGACGCCTCGCGCGACGGCTCGACATCGACTTTCGAGCTATCGTCGTGAGTCCACGCGACGACGAAGCGATGCGGGCAGTCATCGATACGCTCTCGCGCGAGGCGGCAGCCGCTGGTGGAAACTTTCTCGCCACGGTCGCCGTCGATGCGGCGGCGCGGATCGTGGAGATGCTTGGTGACGGCGACGTGCTCGCCGTAGAGTCGCCGCGTAAACGGCGGTCCCTCTTCGGGCGCCATTCGTTTGCGGTGCGCGCGCTCGCTGCGGGAGTTCGCGAGTTGTTGGTTCTTGCGCCGCGGGGCGATGGGGCGAATATGAAGGTTGTGTAGCCTCTACGAAACGCCGGCCAGGTACAACCGACGAAGCAGCGGGCGAGCGCCCAACCTTGCACGACGACCGTCAAGAATATCACCGCGAACACCGCATCGATCACTTGCGCACGCGCTGGAAAGTCTTCTGGGAGGCCGAGGGCAAGCGCAAGCGATAGGCCGCCTCGCACGCCTGCGAGTGCCGATCGCGTGGCGCCATCCACTTCCCGTACCGCGGACGCGTGTCAGCGGAACGAGAGCGTATGCGAGAGCAGCTCGCGCAGCGATGGTGGCTACCACCGTCACGCCGATCAGAACCGGCTCGTTGAAAATGCGCCCTAGTTGCAAACTCAAGCCGACAAGCAAAAGACGATACCGTTGGCAATGAACGCGGTACGGTCCCAAAAACGATCGACCTTCTGCTGCTCGCTTTTCACGAGAGCGACTGAGGGTAGTGCGATCCCCGCGGCCGCACTTGCAAAAATGCCGGAACCCCCGATCAACGATGCAACGCCGTATGCGCCATATGCAACGGCAATGGTCGTTACGATGCCGACCCACGATAGTTGGAAGCTACGCAGGATGGGCGTTGCAAGCCCGCCGATAACGAGCCCCACGATGACGCCGGCGACGCACACATACGCGCTTTTAGCGACAAGCGCAAGCAAGGCCGTCTCGTTTCCCGATGGCGGGAAGGCAGCGATACCTCCGAGCAAGACGACGGCGACGGCGTCGTTTGCGATCGACTCGCCTCCGACGATGGTCAGCAAGTCCACGGGCACACCTTGAGCTCGAACGAGCGCGAGCACCGCGACCGGGTCCGTGGCCGATAAGATGGCGCCGAGCGCAAACGCCGCCGGTAGCGCCATCCCGGCGCCGAAAGCGACACTGCTCGCGATCACCGCCGCCGTGAAGACCACGCCCGGGGCCGCGAGAACCAGGATGGCCGGCCCGGCCCGCCGGAGCGCCGACGCATCGATGTCCCAAGCCGCTTCAAAAATGAGCGCCGGCACGAAAAGCGCTAGGAGCGGCGGCCTAAGTTGAATCTGCAACGCGTGCGGTAACATACCGCCTGCGGCAATGCCTACGAGCACGATGGCTGCGGCCGGCGGCAGCCCCGAGTGACCGGCGAGCTGAGCAAACAGAAACGCGACGCCGAGCGCCACAACAACGACCAGGATCGTACCGAGCACCTTAGCTCGATACGATCAGGCAGCATTTGATACCGCCTATGCGCCGCCTACGTACTGCGACCAGGACGGCGCTGCACGAAACATTGTTAGGGAAACTTGACGACCGTTTCGACTCCGAGCGAGCTTTGATGATTGCGACCCATGTCCGTAGCCGGATTGTAGCCCCGATAGGTAAACGACGGCCGGTCCGACGCGTCGAGCCGGTATTCGATTCGAAAGATGTAGTTTGAACCGGGCGTGAAGTTGATGGTGGCCGTGTTCGACTGCAGGCGCTGCGGGATTCCGGTACGGAAGCCTTGCGTGTCCCCAAAACTCTCTTTGCGAAGCGAGACCCCATAGCGCGAGTTGAATTGGTAGTTCGCATAGCCGGCGATGCCGTTCCAGTGAGCGGTCGCGAAGGCCAGCGGGCCGGTGTTTATTCCATCGCCCAGCTGAGTGCCATTGTCATAGTTGGCGATGATGGTCAGGGCACTCGTGGGATGCACGGTCAACACGCCGTCGTAGAGCATGCGGTTGGTCACGACGGGATATTGCGTGAGCGCGCCGTTCAAGACTCCATTTAACGCGAAATCGTTGCCATTGTACGTATCGAGCGTGAGCGCGTACCCCGGGGACGGGGTCAGGACGATCGCACCCTCCAGGGTTTTCTTCTTCCCGGCGAACTTCCAATCGTCCCAGCCGTTATTCGCGCCTACGATGAGTGAGACTTTGGAGTTGTACGCATACGTCAAACGCGCACCCGTGTGCGTGAACGGCACCGCGTCGCCGAACAGATAGGAACGGGAAAAATTCGTGTTGTTTGGCGCTTCAATGACCTCGGCGCCGGCGAGCGAGGAAAATTTCCCCACAATGAGCGTCAGCGGTCCCCGCACGGCCTGTAGATAAGCCTGTGTGAGGTTCGAGCCGGAGCGGGACTGGCCGTTCGAGGCGATGACATCGGCATCGCTACCGAAGCTGCCCTCGAGCTTCCCGCTCACCACGCTGCCATTCAGTAAAAGTTGCACGTTGGCATTTTGCAAGTTGAGCGTATCGTTGAAGTCGTTTCGCGTCGCGAGTTGACGGCCGCCGTTGGCGTCGAAAAACGCTCCGTTTGCGCCGTCGAAGATCCGGCTGGGCGTGCCGTTGACGAAGCGGACCTGGTCGGTGAGACCGATGGTCGTGAAGCCTGCATCGCCGTAGCCGCTGAGCGTGATCAGTTTGAAGGGCGTGGCCGAGGCCGACGGCGCCGGCGCCGGCGCGGTACTCGTCGTGGGCTTCGGGCTCGTCGACGGACTTGGCGACGGCGAAGGCGAGCTTTGTGCGCTCGCCCGGCCGACGCAGGTGAGCGCGGCAGCGACGATCGTCATCGCTCCGAGATGTACGAAGTTCGGCAATGAAAACTCCTTAGACGCTAACTGCGCTTGCCGTCGAGCGCAAGGTTCAACTCGAGTACGTTGACGTGCGGCTCTCCGAGAAACCCGAGCTCACGGCCGTGCACATGCGAATTTATGATCGCGTCCACTGTCGCAAGGCCCATGTGGCGCGTCTGCGCGACGCGTGGCGCCTGGTAAAACGCTGCTTCCGGCGAGATGTCGGGGTCGATGCCGCTTCCGCTCGATGTCACAAGGTCCATCGGCACCGGCACCCTCGCAGCCTGGTTCGCTTTGCGCAGAGCCTTGATCGCGTCGCCCGTTGCTTTGATCAGCTTCTTCGACGTCGGTCCGAGGTTCGTACCGCTGGTGGCAGTCGGATCGTAACCGTTCTTGCCGGCAGCCGACGGCCGTCCCGCAAAGTACTGCGGCTTCGTCCACAACTGGCCGATGATATCGGAGCCGACGAGCTGGCCACCTACGCGCACGAGCGATCCGCCGGTTTGATTCGGGAAGGCGAGCATCCCGATTCCGGTCATACAGAGCGGGTAGATGATGCCGAAGAGAATGACCGAGAGGACGGTAAAGAGCGCGGACGTCAGGAGGTGATGGAGCGTGCTATCCTTGGTGCGTTCTTCCGGAGTAGCAAGCGTCGGTGTGTTGGCCGTAAGCGATCGGCTTGTCATGAGTTTTTCTTTCGCCTCTCAGGTGAGGTGCAGCGCAGAGAGGATGAGGTCGATGATTTTGATGCCGACGAACGGCGCGATGATGCCGCCAACGCCGTAGATCAGCACGTTGTCGCGCAGGACGGCATTGGCACCACGGGGACGGTATGCGACGCCGCGCAGCGCAAGGGGAATGAGCGCGACGATGATGAGCGCGTTGAAGATGACCGCTGAGAGGATCGCACTCTGCGGCGTCGCGAGGCGCATGATGTTGAGCGCTTGCATTGCGGGATACGCGGTCACGAACATCGCCGGAAGGATCGCGAAATATTTGGCGACGTCGTTCGCGATCGAGAAGGTCGTGAGCGCACCGCGCGTCATCAGAAGCTGCTTGCCGATCTCGACGACTTCGATCAACTTAGTCGGATCGGAGTCGAGGTCGACCATGTTCGCTGCTTCCTTCGCAGCTTGAGTACCGGAATTCATCGCGACGCCGACGTCCGCTTGCGCAAGCGCCGGTGCGTCGTTCGTGCCGTCGCCCGTCATCGCGACGAGACGCCCGGAATCTTGCTCGCGTTTGATCAGCCCCATCTTGGTTTCGGGGGTAGCCTCGGCGAGGAAGTCGTCCACGCCTGATTCGCGGGCGATCGCGCCGGCCGTGAGCGGATTGTCACCGGTAATCATGATCGTGCGGATGCCCATCGCGCGCAGACGGTCGAAGCGCTCTTTCATATTGGGCTTCAGGATGTCTCGCAGCGCGATCACGCCCAGGATCTGCCGGTCCTCGGCCAGCAACAGCGGCGTGCCGCCCGCGCGCGCGATGCGGTCGACGTCGCCAGCGAGTACGTTGACATCGGCGCCGCCGCGCTCGCGCACCCACGCGCGGACCGCATCCGGCGCACCCTTGCGAATCGAGCGTCCGCCGGCGAGATCGAGTCCGCTCATTCGCGTATAGGCCGAAAACGGCACGAACTGCGAGCCCTGCGCCGGTTCGCGGTTGCCATCCACGAGAGCCGCATCCTGCTGCGCCAGCAAAACGATTGAACGACCTTCGGGCGTTTCGTCGGCAAGTGAGGAGTAGTAAGCGGCCACAGAGGCCGCTTGACGACCGACTCCATCGGCCGTGATAATCTCCGTCGCCTGGCGGTTGCCCAGTGTGATCGTACCGGTCTTATCCAGCAGCAGCGTGTCGACGTCGCCGGCCGCTTCAACGGCGCGGCCGCTCATCGCGAGCACGTTACGTTGGAGAACGCGATCCATGCCCGCGATTCCGATGGCCGAAAGCAAGCCTCCAATCGTCGTCGGGATCAGGCAGACGAGCAAGGCGATCAAGACGGTGACGCTCTGCACGTACCCGGCATAGATCGAGAACGGGCCGAGCGTGACGACGGCAAACACGAAGATGATCGTGAGGCCCGCGAGCAAGATCGAGAGCGCGATTTCGTTCGGCGTCTTCTGGCGCGATGCGCCTTCGACGAGCGAGATCATGCGGTCGAGGAACGACTCTCCGGGATTGGAACTGATGCGAACGACGATGTAGTCCGAGAGCACCCGCGTTCCGCCCGTAACGGCACTCCGGTCACCGCCCGATTCCCGTATCACCGGGGCCGACTCACCCGTAATCGCGGATTCGTCGACGGAGGCCGCCCCTTCGACGACGTCGCCGTCGCCCGCGATCAATTCGCCCGGTTCGACGCGAATCAGATCGCCCTTACGTAAAACGTTGGCACTGACCATCACGGCTTTGCCGCCCACGATCTTACGCGCTTGAGTGTCCGTTTTCGTGCGGCGGAGGAAGTCCGCTTGAGCCTTACCACGGCCTTCCGCCACCGCCTCGGCATAGTTCGCGAAGACGACCGTGAACCAGAGCCACAGCGAGATCGCAATATCGAAGCCGGCGTTCGCTCCACCGCGCGCCCCGAGATCGCGGAAGGAAAACAGCGTCGTGACGAGAGCGCCGACTTCCACGATAAACATGACGGGATTACGCAGCTGCCAGCGGGGATCGAGCTTGACGAACGAATCCCGGATGGCCCGTAAGACGATCGCGCGATCAAAGAGCGAGCGCTGTTGGGGACGGCGCTCGACGCGACGAGACGACAGCATGTTAGAAAGTCTTTCCTTGCAGCAATTGCAGTTGCTCCGCGATGGGCCCGAGGGCGTCGGCTGGTATGAACGTCAACAAGCCGACGATGACGATGACGCCGAGAAGCAGCGCTACGAAGATCGGCGAATACGTCGAAAACGTGCCGGCGGTCTCCGAAACGCTCTTCTTGCCGGCCAGTGACCCGGCGAGCAGGATGGCTGGGATGATGAACAGGAAGCGCCCGAAGATCATCGCAATCCCGGTTGCGAAGTTAAGGTATGTATTGCCGCTGACGCCTCCGAACGCGCTGCCGTTGTTCTCCGTCGTCGAAGCGAACATGTAGATCATTTCGGAGAAGCCGTGGGCACCGTTGTTGCTCAGTTGGCCCGTGGCTGCGGGCAAAAGCACCGAGATCGCGGGCAGTACGAGCCCGAAGACCGGAAGCACGAGCACCGCGAGGATCGCGAGCTGCACTTCGCGTCGCTCGATTTTCTTGCCGAGAAGCTCGGGGGTACGCCCCACCATGAGACCGGCGATGAAGACCGTCAGCACGACGAAGACAATCATGCCGTACAGCCCCGTTCCAACGCCGCCGAACGCTACTTCGCCGAGCTGGATGTTGAGCAGCGGCATGAGGCCGCCGAGCGCCGTCCACGAATCGTGCATGGAATTGACTGCGCCGCACGACGTGTCGGTTGAGATCGTTCCGAACAGAGCCGAGCCCGACGTTCCGAAACGAACCTCTTTACCTTCGAGGTTGCCGCCCGCTACCCCGAGATGGTGCACGAGCGGATTGCCGGCGCCTTCGGCGATGTTGGCGGTACAAAAGGAGACGACGAAGAGTATGCTCATCGTCGCGAAGAGTGCCCAACCCTGCCGCTGGTCCCGGGCGAAACGGCCATACGTGTATGTCAGTGCCGCCGGGATGAGAAACATCGCCAGCATTTCAATGAAGTTACTGAAGGCGGTCGGATTTTCGTTCGGAGAGGCGGAATTCGCATTGACGAAGCCGCCGCCGTTGGTGCCGAGTTCCTTGATGATCTCTTGCGACGCCATCGGGCCGTGGGTGATCGCCTGCTTCATGCCTTCGAGGGAGACGACGTTTGTGTAGGCGTGGAAGTTTTGCGGGATGCCTTGCATCATAAGAAGCAGACCGCCCACGATGCTGATCGGGAGAAGCACGTACAGCAGTGAGCGGGTCAGATCGACCCAAAAGTTTCCAACGGTCTTACGGTCGGTGCGCGAGATGCCGCGGATAACCCCGATGGCCACGGCGATACCGGTTGCCGCCGACACGAAGTTATGCCAAGCGAGCCCCGCCATCTGACTGAAGTAGCTCATCGTGCTTTCGCCCGAATAGAACTGCCAATTCGTATTGGTCGTGAAGCTTACGGCCGCATTCCATGCCACGTCCGGAGCGAGGTTGTCGAAGCTTTGCGGATTGAACGGCAACCACTTTTGCGTGCGTAGAAGAACGTATAAATAAAGAAGGCCGACTGCGCTGAAGGCCAGCACCGCGTACAGGTAGCTCGGAGCCGTCATCTCCTTGCGCGGGTCGATCCGGCAAAGGCGGTAGAACGCTCTCTCTACCGGTGCGAGAACCGGCGACAGGAACGTACGCTCCCCGCTGAAGACGCGCGCCATGAACGCTCCCAGCGGCTTCGCCAGCGCGAAGATCAAGGCGAGGTAGATCGCGGCTTGCAGCCAGCCGTACATCGTCACGGGCGGTGCTCCTAAAACTTCTCGGGTCGCAGCATCGCATACGTCAAATATGCGAGACCAGCGACGGTCAGCACGAGGCCTAACACGTTATCAAACATGGTTCGGCTTCTATATCCTCTCGCAACCGCGTACATAAGCATCGAAAACGACGAACGCCAGCACGGAAAGCGCGATCACGGAAATTTCGAGCAAGAGCATCGGGCCTCATACCTCAACGGGACCACGGAATCATAGCAGGCCAAAACGTGGCGCGGGAGCGTCCGAACGGACCCGTCCGAATGGATACCGCAGCCCACACTCCTGCGGTCGCGAACGGACGCCGGCCTACGGTTCGCGGATGCGCGGCTCGAGGTATCCGATCGGATAATCCGTCCGGCGGCTGTTCGTTGCGCGTAGCGTGAGCTACGATCTCGATGCTTTGCCGAGAGATCAGCGCATGCTACCCAGGCGTCGTCCAAGACGGTTCGGGCTGAAGGGGTCGGCATACGCGGTCGCCGGTGTCGCTCAGTTGCTCTTCGCCAGCCGACACACCCTGGCGTTGCTCGGGGCGCTTTCACAACATCCCTTCATTGCAGCAATTACGGCGCTCCAGATCGTGACCACCTTCGCGTTAGCGGGTTTGTGCTTCGCACTAGCGCGCACGGCCAACGGCGACCCCATCGACATTCCCTTGATAGGGGCCGGCCTAGGAGCGTACAGCATCGTAATCTCGTTGCTTCACACGGCAGCCTTTGAACATACGGGTGAAGCCGTGATCGGTGCTTTCCTGGCCTCATGCGGAGCGATCCTCGGAGCTGTTATCGCAGAGGCACTTGCGCGCTAAGCCAGGCCGAGCGTCTATACTCATTGACCGAAGCGAAGGCCGAGGTCGAACGTCCGCGGCGGCGCATAGTGGTTGCCTTGCGCGTTGCGGAAACCTGAGACCCAGCGTTATCCCACCAGTAAGGGCGAAGGTAGTTGCTTGAGGAGTTTCGTGACGAACTCCTCGGGGGTTTGATTTCCCAGGGACGAGTGGGGGCGAAAGCGGTTGTAGTCTTGCCGCCACGCTTCAGTGATGCGGCGAGCCTCAGCTAGATTCGAAGTCATTTTCGTTGAGACACTCGTCGCGAAACTTGCCGTTGAAGCTTTCAATAAACGCGTTCTGGGTTGGTTTTCCTGGAGCGATGTGATGAAGTCGGACGCGACGTTCGCTCGGCCATCGTAGCATCGTAAGGCTGGTAAGTTCGGGGCCGTTGTCGAGGACGATCGTGGCTGGATAACCACGGGCCGCGGCGATCGCGTCGAGGACCCGCGAAACGCGTTCGCCGGAAAGTGCGGTGTCG
>JAABUJ010004680.1_pt1 | contig 14228 bp, 13 predicted proteins | sample 5559131 | NCBI WGS metagenome assembly JAABUJ01 (sample SAMN10711875, study PRJNA513366) | rock metagenome | isolation source: Antarctica rocks | place: Antarctica: Victoria Land, Mt New Zealand nord | collected 2016-01-07
CTTCGGCGATATCGAGATGGAAGTAGCCGATCGGATAGACCTTGAACTTCTTGCGCCGGGGACGATCACCGTCCACATCGGGAAGTCGGGAGATCCCGTGCCGCTCGAGGCAGCGGTGCAGCGACGATCGAGTCAGCTCGGGGATGGTCGCCTGCAGGGCATAGAGACAGTCGTCGAGCGGCAGCAGCGTATGCCGGCGAAAGGCAACGACAACAGCTTCCTGTTGAAGCGAAAGGACGGTAGACTTCGGTGCCGGCCCGGTCCTGCGATCCGCAACCGAGGTCCGCTTCCTCCACTTGGCAATGGTCTTCGGGTTGACGCCATGCCGCCGGGCCAGCGTCCTCAAGCTCTCTTGACTATGCTGTATCGCTCGACGCACTGCCGCTGTCGTGCGGGCGCTCCCGTGAAGAACTTGTCCCATAGTGCCTCCTTCTGACGCTCAGAAAAGTATGCACCATCTAACCCCGGGACCAAACATCTAGACCAAGCGTGACACGAGGAAAGCGCCGGACCCAGCCAATTCGTCCGCCTTGCCTACGGCACCGACAGACCCTGCACATGGTAGGGACCATAGTCGATGGTCAGGACGGCGGTTCCGCCAATACGCACGGCGCCTTGGGTTCGGTCATGCTCCGGAAGCCAGAACTGCCCTGTCTTCGAGTACGTGTGATGGATGTTTGTCTTCCCAATCCAGAAGGAGGGGTTCCGCGCTGGTTTCGCTTCGATCTGGACCACAGCGTAGTCCTTGGCGTCCACGAAGATGGTGCCCTGATATAAGAATTTTGAGGCGACCCTCGGCTCAACGTGCAACAGGTAACACTGCCGTCCGGCGACCTTTTCCTCGCCTAGCAAGGAGAAGGTGTAGTTCACGGGCGTCAATGCTGTCTGGTCGGGATTCTTTGTTGCCTCCTGCTCGCTCTCGAGAAGCTTTTTCAAGACGCGATCCACTAGTAGGTTGGGTCCGTTCTGAGAAAGGATCTGAAACTGCTTCTGCGTAGGAGCTTCGTAGCGGGCCTCAACGGTCATGCTTGCCTTCAGTGAAGTAATTCCCTGGTATACGACGGTGTACTCGCGCCGCTCCGTATAGCCCTTCAGATGATCTGCTCTGCGTTGATTTTGCTGCATGAGCTTACGCACGATGTCGTCGGCGTTCGCGCCGGTACGTTCGCGGGCCGTCGCGGGAACACGCACAGTTGCCGGAGCAGCCGTGCTGCCGCTCTGGGCCATCGAGCTAACCGAACTACCTCCGAGGGCTGCACATACGAGAGCCCCGATGGCTAATCTGTTCGTCCGTTGCCTTGTTGCCAATCGACTCATAAGTGCCACCCCTCTCTTGGATGCGCGTCTTAGCATCTAACGCGCTGGCAGATGTTTCCGATGTGGAAGACCCCCCAATGCTGAGCACCGTAAGAGTCTTTGCGGAGCCATCCATTGGGCGGTCGGGGAACGTTCATCGCACTGCTGCACGGAAATATGCCGGAGGAGGTCGATGAAAAACGGGGTCTTATTCCAGAGCAGTTGTGGGGATCTTCGCCCCATGTACAAAAGTGGTGTGTCTCTGCACGGGCATACCATGCACTCCGTCGAGAGTTTAGGCTTCCTGGGTAAATTCCTGGAGGAGCGTAGCCTTTTGCGATCGTGGGTCGGCGTCCAGCGGGAGCGCGGCCGACGCAATACCGGCATAGCCCTGGACCTTCACCGTGCGCACTGGACGCCACCGCTTTGCGAGCGTCAAGCCTATGAGCTTGAGTCCCGGCAGATCGAGAGTCTGGGTCTGCGCGCTATGGTGTCTCTGTCCGACCACGACACGATTAAAGCATGTGCTCTGCTGCGTCAGGTACCAGAGTTTCAGGAAACTCCGGTTTCTACGGAGTGGACGGTTCCCTTCGGCAACGCAATCTTCCACATCGGGGTTCATAACTTGCCGGGGGATATAGCCTCTTTGGTGCTCGCAGATCTGCTGGATGCGAGTAAGGCATGCCTCGACTCGGCGGTCCTCGATTTGCTTATGGGATTGAGCGAACTGCCAGGCGTTCTGCTTGTCTTCAACCATCCACTCTGGAATTTGAACGGCGTGCCCCCAGCCATGTTCGAACGTGAGTTGATCCGTTTTCTGCGTAGCGCAAACGGCCATTTACACGCATTTGAGCTGAACGGCATGCGGAGCTATCGGGAAAACCGCGGGGTGATAAAGTTGGCCGCCGAATGGGACCAGCTGCTCATCTCGGGAGGCGACCGCCACGGTTGTGAACCGAATGCGGCGCTGAACCTAACGAATGCGACCGATTTTTCTGAGTTCGTAGACGAGATTCGCAACCAGAAGCAGAGCACCATCCTGCTCATGGCGCAGTATCAGGAGCACCTGAGCTGGCGCATGTACAAGAGCTTCACCCATGTCATAGACGATTACCCAGAGAACCCTGAAGGCCGCCGTTCCTGGGACGAGCGCATCTTCCATCCTGATCTCAACGGTGAGATCGTTCCACTGATCGGCCTTTGGCATCTGGGCCCTCCAGGGTTTCTGAAAAAGATCTTCGCTTTGGCAATTTTGGGAGCAAGTCTCCCGATCCCTGCGACGCTGAGCTGCTGGAGTCGCGGACCACGCGAGATATTGAGGAGCCCCGCCGGCGAGTCGACAGGACAAACGGGCTTTCAGTTGCGGTCGCCCTCTTCGCGCCTGCGGTAGGCCCATTGGGAATGCTTGCGGAAGCCACCCGCCTGAGAATCTGCCGGATCGCCGATGAGTGTGTGACTCTGCCCTACTCTTCGCCGACTTTGAGGACGGCGAGGAAGGCTTCCTGAGGAATATCCACTTTGCCGATGCGCTTCATGCGCTTCTTGCCTTCTTTCTGTTTATCCAGCAGCTTGCGCTTGCGGCTGATATCTCCTCCGTAGCACTTGGCAATGACGTTCTTGCGGATAGCGGTTACTGTTTCGCGTGCGATCACCTTGGACCCGACTGCGGCCTGGATTGCGACCTCAAACATCTGGCGCGGAATGAGCTCGCGCATCTTCGAAACCAGGGCGCGCCCGCGCTGCTGGGCGAAGTCCTTGTGGATGATGACGGACAAAGCATCAACCGGATCGCCCGCGATGAGGATATCCATCTTCACCATGGGCGAGATCCAGGTTCCGGAGAGTTGATAATCCAGCGAAGCATAGCCGCGGGAGACGGTCTTCAGGCGGTCGTAAAAGTCGAGGACGATCTCGTTCAGCGGAAGCTCGTACGTAATCATGACGCGGGTGTCGGAGACGTATTCAAGATTCTGCTGGCGTCCGCGCTTCTCTTCGACGAGCTTGAGGATGCCACCCACGTACTCCTCGTTGGTGAGGATGCGCGCGACGATCACCGGCTCTTCAATCTGCTCGATCTCGCTCGGATCGGGCCAGCGCGAAGGATTGTCGACCTCGATCGAGCTGCCGTCGGTGAGCGTAATTTTGTAGCGCACGCCGGGTGCGGTGGTGATCAGGTCGAGATCGTATTCGCGTTCCAGCCGCTCCTGGATAATTTCGACATGGAGCAGGCCGAGGAAACCGCAGCGAAAGCCGAAGCCCAGCGCGACCGAGCTTTCCGGCTCGAACGAGAAGGACGCATCGTTCAGGCGCAGCTTTTCGAGTGCATCGCGGAGCATGGCGTGCTCGTGCGAATCGACGGTGTAGAGGCCGGCGAAGACCATGCTCTTGATGTCTTCGAATCCAGGCAGCGCCTCGGCGCAGGGACGCTCAACCTCGGTAATGGTGTCGCCCACCTTGGTATCGGCGACATTCTTGATGGTAGCCACGAAGAAGCCCACTTCGCCGGCAGAGAGTTCGTCGAGCGGAACGGGCTTGGGCGTCATCACGCCCATCGAGTCGACGTCAAACTGCTTGCCGTTCGACATGACCATGATCCTCGCGTTCTTCTTCAGCCGGCCGTTGATGATGCGGGCGAGCACGATCACGCCTCTGTAAGGATCGAACCAGCTATCGAAGATCAGCGCCTGGAGCGGCGCTTCGGGGTCGCCCTTAGGAGGCGGCAGCAGCGTGACCACAGCTTCGAGAATCTGATCGACGTTCAGGCCTGTCTTGGCGCTGACGGCCACGGCATCGTCCGCCGGAAGACCAACAGATTTCTCAATCATCTCCTTGGTGCGCGCTATGTCGGCTGAAGGCAAATCGATCTTATTGATGACCGGAATAATCTCAAGCCCGCCAGCGATTGCGAGATAGGCGTTGGCGAGGGTCTGGGCTTCAACGCCCTGCGAGGCATCGACGACGAGCAGTGCGCCCTCGCAACTGGCAAGCGAACGGGAGACCTCGTAGGAAAAATCGACGTGGCCTGGGGTGTCGATCAGGTTCAGCTGATAAGTTTGGCCATCATGCGCCTGGTACATCATGCGAACGGTGTGGGCCTTGATGGTAATGCCGCGTTCGCGTTCGAGGTCCATCGCGTCCAGCACCTGGGCCTGCATCTCGCGCTGGGTTAACGAGCCGGTGAGTTCGAGCAGGCGGTCCGAAAGGGTGCTTTTTCCGTGGTCGATATGCGCGATGATCGCAAAGTTGCGGATGTACTTGGGGTCCATGCTGTCTCTCGATGCTAACACCGGGGGTGCATCCAAAACACACGCTGCACAGGGGTGTTCGCTGTCATAACGCAACGAACGGCCGACATAATCCTGCTGTCATTCCCGCAGGGAATCTGCGTTTGCCTCTGTCTTTGCGCAATCTGCTATAGCAGCTACGCAGGATCGCCAGGGCAGAAGCTTGAGCGCAGAGGACGCAGTGAACGAGTGCGGAGGATACCGAGTGTGCGCAAACTACTCCGCGGCTCAATCCGTCTTACAATCTGAAGAACAGGTATCCTCTGAAGGCGTTTGCATCGCTCCTCAATACCTTCATTTCATTACCCGAATTGGACCGTCTGGCTTGGTTCAACCTACTGCATTCAGCGTGCGAACAAGATTGGTAAGCGAAACCCTCCTTGATGACCCAACCGGCGCGTACGCGATGCTTTCTCAAGATTCTGCTGGCGGCACCTTTGCTGCTGCTGACCGGCTGCCCGGGGAGCAACTCCACCCGCGCGGCACACGCTCCGGCGCAAGCCTCCGCGCCTACGCTTACACCGCAGGCAACCCAGGCGGCACAGGCGGATTCTGCTGCTAACGCACGCGCCTCTGCGCAGGCGCAGCAACTGATTGCACGCGCCGAGGCGAGCTATCACTCCGGAGTGGAAAATTATCAGGCCAGGCGGCTCGACGCTGCGCGCACGGACTTCGATTCCGCTATCGACGCAATGCTTTCAAGCGGAATGGACCTGAAGAACGACCCGCAGCTGTCGGGCGAGTTCGAGCACCTGACCAACGCCATCAATGCGCTTGAGATGGCGGCGCTCAAAGATGGCAATGGGTTCTCACCGAAGATTGAGGATGCGCCGCTGGACTCGGCTACTGACATCACGTTCCCGGCCAATCCGGAACTGGTCGCCCGCCTGAAGAATGAGCTGAACGTAACGTCAGACCTGCCGCTCGTCATCAACGACCAGGTCGCAGGTTACATCGATACGTTCGCCAACTCGACACGCTTTCGCAGCCACATGGCCGCCTCACTGCAGCGTGTGGGCAAGTACCGCGGGCTGATTCAACAGGTGCTGAAGCAAGAGGGTGTGCCGCAGGATCTGATTTACCTCGCCGTCGCCGAATCAGGCTTTGAGCCGCAGGCAGTTAACAGGCGTTCGGGCGCTGGTGGCATGTGGCAGTTCATGACCTACACGGGGCCCGAGTATGGTTTGACGCGCAACGGTTATTTCGACTATCGCTTCGATCCTGAGAAATCTTCGCGCGCGTATGCCCAGTACATCAAGAAGCTCTACAACCAGTTTGGCGATTGGTACCTTGCCATGGCTGCGTTCGACTGGGGTCCTGGTGCGGTGCAGCGTGCCGTGCAGCGCACAGGCTATGCGGATTTCTGGGAGCTTTACCGGCGCAATGCTATGCCCGCCGAGACGCGCGCCTATGTGCCGCAGATTCTGGCGGCCGTCATCATGGCGAAGAACCCGGAGAAGTACGGGTTGAACAAGCTGGTGCCGAGTCCACCAGTGATCTATGACACCGTGTCCACGGACTACAGCGTCGACCTGCGGCTGGTTGCGGACGTGACCAACACGTCTGTGGCTGAGCTGGTGGCGTTGAATCCTGCGATGCTGCGCCTGGCAACCCCGAATGACATTCCTTTTGATCTGCATATTCCTCCGGGCACGAAGGATGTTTACACTGAGCGCCTGAAGGACATTCCGGAAAAGAACCGCGCGAGCTGGCGCTTCCACGTGGTTAGTGTGGGCGAGACGCTGGCGTCGATCGCGACCACACTGCATGCGAAGCCGGCCGAGATTGCAGAGACCAACGGCATCACCGCCGACGATCCGATCGGGGTTGGCGATGAACTCGTGATTCCAGTCGAGGCGGCAACGGTTCGCATGGGACCGCAACGATATCGTGCGCGGCGCGGAGATACGCTGGTCACCATCGCCGATAGATTCAACGTAACGGTCGAGGACCTGCGGCACTGGAATCATCTGTCCAGTTCGCACGTAGTCGCGGGGCGCTTTTTCAATGTTGCGGAACCGTTGCGGCTGGCACCTTCGGGACGCATACGCCGCAGCCGTGCGAAAGGCGCACGTAGTGCTCGCGCTTTGAAACGCAACACAACGAGTGCGCACACCCTGACCACAGCGCACTCTGCTGCGTCACGTTCCAAGGTGCACACGGCAACAAGTGATGCAACGAAGTTGCGTTCGCGCAAAACAAAAGCTGGCCGTTAAGAGTCATCACCAAAAAGAGTGCTTGCCACAATCGATTGTCTCGTCTAGCGTGTTGCTAGATTTGTTGACGTGCGCATCCTACGTTCAGCGTGACGCTGGCGTGCGCTGAGGAGACACGATGAAACACGATAAGTATCTCGAAGACACTGTCGAACAGGACGCTGGCGCAGAACACGATCAGGATCTCAAATCGTTGCGCTCCGGATTGCGTGAAGAAGATGACGAAGAAGAGACAGTCATGACGAAGCGCAGCGGCAGCACAGGCGCGGACGATCTGTCACGCAACAGTGTGGTCGCTGACGACATCGATCTCGATGAGGATGACGATGAGGAACTCGAAGACGACCTCGACAGCGACGAAGACGAGGACGAGGATGACGAAGAAGATGAGTCTGTGAAGATGCGTCACGACACCCATAAGGAAGAGGCTGTGCTGGACGCGTATCCTCCTTCTCCGGTCGGCGCTTACGATCCTGCATCCAGAGCTTCGAAGCAACCGGTCAGGAATCCTTCTGAGACGCCGGTCAGCGCCGTGCTGTCGGATCTCTCCACGGCAACGAAACATGCCGCGAAGAAATCCGCCCCGAAGAAGACGCCTGCGAAAAAAGGTGCGGCGAAGAAATCTGCAGCGAAAAAAACCGCCGCGAAGAAAACGCCTGCGAAGAAGATGGCAAGCAAGCAAAGCGGTCCGGCGAAGAAGTCGCCTTCTGCGAAGTTGTCTGGCTCCTCCTCGAAGGCGAAGTCAGGGTCCAGTAAACAAGCTTCCGCGAAGAAGTCCTCCAGCGGAAGCACAAAAAAGTCCAGCACGAAGTCGTCGTCCGGTCAGAAGCCGACACGGGCGGAAAAGTCCACTTCGTCTTCAGTTTCTGCCGCGAAGAAATCCAATGCTGTGCGCGGCGGTAAGGCTGCCTCCAAAAAGGCAGTCGGTTCCAGAAGCACGGCCAGCAGTAAAAAAACTATCACGAGAGGCAATATGGCAACCAAGAAAGCAGCAACGTCAGCAAAGAAGGCGCCCGCCAAGAAGGCTGTCGCGAAGAAAGCTCCTGCCAAGAAGTCAGTCGCCAAGAAGTCCACGGTAGCCAAGAAGTCCACCCCAGCCAAGAAGTCCACAACCGCCAAGAAGGCAACCGCGAAGAAGTCCACCTCCAAGTAGCCTGCTTCCTCACGCTTTATTAACCCAAGGCAACGTACTAAACAGGCAACCGTAACAGGCAAGCAAAAAGGCCCGGTCTCTCGTTTGAGAGTCCGGGCCTTTCTGCGTCTGGAGGGATGCTGTGGTCCGAACATACATTTCTTGGTTGTCATTTCCGAAGGGAATCCGCGTTTATCTTCAACCCGCAACGAAATGACAAACAGCAAGGGTGAAACGGCGAAAATTTGCCTTTACTACTTTGCGGCCGCGATTGCGGCGAGTACCTCATCCGAGTGGCCCTGGATGTTATCCACCACCCAATTTTTCAGGACTTTGCCGTCGGGGCTGATCAGGTAGGTTTCGCGTTTGGCAAACTTCATGGGCCCCATGTGCATAACAGGCACGCCGTACTCCTTGATGACTTCGCCCTTCGGGTCGGCGAGCAGCTTGAAGTTGAGTCCGTCTTTGCTGCAAAAAGTTTTGTGACTTTCGACCGTGTCCAGACTGACGCCCAGCACAACAGCGTTGGCTGCTTTGTACTTGGCCTGGTCGCGCTCGAAATTATGAGCTTCAATGGTGCAGCCGGAAGTCATGTCCTTGGGGTAGAAGTAGAGCACAACGAACTTGCCGCGATAGTCCTTCAGGCTCACCATGGAGTCGGTCTGCGATGGCAAGGTGAATGCGGGTGCGACCGTGCCGGGCTGCAGCATGCTGTCGGCATTGTTGGAGGCATGAGCCTGAAAACCTGCGGTACCGGCAAGAAGCGCGGCAGCAACGGTAAGAGTTAGAACTTTTATGCGCATAGGGTCCTCATTTGTTTGGTGCGATCAGCGTTGAATATCGGCTGCCGGGTTGAAAGGCAGCACGCAAGAACCATTAGTCGGGCTGCTTGGGAAGTCGACGCGATCTGCGGCAGTCTTCCTAACTTTACAGACTCCGATTCTACGCTGCGGACGCGCTCACAGTTTCGATAGAGTGAAAGTGGGCGGCCTACAGCTTAGCTTCGTCGGATTCGTTCGCAATCAACGGCAGACGACGGCAATGTTCCCAGCGTCAGCGGCTTTTATAATTGCTGCCTCATCAAAGAGCAGCGTGCGCCCGGCTTCAACGCAAAGGCAGGAGGCGCCTGCCTGCACCATGGCGGCGATGGTTGCAACACCGACGACGGGTACGTCAAAGCGCATGTCCTGATTTGGCTTGGCGACCTTGACGACAGTCAGCGAGCGCGACAAGGTAGCGTCGCCCGCGTCGAGTGAGCGGAAGAGCTCACCCGCCCGCGCGATGGTCGCGTCCGTGCCTTCCATGGCCTCGACCGCCACGCAGGCTCCGGCGGCGATGACGACGGTCTGGCCCAGATCGAAACTTGCAATGGCTTTGGCAACGGAGATGCCATAGTCAATGTCGCGGAGTTCGTCTTCACTTGGGGCTCGGGCGGAGAGGATACCGGCGCGCGCGAGCAGCGGTTCAAGATAGGCCGTGGAGGAAATCAGCTCTATGCCTTCATCGCCGAGCACTTTCGCGACTGCACCGAGCAGCATGTCGGTAGAGCGTGTGCGCAGGCTGAGCAACAGTTTGGCGAGACGCCAGTCTGGCCGGATGCTTGAAAAAATCTGTTTGTGGCGCACCTGGCCGGCCATTACGGCGCGGGTGACACCCTCGGCATGGAAGGTGTCGATCAACTTTGACAGCTCGCCCAGTGACATCCAGTGCACGCGGATGTGCGGATCGCCGACGGCAAGTGCATCCATCGCAGGCGAGGTCTCCTCGCGGATGGCAGCTACTACCACATCCAATCCGTGAGCCCGCGCAGCCTTCAGCAGAAGGAAGGGAAACTCCCCGTTGCCGGCGATGAGGCCGAGTTTAGGCTGTTCCTTCATCGCGCCTTACCGGATGATGCCGCGTTCGGTAGCGGCTACGAAGTCGATGAGGTAGCGGAGGTGATCGCTGTCTGGGTTGAAGGTTAGGCGGGTTCGCAGCTCTTCAAGTGCCTGCGAGACATTCATCTTCGAGCCGGTCAGGACGCGGTAGGCTTCGCGGAGTTCCCGCATCTGCTCGGGCGTAAAGCCGCGGCGCTCGAGGCCGACTTTGTTCAGCCCGTACGCGTGATTGTTGCGTTCGATCGAGGTGAGCGAATAGGGCAGCACGTCCTGCGTGATCGTGGTGCCTCCACCGATGTAAGCGTAACGTCCGATGCGGCAGAACTGGTGTACCGGGCAAAGCGCGCCCACGCTGGCGTAGTCCTCGACCGTGACGTGGCCGGCGAGTGTGGCGGAATTGGCCAGGATGCAGTGGTTTCCGATGGACGAGTCGTGACCGATGTGCGTATAGGCCATGATCAGGCAGTCGGAGCCGATGCGGGTTTCGCCGCCTCCGCCAGCGGTTCCCCGGCTGATCGTGACATACTCGCGGATTACGTTGTTGTCGCCAATCGTAAGCCGGGTGGTTTCGTCGCGATACTTTAGATCCTGCGGGGCGACGCCGATGCAGGCGAACGAGAACACGCGATTGCCACGGCCAAAGGTGGTGTGGCCATCGAGCACGACGTGCGACACCAGCTCGCAATCTTCGCCCAACACAACGTTCGCACCGACTGTGCAGTAAGGACCCACGCTGCAACTGGCGGGCACGACGGCGCCCGGCGCGACAATCGCAGAGGCGTGGATGCTCACTCGGCTGTCTCCACAGCGGCAGCGGGCGCGGCGGACTCAGACTTGCGTGCGCGCGGCACAACCTGGCAGGTGACGGTCGCATCGCAGACAACCTTGCCCTCGACGGTGATTACGCCGGCCATCTTTACCGCACGACTGCGCCAGTTGACGACGGTCACTTCGATGCGCAACTGGTCGCCCGGGGTGACGGGACGGCGAAAGCGCGCAGACTCGATCCCGGTGAAGACCATCAACTTCTGGTCGCGGTCGGGAATTTCGGTTAACAGCAGCGCGCCGCCGGTCTGGGCAATGGCTTCGACCATCAGGACGCCGGGCATGATGGGGTAGTCGGGGAAGTGACCTGTGAAGTGCGGCTCATTTATGGTGACGTTTTTGATTGCGACGATACGCTGACGCGGCTCCATCTCGAGCACGCGGTCAATCAACAGAAATGGATAGCGATGCGGAAGAATCGCCATGATCTCGTTGATGTCGAGAGACGTCTTCTCGGCGGGAGCGGCGGCGTCGGGAGTCGCGGAACTGGTGTCGGAGACGGTGTGCTCTGGCTGACTCATGGCAGCCCTGAGTATAAACCGCGCTACTTTTTCTTCTTCTCTACCTGCGGGTGATTGATGTCGAAGAGTTCGGGAGCCAGCGGCGTGTTGAACGTCACCTTCGTGTAGAAGGTCTGGTCCACCATATCGCCGTTGCGATAGCGCGTAACGTTCATCGGCGTTTCAATTCCGTCGTAGGCGCGCCAGTCGCCGTAAACCTCATCGTCGCGGTCGTGATCCTTGAACTGCTGGTTGCGCCACTCGAAATTCCGGTCGAGTGGAAGGCGGGTATCCTGGTCGAGTTCGATCGTCACCGCATCGTTGTTGGCAGAAAGCACGGTGACCTTGTCGACCGGACGGCGGTCGCGCATGCCGGATCCTTCATAGATGACCATGACGCCAGGTGCTTTGACCCATGTGCGCATTACCTCTTCAAGGGAGTGGGCGCGGCGGCGCATGTAGTCCGCCACCTGGTCGGCAGGCAGCGTGGTGCGGCCCTTGTAGGTGAACTCGTAGCCGTTGTCTGCGGACCAGAGGTGGATCACGTCCTTCTTCATGCCAGGCGCAAACATGCCTTTGCTGGTAAGGAAGGCAATGCGGGTGAGTTCGGGCGTGGCCCCTTGCGCGAACTCTGTCTGCTGCACAAACTTCCCGACCGCGCCGGTTGGTTGCCCCCGGAAGAAGGCCGCGGTCTGGCCTTCGATAATGACGGTCCGCTTGTTTAGCCACGCGTCACCGCCGAGCGCTTTCACCATCTGGGCCAGCAGGCGGCTGCCATGTTGCTCTTCGGTTTCGCCGGGGATTGGTGCGGGCTGGCCGCTTGGCATCTGCGGGGCAGACGCAACCTGCTGGGTTTGCGCCGGAAGCGCGGCTGCCAGAGAGAGCATAGCAAGGGCGATTGCTTTCAGGTTCACGGCGATAGAATTCTCCTGTGGGCCTTCAGTTCACCAGCACGGCGCGTTCAGCCAACCAGCACCGCGCCGCCGTTGACGTTGAATATCTCGCCTGAGACGAAGCCGGCCAGCGGCGTGCACAGGAAAACGACGGGCCCGGCGATTTCGTCGACGTGACCCACACGGCCGAGCGGAATCAGTGCTGTCGCTTTCTTTGACGTTTCCGGATCGCTGAGGGCTGCCAGCGACATCTCGGTCGCGACCCAGCCGGGCGCGACGCAATTGACGTAGATGCCCTTCCCGGCCAGTTCGCTCGAGAGGGATTTAGTCAACGAGATCAGCGCGCCTTTGCTGGCCGCGTAATCCGCGTGGAAAGCCTCGCCCCGCTGCGCGGCGGTGGAGGCGATCAGGACGATGTGACCTTTGACCGGCTCAGGATGCCCAAGCATTTCGGCCACTCCCGCCTGAACGAGCCCGAACACGCTGCTGAGATTGATGCTCAACGTGCTGTTCCACTGGGCGTCGGACATCGAGTCGATCGGCTGATCGTGCGCTGGCCACACGCCGTGATTGACGATCAGGCAGTCGATTCTCCCGAACGCAGCAGCTGCCGCAGCGACCAGGGCGCGGCCATCCGCCGGGGTGGCGAGAGGTTGCTTGATTGCGCGGCAGACGTCAGGGCCGCCCAGCTCGTCTGCGAGCGATTCTGCTGTCTCACGTGCCTTCTCGTAGCTGAACACGACCTTTGCCCCGGCGGCGCGGAACATGCGAGCCGTGGCCGCGCCGATGCCGCGCGATCCACCGGTGACTAGCGCGACTTTTCCGGTAAGCGAAAGGACCAGACCGTCCATGGAAATCTGTAGCCTCTTCACAATGCTAATAGCTTGTGCAGTTTTCCGTTGTATGCTCTACCCATTCGAACCAGCACGGAGGGTACATCATGAAGTTAGCCGTCCTCGTTTGCCGCCTTCTGCTCGGGATTATTTTTGTGATCTTCGGGACCAACATCCTTTTTCCGTTCCTGCCGATGCCGCCGATGCCGCCCAGCGACGGTACGACGTTCGCGACGATCCTGATGCAGCACAAGTACATGGCGTTCGTCGGCGTGATCCAGCTGGTCAGCGGAATTCTGTTGCTGGTCGGGCGCTATGTCCCGCTGGCGCTGACGATGTTGGCCCCTGTGATCGTCAATATTTTGCTGTTTCATTTCTTACTGGAGGGCGGAGTGGGCGCGTTTCCTGGCCTGCTGACGCTGCTGCTGGAGGTCTTCCTGATTGTGGTGTACCGGCGCAGCTTCTTGGGGCTGTTCGATGCAGCGCCGGAGCCTGTTCGTCCTTAGATTGGTTTCCCTTGTTCCCAGGTTCGTCATCCTGAACGTAGTGAAGGATCCCTGTATTCGCCGAATCTGACGAGCGACAATGGAGCGGAGTTCCGGATGTGCGCGGACTCAAGCTTAGTACGCGCGCTGAGGAGCGACGTGAGCCTGCACCTGGGAGGCGAGAATCTGCGCCTGAATGGCGTTGAACACCCGCACGCGGTCGGGCATCAGGAACGCCTCGACAAAGCCGGCGACCATCGGGATCGCCGTCCAACTGAACAGGATGTAGACAATGCCCCAGCCGATCTCACCCATGTAGAAGCGGTGCGCGCCTATGCCGCCCAGCAGCAACGCAAGTAGAACGGCGGTGGTCACGTCCTTGCGGGCGCGCGCGAAGGCGTTGAAGAAGACTGCGCGTTGTCGGTCGTCCATGCCCTGAGCGAACGCGAGCTCAGGGAAGTCATACGGCAGAGCGGCAGGCATCGGGGTGTTCATAGCGGGTTCCTCTCATTCTTGATACGCAGGGCTGGATGCGCCGGTTCCCGCTCCTTTGTAGCTGGTCTAAAAGGCGTGTGAGGGCGAGTGCGGTCAGATCGTCTGCCTGCGGTGCGGGTGCAGTACTCCTGCCGCCCCACCGTTTGCTTTAGAGGAGCCGGTACGGAGTTCGACAGGCTGGCGGCTCACCGCAATCTCCATGACTGGGTAGAGCAAATTGTGGAAAGAAAAAGAGCCTGCAACAATGTGCAGGCTCTTCTCAAATTGTCTTAGAATCTGTCTAAAAACTAAGTAAGCCGTCGCAGCAGCAGATGTGCGAAGGCGATATGGATCATGGTTTCCGCTGAGGTATGGCGCAGCTCATAGTCTTTGGAGAGCCTTCGCGACCAGTT
>JAABUJ010004681.1_pt1 | contig 14227 bp, 9 predicted proteins | sample 5559131 | NCBI WGS metagenome assembly JAABUJ01 (sample SAMN10711875, study PRJNA513366) | rock metagenome | isolation source: Antarctica rocks | place: Antarctica: Victoria Land, Mt New Zealand nord | collected 2016-01-07
TGTTGCGAAATGGGATGTGGAAGGGAGATGAAGCCCGAGGCTTCCAGCTTGAGCAGCTCCAGTGATCAATGTGGACGGAACGATGATGAATGATGCGACCTACTGGTTAATGCCATGTGTATGTAAAAGAGAGGGGAGAGGGAGGGTCTGGGGTTTAGGTTGGGTTTGGGGGAAAAGCAAGAGGGTGAAAGATTGGGAATTCTTCCTGCTCGCAGGGCCGTCTTGCATTGCATGCGAATTGAAGTAGGTAGTTAGTAACCAAGGTAAAGTAAGACAGGTGCTGTAGGTAACTGAATCGACAGTGCCGCTACATCAGAGAAATCAGTCAGGGCGTGCTAGCTGCTTCCAGCTGCAAGATGTTATACCGGGAGAGAGAGCTGGAAAGTATAAGGGGTGTGGTAAGTGTCAGTGTCAGGCAAGGCAAGGCAAGGCAAGGTAAAGGTAAGGTAAGGTAAGGTAAGGTAAGGTAAGGTATATGTAAGCTGTCAGCTGACCCCTGCTGCTTGTCTTAAGGTTGTTGATTGCTATTTTGGAAGCTGTCAGTGTCAATCCTAATTCGTATGCCTGCTTGCTTGCTTGCTTGCTTTGCTTGCTTGTTCTGCTTGGCTGCTGTCAGTGTAACCTCTGTGAGAGTCCCCTGGTTGCACACCCAGGTCGAGGGCTGCATGGGGTTGCCACGAGACTATATGCGATTAGCCGGGCGGCATTATCTCTGGCTCTGGCTCTGGCTCTTTGCTTTCAGCCCAGTGAAGTTACCTAACGACTAAGACACATGTCTTCGGTTCACTGCCGACATATAGTACATGACAAACTACTCAAATCCATGAAAGAGCAACTAATACTAATTCAAAGGTTCAATGCATTGAGTGTCCTTCGAAGTTGAGCCCTTCTTAAGATCTATATCAGTGCCTACCAAGCCAACCGGCCAAGCAAGCACGATAGCCCTAGAAGAATCATCTGCCCTTTCTGTCCCATGCTTCGCCTTATCCGCCATGCCCGCGATGCCCGGCCATGCTGATAGGAGAAAGCTTGCTTGCTGCCCACCAAAGAACAATCGAAAACTCCAAGTGATGGCCGTAAACCTTGACATATCTCGCCCTTCAGATGTGAGTTGAGTACATGACATAGTGACCCAGCTGCCCCCAATGCAAATGGTCTGATATGTACTAAGAAAGGAGTTGGTGTCCCACTGAAATGTTCATGACCATGCATAGCTTCAATTATGCCATTGTTCTGTCGTTAATGTGTATATTGCCGGGTCGCTGTGTTTCCCCGGCGATTGAAAACTTCGTCAATCAGGCGTTTGGGACCAACATACTCCATGTTGAGTTTGAAAGGTGCCTTCATTGGCATGGGTAGCGTCAGCTGCATGCCACGCTTTCTACGCCAACGGCGCTGTATCGAGTCATCGACAAGGGCGATGAGACCAGTTGCAACGATGATACTGTGAGCGGTTAGTTTGGCCGAATATGCCCACAACATGTTCGATCATACTGACTCCGCAACATCGGTAACACCACTCAGGACCTTCTCATCGCTGATCCACATCGAGCATGGCGGTACCCAGCCGCCCTTATCCTTTTCCTCATCTGCTTCAGCTATCGTCAGAGCTTCGGGCACAATATACGCGACAGGCTTGCCCGTCCGCACATTGATGAGATTGTACGAAGACTCTGTGGAGTCGTAGTCCCGTCGAGCGACTCGCTTCCAGGCGTACTTGGTCCCCCAGAATTCGAACTCATACTTCTTCGATGTCTTTGTTCCGCGAGGCTTGACGTCGACATGGGCGTAGTTCGAGAACTCGAGGCGAACAGCGCTCTTGGACGTCGAAGCACCGTCTTTGTCATGGGTCATATTTGGACCAGGCTCGATATTTTCATTATCATCGGAGCTATAGCCGGAATCACGTCGTGCCAGACTCGCAGTAGTGGACGTCTTGTTTTCTGATCTCGAACGGATGCTTGACAGAGCACTGGAGACAGAGTGTGGGAATGTCGGCCGTTGGCCAGGCGTGGGTTTGACGACCTTTCGACTTGAATGACAGACCTCACGGCCAGAATCCCGACAATATCGACGGAGGGAGAATTCACGATGACGGAGGTCATGCATCCGGAGATGGAACAGAGTGAGAGCCAGCTTGCGGCCTCCCGAGGTGAACGCCTCGGTGTCAACCCGGAGATTCATATTCCCATCGACTGTCGCGTCATCGTGTCTGATGTGGAGTCTTCGAGTTGATGGAAAGAGATGGGCGAAGTCTGACGGCGTGGATGGGATCGCGCTCGAAACAAGGACCTCAAATGACTCGTCCGGCACGTTGTATTCGAAAGCGTCCTCTGACCGTTCTTCGTCCGAATACCCCGATGATGCAGACGATGTTGCACTGTAGCTGCTGCGGGGTGAGAAGGCGGGTTCGTGTCCACCAAAACTCGGCGCCGCTGTCTTGAAGTGCTTCAGCTCGGGTCTGACACTGTAGAGTGTAGGTGCTGTGCTTCCTGACTGATCTGAGCTATCGCTATAGCCAGATTCTGAGCCGCTATGGCTGTAGTCGGTACGGGCTCGGTGTAGTCCTAGTGACATGATGACTGACAATGCAAGATTCGTCGTTAGATCGTGGGATCAGGTCAAGTCTGTGCAGATGTATATGCACTGAGCTGGTCGATGTGGGTTGGCTTTGTTTCCCAGATATTCATACCCAGGTCAGTTAATAAACGTAGTTCAGGTTAGATATGAAACGACCGCCATGTGTACAGTAAGATGTGATAATATTAGAGGAGGAGAAGCCATGCTGGCTGGGTTCATGTTTCTATCGTAAGGCTCTAAACTGGGTAACAGAGAAGCCCGACTGTGAAAGTGGCCCCGAAGGATGGCGGTGGTTAGGCGGCAAGGGTTTATGGGGAGGGCCAGGAGGTTGGGATGAAAGCACCAAAGTGAAGTGAGAGGCGGTGGGTGGTCGTGGGGTGTTGTGGTCCTGATTCTGATCGTCTGCGCCCGTACGAGGACATAACTCAACTTACCTTCCGCTCACATCCAACCAGCCCTCACCACCCCCTTCGTCCTCGCATGGACAGCGACCACTGGATAGGCTGTGGAGAGAAAAGGCTGGACAGAGTACTTTGTACCTTGTCCGACCAGCCCGTCCACTACCCTAGTTGTCATTCATTAGCAACCAACCAGAAGCACGACATGCAATAACCTCATGCACAGTGATGAGTTCAAGCCTCCTGGTTGTACACAATCTCACTCCACTTGACTCGCTCCCGAAAATCACCGATCATTTGCACAATAATACGAAGGACGCAGTAATGCGGTCGCGAACACAAGAGGGACTTGCGCAATTATCCAAACGATAATTTCTCGGTCGTTGCGCCTAAGGGAGTCCTCGTACAACGAAGTACGAACGTACGTATGGTACACACGACTCGACTGCCAGCTCAGGTGGATTGCCATTCTGCAAAATTTGCGAGGACGGGGGCCGAAACTCGGACTCGTACCTACAGTACGGCTGCGTCCCTAGTTTCCTTCTTTTCGGCGTAAGGAGCCATGGATGCTTGCCCTTCGTGTGCCCAGGGCGGCTGTGCTTACAAGATGAGTTATCTTCGTACTCCCACATCTCACAACAGTCAATAATAATAATAGGCTGCAACAGCCCGGTCGTAGTCAGCCTGAAGGCTTTAGGATGGAATAATCGTCCGACTGGTTTTTATATGGCAGGGTTGTGCGAGTGGGGATGCCAGCAGAGCAACAATAAATACAACGTACCCTCGCCACACTGTGGCCTTCCACCAGAGTGTGAGTGTGAAGCGATGTACGGAGGTACGGAGTAGGACGAGTCAACCTCACTAAGTCGAAGTACCCGAAGGTGGGCAATCTGACGATTTCAGTTCTTTGAACGAATGGCATCCTGTAGGCTACTGCAAGCTTACACATGGTTTCACCGGTTAAGGATAAAGTCGTGTGAGTGGAGGGCTTCACCTATCTAGCCGCCCGCGGCGCCGTTCGCCTTCCCGCTACTTTCAACCAAGCAGTCGAAACTCCGTTTTCTCGCCTAGGGCAAAGCATCGCTCACCAGACGGCACCGTACCCTACTGGACTTGAGTCAGCCATACGGATCTGGCATCTTGAAACCATGTCAATAACGTTATAGCTTGGGACCAGCGGCTTCGGACATATCTCTCCTTACATTGTGGGAGCCGCATCTGGCGATGGAAGCCACTAATACGAAATGCGTCCAACAAGCAGACTTACTTCAAAGGCCATCATCGTGGTCAGGCTGAGTACAACCCTTCCTCAGCCTTGTATATTCTTCATGCTGGCGTTGGCATCGTCTTTCACTCTCATTTCCGGCGTCGGTTGGCACCATTCAGCAAAATGTATCGGGCCCGTCTTCCGTATATTCCGTATATCCACTATTTGGTCAGTTGTTTCCTTGGCACGAGGCTTAGCATCTGGCGATCCACAGTCATTTCCTCAACCCATTCGTCGAAAGCATGTGCTGCTGCCCAACAGTACTTCAATCTCATCTCGTCAACTCGAGAAGCTGTTTCCTTCTTCAATACAACCTCTTTTCCGTGGATCATTGCCAAATCCAACAAAGTACAACTACCTGCCGTATCCAAGCGGTCTCAGGCCAGGCCTTGGTGCCATGCGGCCGTTGCTGTCGATATTGATAGTGTCCAGGCTTATCAACCTTCGAGAAGGTTTCTCACGATGGCCATTCGTGGATGCAGTTTCATCGCGGACCAGCTCGCGTATGAGGTAATCCTGCTCACTGGCTGTGGATATGCAAATCTGCATTAGCACCTCACACCTGCATATGAGCTTTCTCATCATTTGTTTCCATCGCCGATACCTTTTCTCACGTAATTTCGACTTAACCATGACGACAGTGTCGAGGCAATTTTGCCATTTGATGCTGGATTTTCGGAGAAATGACGGGCATGCAATGTATCGGTCTTCGTCGCCGTTGAAGATCTTCCACAGTCAACGACTCCTAGTTATACGGGATGATCCGGTTAATCTACCTTATGTGACGACAGAGAACGCGACTCAAGCAGTCGTCGAGTGCACGGACCTGCCAAAGCGTGCGGTATCCGGATGTCGGTTGGTATTGTCTCAGCATCAGCTGGCGCGCGAATGAACGCCTGAAGAAATCACGCCCCTTCTAAATTCGGCGATCATGCTCATCAAACGGTTGTCATGCCGGCTTGGGGACACCCCTTTTCGACGTGACACCCGAGATTTGCAACTGCGCATATGAAGACTGCAGAACTCATTTGCTTCCTACTAGCGCTGCATAGGGCTGAATTAGCATTATGCGACGACGTTTCTCTCGACAACAGACGCTGTAGGATATGCCCCTTTTAGATTATTTGTGACGTTGTTTTATACAGGGCAATCCGAACGTTTGCCCTAAGATTTCAAACTTGACGCAGCAGACATACTCGTACGATTTCGAGTACTGGTTTTGGGTCTTCTCCGAAGCTGAACAGTCTTTTCCTTACTCGATAGCCGTCAGCAAGCCTGTCTGGCGGAGGAAGTATCGTTGTGTCCAGCATCTCTGCCGTCGGCTCCCTCACGAGATCACCATTCCCCAACCCCAGACCCTCTTCCCGGACCCTAGCAACCTTCACTTCACTCTCACCATCCCAAGCTAAACCCCTCTCCTACCAAGGGCAAACAGCCATTCCCAGAGCACTCTTGCGAACCCGGGTTATTTGATCCCTCGAACTTCCATCTCACGATCCGAGCTTCGCTCAGACATCAGCCACTGGTTTACCCCATCCACTCGCCCACTTTCGAAATCCTTGGACCCTCAACTCTATCCGCTCCATCCCCTCTCCTGCCCTCGCTCCTGTGTGTTCCCGAAGCGATTGTAGCCATCACTCGCCCCTACCATGAATCGCGATCTCCGCCCGCTCCCACTTAGCGCTGCTCCGTCGTATTCCAGATATGGAACGCGCAATCTACAAGCTCGCCTGCGCCCCGTCCACGCAGACGCATGGGAGTACGATGCGATAGCAATGCTGCTCGAGCGAAGTGGGAACGGCAGGGAAGCTCGGCCCGCCCCTGGCCCGAGCTACGTCCTGCCCTGCTGACGCCCCTGCGCGGAGGGAGTCGGTGGTGGAAAGCAGAGCGAAGCAGAGCAAAGCACTCGGAGTCTGATCATGCTTCAGCCATCGACCTAGAGAACGGTACATTTCCAAACAAGTAATCAACCCCAACCGTTCTGTGCTAGTCAGTGGGTACTTCCTACACTTGCGAACCGTGAACTTGGGAACTGTATGTTTCGGACCCAAGCCATCGATCGATCACGGATAGATGGTTGGATTGCCGCGGAGACAGTACGTATGTGATAAATAAGATGACTGACCTACTCTACAGAGGTAAAGTAAAAAGACAGAGGAAAATTGGTGAGTTTAGCGCTCAAGGAACAATCACAAGTCGACAGATAATCAGGGAAGCAAAGGACTCGCTGTGAAAAAGCACAGCACCCCCATTCCGCCGTATCCAAAATGCTTTAGACGGCGTCCTCCACAGCCGCTTGGTGAATTGTCTGCATACACGCGGAGCAGTTCCCAAGTGCTAGGTAGGACGTGCGTGCGAGGTTAGGGATGGGAAAACACGCGCGCCCTATCCACCACCACCACCAAAGGACCTCCCCAACATCTGGCCCTCCCACCCGACCCACGCCCGAGCCATGACCCTCCACACCTTGACCTCGCCACTCCTGAGATCCCCCAACTTGAAGCTCTCCATCTTGACCTTGCGACTCTCCCTCCCCTGCTCCCAAGCCCGCACCTTCTTTTTCGTGCCGTCCCAATCCACGACGACAGCCACGTGATCCGGCTTGCCGACGTCGACGGCATACTTCTGATGCATGGTGCCGCGGTGGCCCTGAAAGCGGGCGTTGCGGAAGGAGACGATGTCGCCGGGCCGGATCTCGTCGAGCTGGGTGATGGAGGCGTTGGCGAGGTTGGCGTAGACGAGAGCGCCGTAGGCGCGGGTGCCGACGGAGAGCAGGGCGTCGGACAGGGGGGCAAAGAGGTCGAGGACGAGGGCGTGCGGGCTGCCGTCGCCGACGGAGCTGTTTTGCTTGCTTTCGGCCGCTTTGGAGATGCGCGCGCCGAATTGGGAGTGGGCGGTCTCGAGCTGGTCTTGGCGCGGGCGAGGGGGTGGGGCCTCGTGGCGCTGCTCGAGGGTGGCGTCTGCGGGGTCGGTGGGGTCGAAGCGGGCGGTGATGACGGTTTGCGAGTAGTCCATGAAGAGGACGTAGACGATCTTCGAGGTGGTGGGTTTTCCGCCTCGTTTGGATGAGGTGGTCTCTTCCGTCTCGTAGAGTATGTCTTGTCGTCGGTTCTGGAAGACCGGAGGAGGCGTGTTGGGCTGTGTCCACCATTGACTATCTGGGGCAAGGTCGACGTGAGTGGCAATGAAGCCATGCTCTCCTGGAGGACGAGCTTGTTCCGTTGACCGTCGGGCACTGGTCGGGCGACGTTGCACGTCAAAAGATTGACGTGGCGCGGTCCGGCTAGATCCTGGGGCATTGGGAGGGGAGGTGAATTGAGATGGAGGTTGTGGAGACGGATGTTCCCGTTGTTCTGATGATGCTGGAGGAGGAGGCGGCATTGACCGACGTGGCGGTGGAGCGGAGTATAGATCATCATCGTCATCGTCCTGTCCCGGTAACGTCGCACCAACATCGAAGGGAGCTTGCAAATTGCCTTCAGGAGGACCGTGCTGTAATTCCCTATATCGATATGGGTCATAATCTTCATTCGAGTTTGCTGACGGGTCCTTAGGAGCAGGGACAGGTGGTACAGCTCGAGGCATCTCTACCGACCGACGACTGCTCTTGGGCGGTAGAGCTGGTGGAAGTGGAGGTACAGCACGAGGAGGGGACGAAAACGGTAACGGAGGCGGTCCGGACACTAGAGCATTCCTTGTTGATTGAGTAGAACGTTCATCCATCAAAGTGCTGTCGTCCGTGCTCAAGTCCCTGCCATGAGACTTGAGAGCGTCTTTGTGAGAGGCACCGGAAGCAATGTCCGTGTCATAATCACCTTCATATGCTGTAATCTCATCTTCACTGTCACTATCACTGGGGCGGTTTCCTCCACCATCATGGGTATTACCCTGATCGAGTGACTTCCTTTGGGGTGGAGCAGCAGTTGGCGGGGGTGGCGGGACGGCTCGTGTCTGAGATGGCGGTGTCATAGGCGCACTTGAGCCTGGAATAGGTGGAACACGGCTTGTCCGCTTGTTACTGCTTCCGGGTGTTGTTGGAGATGTGGGTGACGTCGTGCTTGAACCGATGTACGACCGCCGCTCAGCATGGCTGACGTCTGGTGACCGTAGCTCGGCAGCTCTGCTTGGCACCGAGCTATCGCCCTCTACTGCCACGTATGGAAGTGCAGTACGACCTGCGACAGAGGATTCGTCGGATGTGGGCACTTCCAATGACAACCTCTTCGTATGCCGAGAAATCTGATTATTCGCGTCCGAGCCGGAAATTGGTGACATATTCGTGCTAGTTGGAGGTGGAGGCACCGGACGAGCTGTGCTATGGTCAGCGGACGGCCAAACACTAAGACCAAGGCACACTGACACTGTGGAGGCGGTAGAGGTGGTACAGGCCGGTCAGCAGGAGCTGGTGGCGGATATCCCCTGTCTTGTATTGGTGGAGGCAACGGCACAGGTCGTTCTAAGCCCCAAATTAGTCTTGGCCACATTGTTGCAGTCAAGAGGTCAACCAGACACACCTTGAGGTACTGGCGGGGAGCGGGCAGTTTCTACTTTAGGATTCTGGGACGGTGAGGGCCGCCCACTGTTCAAGTCTTCAACATCCGGGACATCATCCGGAGCTCGACTCTGCGAGATTGGTGGTGTGGCTACTGTATTATCTCGTTCGACCTCCAACTGCCTATCCACTTGTTCTGGGCTTCTCACCCTCTGGGTGCCCAGCATCGGCATGATAGGTACTGGCGGTGCTCGTCCGCTTGTTGAAGGTGGATCTGTTCCTTGTGCCCCTTGACTACTGGCCATCTTCCGTTCACTGCTACCGCTCCCTTTCTGCGTTCCTGGACCACCAATTCCAGGCATAGGCATTGCCCCAGGAGGTCCAAACATACCAGCCATACCCATACCGCCACTCATCTTCGCCATTCGCTCTCGGATCTCTAATCGTCTCTTCAATTCTGGGTCCACCTCATGCTCTTCGTCCTCTTCGTTATCTTCCTGCTCATCTTCCCCGTCTGCGTTACCGTCTTTGTCTCCGCCTTCTCCGTTACGTGTCGGTCCCTGGGGCCCAATTGGCAGTGGTGCATGTATTTTGGCATTCGGCTTCTCATCGCTATCGTCCCTTTCTGTAGAGAAATCGCCAGCATCTTCAGTGTCTCCAGCACCAGATTGATCGGCGTCGTTCCCATCACTAAACAGTTCCTTAGAGCCACCCGCTGAACCTGTCCTTTGTTCCGCTTCTCTATTCAGAGAACGTTTCGTAGATGAGCGTGTTGGCAGCGTTCCATGTTCATGGTCAACGTCAACTGAGCGTTTTCCGACAGTATTGCCACTATCGGTCCGTTCTAATTCTCCTTCGCCAATATCCATTCTTGCTGTATCAACATCTTCTTGGGATTCCATCCTCTTCTTCGGTGGTCTCTTTGGCTTCTCCTTTTTCTGCGCGGCTTCAGCGTGACGAGCTGCTTGCTCCATTTGCTGCTTTTGAAGCAATGCGATTCGATCCTTCAAACTTGTCGGCTTTGGTTGGTTGTCTTCATTTGCATCTATTACAGGAGGCGATGGTGCAGACCGCTCCAGACTATCCGCATCGTGCGGTGTACCCTCCGTAAGGGAAGGCTCCTCCTCTCTTCGATAAGATCTCTGAGGTGGGTGTTCCCGAGCTGGCGGCACATAGGCGTCTCGACTTGGCGGAGGGGCTATGAACGGCTTCTTGACGAAGCTCGTGGGACCAGGAGCTATTGCTCCTCCTGGCTTCGGTGGTGCAATAGGACGCGCGGCGGGCTTATTAAATGCAGCGATGCGGTCACGGAAAGAGCCACCGATTGGCTTCTCTGTAACAGCAGGTGGAGGAGCTTTTGACGGTGCTTGCGATGTAGGTTTAGTTGATCGGTCAGTGCTTGTCACCGTCTGTGATTGCTCGGTTGGTGAATAAGAGCCTTGTGCTGAGACAACCTTATCGGTTTTTGAGGGCACTTCTGACTGCTCCACGGCTGTAACAGCTGGCTGAATCACAGCGGGAGAAAGCGTCGCTTCTCTGCGTGGCTCATCCTGTTCTGGCTTGTTATGGATACCTTCGACCGGTGCGCGGGATGCCGCAGGGGGAGTAGAGTCTGCCTCTTTCTTCGGACGACTGGGCCTTGTCGGCCTTGGCGGCGTTTCCGGTTCATATCTCTCGACAAAGTTCCGTGGGAATATTCCCTCTTCCTTCCCACCGGACGCAGCGGTATACTCGCCGAAGTACCAATCCTCATCCTCCACTTGAGTGACCGTTATGATCTGACCAAGGGCGAACTTTAGATCATCGTCATGCGGTGAAGTGTAATCGTAGACTGCTTTAACTCTGAAGGGCGGGGCTGACATCTTCGAGGTGGTGTAAACACTGCGTCGGGTAGAAGGCTGATTTGGGAGAAACAGCTGCCCTGACCTTGGACAAAGCTGTGGTACACCGAGGTTCTGTTGTCTGGGCTGAAAACGATAATCGAAGCGTACAGTCGTGTACTAGTAGAGTTAGAGGAAATCTGGCGGGGATCCGGGGCCTTGGTCAGCAACAGCACGGCAATCTTGTGTTCCTCAAGAGTCTATCAGCTCTTCGTACCTGTGCAAATCTAAGGCTATATTCACTTCCTAACTGTCACTAATGAACAAGAAGTAGAGCCCGATCTCCCTCCCGTGCAGCTGGTGTAGCGTTACGTACTGTTGTAGTACAGTGTAGCTTTAGTAAGTGGCTGTGGTCGACAACAGCTCACCGCCTTGGCAGAAAAGTAGTTCCTAGGTACCCACTCCGGCATCAAAGCATTCAGTCGCATACCCATCGCTATGAACAAAGATTCCCTACAAACATCCTCAAGTGGACAAACAGTCCCGCAAGCCCTCTCCACAGATCACCCGCACTACGACACAATCTTCTCCCGCGCAAACCAGATCCAGCACCAAAAGGAAGCAGAGCAACAGATTCTCGCAGCCACCGAAGCCCTCCTCGACGTAGGCTTCAGGCCTACAGACGACCCTGCCAACCACCGATCCGTCGTTGCCGACGTCAAACGCCATCTGAAGCTCTTCCAACCAAGCGACTATGATGCCTTGATCGAAGAACGCAACATCAACGGCAAGTGCGGCTACGTGCTCTGCGCGCAACCTCCAAGCAGCGAGGACACCAGCGCACGCTTCCGGATCGTCACCAGGAGGGGGAAAAGCGAAGGCGCGTTTAAGGTGGTGCCGAGGGAAGAACTCGAGCGATGGTGCTCGGACCGTTGTGCGAGGAGAGGAGCTTATGTTAGAGTGCAGTTGAGCGAGGAGCCGGCCTGGATGAGGGCCGAAGCCGCGGACGTGGAGATCACGCTCTCGGAAGAGGTGGAGGCCAGGCGGAGAGACGAGGCCGACGTTGGTGATCTGGCGAGAGCGATTCAACGCTTGGACGTCCAGGTGGCTAGTGATGGCATCGCAAAGGCCCTTGCTGCACTAGCAGTGGAACGCGGATATCCTGCGAAGTCAGGCACCGGTCCTGGCGTCAATGAGATTTTCGTCCATGGGCGTATCATTGAGACTGCGAGCGAGCCCCTCGATCCACATTTGGGTTCAAGCTACAGTTCCATCGAAGGTCACAAGCCGCGACGATCTGAAGAGGATACTGAATCGTCTGCGCCCCGTTGAGGAAGATAACGTGAGACTGGCTGTCAATCCGCTCTTCTTGACTCGAGCGGAACATGATATATGAGGCACATCTTGGATAAGGGGTTTGATTTGGTCTTCTAGGCGGAGTTTAACGGTGGATACCCAGCAGGAGTCTGGTTAGATAGGCTATCTACCCACCGGTGTCAATATATGAGTAGCTAAATTGTTTCTTGGATCCAATACTGCATAAAGGCATATCACATTTTGTATTCGTTCGACCCAAGTCTCCCGTCTCAAATCAAGCAATGTATGCGTCAACGAGAACCCACTATACCGAGATGTCTTCCGCACAAACTCCCGTCCCGACATCCCAGACACTGATGTAGTGTAGATCCCCAAAAGCCAGTCCGCCTAAACCCGCAGCAAAGCCCCTCTCGTCCCATCCGCTAACTTTGCCCTCCAGAGTCTATGTTCATTCAACAACCAAACCTCGCCATCCCTCCCGAAACAGAAATTCGCAACCCCACCATCAACCAAAATCTTTCCAATCAGACTGCCTCCGCTGCTCCAAACGTTAACCCCATCCCCGCAGCCACTGTAGACGTTCCCGTAAACGTCGCACTTGATGCCGTCCGGCGCTCCCACGTCCGCCATGGCGAACACCCGCCTGTTGATGAGAAAGGGGCTCTCGTTGATAATGACGATATCAAACGCGTAGATGGTCGACGCACGCGCCGGATCCGTCGTGCCATCCCCGTGAACAAAGTCCGTGTCGGTGACGTAGACAATCTCCTCGCCCGGCGCGAAGCAGATGCCGTTCGGCCGGCCGAAGCCGTCGGCGACGACTCGGACGTCACCGGTCCAGGGTTCGAAACGGTAGACCTGCTGGGGCAGCTGCGGCAAGGGCCGGAAGCCTTGCTCGTAGCCGTAGATGGGGTCGGTGAACCAGATGCTGCCGTCGGAGTGGACGACGACGTCGTTGGGCGAGTTGAACGGGCGGCCGTGGTAGTTGTTGAGCAGCGGCGTGGTGCGGTGGGGCCGCTTGGCTTCCATGTAGACGAGCCCGCCCGGTTCGTGCAGCGAGCCCTGGGCGCAGAAGAGGATGCCGTCGCGGTAGTTGACGCCGCCGTTGGGCATGTAGTGGCGCTCCGGACAGCGGACCTTGTCGCGGGTGAAGTCTTTGGGGCCGGAGAATTCGATCTTGGTGATGATGATGGTTTTGTTGGCCGTGCTGACGGCGCCGGGGTCTTCGTCGGGGATCTGGTTGGATGTGATGAAGAGTGTGTTGGAGGGAGCATGAAAGACGCCGGCTTCGTGGAAGAACGGGGCTCGTTTGTCTTCGATCAATAGTTCGAGCTGCGGGTCAGGGCCGAGGTGGGTAAGGAACATGTCATCGTAGACCAGAAAGGGTCGGTTTTGGGTATGGGATAATGTGCTAGTAATCCATTAGCAATGGCGTGTGTCTTGAGATCCATGGTGAGTTGCAAACGAACTGCCATAGAGCTTCGCCCTGGCGATTTATCCGCTGCCATGGAATCTCATCAGACCGAGGCCTCTGCTGCGAAGATGAACGGGATGCTACGGAGGGAGCTCCACCTGAACGGTCTGGCCGCTGTCCGGGACTGTCGTCGTAGAATGAGACATTTCCGCTCAAACCTATTCCGTCAGTTGTCTTTGATCGCGACCAGAGAGGCATGAGGTCTTGTTTGACACATACGAATAGGCTGTGTTGTCAACAAATGGGCACCGAGATCTCAGCGCACCTCCAATGTCCCTAGTGTTTCAATTTGAGGGTGGAGGGTGTAACGGCATCCCGCTCGCAGGTGCACACGGCCGATGGTGATAAGCTGGAGCTCTTCTGTCGGTGGGGGCGACGGGCTGGTCGTTCCATTGAACTTACTCGCGAAGGGAGCTTGGCCCCAGAAAAAGCCCCGAAACGTTGTCCGCTTCTGCCGCTCTGGTCCACCAACCAATGGCATGGCCAAATCGAATGTCCACTTTGTTGCTATGGTCAAGACTCAAAGATCCCCCGCCCCACCGATCGCCCTAAGTACGCCACATTCGACCCTTGTGCAAATCCACGGCGGGGAGTGTGAGCGCAAACAGGTTCGCAACCGCAAGCACATATGGACAAGTAAGGTACAGCGGATCCTACAAAGTTGGCTCCAGCACTCACGCAACTTTTTTTTTGAAACTTCTTCAAAATCAAGCTCAAACAACAGCATTTTGATGTTAAAATCACAACTAAACACTTATTTCTATAAATCTGAATAGACAGAATTATTATAAATATATATTTTTATCATCTGTACAAAATTTATGAGTAACTATAGTGAAATAACAATGCTATCAACTTAATTAAATACTTTGTTCAAGT
>JAABUJ010004682.1_pt1 | contig 14226 bp, 10 predicted proteins | sample 5559131 | NCBI WGS metagenome assembly JAABUJ01 (sample SAMN10711875, study PRJNA513366) | rock metagenome | isolation source: Antarctica rocks | place: Antarctica: Victoria Land, Mt New Zealand nord | collected 2016-01-07
GCCGACGAAGATCGACCGAGATGGCTCGCATACCTGCTGGCCTCCCCTGCCAGCAGACAGGTTGAATCAGAAATCAGCCGATCCAGGAATCCCCCCGCAATTCAATGCGCGCGGAAAACGCTCTAAGTAATGGATTCCAAAGGCCTGCCTTTGGCGGAGTTTGAGGCAGAGCCTCAACCTTACTTGTCTTCCCACGTTCTTCTCGGTCCGTCAGCCTTAGCCTCGCACGGCGGTCCGTTCGCGGAACAGGGTCTCGTATGCGTCGGCCTGGTGGTCCGGGGTGAAATCCTTGGCGACGCCGCGGCCGTTGCGCGACAGGCGGCTGCGCAGCGCCGGGTCTTCCAGGATGTCCAGCACCGCGCGCGCGACGTGCCCCGACGAAGGGAACACGATACGGGCACTCTCGCCGTCGCGCAGGAAGTCGCCGCCGAACCCGGTGTTCGTGGTCACCGCAGCCAGCCCGAACGACAGCGCCTCCAGCAGGGCCAGGCCGTAGCCCTCGGAGAGGGAGGGGAACAGGAACACGGAGCTGCGATTCATCAGCGCGGCGTGCTCCGCCACCGACAGGAACGGCGCCACCTCGACGTGGTCGCGGTCACGCGGATCGAACAGCGCCTTCAGCTCGCCCGGAGCCTTGCCGGTGCCGCCCATGGTCAGCCGCGCCGCCGGCCTGGCCTCGCGGATGCGGCGGAACGCCGCCGGCAGGTAGGAGCAGCCCTTGCGCGCCTCCCAGGTCGCGAACCACAGCAGGGCGTTCGGGTCGCGCTCCTCGATCGGCGTCGCCGTGGCGCTGCCTGCCAGGATGTCGGGGTGCAGGGCGCCGGGGATCATCACGACGCGCGACGGGTCCTCGCCGCCATCGGTCAGCATGCTGAGGTCGCGCAGATTCTGCACCACGCTGACGTCGGCCGACGCCACGCCGGCCGCATCCCAGCGCACCTGGCCGGGGCCGGTCACCAGACGATATGGCAGGCTGACCCTGCGGCGGCCGAGGGTGGCCTCGGCCAGGTTGGCCATGTGGTCGTAGACGCTGAAGCCGTGCACATGGTTCACCAGCACGGGACGGCGCGGGGCGCGGCGCAGGCGCCGGAACAGGGGAGACGCCATCCCGTTCGAGGCCATGACCACGTCGTAGCCCGCGGCGCCTTGCCTTGCCCCGCCCCGGCTCACCAGCCACGGCATCGCGACGCGCTGCGCGACGATGCTGCCCAGCCGGCTCCTGGGCAGGCCGAAATCACCCATGTACAGGGCGTCGACGTCATGCCCCCTGGCCACAAGCGCATCGGTGAGCATGTGGTAGATGCGGGCGGCGCCGGCATTCGGATTGTTCCGGTTGTGGACGAGGAACAGGATCTTCATCGGCGCCGCACTCCGGTTTCCACACTCGCCCCGCGATCCGCCGTCCCGTCCTGGCATTGTGTGGCAGCGGCCTTCGCCTCGCCAGCGTCGGCGAGCGCAGGACAACCCTGCCTCCCGGGGCTGCAACCGGAGTCCTCCGGGCAATGACCGGGGTTTTTCGGCACTGCCAGAATACGGCCGACAGGAGGACCATGGCGGGTCGCGAATGGGTGAGGCGCGAGCCGAGGCCCAGCAGACCTAACCCGAGCTGACGGTGCTACGCGATCCCATGACGGCATTGAGCACCAAGCGCAGGTTTCTGGACCGGTTAACGGAGGAACGCTTCATCCGGATGCAGTAGGTGCGCAGCGCGGCGGACGGGACGAGGAGCGCCGCCGCCCACACAGCAAAGACGATCTTCTGCTTCAGCGGCAGGTGGGTGCGCAGCAGGCTGGCGACGAACCGCCAGACCAGGGGCGCCACCATGAGCCGGCCCTGAAGGCAGGCCGTCATCATCTCCCGCTCGCGGATGTAGAGGGGTGCCGCGGGACGTGGCGGGGCGGCCGGCCCGAGCGCCGGGACGATCTCGTCCCAGGATTTGCGGAACAGGTGGACCTCGTGGCGCAGCAGCTCCGGCGTCGGCTCGCCCCAGCGGCTCATGCTGCCGCCATGCACCCGGTAGAAGGCAAGCGGCTCCCGGATCGAGACGACGTCGCCGAGATACGGGATCGCCAATGCCGGCGACCCGTCAATGACACCCCGCGGGTCGAGTGCCTCGAGATCGAGCCGCGCCAGCGCCGCGCGGCTGAACACGTTGCCCGAGGTCGGCGGGCAGACATAGAAGCCAAGCGCCGCGTTGTCCCACCGCATCGCCGCCGCATCGTAGCCGAGCGGGAAGGTCGGGAAGATCGAGCCCAGGTCGGCGCCCGCGTCGCCCACGCCGCGAAGCTGGAACTGGACCTTGGCGGGACGGCTCGCCAGCGCCGCACGGACCTGCGCCACCAGCCCCGGCGCCGCGTAGTCGTCCGCGTCCAGGGAATAGATATAGTCGGAGGTGGTCGCGGCCAGGCCGGCGCGGCACGCGCCGAGCTGGCCGCCATTGTCGAGGCGCAGCGCCCGGATCTGCCCGGCGTAGCGGGCCAGCACGTCGAGCGAGTTGTCGGTCGAGCCGTCGTCGATCACGACGATCTCGTCGAAGGGCGGTACCTGCGACAGCACGCTCTCGATCGCTTCCGGCAGGTAATGCGCGTAGTTGAAATTGGGAATGATGACGGCCAGCGTCGGGACGGCAGCACTCATGTCGTTGGCTCCTGCAGATCGCACAGTCCCTCGACAGCACGCGGGACCGGGCCGGCAGCAGCGGCACATCCGGTCGTATTCCGCGAGCCTGGCCCCTGCGATAGAACCGGCACGCCCGGGGCACGGCCGCGCAATGCCGCAGTGCAGCGTCTCATGGGTTCGATCGTTCCATTGCATGCCGCCCCTACCGGACGCGCGACCCTGCCCTGCCCCGGAGCCAGCGTGCCGCAAGCGGCGCGATTTCACGGAGCAGGGTCCGGTCGAGCGCGAGCATGGCGATCGAGTACACCACGCCTCCCGCGCCGACGCAGAGCAGCAGCCGGCGCATCGGCGCCATCCCCGGCACGGCGTCGCGCAGCGCCCACACCAGCGCCGCCATCAGCAGCGCGCAGCACAGCGGTGGCGCGAACGCCGCGACGTAGCGCCGGGGTGCGATGCCCAGGTGGCGGCGCGTCATCCACACCGCGGCGGGCAGCGCCAGCAGATGGCGCGCGCCCGACGCCAGCACCGCCGCTTCCGTCGCGGCGTTGGCCGTTGCCGCGCATGCCGACAGCGCCAGCGCGCAGCTCAGGGCGGAGGTCGTCACCAGCGGGCGCTGCACGCCGCGCGCGCGCAGCACCGGGCTGACCAGGATCGTCGGCAGCACCAGGCTCCAGCCGAGGGCCGCGACCACGATGAAGCCGGTCGCCGGCAGCCAGCGCGGCCCGATCACGGCCGCGAGCGCGTCGGGCGAGACGGCGGCGAAGCCGAGCAGCACCGGCGTCGCCGCCAGCGCCACCATGCGGGTGCCCAGCAGGAACGCTGCCCCGGTGTTGCCGCCCGCGCGCTCCACGCCCGCGAAATACGACAGGCCGAAGCGCAGGGCGAAGTTCTGGATCACGTTGGCGATCTCGTCGATCAGCCGCTGGGCGAACTGCAGGTAGCCGAGCGCGTCCAGCCCGTGGAACACCCCGAACAGCAGGGCGAACAGCCGCGTGGTCACGCTCAGCAGGAGCTGCTCCAGGCTGATCGGCGCGCCGAATGCCACCAGCGCGCGCAGCTCGGCGCGGTCCAGGCGCAGCCGCGGCCAGCGCTGCACCGCGCCGATCAGGCTGAGCATCGCAAGCACGCTGCCGACGAAGCTGCTGCCCAGGATCGCCCACGCGCCACAGCCGGCGTAGGCCAGGGCGGCCGCGGAGAGCAGCGTGGCCAGCTTGGAGAAGATGCCGCGCCTGGCCAGCAGCTCGATGCGCATCTTGCGGGTGAGCAGCGCCACCGGCACCGTGTTGATGGCGCTGAGCGGCACCAGCAGGCTGCCGACCGCGAGCAGCACGCCGACGCCGCGGTCCTGGTACAGCCACGCCAGCGGCGCCGCGAGCGCCACGCACAGCAGGGCGCCCGCCCCGGAGAGCGCCACCAGGCCCACGAAGGCGCTGTCCGTGAGCGTGGTGTGGATCGAGCGGCTCCTGACCAGCGCGTCGCCGATGCCCAGGGCGGTGGCGATCTCGACCAGGCCGATCACCGCCATCGCCGCGCCCGCGCGCCCGAGCTCGGCCGGCGTGATCAGCCGCCCGATCACCAGCGTGGACAGCAGTCCGGTCAGCGCGCCGAGGATGCTTTCCGCGAACGCCCAGGGCACGGCAGCGACCGCGCGCTCGCGCAGCCTCATCCGGGCGCCGCCTGCAGCGCGGGCTCCGGGCGCGGCCCAGGCTCCGGCTCGCGCCAGCCCGCGGCGGGCTCCGCCTGCCGCAGGTCCGCGACCACGACGAGCAGCAGGACGGGGAACAGCACGAACGCCGTCTGGATGTTGCCGCCGTCCGGCAGCAGCCAGACCAGCGCCGGCGCGACCAGGGCGGACTGGGTCCTGGTGCGCCGCCCGGCGAAGAACAGCGCCAGGAAGGCCAGCAGCGTCGGCACGCCGTACTCCACCAGGAGCTTGACCACCGAGTTCACGGTGTAGTCGTAGGCCGGCGGGCGCGGCGGGTGCTCGCTGAGCCCGGCGCCGATCCCGAACAGGGCGGTCAGCGGCGAGTCGCGCAGCGCGTCCGAGGCGAACCACCACGGCGTGACGAAGCGCAGGTGGCCGCTGGACCCTGGGCTCTGGAACTCGTCGGTGCGCGAGACCAGGAACTCGTAGATGTCCGGGCTGGCCAGGGCGAGCGCCGCCAGCGCCAGAGCGCCGACCGCCACCGTGGCGATGGCGACCACCACGCCGCGCCCGCCCAGGCTCAGCACCACGGTGAACACGAAGCCCGCGATCATCAGCCAGCCGGTGCCGGACACCGACAGGACCAGCGCCGCGCCGAACAGGCACAGGTGCAGCGGCCGCCGCAGCGCCAGGATCTCGATGAGCAGCGCCATCGCCATGTTCTGCGAGAGCAGCGACGGCTCGACCAGGAAGAAGCCGTTGGACTTGAAGTAGCCGGTGGTCAGGATCGGGATTGCCACGTTGTAGAACCGCTCGATCAGCATCGCGTCCGGCACCGTCCCTGCGAACACGAACATCGGCAGGCGGACGAACTGCAGGAAGAACTGCGCCACGCCAGCCGCCGCCACCACGGCGAACCAGCGGTTCACGACGCGGTAGAACGCCAGCTCGTCGACCGGGGCTGCGAAGGCCAGGGTCGCGAAGCTGACCAGCGCCAGGAACTGCACCAGCGAGGTCAGGCTCGCCTCGCCGCCCATCTCGCCGCGCACCAGGGTCCTGACCGCAGCGCTGAGCAGGGCGAGGAAGCACATCAGCGCGAACAGCGCCGTGCGCCTGCGGTGCAGCACCAGGCTGCCGCCCAGCAGGAAGGTGCCGCCCAGCAGCAGCCCGAGCGGCGCCACCACGTCCAGGAACGAGGCGCCCGACGTCACGCCGAAGCGCTGCAGCAGCAGCGAGCCGCCGATCACCGCGCCGGAGAAGCGCAGCGCGCCCGCCTGGCTGGCGGGTGCCGGCAGCGAGGCGGACCCTGGCGGCGCGTCTGCGGCGGCGGCACCGGTCAGGGCGTCGCCCCGCGCGCCGCGGCACCCGCGCGCCGGGCGGGCACGCCGCGTCCGGGCGCGATGCCGGCGCCGGAGCGCACCCGGCGGCCCGCCGCTCCCTGGTCGCCGAGCGTGGCTGTCATGACGGCTCCCTGGTTCCGGCCGGCGCGCACGGTGCCACACCCCGGCTGCGGCGGCGAGGGTCAAGGCTTGCCGGGCCAGCCCCTGCGCCCATGCCCGCACCGCCGGCTGTGCGCTGCCGCCCCATGATGGTGCCGCCGTGTCCAAACAACGCGACGGCTCTGCGTCAGGACTCGCAAGACATCCCGCCTTCTGATACGAGGCTGCTCCATGGCCGCTCCGTCCTGCTTCGTCCTCGCCGCGGCTCTTGCCCTGGCGGCAGGTCCGGTCCGGGCGGCTCCGGCCCCGGACCCTGCGTCGTGCATCGGCGCGATCGCCGCCTCCGAGCGGGCGGAACGGCTGCCCGCCCAGGTGCTCGGCGCGATCGGCATCGTGGAGAGCGGCAGGGTCGACCCGCGGACCCGCAGCGTGGTGCCCTGGCCCTGGACGATCAACGTGGCCGGCGCCGGCCATGTGTTCGACACCGCGGCCGACGCGATCGCCGCGGTGCGGGCCGCGCAGTCGGCGGGCATCCAGTCGATCGATGTCGGCTGCATGCAGGTCAACCTGTTCCACCATCCGCACGCCTTTGCCACGCTGGAGGACGCCTTCGATCCGGCCGTCAATGTCCGCTACGCCGCCGGCTTCCTCGTGCGGTTGCGTGCCCAGGCCGGAAGCTGGCCTGCGGCGGTGGCGGCGTACCACTCAGCGACGGCCGCGATTGGTGCCCCTTACGCCCAGCGTGTCGCCCTGTTCTGGCCGCTGGCGACGCGCTACGGCCTGGAGCCGCATCCGGCAGAGCCGGCGGCAGCACCCGACCCCGCCGTGGCGGCGGAGCAGGCGGTCGATCCCGGGCGCATTCTGACGCCGGAGTTCCGGGCGCAGATGGTGGCCGCCGCCGCGTTCCGGCGGCAGCGCGACGCGGCGCTGGGCATGGCGACGCCGGCAGGGCTCCACCCTGCCGCCGTGGCGTTCGAGGCGGCGGGCGCTTCCCCTGGGCGACGCCCCGCCCCGCCCGCGAAGCCCGGTCCCGACCTCCTCGGCGCCGTGGACCCCGGCCACGTCCTGACGCCCGAGTTCCGCGCCAGCAGGCTTGCCGACCTGGCGTTCCGGCGGCGGCGCGATGCGGCGTTCGGCTGGGTTCGTCCGGCGTCGGCGCCCTAGCGGCGCATGGCCGAGCCGCCCGGGCCGGCAGGCCGGCGCGCCTGATACCAGCGGCTTCAGGCGGCGACCCGTCAGCAAGCAAGGCTGGGCTCTGCCCAGACCCGCCAGGGGGGAGCCCCCCCTGGACCGGCTTTTCTTAAGGAGCGGATTCCAAAGGCGAGCCTTTGGCGGAGTCTGAGGCAGAGCCTAAACCTTGCCTGCCTGCTCGGTCATTTCAAAAGGCTGTTGGTATCACAGCCCCTGGATCGGGCCACGCGCCCGACCCGAAGCCGGGCCGACAACCGGGGAGGTTCATCGCCCATGTCATTATTGCCTTCTGCTCCGGATCAGCCGGGCGTGCCGGTGTCGCCGGCCGGCGGCGCGCCCTTCGTGTCGATCGTGGTCCCGACCCTGAACGAGGAACGCTACATCGAGGACTGCCTGCGCTCGCTGGCAGGCGCCGCGGCAGGAGTCGAGTTCGAGATCCTGGTGATGGACGGCGGCAGCGACGACCGCACCGGGGAGATCGTGCGCGCCGTGGCGCAGGCCATCCCCGGCATCGCCCTGCACCACAATCCGCAACGGTTGCAGTCGGCCGCGGTGAACCTGGCGGCGCGCCTGGCCTCGCCGCGGGCCGCGGTGATCCTGCGCGCCGATGCTCATGCGCACTATCCGCCGGGCTTCGTGCGCCGCTGCGTGGACGCGCTGGCCGGGCACGGCGCCGCCTCTGTGGTGGTGCCGATGCTCACCCGGGGGCACGGCGGGATGCAGCGCGCGATCGCGGCCGCCCAGAACAGCCGGCTCGGCAACGGCGGCGCCGCGCACCGGGTCGGCGGCAGGTCCGGCTTCGTCGAGCACGGCCACCACGCGGCGTTCGACCGCGCGACCTTCCTCCGCCTGGGCGGGTACGATGCGCGCTTCACCCACAACGAGGATGCGGAGTTCGATCTCCGGCTGCGGCGGGCCGGCGGGCGCATCTGGATGTGCGGCGACGCCCCGGTCACGTATTTTCCGCGCGAGACGCTGCGCCGCCTAGCCCGGCAGTATGTCCGCCACGGCCGCGGACGCGCGCGCACCCTGGTCCTGCACCGCCTGCGGCCGAAGCCGCGCCAGCTCGCGCCGGTCTGCGTGCTGTTGTTGTGCGCCGCCAGCCTGCCGCTCGCGCTGGCCAGCGCCTGGTTCCTGCTTGTACCGGGGGCCTACGCCGCGATGTGCCTTGCCTGGGCGGTGCGGCAAAGCGCCCTGGCCGGCGACCCGTGGCTGCTCGCAGCCGGCCCTGCCGTGATGACGATGCACCTTGCCTGGGCCTGGGGCTTCCTGGAGCAACTTGCCGCCGCGAAGACGGGAAGCAAGCAAGGTTGAGGCTCTGCCTCAAACTCCGCCAAAGGCTCGCCTTTGGAATCCATTACTTAAAAGAAGCCGGTCCAGGGGGGGCTTCCCCCCTGGCGGGTCTGGGCAGAGCCCAGCCTTGCTTGCTTCGGATCGGTGCCGGGTGCCGCCGGCTTCACGAGAAGATGGACTGCGCGGAAGACATGGCCACGCCCAGCAGCGTGAGGCGGGTGCCGTCGCTCAGCATGACGTTCGTCGAGCCGTTCAGCACCTGGAAGCTCTGCACCGCGGCGGGCGGGTAGCCCTGCAGGTGGATCGCGTCGAGCCCCGCGTTGTAGCTCGAGATCGCCAGCGAGCCGCCCGCCCTGCCCGCGACGAAGTTGAACGTGTCGTGGCCCGACCCCGCGGTGATGGTGGCCTGTCCGCTTCCGGCGGTGAAGGTCAGGGTGTCGGCATTGGCCGTGAGCAGCACCGCGCCGGAACCCGCCACCACGCTGTCCATGCCGGAGCCGCCGATGAAGGTCAGCGCCCCTGCGCCGCCGTTCACGCTCACCGCCTGCCCGGCCGCGCTCACGGTCACCGCACCGGTCCCGACAGTGACCACGCCGCTGCCGGTGGCGGTGACGGTGCCGCCCGCTGACCCGGGACTGTAGAGATTCACGGGCGTGCCGACGGTGATGGCCTGCGTGCCCGCGCTCATCAGCGCCAGCGTGGCGTTGGTGGCCGCGACGCCGTCGTAGGAGGCGCCGGCGACGTAGAGGTTGCGGTCGGTGGTGGGCGTGCCGGCGTAGGCGTCGTTGAGGAAGTCCACGGCGACGCTGTGGGTGCCCGCGCCGAAGCTGCCGAGCACGGTGAGGCTCTGCGTCTGCCCTGCGGCGTGCGAGGCGAGCACGGTCTGGGTGCCGCCGACGGAGTGGCCGTCCACGCTGAGGGTGAACTGCGCGTCGCCCAGGTAGCGGTCCTCGCTCAGCGACACCGTCAGGGTGTCGGAGCCGGACCCGAGCGTCATCGCGGGCGGGAGCGGCGGCGCGGGCGCCACCGCCGTGACGGGGGCCTGCGCCCCGAAATACTGTGCCCAGGCGGCTGCCTCCTGCGGCTTGCCGTTCGCGACGCCGGTGAACTGGTAGTTCCCACCCCCGTTGCTGTCCCAGATGTTGACGAAGTCCACCTTCGTGCCGGCGGCCTGCGCCACGCCCAGTTGCTGCGCCAGCCATTGCGGGAAGGCGGCGTCGTCCTTGACGTCGGTGCCGCCCGCCGAATTGCCGGCGCCGGTCTCCGGCAGCGCCACCGGCTTGCCCTGCTGGGCGGCGAAGCTGAGGATGTCTGGCAGGCTGAGGCTGTGCCCGTTGCTGCCGTCGCTGGAATACGGCGTCGCGGCCGGATTGCTCCAGTAATGCGTGCGGTTCGTCGGATCGGCCATCCATGCCGCCAGGCTGGGAGCCGTGGTGCTGGGGCTCACGCCGAAACTCTGCAGGGTATACGGATACATGTCGGAGTAGATGTCGGCGCCGATCACGTCGACATAGGCGTTGCCGGGATAGAGGTTCGTGGTCGCCTCGGCGTTGCTGTAGTTGGTCATGCCGGGGTTCCAGATCACCTGCATCCTGACGCCGTCGGCCTGCCCGGCGGCATGCAGCACGGTGTAGATGTGCTGGAACGCCTTGACCCAGTCCGCCTGGGTCTGCGCATCGTCGCCGGCGTAGTTCGGCGTTCCCGGCAGGTTCATCTCCCAGCCCGGCCTCCAGTATTGCGTGACGAAGCCCTGCTTCGCCCACGCCTGCACGACGCCCTGGATGACGCTGTCGTACTGGCCGGAGGCGAAGTTGCGGAAGTACTGGTCCTGGCTGATCGAGGTGTCGGCCAGCGACTCCGTGGGCAGCCCGATCACCGGCGTGGCGGTCTTGGCGTTGGGCGACTGCGCGAACGAGGATGCCTGCCAGCCGGCATTGCCGATCCAGTTGCTGATCGGCTGGTTCTGGTCGACGTAGGCGACGAGGTACTGGGGTGCCACGCCCATCAGCGTGCTGAAGCTGCCATAGGTCGAGTCGAAAGCCGCTTCGTTCGATGGGTTGCTGTTGTCCGGGTCGCCAAGGTAGGCGCCAAGCGCGAACGGCGTGTTCGACGGTACGGTCATGGCTCGCGCTCCGGTTGTGTCCTGGATCATGAATTCCAGGAGTTAACCGGACGCTAAGCAGATAACGCCTCCGTGATACAACCAAAGGTTGTATGCCGTTCCAGGCAGCCGTGCCCGCCAGCCTGGCGGCAGACCAGCCCCGCCTTGCGGCAGACCAGCACGGTGCGGCTATGAAAACGGCCGGACGGCGGCCGTCATCGAGGCATGTTCCGCACGGCCGCATGGCGCGTGCAACATGCTGTCTTGCCGGCCGCGCCACGCCATGCGGCCTGCAGGCCCGGGGCGATGCGCCCCGGAAGCCTCATGGCGTCAGAAGACGCGCTCGTAGACCTTGACCACGTCGCCCGGCTTGAGGAAGCCGCCCGGCAGCACCCTGCCGTCCAGACTCTGCCTGCCGTTCAGGCGCACCACGTAGGCGTAGGACTGCACGGCGCGGTAGGTGAACCCGCCGGCCACCGTGACCGCGGTCAGCATCGTCATCCCCGGCTGGAACGCGTACTGGCCGGGCTTGGCCACCTCGCCGAGCACGAAGATCGGTCGGTAGTCGGTGACCTGCACCGACACGCTCGGCTCGCGCACCAGCTTGCGCTCGCGCAGCTCGGCGGCGATGCGCGTGCTCAGCTCCGCCGTGGTCAGCCCCTCCGCGTGCACCGCGCCCAGCAGCGGCACCGCGATGCTGCCGTCGTCGCCGACGCGGTAGTCGTGGCTGAGCTGGTCCTCGCCGTAGGTGATGACGCGGATCTGGTCGCCGACGCCGAGCTGGTAGGCGACCGGCCGGTCCGCGCTCAGCACGGGCAGGTTGGTGCCCGGCGCGCAGGCGGCCAGCGCAGCCAGCAGCGGCAGGGCCAGCAGGTCGCGCCGGCGCGGCAGGGTGCCGCGCCGGGGCGGCAGGGTGCCGCGCAGGGTCTGCGGGGAACCGGGGGTCTGGATCATGGGCGCGCGTCCTACAGGCCGAAGCCGACGGTGAAAAGGGCAACGTTCTCGAGGTAGCTGAGCTGCGCGCCGCCGCGCCGGTCGACGAACTGGTAGCTCGCGCCGAGCCGGGTCCTGCGGTTGAGGAACCAGGTGGCGCCGAGCCCGGCGGAGTAGATGTTCTGCGTGGCGGTGGCCAGGCCCGTGCCGGCCGTGGCGCCGACGCTGGACCCGGCGCCGAGATCGGCCTGCTGGTACTCGCCGAACCCGGTCAGCACGACGTTGCGGCGCAGCTCCTGCGCGACGTTGAGCTGCACCGACGTCACGGTGGTGGCGATGAAGTTGACGTTGGTGGAGTCGTCGATCTCGCGCCGCATGACCCCGGTCAGCGTGGTCATCAGCCGGGGCTTCCAGGTCACCGACGCCTCGATGATCGGCGAGCGGATGGTCGCAAAGCGCGCGCTCGCGTAGGTGCGCTGCTGGTAGCCGACCAGCGCGCGGTAGCGCAACGCCCCGGTGCCGGTGTAATCGAGACCCGCCAGGATCGCGCCGCCGACGGAGTTGAACTTGCCCACCGCGGCGGGATGCGAGGTGAAGTCGATCACGGTCCCGCGCGCCACCAGCAGCACGTTGCGCTTTGGCGACAGCTCGAAGCGGGTGGTCAGCTCCGGCTGGTACACCAGCCGGCTCTGCCAGGTCTGCCCCAGCGTCGCGTTCAGCCCGTCGCCGGCCGGCGCGGCGACATTGCCGAACCGGTACGACGCCACGTCGAGGTCGGGCACGAAGCTGAGGCGGCCCTGCGTGAGGAACGTCGTGCCGATCCTGACATCGTCGACCTGGAACGGGATCGGCACGGAGACGGCCGCGCCCAGGTCGCGCGGCGTCTGCACCACGCTGAGGTGCTGGTAGCTGCCGCTCACCTGGTCCAGGCCGATGTCGTAGCTGCCCGACACGCCGGCGGACCAGTTGGTGAAGTCCTGCACCGGGCGGGAAGGGTAGCGCTGGTCGTCCACGCTGAGCGTCGCCCCGAGGCTGTTGCGCGACCAGTCCGATGCCGCCGAGACCGCGGCCTGGGTATCGATCGCCGCGCTGGCCCGGCCGCCCGGCACGCCGTCGACGTTGCTGTCGTAGCCCAGGGACTCCGTCACGTTCGGCCGGATCACGAACGAGCCCGCGCGGACCCCGTCGGAACGGTACTCCGGCGCCACCCTGGCCTGGGTGTCCTCGGGGGTCTCGGTCAGGCCGGGCGCGTAGTCCGGGATGTAGCGGCCGAGCAGCTGGGCCTGGGCCCGCGCGAGCGGGCAGGCGGCGAGCACGAGGGCCAAGCCGCCGCACTGTCGTAGAACGCGAGTTTTCATCTGGTTTGTTCAATCAAAGGTAGCATCCACAATCTCGGGAAAACCTTGGGTTATCTCCTGTGTGAGATATACTCAAATAACGAGTGTTTTGGCCCGAGCTTATCACCTTAAAGCTGTCTCGTGCACAGTATACCTCATCCGCGTCATTCTCATTCTCCTGTTAGCGATCTCTTTTTAGATTGTCATCCTGGCATTTTTTGAGTAGTTGGTCGGGCTTCGGAATATCCCGTCAAAATCCGGCCCTGCCGGTTCGGAGAGTGGTCAAGATGACCGGCGTTCTGGACCAGATTGCTGCGCAACCGGTGCTGACTTCCCGGCATCGCACAGCCGATCATCATGTTCTCGCGGACGCGGTGTGCATGGCCGCGCTGTTCGGCGCCGACCTCGCGGCGTTCGTGGCGGCGCAGGTGATGGCGCTGTGCCTGGCGAACCTGCTCCGCGACCGGCTGGGGCAGGCTCCGGCGCTCCCGCTGCTGGCGCAGATCAGGCCCGAGATCCAGGTGCTGGTCGCGCTGTTCTGCAGCGCGATGGCCTACCTGACGGCACGCGGCTGCTACCGGGAGCGGCTGCCGTTCTGGGTCGAGCTGCGCCTGTTCGTTCTGGTCAGCACCTTTGCCCTGCTCGCCGAGGCGTTCATCGAGGTGGCGCTCAAGGGCCAGCCGTCACGGCTGGTCCTGATCGGCGGCTGGGTGCTGTTCCCCGTCGCGGTGGCAGGGCTGCGCCCGCTTGCCAAGCGCGCGCTCGCCGGCCTCGGCCTGTGGCGCATCCCGGTGCTGGTGATCGGCGACGCCGCGGGCATCGCCAACGTGGCAGAGGTGTTCGGCTCCGAGGGCGTGCCGGGCTACGACGTCGTGGCGACCTGCGCCCCGGAGCAGGCCCTGGCGCTGGCGCAGCGCGACGGCTGGGCCTCGCTGCTGCGCCAGGAGGGCGCGCGACGGCTGGCGCTGTCGATCCATCGCGGCTCCGCGATCGAGCCGCGGCTCATCCAGTCGATCCTGCGCGCCGGGCTGCCGTTCGCCATGCTGCCGCCGGTGGACGTGCTGCCGGTGGTCGGCTGCGAGCGCATCCCCTTCTTCAGCCACGACACCCTGATGCTGTCGTACCGCAACAACCTGGCGCAGCCGATGGCGCGGCTGGCCAAGACGGCGTTCGACCTGCTGATCGCGACCCTGCTGCTGGCCGTGCTGTCGCCGCTGTTCCTGCTGGTCGTGCTGCTGGTGCGCCGCGACGGCGGGCCGGCGTTCTTCTCGCACCGGCGCATCGGCGCGCACGGCCGCGCCTTCGGTTGCCTCAAGTTCCGCACCATGGTGCCCAACGCCGACGCGGTCCTGCTCCAGGCGCTGGCGGCGGACGAGGCGCTGGCGGCGGAGTGGGACGCCACGCAGAAGCTGCGCCACGATCCCAGGATCACCCGCATCGGACGCCTGCTGCGCGCCACCAGCCTCGACGAGCTGCCGCAACTGGTCAACGTCGTGCGCCTGGAGATGAGCCTGGTGGGGCCGCGGCCGATCGTGGCGGCGGAGGTCGCGCGCTACGGCGACGACATCGCCTTCTACTACGAGGCCCGGCCCGGCCTGACCGGCCTGTGGCAGGTGAGCGGCCGTGCCGACACCTCCTATATCCAGCGCGTCCGGCTGGATTGCTGGT
>JAABUJ010004685.1_pt1 | contig 14208 bp, 17 predicted proteins | sample 5559131 | NCBI WGS metagenome assembly JAABUJ01 (sample SAMN10711875, study PRJNA513366) | rock metagenome | isolation source: Antarctica rocks | place: Antarctica: Victoria Land, Mt New Zealand nord | collected 2016-01-07
AGACTTCTTCGTTGAGTGGTATTGATAGCAGCTGCTTTCACCTACACCATTTCCCTTATACGTGTTGCTCATTGAGCTTACGACCGAGATACCCAAAGGCTCAAAGGACAAGCAGGCGGAGGACGATGTCGAACATACCCACAGCAGGCATTGGCTCACTCAAGCTCAATGACGGCAGTTCCATACCCGTAGTACGCAGTCCTATCCACTCCAGTCGACACCGCAATTGACAAGCTCCTACAGATCGGCTACGGCAGTTCGTCCTACTCCTAGCCCCTGAGAACACAATGGAGCTTACCAAGCTTCATAGCCGGTACAGCATGGTACAAGAAATCAGACGACGGCAGCACTGATCGCGCACTTGTCGACTCTATCAAAACTGCCATTAAGCTAGGATATTACCACCTCGATGCCGCCGAATTCTACAATACTGAGAAAGAGGTGGGCCTTGCAATCAAGGAGAGCAAAGTAGCGCGAGAGAAGCTGTTCGTAACGACGAAAGTCATAACAAACATCAAGGACATACCGAAGGCCATTGACGCTAGCCTGAAGAAACTTCAGTTGGACTATGTTGATCTGTAAGCCCAATACCATTTTGCTACGAGAGCGACCGGTCCGTAGCAATCGCTTCATACAAGTTGCTGAGAACTTTGATCTAGCTACCTGATTCACTCGCCCTTCTTCGCGAAGTCGGACGGCGACCTCCAAGACGCCTGGGCAGCAATGGAATCCGTTCAAGCTTCCGGCAAAGCCCGCAGCATCGGCGTATCCAACTACTTACAGAAACACCTCGAAGCCACCCTTGCCACCGCGAAAGTCACCCCCAGCGCCAATCAAATCGAATACCATCCGTATCTACAGCACGGTGATCTCGTGCCCTATATGAAATCCAAAGGCATCGTTGCGACCGCATATGGGCCCTTGACACCCGCCACCAAAGCGAAGCCTGGGCCTTGTGATACGCTTCTGGAGGCAATGTCGAATAAATACTACGTCAGCGAGGGAGAGATTGCATTGAGGTGGTGTATCGACCAAGGGATTCCAGCAATCACTACAAGTGGGAAAGAGGAGAGATTGCAGGGTTATCTGAGAGCGACGACATTCAGGATGACGCCGAAGGAGGTGAGGGATATCAGCGATGCTGGGTTGCTGAAACATTATCGGGGCTTCTGGCAAGCAAAGTTCGATGAGAATAGCAGGTTGTAGCTAAGAAATGAGCAGAGCGCTACGAGATGCATAAACCCATCCGATGCTTGATTGCCTGGTCGATTTCTTGATACCCCAAGGAATTTCGGCATGGGATAGTCTTTGGTAAGCAAGATGATCATATACTCCAAAAGCTCTTTTCCGCATGATATTGAGCATTGGTATTTCTAGTATATGCTCCGAGGTGCTTCTATCTAGACCAGGTATGATACTTTATCTCGACTATGATAAGGCTTCGTCGTAGGATATCTTCACAAAACCAAAACCTTCATATATACTGTAGTCCTTTACATGCACGACCTTCACATACAAAAACTCCATTTCTTGAGCCATCCAATGCCCCGACCAATGCATTCCGTTTCTTCAACCACTCACCTTTCCCGTCCCCCAACCTCGTGACTGTCCTCCCCGCGCCGATACTTTCCCTCAGCATCTGCATCACCTCTTTCTTCGCTCCTCCCGTAATAACCACACCTTTACTCCCCAATCGTGATCTCACCAGACTACCCAAGAGTCCTGTAAAAGTCCAAGGAAACTGTTCGATCTCCGCTTCGAAGGCAGCCATCGTCTCACGCGCACACGTAGCGTACCCTTCGTCGTCAAGCATACTGGCCAGACGATGCAGGTTTGACGCTGAGATGTTGTTAGACGAAGGTTCGGCAGAGTCCATACCGTTCTTGAGGCGGAGTAAGAGGTCTGGAGGATGGGGTGATGGGGTAGAATAGAAGCCTGGGCTGGGCGGTGAGATGAAGAGGGCAATTTGCGTTTCTGCCTTGTTGTAAGCTTGGTTTCACAAGAGTAGAAGAAGGAGTTGGCGGGTCAAGACATACTTTGCAGTGTGTCCGCAAACTCCAAATACTGATCATCGAATGTTGCTTCATATAAGTCGATCAGGCCTTGAGTGAAGAATGCATAATCGTCGCAGAAGCCTGGAGCGTCACCACGTCCTTCACGATATACACGCCATAACTTTTTGGAGCTAGAGTCATACAGTTCTTCCTTGATGAAGGCAACGGCCTTCTCTGCGGCCGTTCTGCATTCTTCGGCTTTAACTGGATCTATGTCTACAAGCACAGCGCTGGTCCGCGCCAGAGCGCTTATGGCAAGCCCATTCCAGGCCACGATTATCTTGTCGTCCAGCGCTGGCCGTGGACGTTCTCGATCACGATGCTCTCGAAGTCTTCTTCGCCCCTCCTTGAGTATATTTGTGACTTGATCTTCCGACATGCCCATTTCCTTGGCGAGCGTTTTCGGCGTGGAACTGATGTTCAAGACGTTCTGGCTGATGAACTCATCATGTGGATCATTCTCTCTCGCAACATTTCCGTCAGCCGTGACACCGTAGAAGCGTGCGCAGACATCAGCATCGTGTGCGCCCAGCACGTTCGTAAATTCCTTCATAGACCACACGTAATAAGCACCCTCGCGCTTATCCGTGTCCGATCGAGAAGGATAGGAATCTGCATCTTCGGCGCAATAGAAGCCTCCAGTCGGTGCTGCAATGGGCGGGCTTGTAAGGTAAGTGGCGATATCGTAGACTGCGCCTAGCATCTCAGGATCACGAGTGGCGAGGAAAGCATCGAGGTAAACATCCAACAGTTGCCCTTGATCGTATAGCATCTTCTCGAAGTGTGGTAAACTCCAATCGCGTGTTACCGAATATCGTGAGAAACCATAGCCAATCTGATCCCTGATGCCTCCCCTGGCCATGTTCCGTAATGTGTTGATAGCCATCGCTGCCGCGCGTTCGCATTCTTCTTCTCCTATCACGTGCTTGACGGTATCTGGCCACTGACCGAGTCTTAGGAGAAAGCTGAGATGGACCGGGGTTGGGAATTTTGGTGCAATCGCAAATCCTCCGTTCACGCTATCGTACTTCCTGCGAAATTGCTGGTATGCGTCTTCCAACAGGTCCAGTTCGAGTCCATCTCCGTCGCTCCTCTCTTGATGACTATGCACACCTTCCTCCGCAAATTCTCTCAATTGTCTTGTAATCTCTTTAGCACTTTCTCTGCAACGACCTTCTTGTTGTGTCCACACGTCTCTCATCTTTCGCAGTATATCGATAAATCCCACGGCGCCACTGATCGACGCCGTCATGGAATAATCCGGACCTGGCCAATATGTTCCTCCAAAAACCGGCTCTAGATCAGGAGTCACGAACACATTCAAGGGCCAGCCACCCGACCCTGTCGTGGCTTGAACGTAATTCATATAAATAGCGTCGACGTCAGGACGCTCCTCTCGATCCATCTTGATCGGAATGAACGAGGAATTAAGGATCTGTGCAATCTCCGGACTCATGAAAGATTCTCTCGCCATTACATGGCACCCTTCTCGTGCGTCAGCAAGCGCTAAGCCTCATTGTAACGCCATTCCACCAGTGGTGCGAGCATACAGTGACATGCTGCGTAGCCGATACTGAGGAAGAGGAGACGGTTGTGGGTTTTGGCCAGAGCCAAAGTCTCCGGGCTCCAAATCTGCCACGCCACAGGGTTGTCCATATGCGCTCGGACCTATCCAACAATCAGAATCTGTCTGTGAGTCTGACTATGTCTGATGCTCACATAAGGGCTTCTGCTCTCACCGAGCCGGTTGCAGAGACGAAGCTCGTCACCCTTCTCCGGCCCATTCGGTCCACTGGCCGCCATCGTGAGATAGTCCCTTGTGGGAAGAGTAGCGCTTAATCTTTGAGCTGGCGAAAACTTCCTTGGCCTATTTATAGAACCCAATCGATGACCATGCTGACTGCAACTTCGAAATTTGCGATGACCGTAGGAGCTGTAATTGAGCCTGAGAGATGTCCTGTTCAAAGTGACTGTTCGAAGGGCGGACCGAAAGCCTCTCAGCTTCATGCGTTTCGAAGAAACAATGCCTCATAACTAAACACTGTTAGGAATTGTATAAAGTGGCATCATAATGGTGAAGCATGACGTCGGTCATCCCACTGGATTACACGGGGCTAATTCCGCGTCGCGGAGTCTCACTCCCTCCGCAGTCTCTTACAGTAGGCACCCACAGCGGATGGAAGGTGCCCGCTAGCATCGACCTAAGCTTGGCATCAGCGGTGACGTTTACTTGGTCAGAGTCTCGCTACGCTGCCTTGGTCAGGAAAGGCCCGCTGTGGGTGCCTACTGTAGAAGTACTACACTCTTCTATCATGGCTCTAGCTCGGTTCTTGAGATGCTATTATTTGATTTGAGCCTGGAGCTCTCTGGCCCTGCTGTTGGATCCCCCGGAGTTCCTTCACAGCACCACCAAGCCAAAGCAGTCGGGTTGCGCATTATTGCGCCTCACGTCGAATGAGAAGCAAAGCATCGCTGGCGAACAGAGAATCACGTTAAACTATTTTGACCAGCATATATCAAATCTCAAACGGAGTGTGTTGCCAGAAGAGCCCAAGGCTCTGAACCAGACTTTTCGCCAATATCCTCATACTTCCAAGGGAAGATATCCAAGGGAAGATATCCAAGGGAAGATGAATGAACTCCAAGGATGCTGATCCAGAAACTGCCGATCTCAATTCACGCAGGTGGTTCTTTCGACCAGATATCGGCAGCATGAAGCAGGAGGGAAGTGGGCCAGTAGCTTCATGGATACCACTGGCAAACTACAAGAGAAGCCACCAGACGCGAAGTGCGCTATTATCCGGTGATGATCGATGCTGCCTTTTTCATACAGGCGGCATGCGTTATTCGCGAGACCAAGCAATATGTCTACTTTAATCGTAGAATTCGCATCGGCGCGAATACATCGAGGCGAGTTATTTCACGCTCTGCCCTCAAAGCTCGAGCTAGACCGAGTATCTGTTCAGAATGTCCCTTGGACTTTTTGTTTCTCCTTCGCGCTGTACATTCATAAGATTTATCTGTTAAGATGTCGTGCTTGTTGATCGTCCGCTGCCTGAGCAGGGTCCTTTCTCCTGGTCTCGCACTGGTGGTCGCTTCGCAAGTCCTTGTGGGTTCTGCACGTGCATGGCCAGCTTCTCCCATTGTTCCGAGCGTGCTAGTATTCCCACTCAGTCAGTCTGCAGGAATGCCATTCGAACCCAACCGGTCTGCGACTGCTACCGACATCTCACTGAACCAGGGTAATAGCGCAACGTCTTTACCCACATCTGGTCAGTCTACGGTTCGCGTGACCTTGTCTAGTGGCAACGACATTCGGGTCAGTTGCAATGGAGCCCGTTTTGGCAGTGATCTAGATTTTGGGGACTGCGAAGATGCGATTAGTTTGTTGCCTCGCAACGACAATACGGAGAGATCGTTCACAAATCGCGGGGATGGCTCATTGCCAGGTCATTCTGTCTCGCTTCCTTACAGGCTGTTGGGCTGTGAGTTGAGACTATCATGATAGTCTCCAGACCCTGTTCGTGGAGGAATCTGCTGAACACAGACATAGCTCGCGGAAAATGTAGTGTGAGTCTATATCTCCGGGCCGGCGCAGGCGTGGCCTACGCAAGCTTGCGCCAGGCTTACGATGCTGCGTACGCCGTATATTTGACTTGTGCGGTCGGTCGTAGGAAAGGCGGAGTAGCCCTGGACATTGGTCGGTGCTTTTCTTAGCAGTCTGCTAGGGGCTTATTTTGTATCTCATGTTGAAATAATCACTAAAGCACGGGCTCTGCAATAGGTGGCGATGACAAGCTCGCGGTGGTCCTAGCCCACTACGAGCCCAATGTTCGTTGCGAAGGTTCTCTTTCAAAGGCAGCGGCGTTATCGTGTTCATCTCTGGCTCAAAGTATGCCAGCAGGAACAGACCTTGAATACTTCGGCGACCGCCGTCAGGATCCACGCGTTGAAGAAAAACTGCCACAAGACCTAACCTTTGGTAAGGTCCCCCCCATCCCAACAATGGTACCACATAACACATCCGGGCGCCTCTGACTAACAATGCAATACCCCGTAGAGGACCGTCAATGCTGGATCAGAATAGATAGCATGGTTGCTCAGACGGCAACTGCAAGTTGGTTCCAGCTGTGGGAAGGCATGGTGGCTTTGAACTCTATGTGTGCGAGGCGGGGGATGAAAGGCATCGCTAGTCGTCTCGGTAGGGTTCCAATCATACATCTTAAACCAGGTATCGAGATGCACTTTCGCTGAAATACACTGTCTTTCAATGTAGGCTCGAATGGGGACCTCACACTCGAATCTTCGGACCAAAAACTGCCACAATCCTATACAGCGCAGTGAGGTCTGGGAGATTATCATGGTCAATTATGACAATCACATCGTGGTTTATCTCTACTCAGAGACTTGGTCGCACCTCCTCCTCATGGCGTGTCCCTAGCCCCTTAATACAGCTCCACAAGTATGGATTCGATGGTCAGTATCATTATTGCTGGCATCGCACGGTAAACCCAGACAGAAGCAACAATGAAATCAGGAAGTACTACATCGGCTGGCGAGGGGTGGTGCGCCCGTTATTGAAGCAATCATGAACGTTATGCTCATTAACCTGACAATAGATCGATCCATGAGCAGTAATCCATAGCAAAAGATGGAAGTCGTTACTCTATCAAGTCGTCCAAAAGAATGACGCCGAAGAAGACGCTACACCAAGCGTCGTAAATTCGGTTATTCTAAGACCCCCGGAAAAGTATTCTCTATCTATACATCAGAAGGTTCTTCTATTCGCTGCAGAGAAGCCCTCAACGCTGCTTGCCTTTCTTAGGTGTTATATATTTGATCGCCTTGATCGAAAGATCGTTTCGCTAGAACCTCTTCGACGATCAAAAACATGCGCATGATGTGCAGCGTTGTGGAAGCCGACCATTCATTAGAATCCCTCTCCTAGATCTTGCATTTCTTCCCAATCACAAGATCCAGTATACCAAGACCACCACTTCTGGCCGCTATTGTGGCAGGCATCAGAGCCAAGGCTCTTGAACGATGCCCCCTTCTGGAAGAGCACTTCCACTACAATGGCATTGCCACTTCCAACGCAACGAACAGAGGCGCTTGGCAAGTAATGTCCTCAGGTCTGACCTTCGAATATCATAGCAGCAATCGTGCAACATCGAAGTGTCCGACTTCGTAGGCTACCTGTAACGAAGATCTCAAAGTCCCGTCTCGCAATTCTTGAGCATCGTATTTCGAAAAGGATCTCACATCACCTACTTTCGCGCCCGCACTCAACGCACTGATATACATGTGCGTCTTGTGGACTGTACCTCTCGGGTTAACATTCCGAAGAAGTATCACAGCCATATCCAGGTAAAAGCAAGCGCGACGTGTGCAGGAGTGCGTTCTTTAGGGCCCCTGGTATCGGTTGCTGTTTCCTTGTCTCACGTCGTCAGTCCTGTTGCTCACGTCGTACGCTTCTGCTGTTCCGACATCGTGAATGGGGTCGTACCCGCACGAGGCGGTGAAGGTTTTGTTTTTACTCCATATAATGTGCTGGCTCGTATACGGACGGCCGATAATAAGCTTCTGTTTTAGTCGGTACGTTACGGTGCTGCACGCCTCGGACGTTGTTTTTGTGTCCCGTGTGCTGTGGATTACCTATGTGGGATATACTCATCTTGAGATCACTTTTGCCTTCTTCGAATTTGATGAGTTGGCATTTCGTGGAAGGATCGTAGACTTTTATATATTAGTTGTTATAGGAATTGCGACCGCAGGAAAGCTCGGGATCGACAACGCAAATTCCTGGCATCGTAAGGGTACGTTAGCAGTGACAATTCGAGGATGATTGGCAACGAGGGAGGCGGAAACCAGCAGATGGAAGCATCATGCACGACACATTGAAATTTTCGAGATGCAACGCTTTTCTATCTGGTGGAATACCACATTGCAGGGGAAGAAGCGAATGGTTTTGCCAGTGATGAAGGACTCCTAGCGACCTCAGCCAGCTAATAAACATGTATCGACAAAGAAGTGAAATTCGCGCAAGCTCGCAGACATTGTGCTACCTCACCAACCACATTCCACGCAGGCAACAATTGCCATTAGTAGATAAGACCAGTGTTGCAGACAAAGCCGTGCTAGATGCTGGAGAACAGCGTGTGAAAATGGCTCAGATGAGACCTCCCCGACAATGTGAAGGCCACCTCACCCAATGAATCATTGACAGTCATGAAAAGTCCGAGTACCAGACAAGTCTTTCCGATGTCAACAATGCGCTGTGGATCCGATGAAACCTATGCGTCAGACTCCCCGAGTCCAAGCATGTGCTAGCCAGCCAGCGCCTATGTTCAACACAATGCCAGGGGTTGTGATGGTGCAAGATGGAGAGATTTAGAGACCGGTGATGAGACCTTGTTTGGAAATCGACACGGTTCCCATCGAGCCAGGCTGCTTGACCTTGCTGTAGTCACCCAAATAGTTACCTACGTTGTTATTAGTAGATTCATCAGCACGCGTCTGAGCTTCTTTATTGTTGGGGTGGGCTTACCAGCAGGGTAGTAGTTGCATACGGTGAAGTACGCGGGGACGCCGATAGCTTGGCCATTGATGCCGTCACCACATGCGGCACCCGACAAGTATGACGTGCCGTCGGACTTGCAGCCTTGTGGGTCTACACCGGCAGGAAAACAAGTGGATGTGTAGCATCCAACAGACTCGGAATCAGACCAGACGACCTGGGTATAGTGGCCCCAGGCGTGAAAGTCGGTCATGTTAGGAGAGTTGTTACCGTAGGGCGTGGGGAACAATGTTACCTCGCCATTGTACCACATATTAGAAACAACCTCTGAGATCCTGCCAGGCTCAACGCCAGCAGCAATGTTCTGGCCATAACCTCCTCCACCCGGTGTACTGTTCTCCGTTAGCGGGCCTACAAATCTTCAAGCATGCATCAATCAGGCTAACCGGTCGTGACCATAGACACAGGTCTTCGCAACTTGCTCCGCGTAGCCAGCCAAGGTCTCATTCCACGCCATGTCAGACGCGCTGTGGTTCTGGCGGTGAACGTTGTGATGCTGAGCGGCGAGACCCTTGTATATATCACTAGCGGAATCAAGGTTTGGGACAGCAGTGGTGGGAAGATTGCTGTTCGCTGATTGAACCTGAGTGGGAGTGGACGTTGTCGGGGGTAATGGTATAGGCGACGTGGTTGTCCTCGGTGGTGCCACATACAGCTGGGACGTGCTTGTTGTCGTCTGTTGTGTTGCTGGAGGAGCAACATAAGGCTGGGTCGTACTCGTTGTCGTCTGTTCTGTCGCTGGAGGGGCAACATACGGCTGGGACGTGCTCGTCGTCGTCTCTTGTGTTGCTGGAGGAGCAACATAAGGCTGGGTCGTACTCGTTGTCGTCTGTTCTGTCGCTGGAGGGGCAACATACGGCTGGGACGTGCTCGTCGTCGTCTCTTGTGTTGCTGGAGGAGCAACATAGGGCTTGCTGGACGAGGACAGTGCGGGTGCAACGACCTCTGCCTGGGATGAGGCAGGTTGGTGGTGATGATGATGATGGTAAGCGGCGGTAGAGGTTGAGGTCGCAGAGGTTGACTGGACCTGGACCGCGCCTGCAGTCACATAGTCGGTAACGGTTACGACGATGTCCTTGGTCACCAAGACGCGACGGTCAAGAAGCGGAGTTGCCAAAGCAGCAGCGGCGAAGAGCACCGAGACAACGGTCGAAGAACGCATATTGAATATTTGAACTTGGCTCGGTCGAGAAGATGCAAAGGAACTCCTCCGGGATCACAGATCACCGAGGTCTTGAGCGTGAGAAGTAGCTTCGGATGGGCGTCAAAGTCGTGTCAGTTCGAACGTTTTGAGTCGAAGGGCGCTGGCCGTGTTGACTGGTGATGTCGTGTGAAACAAGTTGAGGAGGGAGAACAGGCGCTTCGACTGGCGAAACAGGGAGGCTTTGGAAAGAATGGATGGCTTTGTACACTTAAAGAGTGATGTACGTGCAGCCGGGAATGCAGTGGAACAGAATATGTTCTGTAGAAAAGAATGTGGAAGTGGGAGACCGAGGGGTGAGCAAAGGAAAGAGGAGAGAGGGGTGAGGTGAGCGAGGCGAGCTTTGATATGTTAACACGAGTGAGGGGCGCAAGATTAAGGACAAGCAGCTCGAAACACCAAAGACGGGAATCTTCAGGGATAACCCCTTTCAGGCTAGATTCGGACTGCGTGGGATCAGCACATCTGACTTCAAACGTTATGGGTAATACCAGTTGCTTCAACCATCATTGCTTAGGGAGGGTCGAGATCTTTTACATAGCCAGAGAGGCGTTGCCGGCCATTCCACGCTGGAATGCATTCGAGGTTTCAGACCACAGTCAACCACGTCCATTAGTCGAGTGCACCGAGCACATACGATACAGCTCCGAGTATCTTTTAGCTGTCTATTCAATTAATAGGCCCCTAATGCGTCAAAGATTCCCCAATCATCAATCGCCCGAGGCCTACTTCTATGAAGTACTTTGGCAGGAGTGACAGTTGACCTACTGTACTTTCTGTCCACTCATATTAGGCCATCGTCCGTGAGCGCCTGTCCTGTAAGAACTCTTGAAGGGAGAACTTCGTGCTCAGCAGTATGGCTCGTAAGAGTACGGACAAAGTAAGTAGGTGAAGTACTTGGACATCATAAGGAGTACACATAGGGGTGAGGTCTGACTTTGTCACTTTGGCGCCCCGCATTTCCCCCAAATTCTTTGGCGTCATCAGCGTCGCATCGATCTTGGCAAGGATCTTAAGGTTGTACACCTCCTTTGATTGGTTGTTTTCCGACAACTTTAATTCCTTCTTTGAAGCCCCTTAGCCCCTGACTTGGGCCGGACGCTATCGCGGCATCTGTGCAATCGGTTTCACAAGCGTTGGTGATCGACTGGCCTTGCTTCATTGGCAATAGGCACGAATCCGCTTGCGAGTGTCGTTACATAACGTGCCAAGCACGTAATGTCAAGGACACTACGTTTTAGCGTTGTTTGATCAGATCGCGGATGCGAGCCTGATCGCTAGATGCACGTTAATCCCTGTCGATTACCACTTGGCCCAATTTTGCACCGGGCGCGATTTTGCTCTTGTTTACATTACCAAACATTGAAGATAGACCTAGGACATGCGAGTTTCTCCTTATGTCATCACTCTATGTTGTTAGGAAGGTAAGAGATATCTCCTATTTGTTAATTGCTTTCTTGTTTGCTTGCTTGCCTGCTTGTTTGCTTGTTTGCTTGCTTGCTTGTATAGGCGTTTTATTTTATATCTCGACGACACAGCCTAATATCTACAAATTACAGGGCTCGGAGCTTTGTAATAGGGAGATTGCGCAGCCTCAATTGAATCAGTGATACAATTGGTTTTGCGAGGGCTAGTGAGGCCTAGAATCGCTAGCCCGATGACGTTATACTCGATCAGGTAATATTCTTCGCAACCTCCTAATGATTATCGCATTTGATCAATTTTCCTTTTCTCTTATTATAATATTAATTACATTTATCTTATCATGTCTTAATTGATTCAATTGATCGACGACAATCAAGGCATATCTACGACTATCACTTTTGTTGTTGTTATTGTTATTATTTTGAGTTAACATCTTGTTAACGATTCTTGACATTTATACATTAAAGCAATAAAGTACAAAGCGTTCGAATTCGATTTAAATTAGATTTTTTCTAAACAACTTTATCGTATAATGCGATTTACTAAGAAGAAAATTCGATTACTTGTTAACTACTTCGCAATCAATGTCATTAAGTAAAGCAATTGTGCGAAATCGTTCTTCGAATTCGTTCTTTGTTTTCTTCTATACAAATTATTTTATTCTTGTTAATTGTTTGAATTGACAAAACGATTTGATCGCTTTCTCTTTTATCTTTCTTAAGTTCTTAACGATTTTCTTAAACACTTGAAAATTTGTTACGACAATATTCTACAATAATATTTAACGCTTATTTATATACGTCTTAGAAGACATGTTAAAGCAATAAAAAGATTAGAAAAGATTAGAAGCAAAAGCACTATATAAAAATTTATCGATAGAATTTTTTAGAGATTGTGCAAATTAGATGTGAGACAAAAATTCTATTACTTTAACTACAAAAAAGCACACGAAATAATATGACTAACTATTACTTGTTCGAACGATTTAATAGAATCGATCTACGACTTTTGCGAAGACAAGATAAACAACGTTACAATATTGTAAAAGTCGAGATTAGTATGATCGTTAGATTGGGTCGAACACTTTTTCTTAATTCAATTCATTCTTTTGAATCTTATAGGGTTGGGCCAAGGTCAAGACGCGAACTCGATCTTAGAATCAAGTTTTGTCGAGTTAATGCCAAGAGTCTAATCTAATCAAGTACAATAAGTTAAGCGAGATGCATATCTAGTAAGATCTTTATGTATGTGCATAGAACTTTATTATCTTATCAATTAAAAACGTGACTACTAGAGATGACGCATTGATTTTGATCACAATTCGAAGAGAAGAGCAATAGAAATAAGTAATAGAATCTCTAAATTAGAATTACGTATACATGCCAATTCGTTAATCTTCGTTCTTCGCATCTTTGACAAATTGTCTAAAATTTTGCTTGTTTTATCTTTGCATTTACGCTTAAAGTAAGCTTTTTTTGCGTTTGCGTTTTCTTAAAAAGATGTCGTACAATTGCAAGACGTTCATGCAAAGACTTTTTTGCTTCATCATGTTTAACGTAATCAACTAAAACTAAAATCGTTCGATCAATTGTTAAACAACATATAAAAACAAGTGTTTATCTTTGAACAATTTAATTAGATATGTTTTTGCGATCTTATGTAACGTTTTTATCGCATCGTCTTGCATTTAATTAATGTAATTTATAATATTAATCTTTAGCAAAATATCTTGATAATAATAATAGAATTATCGTTCGAGAATTACATGCGATAACTTCTATTAATAATTAATAATCTTCTTTAAAGCGATGTTTAATTTAGATCTTAGCAATATTAATTAACGATAAAAAGCAATAAATCTATCTTTTAGTTTGTCGTTAATGCGAACATTTATGAAGAAACTTAAGAAGCTAGATGCTTGTGCAAACGATTATCTAATACTTTTGATCTAAAGAGTTGACGTCGCATTTGTGTATTTTCTCGTTGCTAAATTCATAAAGTCGAAGTTAATAATTTTTTCGAATGTCTTTCGTAACGCAAATTTTTTCAAGTATTAATTTTTCTTTTTTACACTATTGTCTTGATCTAAATTAAGGCTTCGATCACAAATGAGTCTTAATAACTATAAGTTAAAATTTAGTTTAATAGCTTCTTTTGAGTCTACGATCGTAAGTTATAACGCATAGAATGCAAGACAAAAGTATATACTTTCTAAACGTCTTATGTTTGTGAGAAAACTATCGATTAAAATAATTAAATCTTTCTAGTTATTTGACAAGAAACGTTGCATAAAATTTAGCATCTATTGATTAACATTTATAAGCGAGTTCTTATTTGTTATAGTTATTGCAACAAGCAAATTAGCTTTTCTTAATTAGTTTAACTTAATAAGAGACAAAAGTAACATTGATTAAGCAACAATAATTAAGAGCATGTCTTTAATATGCGAGAAAATTGTTGTTGTTAAGTCAATTAAGATTTTGTTTATTTTGTTGCTATTGCATCTTGCAAGAAGTGAACTAAGAAATTTACTATATTTACTTGACTTTACACTCTTTAAACAATTTAATTTTCTTACTTTATCGCGATATTCACAATGAAACGTTTAAATAATTTCTAGAAATTTAATCTTTATCGTAAAGAAGTCAAAAAAACAAATGATAAAAGTCGCAATTCATATAATGCTAAATTTTGATGCTAATTTTATTGCAAAGAAAGATTACACAAACGATAACAATGTTAACGCAAACAATAACAATAGCGATGCGTTAAAAGTTAAATTGTTTTTGACTTCGCACAAGAGAAAAGCTTTTACAACTCGTTCTATACAATCAAAGTTTTTATCAAAAACGTATATCGAAGCTTTTAACAAGTCTATTACGATTAAGAAAAATGAGTGCCAATACGTACAATAACAATAGAGTGTGTTTTGAATTTTCTTAGTCTTAAAC
>JAABUJ010004686.1_pt1 | contig 14207 bp, 12 predicted proteins | sample 5559131 | NCBI WGS metagenome assembly JAABUJ01 (sample SAMN10711875, study PRJNA513366) | rock metagenome | isolation source: Antarctica rocks | place: Antarctica: Victoria Land, Mt New Zealand nord | collected 2016-01-07
TTCTTCGCCAAGCTCAAGCAGTTCCGCGCCATCGCAACCCGCTACGACAAAACTGCCCGGAACTTCCTCGGCGGCATCCATCTCGCCGCCGCCCTGATCTGGCTCAATTGACGACACGCCCTAGATCTCGATCCGTGCGCCCACCTCGATCACCTGCTCGGTTGGGATGGTGAAGTAGTCGGACGCGCTCACGGCGTTGCGGGTCAGGAAACCAAAGATCGTCTCACGCCACGGCGCCATGTCGGGACGCAGCTTCGGCACCGGCATTTCGCGGCCGGTGAAGTAGTTGGCATCGGGCGGCACACCAAGATTTAGGCCGCTCCCACTCAGGGCCGCGGGCACGTCCGGCTGCTCGGCAAATCCGAACCGCAGCGTCACCAAGGCAAAACCCGGCGCAAGCTCCTCCCGGCTGGCCCGTTCCGCCGCATCGACCGTCGGCACCCGCTCCGTTTTGACGGTGAGCAGCACGACGTTCTCGTGCAAGACACCAACGTGTTTGAGGATTTCGGCCAGTGACGACGGCACCGTCCCGCTACGCGCCGTCAGGAACACGCCGGTGCCGGGCGTCCGCTGCACTTCGCCTCGCGCCACCCGCTGCACCAACGTGTCGAGCGGCACGTTCACGTCGCCGAGCTTGTCGAGCACCAGCTTGCGTCCAGCCCGCCAGGTTTCCATCAGCATGAACACGGCGATCCCGATCAGCAGCGGCACCCAGCCGCCCTCCGGGATTTTCAGCGCGTTCGCAGCAAAGAATATCAGGTCGAGCAGCAGCAATGCCCCTCCCACCACCAATGCGACAGGGAACGGCCAGTGCCACAGGTTTCGCATGGCAATGATGAGCAGCACGGCCGTCGTGACCATCGTGCCGGTGACGGCAATTCCGTACGCCGCCGCCAGCGCGTCCGACGAGCGGAAGGCGAACACCAGCGCCACGACCCCGATCATCAGCAGCCAGTTCACCTGCGGCACATAAACCTGCCCCTGGGTCGTGGCGCTTGTCTGGCGGACTTCGAGCCGTGGCAACAATCCAAGCTGCACCGCTTGCTGGGTCAGCGAGAACGCTCCGCTGATGACCGCCTGGGACGCGATCACGGTCGCAATCGTCGAAAGCAGCACGAGCGGCAGCACCGCCCAATTCGGCACGAGGTGGAAGAACGGGTTGTCGAGCATTCCCGGATCGCCCAGCACCAGCGCCGCCTGCCCCGCGTAGTTGAGCAGCAGCGCGGGCAGGACGAAGAACAGCCAATCGATGCGAATCGGGCTGCGGCCGAAATGCCCCATGTCCGCATAGAGCGCCTCGGCTCCTGTGACCGCGAGGAACACCGAGCCGAGCGTGACGAAGGCCCGGCCCGGCGCGGCGACACAGAAATCGACCGCGTACAATGGGTTGATGGCCGCTAGCACGCCGGGTCGTTGGACGACCTGCGCGATTCCGGCAGCGGCAAGGACGATGAACCACACCAGCATCACCGGGCCGAAGAACGCGCCAATCTTCTCGGTGCCCCGGCTTTGGATAACGAACAGCAGCACCAGGATGACGATGACGATCGGCACGACATAGGGCTGGAACAGCGGCGTCGAGACTTGCAAACCCTCGACCGCGCTGAGCACGCTGATGGCGGGGGTGATCATGCCGTCGCCGTAGAACAGCGCGGCGCCGAAGATCGCGAACGCGGTGAAGGCATACCGCATCCGGTCGTCCTTGATGCTCGGCAGCACGGTCGAGAGCAGCGCGACGATACCGCCCTCGCCGCCATTGTCGGCGCGCATCACCAGCAGCACGTATTTTACCGTGACGACCAGCATGATCGTCCACGCGACCAACGATAGCACCCCGAGCGCCACCGCCTCGTTGCCGGCCGACCCGGCCGCCTTGAAGCTCTCTCGCAAGGTGTAGATCGGACTGGTGCCGATATCCCCGAACACGACGCCAAGCGCTCCGACGAGCAGCCCGCTGCGTAACTTGCCGTGTCCTTCCGGTGCATGCTGCTCCGTCATCGTGTCCGCCATGCGCCGTTCCCCCGTGGTCGGGACTAGACGGCTTACGCAGCCATAGGTTGCGGATGCTCCAGGAAGAACCGCAGCATTTCCCGCGTGGCATCGGGTCCATGCGGATCCGTGAACGACCCGGCGGAGCTGCCGCCCGCCCAGGCGTGCCCGGCCCCGTGGATGTTCCATTGCTCAATGACAATCTGCCGGGCGGCATTTTCGTACAGCGTGCGGCTATAGGCATGATCGCCGGGCGCGCGGCCCTCCTTGGTCTGCTTCTTCAACGACGTGGCCTGGCTCGACTGCTTGACGACCGCGTCGCCATTGCGTGGGTTGACCGTAGTGTCGCGATCGCCGTGGAACACGATGGCCGGAACGACCCGGTGTCCCGCCCGCTGCGCCGACCCGGCGCTTCCCTGCTGCATCGCGGCGAACGCGGACGGCATGTCGCGCGCCGCCCCGCAGGCCAGGCCCGAGTGCACCCCGATGGCCGCGTAGAGGTCGGGGTACGCATCGCCCATGACCGCAGCCGCCGCGCCGCCCGCCGACAGCCCGGCGACATAGACCCGCCGTGGATCGACCGCATACTTGCCCATGATCTCGCGCGTGATTCCAGCAATCAACGAAGGCTCGCCTGCGTCGCGTTGCTGATCGGCCGCGCTGAACCAGTTCCAGCATTTCTGCATGTTCGCCGACTTCGTCTGTGCGGGATAGGCGACGAGGCAGGTGTGTTCCTCCGCCGCCTCGTTCATGCGCGTCCCTGCGGCGAAGTCGTCCGGCGACTGCGTGCAGCCGTGCAGCATGACGATAAGAGGCACGGGCTGGCCGTGATACCCGCTCGGCACATAGAGCTTGTAGGGACGGGTTCCTGCCTGGTTGCTGAACGACGCTGCCAGGAATTTCGAGCCAGTCTCGCGCGCCGGCTTGGCCTTCGTCGCTCCAGGAGCCTCGGCCTGCCCGTCGATGGTAGGAGGGCCGCGCCGGACCTGCGGCTTCGCACTATCCGGCGTGGCCTTGCCGTTGAGCATGCGCTGAATGGCGGCGGTAGCGTCGCCAAGCCGGCCGGCCTTGGTGAGCCGCGTCGCCTCGATCAGGCCAGGCGGCAGGGTGATTTTCATATCGGTGGCTTTCTGGGGGTTAAAGCCAATACGGTTCAGTTAGCGCCGTCAGGTTCCCGGCAATGGTGGGCAAACCGCTTGAAAAGGACCGTCCGACAGTTTAGAAGCGGCCTAACTGAACAGTATTGGGGTTAAAGCGTTCGATCCAAAAGCGCAGCCCTGACATCCGCACTGGCATGCAGCGCGCCCAGCACCCTCACGGAGGCAATGGCCGCACGCGCCAGTTCGGGCGTCACATCGGGGGCGATGCTCGCGAGGCCAAGCACATGGATGTCTAGCAACTGGTCACTGTCCCGCGCCGCTTCGAGGTCGGCGCGGCTGAAGTGCCGGAGCCCAAGCTCGACTGGCCGCGGCGCCAACGATTTCCGGAGCACGTCGGCGTGGCGATCGAGTTGGTTGCGGATAGCCGTCCGGATGAAGTCCGTCCGATTGGAGTAGAAGCCGTCCTGCACCATCAGATCGACGTGGCCAAGGTCGACGTAGCCGAGGTTGATGGTGATCTTCTCGCTGTCGCCCGTCTTGGGTCGGGCGTCAGTCACTGTGCTCAGAGCCATTTAACCATCCATACACCATCCATGGAGATGGTTATAAGCACGGGGATGGTTGGCTGCAAGCTCGGCGTTAAGCCGCCTCTTCCTCGATCACCTCCGCCTCTTCCTGTTCCAGCGCTGCTTGCTTGTCGGCGTTAAGACCGAAACGGGACGCGACGTCCGGGGCGTAGCGCAGCAAATCCGGGCGCAGGCGGATCAACGCGAGATCCTTCACCTTGCTTTCCAGCATAACGTCGAACTCCAGCCCAGCGGCGATCCGCATGAACGTCACGAACTCGAAGGGACTGCAGAAATCCGCGTGCCCGGTCCAGACTGGGGCGACGGCCACCTTCTTCAGCTTGCCCGTCTTGCGGTCGCGCCGTTTCAGCTCACGCATGCCGTTGTTGGGGGTCGAGAAGTGCAGCTTCGGCCGCACGCCGCCGGGCCAAGTGGCCAAGATCGCCTCGACGGTGGGCCGGAGTTCGAGGCCCTCCGGGTTCAAGCACCAGAAATGCTGGTGATCGAAGATCAGGCGGACGCCGGTCTGCTGGTGAACCCATAGCACGTCGGCGGCGCTGAACCGGATGTCGTCATGCTCCAGCACCAAGCGGCGGCGCACTGGCTCGGCCAGGGTCGACCACACGCGGGCCCAGCGCTCCCGGCTGCCGATCCGGTCGCTGTAATGGCCGCCGACGTGGACCACCATGACCGCCTCGGGGCCCAATTCCATCCGGTCGAGCATCTCGGCCTGGCTTTCCAGACCCCAGGCGCTCTTGCGCACGAGGTCCGGGTCGGGGCTGTTCAGCACCACGAATTGGGAGGGATGGAACGAGAGGCGGATGCCGAGCCGCCGAGCCTTCGCTCCCGTCGCGGCCAGTTCGGCAGCGCTTTCCGTCACCATCCCGTGGAACTGCGGCATGTCCGGGTGCGTGGCGTATGGCGCCAAGTCGGACGACATCCGGTACATGCGGATGTCGTGCTTGTCCAAGTGGTCGAGGATGGCGTCGATGCATTCGAGGCTGGTCCGCAAATGCGGGTTGCCCTGCCAGCGCCGGGTATCGTTGCTCTTGAGGTCGGGGCCGGCCATCACCTTGACTGGAAAGCCCAGCTTAAGCGCAATACGGTTCAGTTAGCGCCGTCAGGTTCCCGGCAATGGTGGGCAAACCGCTTGAAAAGGACCGTCCGACAGTTTAGAAGCGGCCTAACTGAACAGTATTGAGCTTAAGCGGCATCATTCGGCCACCTGCATCTCAGGCCCGAAGCCCAACCCGGCGACGAAGGCGTTCCACGCCGGCGGACGCAAGGCACCGCCAGTCGCCTGCTGGTGGCCATTGCCGTAGTTCTCGTCTGCCCCCGCCGGGGCGTGGTCGCGCAGGAACGCGACCAGGTCCCGCCCGGTCGCGCTGCGCACGGCGAAGTGGACCCAGCCGGGCCGATAGCCGGTGTTGGCGACCATGACGATGTTGTCCTTCAGGCGGCTCCGCCAGGACTGCGCCACCAGCGGATGAATTTGGCAGGGCGAATGCAGGCGAACGAGTGCGACGGGGCTTTTCGCCTTCGGCGGAACCCGCCGGCCCGCCTCCAGCGCCTGCTTCACCTCGTCGCGCGCCGCCACGAGCAGCGCCGTCTCGGGATGCTCGCCCGAAATCACCGCTTTTGGCCCATCCGCCTTCATCAGCAGCGCCAATGCCGGGCTGGCGTCGCCCAGCCCGGCGCGGCGCGGCGCATTCAGCAACGAGACAGCCTCCCGCAATGCGGTGGCGCCGTAGCGCTTGCGTGCTTCGGCCAGTGCGGGGAAGGGCGCCTTGTCGCCGAGGTCGCCGATGATGCCGATGGCGGCCAGCCATAGGAAATCGTCCGCCGGGCCCAGGCCGGAGGCGCACCACCATGCCAGCAAGCTCGTGGTCGGCGTAGGGTCGAGGCCGAAGCCGGTGATGACGGTCGCGTCGCCCGCCTCCCCGGTGGGCACGTGGTGGTCGATGACCACCGTGGGCGTGCCCGGCTTGACCGCGCCGGCGCGCAAGCCGAGATCGGCCACCACCAGGCCGCCCGGCGATTGCGCCGACAGTTCGGCCGCCATGCCAGCCGACCATGGATTTTCTCCTCGGCCGAGCACGCGCACGCCTGCCTCCCGCCCAGCGCGAGCCAAAGCGCGGGCGAGAAGCACGCCCGAGGAGAGCCCGTCCGCGTCGTTATGGGTGAGGATGAGTGGCTGGCCGGGGCCGAAGCCCGCGACGGCCTGCGCGAATTGGCGTCCGATCGGTTCCATGTGCATGCCGCCTTAACCCACCCGGTAATCGGACGTTGCCTTCCGAACGCGATTTACAGGCTGATGCTGGAACCGGTCAGCTTCGTCGTCCGTTGTTCGGTCAACGAGACCGGAAAGGGAAGTGACGAACATGTCCATGATGAAGACCGCATTGCTGGCGGCACTGTTGATTCCAGCCGCTGGGGTGCTGCCAGGGGTGGCCCATGCAGGCCCGTGCACGAACGACATTACCGAGATTGGCCGCAAGCTGGCGCAATCGCCGAGCCTAGGCCCGGTGACGACGGGGACGCTGCAGGGCGCCAAGCCACGAACGCTCCGACTCCGGCGGCGCAGCCGGCCGCGCCCGGCACGGTCGGAACCTCGGCCGACAACAGGGTTGGCGGCACGGCGGGCACCAAGGAGCTGAACAGCAGCGTCGGCAACCTAGTCGCCACCTCGTCCCAGGACGTCCGGTTGCAGCAGGAAGGCAAGCCGACGGCGGCAGCGGCAGCGGCGCAAGGGTCGGCTCGCTCCGTGGAGACGACGCCGGACCAGGCCGTCAAGGGCAATCAACCGAACGACCGCATGTCGGAGGCGAAGGTGTCGCTAGAGCGGGCTCGCGCGCTCGACCAGGCCAACGACCCGTCCTGCTCTGCCGCAATTACCCGGACCAAGGAGTTGATGGGCAGCTAACGGCCCGCCGCAGAATCCCCCGGGTCGCCACTCGATGAAGCGGCAGCCCGGGGCGCAGGGTCAATATGTCTCCACGTGGAACCGTCCATCCTCGCGCAGCCCTTCACGTAGCGACGACCAGTCCAATCCGTGCGCCTGGGCAACCGCAGTGAGCGCCTCCTCCACACCGGCCTCCAGCCCGCGTAGGCCGCAGACATAGATGTGCAGCCTGTCCGAGCGGAGCAGCAAACCCAATGCGTCGGCACGGGCGGCCATACGGTGCTGGACGTATTCGCGGGACGCACCGGGCACACGGGAGTAGACGAGGTCTTGCGCGAGCAGAGACGCCGGCAGCCGCTGCAACGGACCGAAATACGGCAGTTCCTCCGGGGTGCGGGCACCGAAAAACAAATGCATCCGGCCACGCCCGGCGCCGCCCGTGCGACGGCGGCGCTCGGTGAATCCACGGAACGGGGCGGAGCCGGTGCCGGTGCCGATCATCAGCAAGTCCGCGTCCGGGTCGTCCGGCATCAGGAACGTCGCCCCGAACGGCCCGACCACGTCCAGCGCCGCACCCTTCGGCAGGTCGCACAGCCAACTCGACGCCACCCCGCCCTCGACGCGCTTCACCGTCAGCGCGAGGTTGTTGGTATTCGGCCGCTCGCCATCCCGCGCGCTCGCGATCGAGTATAGCCGCATCGCATGCGGCCGCCCCACCGCGTCCACGCCGGGCGGCACCAACCCGATGCTCTGCCCTTCCAGCACTGGGAACGCCACCGCGCCGAAGTCGAGGATGATGTGCCGCACGTCGCTCTCGACCCCGGCGCCGGTGATCCGGTAGTTGCCGGTGACGGTCGCCCGCGCCGGGTTCGCGCGGTTGAACAGGTTGATCCGCGGCTTGGACGCCGACGCCGGCGCGCGGGTGCGCCCGCCGGCGCCCTGGTGCGCGCTGTCCAGCAGCGCCGTCGCCTCGTCGTCCAGCGCGTCCGCCGTGGCCGGCGCCTCGGGCGGCTTCGGCGGCAGTTCCAACCACGACAGTTGCTCGTCCAGGCTGAACGGCGCCCGCACCTGGAACCAGTTGTCGATCGATCCGGTCGGGCACGGCGACACGCAATCCATGCAGAAATTGCAGATCGCGGGATCGACGACGTAGTTGTTGTCGTCGTGCGTGATCGCCCCGATCGGGCACGTCGCCTCGCACGTGTTGCAGCGGATGCAAACCTCGGGGTCGATGAGGTGCTGCTTCACCGACCCGTCCACGACCTCGCCCATCACTCGTGAATCTGCACGTACTCGAACTCGCCGGGCTTGTTGTCGATGCCCACGCGAGGCGGCGCGATCCAGCCGGCGAAGTGGCCGGGCCGGCTCTCCGGCACCATCAGGCTGGTGATGAACTCCGCGTCCGCATCGTCCGGCAGGTGGTCGCCCTTGATCGCCGCCCACTTCGCGTCGCCCAGGATGCGCCCGTCGACGCCGGCGTGGACCGCCTTGAACTCGCCGATGCCGCGGTTGAAGGCGACGTGCGGCAGCGCCAGCCGGAAGCCGAAGCCCGCTTTCTCAATCACCCGGTTCCAGCGCGTGACGCCGCTCGCGCAGTCGCCCACGTAGTCGTCCCGCAGCCGCATGTTCAGCGCCGACAACGCCGGCACGTCCTCGGCCACGACCGCCCCGTCGCGCAGGCGCTGCACCGGGTAGGTTGCGTCCACCAGCGCGTGGTCGTCGTCGAGCTTCTCCTCGCGGTAGCGGCCCTTGATGCCGGAGGTGAACGCGTTGGCGGCGTTGGTGCTGATCTCGTTGCCGAACAGGTCCAGGGTCAGCGAGAAGTGCAGGTTCATCTTCTTCTGGATAGTCGGCAGGTCGATCACCCCCAGCGCGCGCACCGCGGCGATGTCGGTGGGGTCCGTGATCCCCGCCTGCTTCATCGCTTGGCACGTCCGTTCCACCACGCGGGAGACGCCGCTATCGCCCACGAACATGTGGTGCGCCTCCTCCGTCAGCATGAAGCGGCAGGTGCGGCTGAGCGGGTCGAACCCGGATTGCGCCAGCGCCTCCAACTGCATCTTGCCGTCGCGGTCGGTGAAGTAGGTGAACATGAAGAAGCTGAGCCAGTCCGGCGTCGCTTCGTTGAACGCGCCCAGCATGCGCGGGCTATCCTCGTTGCCGGAGCGGCGGCGCAATAGGTCATCGGCCTCCTCGCGCCCCTCCTTGCCGAAGAATTTTTGCAGCAGGTACACCATCGCCCAGAGGTGGCGGCCCTCCTCGACGTTCACCTGGAACAGGTTGCGCATGTCGTACAGCGACGGCGCGGTCTTGCCGAGGTGGCGCTGCTGCTCGACTGACGCCGGCTCGGTGTCGCCCTGGATGGTGATCAGGCGGCGCAGCATGGCACGGTATTCGCCGGGGATTTCCTGCCACACCGGCTCGCCCTTGTGCTTGCCGAACGGGATGGTGCGCCCCTCGACGGCGGGGGCCAGCAGCACACCCCACTTGTATTCCGGCATGCGCACGTAGTCGAACTTGGCCCAGCCCTTCGGGTCCACGCCGATCGCGGTGCGCAGGTACACCAGCGATTCCTGGAAGCCCTCCGGCCCCATGTCGCGCCACCAGTCGATGTAGCCGGGGTGCCAGGTTTCGAGCGCCTTGCGCACGCGCATGTCGGCGTTGAGGTTAACGTTATTTGGGATCAGGCCGTCGTAGTCGACGTTCAGGGCGGTGGTTCCGTCGGGCATGAAGTGCTCCTGTCAGACTCGGTTGCGGTCGAAATTCGGCTGCAGCCCGCTGCCGTAGCGTTGCAGCGCGCCGTGCTCGCCGACCGCGTTGGGGCGCTGGAAAATCCAGTTCTGCCACGCGGTCAGCCGGCCGAAAATGCGTGTCTCCATCGTCTCCGGTCCGGGAAAGCGAAGGTTCGCCTCCAGGCCGGTCAGGCTGTCCGGGGAGAAGCTGGCGCGCTCCTCCAGCATGATCCGGACCTCGTCGTCCCAGTCGAACTGGTCGTAGGCGAACGTCACCAGCCCGAGCGCCTCGGCGTCCTCGCTCGCCAACGCCTCGCCGAGCTGGGTATGGACAGCGGCGAGCGTCTGCGGCTCGCCGAGGAAGCGGGTCTGCAGCCGGGTCAGGCCGTTGCCCATGGGGTAGGCGCCGAAATTGGCTTCGCTGAGATGCAGAGCGGGCGCCGGGCGGTTGTCGCCCTCGCGCTGCCCAGTCAGGATAATGGAACGGTCGGCGGCGAAGGCCAGTTCGGCGAGCGTGCCGGCGAAGCAGCTGCCGGGCTCGATCAGCGCGATCAGGCTGCGCGAGGTGACGTCCAGCCGTTTCAAGGTGCGCTTTAGGTAGTGGCGGATTTCGCGCATCAGCCAGTGCCCGGCGTGGCTGTCGAGGAACGCGTCATGGGCCAGCACGGCAGCCGCGTCGCCTTCGGTGCGGAACACCCACAGGCCCAAATCCGGCTCGTTCGTGCGCAGGTGCAGGATCGCGTCGTCGAGTGCCCGCGCGACGGCGAGCGGCCAGAAGTTGCAGCCCAACGCCTGCGCCGCCTCGGCCGTCTCCGGCGGCGGCGCGTCCGGGCCGTGCACGATCAGGGTCGCGCGCCCTGCCCCGCGGTCGAGTTCGACGCGCAGGTGCGGGTACGTCACCGTAGTCCCGTCCACGGCGCGCTCCAGCCGGGTCAGCGCCACCCCGGCCGCATCCGCCGGACGGTCGGTGCGGCCGGCGAACGCCTCGGCCCGGGCGCGAACGGCCGCCGCCCAGCCGGAGGGCGGCACCACCTCGTCCACCAGCCGCCACTCGACGGCCCGCTTGCCGCGCAGCCCTTCCTCGGTCGAGCAGAACACGTCCGCAAGGTCCCGCCGCACCATCCGCTTGTCGGTGATGCGCGTCAGCCCGCCCGTGCCCGGCAGCACCGCCAACAGCGGCATCTCCGGCAGCGACACCGACGCCTTGCGGTCATCGACCAGCATGATGTGGTCGGCCGACACCGCCAGCTCGTAGCCGCCGCCCGCCGCCGTGCCGTTGACCGCGGCGAGATAGAACTGGCCGGAGTTCTGTGTCGCGTCCTCGATCGACAGCCGCGTTTCGTTGGTGAACTTGCAGAAATTGACCTTATGGCCGTGGCTGGCGCCGCCGAGCATGCGGATGTTGGCGCCGGCACAAAATACGTTGTCCTTGCCGGAGCGGATCACGACCGCGCCAACCTCGGGATGCTCGAAACGGAGGCGTTGGACGGCGTCGTACAGCTCGATGTCCACGCCGAGGTCGTAGGAGTTGAGTTTCAGCTCATAGCCGCCGAGCAACCCGCCCGCCGGGTCGACGTCCATGACCAGCGAGGCCACCCGCCCGTCGACCTCGATGCGCCAGTGCCGGTAGCGGCTCGGCTCGGTCCGGAAGTCGATCAGGTCCACGCAAACCTCCCAAGCGGCTTAACCTGCCGCGGTTAACGCATCATAGTGCAAGATTTGGGCATAGAAAGAAGATTATGCATTATGTTGCAGGTCAAGTCGTCCCACGAACGAGTGGATCGCCGTCACGACCCGCTCGCCCGCGTCTAGGTGTGGAGAATGCCCTACGCCCTCGACCACCAGCGTCTCGACCGGGCAGTAGGCCTCGTCCCGCATCAGGTCGAGTTGGGCGAGCGTGCCGTATTCGTCGTCGGCGCCCTGCACTAGCAGGACCGGGACGCGGATGAACGGGATCGGCTCGTCGATGCGCCAGGAGCGGAAGGCCGGGTCGAGCCAGGCGTCGTTCCAGCCGCGGAAGGCGTTGTCGGGATCGGCGTGGTAGCGGCCGAGCCGGGCGCGGAGGTCGGTGTCGCGGTAGGCGATCCGGGCTGCCTCGATGCTGGCGATCGAGACGTCCTCGACGAAGAAATGCGGCGCGATCAGCACCAGCCCGGCAATCCGGAAATCCTGCCGCGACCCGGCGTACAACGCGGCGATCGACGCGCCGTCGGAGTGCCCGACCAGCACGGCCCGCCTGATTCCGGCGGCGTCGAGGATTCGGGGAAGCACGTGTTCCGCTTCATCGTGCATGTAGGTCAGCGGGCGCGGCAGCGTGGCGGGCGCCGATTGCCCATAGCCGAAGCGGGAGTAGGCGAACACGCCGCAACCAGTCGCCGCCGCCAATTGCTCCGGGAAGCTGCGCCACAGGGCGACGCAGCCCAGGCCCTCGTGCAGCAGCACCAGCGTGGGCGCCTGGCCCGGTGGCGGTCCCCACCAGGCGGTCTCGATCGTCCGCCCGTCCAGGTCGAGCGTCACGGCGCGCCCTCCCGCAGCCTGAAACGCTGGATCTTGCCGGTAGCGGTCTTCGGCAGGTCGTCCACGAACTCGATCCAGCGCGGGTATTTCCAAACGCCGGCGACCGCCTTGACGTGATGCTTCAGCGCCTCGGCCAGCCCGTCCGACGGGTCCCGGCCTTCTTTCAGAATGACGAAGGCGCGGGGCTTCACCAAGCCCTCGCCGTCGGGATGGCCGACCACCGCCGCCTCCAGCACGTCCGCGTGGGACACCAGCGCGGTTTCCACCTCGAACGGGCTGACCCAGATGCCGCTGACCTTGAACATGTCGTCGGTGCGGCCGCAGTAGCGCAGGTAGCCGTCCGGCTGGCGGATGTATTTGTCGCCGGTGTAGGTCCACTCGCCGGCGAAGGTGCGACGGGTTTTGGCGCGCTGGTTCTAGTAGCCGCTAGCTGCGCTGTCGCCGCGCACGATCAGCTCGCCGGGCTCGTCGTCGGGCGAGTTGGCGCCGTCGGCGTCCACCACGCGCAGATCGTAGCCCGGCACCGCGCGGCCCGACGTGCCGTATTGCAGCGCGCCGGGCTGGTTGGACAGGAAGATGTGCAGCATCTCGGTCGAACCGATGCCGTCCAGGATGTCGACCCCCACGACCCGGCGCCATGCCTCGCCGATCGCCGCCGGCAGCGCCTCCCCCGCCGAGGTGCACACCCGTAGCCGCCCGGTGCCGAGGCGGGCGACGTCCGGATGCGCCAGCATGCCCGCGAAAAAGGTCGGCACGCCGCACAGGATCGTGGGGTCGTGCCGGCTGAAGATGTCCAGCACGGCGTCGGGCGTCGGCCGGTGCGGCAGCAGCATCGCCTGCGCGCCGACCGAGAACGGAAACGTCAAGGCGTTGCCGAGGCCGTAGGCGAAGAACAGCTTGGCGACCGAGAACACCACGTCGTCCGGAGCGATGCCGAGCACCTGCCGCCCGAACGTGTCGGCGGTCGCCCGCAGGCTGGAATGGACGTGCAGCACGCCCTTCGGCGCGCTGGTCGAGCCGGACGAGTATAGCCAGAATGCGGTCGCATCCGGGCTGGCGTCGACGGGCGCAAAGCTGCCATCCCCGGTGAGGAACGCGTGGTAGGCCGTCATGCCCGGCGGCGCACCCTCGCCTTCGTGGCCGGCAACAACGACCCTGGGCGCGTTCGGCAAGGCTCCGAGCACCGGGGCCAGCGCGGGCAGCAACCGGTCGGACACGACGGCCAGGCTGGCGCGGCTGTCGGCGAGGATGTAGGCGGCCTGCTCCGGCGGCAGCAGCGTGTTGACAGGCACGGGCACGATGCCAGCACGGATGGCGCCCCAGAACGCGACCGCGAATTCGACGCTGTCGAGCAGCAGGATCGCGACCCGCTCCTCCGGCCGCACCTCCGCCGCAGCCAGCCCGGCGGCGAACTGCGCCGTTTCGGCATGCAGTTGGGCATAGGTGACGCTACGCCACGAATCGGTCAGCGCAACCCGTTCGCCCCGGCCCTCGCGGATATGGCGGTCGATGAAGAAATCGGCCGCGTTGCCCGATGACGGACGGCTCGTCTCAAACGGCATTGCCTGGCTTCCCCCAACGCTCCGCCATCGTTGCGGCGCGGGAGCGTAGGCGGAGGCGAACCATCGTGCAAACTGTTGCGAAGTTCGGCAGTGTCTCATACCAGTTGCCATAAGTCTCGACCTGACCGTGCCGGCGTTCGCGGCCCAATCTGGTCCACGCATTACGCCAAAGGGAGGGGTCAGCTTTTACGCCAACGGGTATCAGTTTGAATGTCAACTATTGGTGGAAGGCTGACTGTCCGCTTTGGGACCGGCAAAAACTGAAGCGGACGTTCGCGTTATGGCGAGAGCTGGCCGGGAGCGGACTGTCCGGTCTGGAGCAGGCGCTGTGGAAAAGCGGACGCAGAGTGCGGCAGCACAAGCCGCCATTGCAGCCCCTTTCGGTCGGCCCACAGCGGGCAGCAAAACCACACCTCAGACGAGATTAGCGTGACGCCGCCCGAGATGCGGATGCTCGCCCCGGGTTGTTGGGCGAGCTCAGCGAGGAAACGTGACGACACACCCACATCTTTGCCATGTACGATTTCGATCCAACCGCCATGCGGCCAGCGGCTAGTACCTTCCGTCGTTGACACTGCGGCTAAACTTTGAATCGATGGCCCGGCAATGACGGAGCCGATTTGTGAACAGGAAACAGACTGCACGGAAGTACATTGTGAGACTGAGCGATGATGAACGCGCTCGGCTGAACGCGCTGATCACGGCGGGCAGGCACCCGGCGCGAAAGTTGTTGAAGGCGCGCATCCTGCTAAAGACGGACATTTCCGATGCCGGTGATGGATGGACCGACGGCCGGATCGCGGAGGCGCTGGACACCAGCCCCGACACGATACTTCGGA
>JAABUJ010004688.1_pt1 | contig 14198 bp, 13 predicted proteins | sample 5559131 | NCBI WGS metagenome assembly JAABUJ01 (sample SAMN10711875, study PRJNA513366) | rock metagenome | isolation source: Antarctica rocks | place: Antarctica: Victoria Land, Mt New Zealand nord | collected 2016-01-07
ATGAGCCTTACCAAGGACTCGTAATGACCGACCGACCGCAAGAGCTTGGCATAGGCATCGCCAAGGGCGCATCGAGCTTCGTTAAGAAGTCTGTCTTTGGCTTCTCGGACAGCATGGCCAAATTCACGGGCAGTATGTCAAAGGGTCTCGCCGCAGCAACTCTGGACAAGGAATATCAGGACCAGCGAAGGATGTCCAAATCGAGGAACCGCCCCAAACACGCTTTGTACGGCGTGACATCCGGCGGTAACGCCTTCGCATCAAGCATGGCCAGCGGTATCGGTGGGCTAGCCCGTCACCCAATGCAAGGTGCCGAAAAAGAGGGCCTCCCAGGCTTCGTCAAGGGCGTGGGTAAGGGCTTCCTCGGTCTAGCCACGAAGCCCGCTATCGGGGCCTTTGATCTCGCTTCCAGTGAGTGCCACCCCACTATCATCCTCCTAGACACCTACTAACGCAAACCACAGACATGGCCGAAGGCGTGCGCAACACCACCACCGTCTTCGACGCCGAAGGCCTCGACCGCGTGCGCCTCACACGCTTCATCGGCCTTGACGGCATCGTGCGCCCCTACGCGCAGCGCGAAGCCCTCGGGCAGTTCTGGCTCAAGACGTGCGAGGACGGCAAATTCTTCCACGAGGACTACATTGCGCACCTGGAGCTGCCGGGGAAGGAAATGCTCGTGATGCTGACGTACAACCGCATCATGCTTGTCAAGACGAAGAAGCTGCGGGTCGAGTGGGATATCAAGCTCAATGATATCCAGACGATATCGAAGGAGAGGACGGGCATGGGGATTACGTTGAAGGGGGGGACGAATGGGCCGTTTGTGCCGGTGCAGGAGGAGAGTAGCCGGAATTGGCTGTATCGACAGATTGCGGTGGCGGTGAATGCGTTTAATGATCGGTATAATGCGAAGGGGTAGAGGGGATGGGTGAATGGAGGTGGTGTTTTCTTTGCATGGGCGTGCTGTTTGCATGATACATAGGAACATATGAGCTGTGCATAGCGATACTGCTTGTTTCAATCTGATTTGTTTTGCTTCAACATACTCCTCCCTTGTTGTGCTATGCAAGACAGCCATCCCCTCCCCACGCCCATCCTCCCACAACCCTCCCACCCTCCGCACCGCCTACACACGGCTGCGTCAAACCCCCAGCACCCACACATAAATCATATAGCCCCAGCTTCGCAACGTTACTGTCATAGTCGTCAGCGCTCCAAAGCCCCCGCCGGCGGAACGAGCTTCAAGCCGGACCATTAGCCTCTCCAAAAATCTCAGATGTCATGATCTCACCAAAACAAGTAATGAAAACCCAGCGCACAAAGACACTGAGCCTTGATGTCATCACTTGTGGCCTGCTGCTGGTGATAGATTTCATCGTCTCGATCTCGACCTCGCGTGGGCTGAGTCTGACCTTATTGTCGTCTACCATCCAGATATACGCTGGCTCGTTAAATTACAAAATTAGCTCGTTCATACCGCTCTGCGAGTCGGTATTCTTCTGTGTCAGGCAAAGGGATGTGAGTAAAGGTAGCGTTCATACGCATGGTTCGTAAAATCTGGTGTCCGAGAGATGCGCCCGGGAGATCCTAGCATATACGATTTGCTTAACGCGGACAGGGAAAGAAGATTCCGGGCGATCCGCGTAAATAGATCCATGGCTTATGAAAACGGAGTGGGATAAAATTTGCGGAATGACTCTGGCCAATCGTCGACCCGTTGAGCGGGCAGTTTTCAGTAGGCTTCCGTGGGGAACGGTCGGTGACCGGCTAGGATTCAATTGGGAAGTTCTTCGAACTCAGTCGTCATGGTTCGAATGAGCAGTCGAGTCATAGAGGCCAAGTCGGAGCAAATCATAATCGATTGAAATTAGAAGACATTATCTTTCTAAAATCGTTGCTGCAATCAAAAAGGCAGCTTAACGCTAAGTGAAGGAACGATATATTCTACTTACATGAGGAGATTTTCTCTATATGACCAGCAGAAGGTAGGCAATGAACATAGGCTAAAGAGAAATTTCATGCGTAGAAAGCGAGACTGGCGAACTTAGGAGGAAACCTGTGATACGTCCCGTGTTCCGTATCAACCAGTTTTCCCAGATAGCTCGGTGATCCGAGAAAGGAGTAGTGTGCCTTCTATATCTATGAAGAGATTGAGGACTCACCTGAGAAAGACTAGCAAGCTGTATTCTATGGGGAATTCTATGTGCATAAGGTATGTCTATTTACACTCCTAACCATGAATTATTTCAGCCTTAAGGTTGAACCGCGGAGCCGCCGGGCCGTGAGCCGTCGATATACCAACCATCGATTGAGTACAGAAGTATTGCGAGAACTATGCGCAATGAACACGAAAAGCCTTCAGCTTGATCCCGTTGATCGTCCGAGATTGACATTGGCCATTCACTGGATATGCTGGAAAACCGTACTCCTCCTGGTAGCCCTATCAAGCCCCGGCAACGGCTATGACACCTCAACCGCCGTTCTCTTTGCCCAATATGATCAGCTATCAAGTTACACCCATCTTGTGCAGCATGCTTTACAGAAGTTGGTACGATGGGACGCGGTGTACTTTACGCAGATTGCTCATCGAGGCACGCGATTCGAACAGGAATGGGCTTTTGGATGGGGCTTTGCGAGGCTTCTGAACCTTGGTGGCAGAGGTACGGAGATCGTAACCCTTGTAGAGAAACAGCTCTGCTGATTGCTTAAGGCCTGCGCTCGTTGGGATTCCCAGGCTCGCCGTCGAATAACGTTGTCGCCGGAATTTTCATAGCGCATCTCAGTCACTTTCTATCTGTACTCGTCCTGTTTGAGCTATCGCGGATCGTTCATCCTGCTATATCGTCACCCCGCAGAGACAGATTCTCGTTCTTGGCAGCGGCTTTCCATATCATCTCACCGGCTGGGATTTTTCTTTCGGCGCCGTATGCAGAAAGTCTGTTCTCGTTACTTAACTTTACTGGGATGTATTTGTACGCTGCTGCGCAGTCAAATAACAGTCCTCTCATGCAGTGGAATCGTGACGCTTTGACGCTTGCAGCTGGGTTGTCATTTGGATTAGGAACTACTGTCCGAAGCAACGGGCTCCTGAGTGGGCTTATATTTATGATTGACGCGTTCCAAAACGCTAGATCGATCCTTTACACCTCCAACTTCCACGTCCATCTCCGAAACCTGTGCGTCACGGTGATGGCGGGCATTCTCCTGGGGTTGGGAACTATCGTACCACAGTATTTGGCGTACATGGAGTACTGCTTGAATTCTGATGGTGACTTCAGACCGTGGTGCGTCACTGCAATTCCAAGCATCTATGCTGGGGTCCAAAAGCATTATTGGTACGTAGCTACTCAGGGATCGGGATTCCGTAGCTGACAGATACTAGGGGGGTTGGATTTTTGAAGTACTGGACCCTGTCCAATCTCCCTCTCTTTCTTCTGGCAGCTCCGATGCTGTACATCATGACCCGCTCAGCTATGTGGGCCTGGAATTGGCATTATACGGTCTCCAGTACCCATCCAGGTAAACACCGAAATAGGAACGGCGCAGCAACAATGGACGGCGAGACCACCCCTTCGGCCACAGCTACCGGCGATGTTGTCAGAAACCTTTTGATACCTCAGCTCGCCCTTGCTTTCCTTGCATTGACAATCTATCATGTACAGATCATCACGCGACTCTCGTCCGGCTACCCTGTCTGGTACTGGTGGTTGGCATGCCTGGCCCTCGATGATCAGAATATCCGTCTTTTTGGCAGAACCTGGCGTTCTGCGAGGATCGTTAGTGGCTGGATGATTGGGTACGCGATGATCCAGGCTGGGCTCTTCGCAAGCTTCCTTCCGCCAGCCTAGGCCTATGAATTGGGCACACAGCTACTTTAGGGTATAACATGTGTGTTCGATCTGGGGCCGGAGCATGTGGCAAAGAAGCCTATCAGGACAATGAAGCGCGCCGTGGAGACTAGCTTGAGATATCGCCTAGTTGAGATGGATGAAAAACGTGTAATGTAGTTTAGGCATTATGCATCTCACATGAGAGACGTGGCTTGTTCTGCCTGAGCCGTCAGCTGGTGTAAAATAAGCATGCTTGCGTCGGACGCGGTAGCCTTGGATTTGCCACGAGACTACATTAAGTCAGTTATCGACCTTCTTCTTCTTCTTCGTAATGAAGGTTTCCGGCACTCCTGCTGCTAAACGTGCCAACGACTTTTAGGTATAGTTTATCGGGCCCTGACCTGCAAAGTAATTAGAGAAAGCACATCTTGATCGTGGCGCGTTCGCGTTCATCAAATTGGACCCTGCGGCGGAAATACGGGCCGGTCAGCCCAGACTCGATATTGGCAAGGTACATCTCAGGAAGCTTCATAAAACCGACTGATCACATAGGTGCCACATGACACGTAAGGCACTCCTTCATTCGTTGTCTGACACAGCTCACGCATCCAGCATTCGCAGTGACGAGGCGCCCCGATATTGACCACAGCTGTTCAAATTAGGGAAGACTTTCGCCTTTACAATACATTCGCCATCCCTCGAGTCCGCAGTTGAGCTAGAGTGATGCGCGCTGCTGCCCATCAACCTCGTGACGAATTCAGACTTCTTACACAGCAAAGATTCGACCTCCGCACTTCGACTCCCACCACGGATCCTATTCAACTCAGTCTCACGGCCTATAATCTCCTCAGCGGAGGGAGCCTTGATAACGCCCTTTAAGCCTCCTCCTGCTTTTAATGAGGGCCGATATGGCTGGTGCTGAGATGCTCAAAGAGCGCACATATCCGTATTTCCGCTATCTCCCATACCAGACCGAGGATGATGCCGAGAGACAGAAGAACTTTGAGGAGATCCTTAAACACCTCTATGTGGCCGTAGAAGCTGGAGATTTGGCGCCTGGAGCTGTTCATTGGACAAGGGAGTTACGGAACTGGCTAAGTCTGAAGTTCAGACCTTCCAAAGAGCAGCGTGTCAAATTAATCAAGCTATACTATGAACTTTCCCTGGCTCCAGGCGTTGATACGAGTACGGCGGACAGATTTGCCAGCATGTTCATGGTCTTGACGAAGTAAGCCTGTCATGATGGACTTTATGTTCTACTCGAGGCTGACAATACATAGGCGAAAGCACTATCTAAAACCCGGAATAGATCTTAAGTTGGATTGGAGGCCACTTTTGAGAGAGCTGAAATCATTCGTTCTGCCCTCCGAGAATGGAGCGCTCCACACTACAAACGTCAAACGCAACCTGCGAACAATCACCAAACTCTGTACCTTTGCCCAAACATATTTTGATCCAGCGGAGACACCCATATTCTTGAAAGAGGTGCTGCCATACTTTAGCACATCGTTTGCAGAGAGTGCATTTGTCGTCACAGGCTTGCTGAATCTACTTTTCCCTACAGCCGCGGCACCCGTAGCAGATGAGAAGCTCTTACCGCAACGTTATCTGCCTACTTTCTTCCACCTGTGGACGCTGGTGAATCGTTCAAAGGTCTTCGATACTGCTTTCCTTGACCTTTTCTCTAGGTTGGCCCGTGAGTCGCTGATTGCTGAGCACATACCCTTCACTCAGTATGGTATTTTCACCAAAGAGCAGTCCTCTCTCATCTTTACTTCCATCCTTCGCCTTCTCGAGATACCCGTCGGGCAAGCCACGTCGCCATACAGTGCGACGGTCGATATCGCAGCCGGACTTGGCATGCTTATCGAGCGAGATCCCAAGAAGCATCCCGTAGCTCACCATATTGCTCGTTGGATCGTAATGTCGCTCTCGCCTGCCTGTTTAGACAAGCCTGACTCTGTCTTGGCCAACCTTGAAGGACTCATACAAGCGGTTGAGACCTTCTTCCACCCTTCGAATCAAGGTTCCTGGACGAAGACCCTGTTCCAATTGGTGTTCTATCTTTCGGATTTCTTCGTGATGCGATGGAATCGAGAAAAGAGTGGCGAGCTTGAGGTGCCTGAGGATAGGAAGCTTAATGAGGAGATCAGACGACGTTTTGTTTTATGTCTACGAGATGTGATCTTCATGGGGATTTATGCTAAAAGTGGCACTGCCATGAATTTCGCACTGTCCACCCTGCAGCAGCTGGCGTTCCTGGAACCAGATCTGATCTTACCGGGAGCTTTGCAGCGGATCTATCCTTCGATGCAAGGCTTGGTCGAAGTGCACCGGACATCGTCATCGCTTCGCTCCCTTCAGCATTTGTCAGGTATCATGGTCAAAACGAAAGGCTATCGGTGTCATGTGACCACGATGCTTGGTCTTGCGCTTCCGGGCATAGATGCCAACGATTTGGATAAGACAATATACACGCTATCATACATTCAATCCGCATGCTACAATATACCACTACACGACCTTACCCAAGGCCAAGAGGGAGTCCGTGGGAACATGATAGCGATGGAATGGATCACCTCAGAAGTAGATCGCATGGAACAGGAGGGTGCTAACGTGGAGCTGGACTATGAAAAGAAGCTGGACGACAAAGATGAAGAGATGATTCTGCGTTCCTCGACAGCAGGTCTTGCCGAATTCGTCAGCTCCTTCCTGGGCAAGGTATTCACCTTGCTGGAAAATCTGCCCGACTCTTCGCGCGTACGCTCTGGGTCTCCCGAGGAAAACGTTGTCAATACCCTACCAGCGACCTTCACACCGTTACTGGCTAGCTTATCCCCTGAGCTGTACAACCTTGCGCTCAACAAGATAGCAGACTTTGTCAGCAACCACGTCATTCACCAGGCGCGAGACGCAATGGCCTTTATATGTAGTGCTCTGTGCAAAGTTGATCCGGTCAAGGCACTAAAACGCCTTGTGCCTGTCCTGGTCCAGTCTATCCGGACCGAAATCGACGAGAATGGTGCAGCATCAACGAGGAATACCGGGACTGACGTCCTTCCCCGAGACAGGGGCCTTGTCTGGAGTGTAAGCATGCTTAGTATGTGCGTGGTCCACGTGGGCGATGCAGTACTCAACCACAAGCAAGAGCTTCTCGACATAGCGGTCTATATGCAACAGAAGTGTAAAGGAATCCCTACTGTGCACATTTCAAATTACATTCATCATCTGCTTCTGAGTCTGACTGGCATCTATCCGGTAGATTATTCCCTTTATGAGGATGACGTGTTGGCCCGCGGAGTTGGCCCTGAAGATTGGGGCAAAATACCTGATGTAAAGAGTATCGACATCAAGTGGCATGTTCCTTCTAAGGGAGAAGTCGAGTTTGCTGTGGAGCTGTTCCGTGACCAGACTGAAAGCGCGTTGCGGCATCTGACAGGTCTCATTGATGGAACATCGAATGTCAAGCGGGATGGTGTTGGCAAGGCCTGGTCAGACGAGGTATCCAGAAATCTCGTCCTGTTTCGGTTGCTCTTGTCAGGGGTCGCCGTGCTCTTTGACCCCAAAGTCGCACCAAAACAGAATGAAGGGCCGGAGTCGGAGCTCAGCTCTGACACAGAAATGATAGAGGCAAACGGGCACTTATCGGAAGAAAACGAAAATCACAACGCCGAGCCAGCTATAGACGAGTCCGAGGAGAATGAAGTCAAGCCGACCTTCAAGTATCCAACAGGATACCTCCTTGAGGAAGGGGATCAGCTATATAAGGAAATCCACGATCTAAGAGATAGGATGGGTAAAACCCTGCACAAGGTCCATCAATACCTGGTTGAGAAGCAGGAGGACGACGTCGCATGCTTCGGCCCTCTGTATACGGCTTACCGATCGTGGTTCATCGATGTCGGCATTGAGAGATCTGCTCACGTCTTGGACCGCGTAACGAGGCTCTTAGCTGCTGATATTCAGCCTTTCAAGATGAATGGCCTTCGCAAGCAATACCCACGGCCGCTGTTAGTGCGAAGGGCAAACGTATATCATCTCTCACGCCTACGCCATAATTCGACACCAAGACCGAAGTCTGACCTTGATAAAGAGCTATTGGTGGATTTAGCTCACTCATCGCTGTCATCATACACGGAAGTTCGCCGAAACGCTCAAAGTGCTGGTGAAGCGGCTTTCAAGGCTATAATCGGCTCGAGACCTCTGGTGATACCAATCCTGCTACGCGGTTTCGAGAGCGGGGTGAAACAGAACGACTTTCCACGTATCAAGGGCGCATTCTACACCCTGATCTTCGGTAGCCTTGCGAGAACCGTTGGCCGAGACTGGAGGTACACACCCCGGGTCATCAGAGCATACGTTGACGCAAGCACCGCAGACAAGCCGTCCATCCAAAAATTATGTGCCACAGCAACACTTCAGATCATGGATTTTGGAAGACCGCTCGAGCGGATGGTCATCCTGGACCGAAACACAGTCCAGACAATTGCGCCAGCAGAAGACGTTAAGTCGAAAATAGAAAAGAAGAAGGACAAAGTCATGAAGAAGCGGGCCAGTGTGATGGCTAAGAAAAGCAACCTTTGCGATGAGCTTGTCAGCGTTACTCGTACTTCTCATTGGAAATCAGCGACCCGCACCGCTACCGTTGCCTTAACTCTTGGCTTGAGATTCGATGACATTGTACCGGCTGATATGATTAACCTCGTCGCTAAAGGGGCGATCGATTCACATCCAGGCTTAAGAGCAATCTATCAGGGAGCCTTCATGGGAATATTCTCGGTCATTGACGCACGTGCTTGCGCAGATCACAAGTACGAGAACTACATCTTGGATAAGCAGCATTTGCCGTCGAAGATCAAGGTCACTACGCGGCACAATGACCCTAATTGGACGAGAGACTTCTTGTCAAGCTTTGCCACCCCTGAGGCCGAGTACTATGTCGACCATGATCATCCGGGCTTCCTGGTCTGGGAGGACACGATGCCTGCTTACAAGCCGAATCCTAAGATCGATCTGGACTATGACGACATTGAAAAGGGTGTATTGACCCAGATAGCCAAATGCTTGGACCGAGCTTGGTTTTCGACCTTCTTCAGCTACCTCAAACAGGAGCCCCGCGACAGCACTGCGGATCGTTTCCGGGTGTCTAATGCCATGCTGCTTGTCTACATCTTCGAAATGATGCACGATGGCTTCACCTCGGTTACGCTATCGGACGTCAAGGAAGAGGTTAAGGCAGTGTTCGAAGATGGTTCAGACAAACACCAACATCGAGCGACTGCTGAAATACTTGGAGCTTTACTGACCTCAACTACCGACAAACCTGTTGAGACACGCGAGGCGGTCTGGGAGTACGCGTTCCCGATTGCGCAAAGGATTTTGTCCGACGGCCTGACGCCCGAGAATCAAGGCTATTGGGTGACATTCCTACACTTGGTATTACAGGGCAAAGATCCAAGGAGATCATGGCCAATGGTGGATTGGCTCTCAACATTCAGATTAGACATGTCTTCCAACGCTGCCTTCAAAGAAAGCTCAAAGGTCAGATTGCTACAGCAATGCGTCGTTGACTTAGGCTGGCACTTTCAGCTCGACAAACCAATAACCGAGGACTTCCTCGCTCATCTAGATCATCCCTACAAGGGCGTCCGAGACGCGATCGGCATGACCCTCTCAAGCATCTACCGCTCTCGCTACCACGAATCCTACAAAGACGTTGACACGCTGATCGAAAGCCAGGGAGCAGCGTCCTCAGTCGGCACGCGTGCCTACCAACCAACTGACGAATTCTCCCAAACCATCCACACCGTCTTCACCCAACTCGAGAAATGGCGGCAAGAGCGTCCACCCGGCCTGCAAACCTCCTCCCCCTACACCTCCGGCAGCAAGACCGTCCTTCTCTGGCTCGACACCACTCTCTCCTCCCTCGAATGCATTTCCCTCGTCCCCTTCTTCCCCTCCCCCTTCATAAGCGCCCTCCTGCACATGATGGACATCCGCGAAGACGTCGAGCTCGCCAGCCTCGCCTACCACGTCTTCCGGCACCTCGCCAACGTCCCGCACGCCATCGGGGAAGACGCGCCCTTCATCGACGCTCTCATCAAAGTCGGACGCACCGCCACCTCCTGGCACCAGCGCCTCCGCTCAATGGTGAACATGCAACTCATCTATTTCCGGCGCCTCTTCCTCATCGCCCCCCAGCAGCAACAAGCCCTCTTCCAATGCGTAGCCGCCATGCTCTCCGATCCCCAGCTCGAAGTCCGCCTCGGCGCCTCCTCCACCCTCTCGGGCATGATCCGCTGCTCCCCCATCGCGCTGCGCACCTCCATCGTCGCAGACCTCAACACCAAATTCACAAAGATGCTGCTCGACTCCCCTCTCCCCAAGAAACCGCGCAACGGCACCTTCTCCGCAACCAGCACAGGCACCAACACGCCCACGCCCGAACACGCGAATCTTGTCCTGACGCGCCACGCCGCCGTGCTGGGGCTCGGCGCGCTGGTGCAGGCGTTTCCGTATACGAGCCCGCCGCCGGTGTGGATCCCGGGGGTGCTGGCGACGCTGGCGAATAAGGCGAATGCGGACCCGGGGATGGTGGGGAAGAGTGTGAAGAGTATATTGAGTGATTTCAAGAAGACGAGGCAGGATACGTGGCATGTGGATTTGAAGGTACGTTGTTTTTCCTCTCCATATTAATTTTTGCGCCTAGGCGATATTCAGGGGGCAAACTTGCTGATTGGGTCTGTGATGTATAGGCATTTTCGCAGGAGCAGGCGGAGGATCTGGATGGGGTGCTTTGGAAGAGTTACTTTGCTTAGGGGAATACGGAAACTGCAGCATTGGATGGCGTACAAGAGAGGATGGGCTGGGATAGAGGATGGGATGTAGCAAAGGGTTTCCATGATGTAATAATATCAAGGTATGGGCGCCCTGTTTTCCTTTGTCAGGTTGCATTACCAAGAAGCATAAATTCCATAGAAAGATTTGTATTCTTCATCATAAACGAACTCGTGCTATCTCAAACGCCCTTCTATCTGGGGTGAACGATGCGTGGCTGTAGAACAAATATCTGCCTTTGTATTCCTCCCCGCCCGACTTGTCTGTCGGTCCATCCTTCGACCACCCACCAAAGAATTCTCCCGCCTGATTTATAAATGAAAATAAAGGTCGACGACACCCACACACGCATCAATCCTCCCCCTCCTTCCACCTCATCACCCGCTGTACCTAAGCCACGCACGAACAAGCCGCAGAGGACAGTATCGTAAATTCTCCATGTGTATGCCTTGATCGCGGGCGCCGAGCATCATCGTTGAACGATTCAAAATTTCACACGTCTATGGGTGAATCTTCCTCGCTTATCAATGGTCGTTCGATACCGAGCCGTGCCGATCAGCTTCGATGCAGAATATGGACCTGCGGGTTATTCGCGATCGAGTATCGGTCGGTCTGCCATCTGACAAGTACGAATTCCTTGACGGCGCTGTGGGAAGTGGGACGTAGGGAGGGCTTGAGATAGCAGTGACGGGTCGTCGCACCTTGGGGAGCGTGGATTTGGCTGCTTTGCTGTGGCACCGGGGCTGTGGACTGATTCGATTGTTGTTATGCTCTGCCGAGCGTCTGTCCGCCTAGTATCTGATGACGGCGCTGTAGGAGAGTGGGTCGTATGGAGGGCTGTCGTATTGCGTTGCTGTTTCTTGTGGGCTCTGGATTTTTGGGCGATGGCGTCTCGGAGGTCCTTGAAACGCGCGGCGTGGAGGGCATGGTAGTGGGGGAGGGCTGAGATGCTGGCCGACGCGAGGAGGTCGTGGTATGCTTTGTTTTGAAGACGGCGATGGAGTCTCGCGACGTTTTGTTGGTGGAGAAATTTCTCGGCTCGTTATGCGGAACGGTACGCGTACCAGGTCTGGTGGTGGATGTCCTTGCTGTCTGCTTTTCCGGACAGTGGTCTTGTTCCGCCACAGCAGGCTTTGTAGGTATCCCAGGTGATTGTCTGCGTCTTTTCTGAGGCGTCAATGTCCATTTCGTCTTGGATTTCGGGTTTCTGGTCTGTGCAACCTGGTCCTTGCGGCTGATTCCCGGATTGGTTGAGAGATCTATTCATGCCGGAGGTGGATTCTGGCACTTGGGGAAAGAAAAGCGGTTGGCAAGCTACCGGTATCCATTTTACGGAGTCGGAAGCGGCAACGTCGAGGTATGCCTTGGAAATATAGCGGAGTCTTTTAGCTGGCTTCGACCGGACCGGTGCGTCGATATCCATTTTGCAGGATTGAGCTGTCAGGGGCTCCACGTCTGTCATATCGGTATCATTCCTCTCCGATGACGGTTTGTTCGATTGAGCTGAGACAATTTCTTTCATGGTTATATCGCTCCCATCTAGTAGCAAATCACTGAATTGGGCGATTAGGATCTCCAGGTCGGCCATCTCTGCTATGTAATCAGGCTGTTCCAGATGCAATGTTCGAGATGCTCCTGTTCGTATCTGACAAAGGTGCGACGATGGAGAGAGTATTGAGGTTGATGAGTGAGATGTGAGACTTCTAGATTGAATAAAGGGGTACAAATGTTACGAGCAAAGGTGGATTTCAGAACGAAAGATTGAGCAAACTTTTTGACAGCAGATTGGGCTTTTGATTAGATGAAGAGAAGAAGAGATTTGGAGAGAATGGGGAAGAATGCCAGAGTTTATGTATGGCAGCGCTATGTGTCACAAAACTTGCTCAAACCTGCGCTGTCTTCTCAATCAAGTATACTTTTCAGCTACACTCAGAAACACTGCCCATCAGGGCAGCCCGCTAGCTTGCCTACTCCCGGATTGGCGAACGAGAGGCAGTCCTCCCTCAAATGGCTGATGATCCCGATTGTAATGGTTCAGCCATGCTCTATCCACGAACGGTCTTGACATTCTAACACTAAAGCCATCCTAAATTCTCCGAGAATAGTTCCGTGGTACTCCCTGAACCCTTGCTGACTAGACCTGCTAGCATGGACCTACTAGAATGCACCTCCTAGAATAAAGGTACGAAAGATGTTTTCAGGAACATCGAGAGAATCGAAAGATTAATCCCCATGCTTACCTGCCGTGTATTCTAGCGATCGCAGTGAGTCATGGTGCAACCACGCGAGAGATATTGAGGCAATATACGAAGTGGTTTGATTTTCCTGACTGATGGTGACAGGTCGTTTGGCTTTCCTATTCAGAGAATTCGGTACAGTGAAAGATCCACAGCATTGAGATCACATTCCCTCGAGCCTCGACAGCTTGTGAGCTTGCCAGTATTTGTGACAGGTCACCCAATTGGAGACGAAGCATTTGGAAAGGGTCTGAGGGATTCAACGGTTCACGTTGAACCATGGACCACATACCTCCAAGTACAACATCAGCCTGGGCGTCTCGCCATCCACCATGCTTACTTGAAAAATCTTTATTGATCCAATTCTAAGGTGTCCACTCCCCGCCCTGATAATTCTGTTCTTGGACGACAAGGTCATACTGCTTCATGATGGACGTTTGAGACGCACTAGTCGACGAGCTATCCCATAACGGGTTGGCATGATCGGATAAGCCTTATCAGATTGATATTCATTGGACGCAACGCCGAAAAGGATTCGGACATTGAGCGTCCGAACAGGAAACTGCAGCCCATTCGGCCCTTGGTAGACACGTAAGCAGACAGCGACATGCGCGGATTTATAAGTAGAACCATTGTGCTCAACATGGCACCGAGGCAGGAAGCAGGCTTCTCCTATCCCGCTCCGCTACGTCACCTCCGCTGACTATCCCGGCACCCCTCACTGCATGCCACGAACCGTCAATCCTAGAGTATGACTTCCTCCATATCATCTATTATCAAACGCACCAAGGAATATCTAACACCTACTTCCTCAAGCATATCACTTTCGCAGCTTGCAGATGGTTTCTCAAAAGCCCCAACAACAACCTCTCTCTTCCCCAAAGTCAATCCGGCCGTTGACGGCGATGATTGCGAGCATGACTGTGAGAGCTGCGCGGTTCAATTGCCTCGGGGCTGGGAGATAGATGAGGAGGAGAAGCTATATGGGCAGATCAATGGCTGGGGCTCGCACATGCTGGTCGCGACCGGCCAGACGGACTGGGTTCACGACGTTCGAGACGAGAAGGGGAGTGTGATGGAAGCTGTCAGAGAATGTGGGATCGAGCCTGAGCATGTACATCTTCCGCATCCATCAAAATCGATGGCTCTAGAGCTAAATGCCAGTCCAGAAACTCATGCTCTCCGCCTCCAACCTGCCCCTCCCCGATAACCACGACAACCACCCCGCCGCCTCCGCTCCAACAACCGTCCTCCTCCTCCCCGCCTTCACCTTCATCGACAACGTCACCCC
>JAABUJ010004689.1_pt1 | contig 14197 bp, 12 predicted proteins | sample 5559131 | NCBI WGS metagenome assembly JAABUJ01 (sample SAMN10711875, study PRJNA513366) | rock metagenome | isolation source: Antarctica rocks | place: Antarctica: Victoria Land, Mt New Zealand nord | collected 2016-01-07
GATGGACCGAGGGACGACGACATCATGAGCGTCCTAGATAGGACATCTACTAGCGTGTGCATCTCTGCCGTTGAAATAGATTTAATCGCAAGCGTGCATACTTCACTTAAGCTATCTTGAGCCTGCTGGAGAAAACCAATGAAATCAGGACAAGGAGGCCGGCATGGTGCTTTCGTAGCTCTGGCAGGCTTCTTGCTTACCACTCTTCCCGTACGACCACTCTGATCGTTCTTCCGAACAATCTGGCTAGAGGCTTCAATAGGTGGCCGAACTAACGAGTTCAGCGAAGGACATGAAATAGTGGACTCTGGTAGGACGCAGAAAGTAAGGTCAGCCGCCATGCTTTCTAACCCACGATGAAGACACAGCTGTGCTTCCAACAGCGTCTGCAGAACCAGCTGGTGAGGCTTCATGGTATCACTTGCACTAGAGCTGAGCAGCTCTTGTGTTTTGTCGAAATCTCCTGCATAAAGGGATGTCAAAGCACGCTGGCGTGAGATACGAGCTTGCTGAGAACGCATAAATGGGGAAGCCTTCGGGAGAGCTTTTGTAGGTCTTTTAAGAGGTTGCTTTATTGTCACATTTGTGCTCGTTTCTCTCGTTGCTCGCTGATCAGGTCTTGTGGTTGTGCGTGAGACCCCTGTCAAAGCCATTCTGTCCATCAGAGCTTCCAGCGCCGACCTTCCCGTCGTTTTTGGTCTACCGAAGATGGTAACGATATCCGTAATATGATCCAGCGTGTTGTTCGCACGAGCCAATGCGGCTTCTGCGGCACCAAAATCTCGCTCCAGCATGTATTTCTCGGCTGCGAAAAGTTGAAACTCAACTTCACGATGATCCAGCCCATTGGCTTGATAGGCTAGTTCGGCTTTGTCGAAGTGATCCGTACTTGATTTATGGTCACCACTGCGATTCGTGAGTTGTCCGGCTTGCGCATGGAGGCGGGCCTGATAGGAAGCACATGGCATATCCTCCACAACTTTCTGCGCTTGCTCCATGTAGTAGTAAGATTCTCGCGACAATCCTCCATGAGCATACAATGTGGAGAGTCTTGATAAACTATGAAATAGGCGGGGAATCACGAGCCAGTCCCTACGGCGCATAGGCATCTTACGTGTGGTTCTTGGATTCGGCGTTGGTGCAAGTGTGGAAATGGTCAGTGACGACATCAAGGCTATTGGGTCGGTCTCTTTAGCATCACGAGTGCTCGAAGCGGGAGATTTCTTCAGCTCGTCCTTTGAGCCGTGTGAAAGCGACCATGCTCTATATAGAGTATTGACTGCGCGTCTCCCAAAGTATAAAGCTTTTAAGGGCTGTCCTTGGGCGTCAGCTGACATAGAACAAACATCGGCGAAATCGGCTTTCAGGAGCGCGATCTCATGATCTCGATCGGATCTCGGTCGCGATGAGTCCCAGTCGAAGTCGCTCTGCTTCAAATTCTCGCCGGCTTGCCTTAGATGTTGTTCGCTGTGCAAACTTAGCCCAAATGCGATAAGACTTCCCGCAGAATTTACCTTGTTTCAACGTTGCCAACGCTTAAAGAGTATTCAGCATAGGATAAATGCCACCGAGAAGCTAGCATGTTGGAGCTATCATCCGCAATGTCGTTCAGGTACTTCTGCGCTTTATGTAGGACAGAGCCTGCTTCCGCCGTATTCCCAAGCCTCGAGTATTGAACGCCCAGCTCCATCATTTTAACCACGATACAAGCAGCCGGCAACGGCTTCAGGGCTTCATTTAACATTTCTAATAACTTCAACGTCGATAATCTTTCCAGTACCAGGTCTTGACCCTCTAGGTACTCTGTAAGACAATCGAGTTGAAGCCGGAAATTCGGTATATCATCTATGCACCGGCGTAGTGAGTCGTTGTCCGACACATCCTGCAGTAAAGTCGACCAGGCTGCTAACGAATTCCGGATAACTGTCAGGTCAGCTGCCACATTGTAGAGCGTATTATAAATCTTTTGGCTTGCCACCAAGTGGGTCGTATACTGTTGTAGACCGGAGTCGGATGATAGGGAAATGCTTTCCGAAGTAAGGTCCACGGGCGCGGCCAACAAGTCGCAAACCTCGGGCGAAAAGATCAAAGGATTGGCTGATTGCATGCGCAAGAGCTGGTTTATGACGCGAAGCCGGCGTATTGGGTATGCTTGCTGGGTATAGATTGTCAGAATAGCTGATACGATCGTCTGGAAAGTCTCGCAGATTTTGGGTTCCACGCTCTCAACAGCTGTTATGGTGTCAAAGGCACGAATCTGCTGCTCGAGTAGAAGGCCCTGTTCCGCGGTTGAAAAATCCTCATCGCCAAATGCCGGCTTGATGGTCATCTCATGGCCCACCTCGATGCAAAGTGCTGTCCTCGGGTAGGCTATCAATAGTCGGCCAAACATTCTCCACTCTCCGGTCTCGGATAAGAGTTGATTTGGTGGCTGGAACACTGCGGCTTCTGCTATGGCACTTAGAGACCCTGCTGCGATCAAGGTACGAAGGGCTCTGAGATAGGACTGTGCGGCTTCTTTGAAGTCCCTGTTCCTCTCGTGAAACATGCCGTGCTGTTCGAGTCGTGCTGGCAAAAACCCTGCGAACGCCTGCGGGCGTGATTCGTTGTCAACGGGGCTGATCGACAGATCTAGTGCTCTACTCAATGCTTTGCGCTCGGCTCCCTCCTTTTTCAGATGCAAAAAACGACACCAATACACGTTGGAAACAGAGACCAAGGACGCTTCGATCCGCGCCGCGGTGGTAGTAGGCTTGGAGATAGTAGACATACGTTGAAGGTTTTCAATGGCGCCAATAGAGTCCTCGAGACCTTTGTCAAATCTGTACCAGCGGTCGCGCTCGCTGTAGTGACGTTTTGCTAACGTTACAACAGATCCTATGTAAGGAATCGTAACATCATGGACGACTTTGGCTATTTCCTCATACCGCAATGCCTTCTGATTCTGGATGTTGATTACCTTAATGCATTGTCCTATATAACGAATTCCTCTAATAAGAATACTCTCACAGTGATCTTGGATTGAATCCCAGGTCCGACTCTGTAGAATTGAATCCTCCGGCTGGCTTTCACCAAGGACGAGACTGATCGACTTGCGGATGCTGTTGATGGAGACGAAGAAGTCTTCGATGTCTTCGATGTCCCCAGCCACATCTACATCAAGCTTTTCCGCAACAAGCGTGAGTTGTTGTAAAATCCTTTGCTCTTCCCAAGAACTGGTAGGAGCACGAAGATCTAAAGCGGCCCTTCGACATTCCATCGACAACAATCGTGACTTCGGTGCGCTACTTTTGGTCAATAGCGCACGAGCATCTCTCCACCATCTGTCCATTTCAGCCTCAGAGCAATCTCGTGCTATTTCTGCCATCTTCTGGTTAATCTCGACAAGACTTCGTCCTTGAAAGCTAGGCGGTGTCTTGACCTGATTCCCATATGCTTTGACATGCTCCAACAATATTTCGACAGCGATTTTGCATGTCTGGTACTTTCCCGGTTCCGTCGGGAATGGGCTCCGACAAAAAGTGGTTAGACACCTGGAAAAAGGTTCCCATATCTCTTTGTTAACATCCCCTTTATGTTGAGCAACTTTCCACCACGTTGCCCGAATCTTGAATGCTAATGTTTGCAGTTGGAACGTAGTTTGAGGGCCAATGGTTCGTTCCGATTTCGAAAGTCTATCATCATCTGTTTTTGACTCTCTAGGGCATAGGCCAAGGAGCAGATTCGCTAGAGACTCCAACTGTTGTGCCGCTTTCGCTTGAGCTCCAGGAATGACTGCATGCTGCTGGCGCAGGATCATATTCACAAGTGATAGTGGAGACTCAGATTCAATAGATAGCAAGGCAATCTTAACATTAAGATAACTAGGCCTCGCGGCAATGACCCTGAGAGCGTGGAACTGTATTGCCACCGATATTGGCAGATGGAGCCCGGTAGCAGCCTTTCCTGAGCATCTGAAGAGATCTGGAAGTGCTTCAACGTGCCACTCCTCCGTTGTGTGACGAACACTGTCAACCGCCGCAGGTTCGGCACCATCGAGACTCTTCTTAAGAAGCACAAGCTCTCGCATGGCAAGGTCATGAAAGCCCAACGCTATGAGCTTCCCAATCAAAGCGGAGACCCCATTCTCAACCTGGAGCTCAGGCGTATCGGGCTTTGGGTTGTTCTTTGGCCGTAGCTTCCTTAAAGCAGAGAAGGATGCGCAAGCACATTCTGCCAAAGCCAACAGCCCTGATACGTGACCCTTCGAGCCCACAGCAAACTTTCGTGTCGGTTTGATCTTACTTGGAGACGTCGAGGGGCGATTGAGACATCTTGGCTTCAAAGGTCTGTTTTGCAACGAGGCGGGATTAACGCCTGACCCCTGATCACTCGTTGCTCGGGCGGCGGAGGATTTTGCCTTTGTGGGTTCCGCCAAGGTTGGATCCCTGAGGGCAGCAGTAAGCGATTGCAGGGCGTTGTTGACCACCAGTGCGGCGAGGGTACTCTTTTCCTTCGACGATAATGTGCATTCGACAATTTGAGGCTCTTCGAGAATCGTAACTTGAGGCGCTTTCCGAGACCTACTGCAGGTCGCCTTTTTGGCTCGAGAACTTTGTACAGGTGCCTTTCGTTGATGATTGGGTGCAGCGTGCTGCTTATTCGACGGTCCATTGTCGGCCACGAAGAATAGACATTTCAGTGATTCGACAGTGTCGGGCGTACACGTAGCCGGGGAAGCTGCCGCATGTATGATACTGGCTACCTGCGCCGGCAGCTCTTCCACAGTCATGGTAGGACCTTAGGTGGTACAAATAGGCTTCGAAGCCCGTGCTCAGCGAACAGAGCCATGAGCCTTAGATTAGGGAGAGAATGATATGCTGGTCACTACTGTACTCCGGGAAATTGTTGTAGAGCACTTCATCGTAGTCCAGTAAAATAAACAAACGCCAAGATCAAGCTCACGGCTACGTGTCTCGGCAAAGTTGCCACATCCAACCGCGCGTTAAATTGGCACTGGCTGCACCACCGCGGTCATAAGGAAAGAATCGTTCAACAACGCGTCTGGGGAAATCGTTCACGGCTTATTCCTGGAATATGTGGAGCAGTCCAGTCTCGATGAGATTTCTCTCAGCTCTCACACATCGTAGCTATATACGAACATACTCAATCGCCCTTGCGAAACCACTTCAGCGGCACCTCGCAACAGCTACACAGTCTCTACCGAGAGCGGCTCAACCCTCCATATGGCAATCTATTATACCTAAAGCATTCAGAAAATCCAGAGAGGTAACAGACCCATCGAAAATGCCGGTGCGAAGAAAATGGAATCCGGCAACTTTCTTCATCGTTATATTCCTGCTCATTGGCTCGAACGCCATTCAGATGATCGTGCTACGAAATGACTTCATCACTTTTTCCAGGAAAGCGGAGGCCAAGATAGGATTGCTCAAGGAGGTTATTGGGAGGGTGCAGAAAGGCGAAGACGTCGATGTCGAAGGCTTACTAGGCACAGGGAACGAAGACCAGGAGAGGGAATGGGGAGAAGGTATCTGATCAACTGTTCTCTCCAACTAGGTGCCACGAAGATCCCCGCTTCAATCGGAGCTAACCACGACTCATTAGTCATTCGAGAAATCGAAGAAGTAGATCGTAATTGGGAGCCGAATGCTCGCTGCAAGAAGGGCAGACGCGAACTAAAGCCAGAGTCAGACAAACTCGCTGAGACAGATGCGGTGACCAAAGCAGACGTGGATAATCAAAGCACGAAAAAGATTCCAATGGATGCTGCTACAGATGGTGGTCATTGTGGGACCACAGATAGACCTCAAGAAGTCACGTCGCCCAAGCGCCCTCGAGGCTTCTATTGATCGTGGCTACGATGCAATTATAGACTACCAACTCCTTTTAGCTAATCTCGTATGCCTCGCGGCCAGCTCATCTGTTTGCGACTCCTTGATCTAGTGACTAGGTCTCTTCAATTCGAACCTCACATCGATTGAGGTCTTCAGCTTGATTAGAAGTTCTTAGAAAACAACTCATGGCTCCAGTCAAAACCAGTCGGAGACCACGCTTATCAACTAGAGCAATTTTGCACGATGGGCAACGCCGGACGCGGGTTCAAATCCGGTGTCGAACCTGAATGGCTTTCGATGCACTCGGTATCTCTTAACAGTCCTTTGCCGATTGATGGATGGTTGCCGCACGAACAGAAGCTTGGACTCACACTCAGTTCAGTAGCTTTTGTACGCACAAGCTTTGCACGAAGAACATAATCTCTCCGCATTTCTGGACAGTTCCGGCTTGCTCTCAGTCAACGGTTCACCGAAAATCCCATCCCGTGGACATTGGCATTGGCACATGTTACAAGCATTTTGCTCAGTGGTCTGAGCGCTATACCAGCAAAAACGTGCGTTAGCCCAACGCACAGCATAACGGCATTTGTCAAGTACCATGGCACCTAACCGATGCTACTGCACATGACAAAACTCAGCTGGGGACCATGGCTGCCACTTCACAAGCATCAAAAGCATGTCAAGGTCCGTGCTGTACTGCCTGTTTCTCCTGAGCCGAGTCACGTGATCTCCGAGTGTGTTCGAATCAAGTATCAATGAGACCTGAAGTTCTTCATTTTGAAGCCTCAAAAACGGTCAATATTTGTATGGCCACCCGCACAATTCGGGCTGACCAGGCTCAGGCTTAAGCACCTATCCATGCACTTAAAGTATCTGAAAGAGAAATCACAAGGGAGGAGATCCCGTGCACCGACTGCTAGTGTCGGCCAAGTCATAGTGCCTCAGGTTCCACTTCATTCGTGCGTATGTACTTTATGTGCAGCATCGTCAAATGACCGCGTCTGAGCGTCTACAAGGCGTTAACAATGATGCAAGTGTTGTAAGGAAGACTTTGCAAATCTAGCAGCTACTTGTGGAAGATGAAGTGTGCATCAAACGAAGTACTCTCGCTTACTGTCAAATCGACAGCGCCGTGGCTGAACATGAAAAGCGTATCGATTGCACGGGAGGTTAGGTATCGCATCCTGCAGGCGGATAGGAGCTGGAAGGTGATGGACAAGTCCGCCCCGGGCACATTGTTCTCAAAGCAGCAGCCTGTTTTAGGCTCGCTGACTTCCTGCGATGTGTCCCCTTCATGTTGGGTGGGCGTCTCGCCAGCAGCACGTGGACTATGAGTTCAGAACCAGTAAAAGTCGTCCCCATCAACGATAAGGATCGAGGATTCAGATTCTCGGAATGCCAAATTAAAGGATGAAGAAGGCCTGATAGATCCGGCATGGTTCAGGGGTAGCCGCCATATCGAGCCTTGGTCCAAACTCTATCGGGCTATAGCGCGAGGGAAGCCATGCGTCAATCGTCATGACACCGCGACGCGGGTGAAGCAAATCTGACGGCCCCCCTTCTTTGTGCAGATCAGTGGCTTCCAGATCGCTCTCGTCAACCGGCTGATGCAGCAAAAGATGCAACAGGCGGGACTCGACCCACCCTCAACACCTTCCTTTGCAGCTGCTCAGTGTGCCTTGGTAACACCTTCTCCTGTACGCTTTGAACATCTGTCCTTGTACTCCTGCAAGCGTGCGGTGTGAGCCCCTCATCTTTGCGCTTTGGCCCCATTTTGTTACAAATGTTGGAAGTCGTTGATGTTTGTGAGCTTACTGGAAGTGAACCTATTGGAGCGCTGCGTTGCGCGCGCTCATCGAAGATCACGATTCACGGTCCATCACTCCTACTTTATCAAGTGTCTGTGCCTGGGAAATCATCCGGCTGAGGAAGAGGGGCTGGCCCGAACGGGATGGTGGCTGCAGATATGCCCTGTCGTTTCAAGATGCCGAGATCATTCGCTTCTACAGGTGCAAAAGTCAATATTCGGTTTTGATACCAAGCTTCCTGGAAACACCCTCCGCAAGGGGCAAACGATACCTCCAAATGAATCGGACATGAGCCAGACGACTCGGAAAGTTGTCCTGATCCGAGGATCAGCGGCGTTGTTTACAGATCCACTGTCTCTAGCCCCCTCAATAGTCTGGTTTTGTTTGATGAGCCCTAGCGTACGAAGCAGATCCCATGGAGTAGGTGCTTCTCTCATAACTACCCTTGGGCCCATGTAAACTCTGCTTTCTTGCACATTGCACAACTTACACGCACATTCTTGCTGCACCTTCTTTTGCACTTGCGTGACAGAGTCCGAGACTCTCACGTCCCACGATCCTTACAGTCGCTCTTTGACAGACACGTTCTCTTTCGATCCCACGCTCATTTAGTCCTACCCCCTCGTCTTCATCAACCCCTCAAATCATCTCGATTCGATATCTAGTTTCGTCAAGCCCACTTCTTCAGCACCAGAATTTATCAATACAGTCTCTCAAGATGCGTTCCAACACTTTCGGCGCGTCGATCCTCAGCCTTCTGGCAGCTCTTGCTGCTCCTGTCGCAGCGCAGCAAGCCCCATACTTCACCATAGGAACGGGTATGCCCGTCGTTCTCGGGCGTGTCGATCCGCTCTTGAGCGCGGGGAAAATTTCCAACCATGTGCACTCCGTTGTTGGGGGAAATGGTTTTGCCCCAGTGATGGACTTTGCCCAGACGCAGACGTCCGACTGCAGCACGGTTCGAGTCAAAGTCGATAAGAGTAATTACTGGATGCCAGCTTTGTATTACAAATCACCCCATAATGCGAGTTTCATTAGGGTTCCTGAGCTGGCTGAACACAAGATCTACTACAAGTATGGCAAAGGCGATCAAACCCCTGATTTGGAGCGAAGCGAATTTCCAAAGGAGTTCCGCATGCTCACTGGTAACGCAATGTTGCGTTCACACGATGTCTCTCATGACGTCGGTGGCAATGAACTCAATTGGCAATGCCACGGACCTGACCCCAAACCTGGTCCCGGCTTCCCTAAGTTCACCTCCTGCAGTTACGGCCTGGCCGCGACTATCAGATTTCCATCTTGTTGGAATGGCCAGGATTTTGACCCTGCAAAGCCACACGCTCACATGGCTTTCCCGTCAGCGCAAGGCGGAATGGCTGGCTGTGCCGCACCCTACAATGTCAAGCGATTCCCAGAGATTATGATTGAATACTGGCTTGATGTCTCCACCTTCGATGGTGACTATGGCATGAACGACAGTCCATGGACACTCTCCATGGGAGACAATACTGGCTATGGGTTCCATGCAGACTTTGTAAGTGATATGCAGCTCTCCACGCTGTCCGTGCTGACACCTAGCAGATTAACGGCTGGGAAGCCGGCAAGCTTCAAGCTGCTATGAAAACCTGTACAATCGGCAATACAAACCTTCCTCTCGACTCTGACACATGCTTCGGAGCTGGCGCACTGTACGATGATTACACGTCGCAACATTGTAGAGTCAAGAACATCGTCGACGAAGACGTCGGCCTAGCAGGTGGCGAAGGCAGCATAGATAACCCTCAAGGAGGACCAAAGACCTATGGAGGTATTCTCCCTCACCTGCCCGGATGCAATCCAATACAACCGGGTCCTCAACTTGCTACGGTACAGACCGGTTGCACATATAGCCTACCCACAGGCTTTGGCAGTGGCGCAGCTCTTGGTTCACAGTCTATCGCCGATACTGGTTCTTCTGCAAATGCGTCGTCGGCGGCCCCCATTGCAGGAACGGGCACGTCCTCGTCTGTTAAGATTTCCCCAACAACAATGGCAACCTTGGCCTCGACTACAGCATCGATCCAGCCATCCAGTGCTTCTGTGGTAGACCAGCAGCTCACGAACACCGCCGTCATGCCAATTGCAACTGCCACATCGCAATCGCCCACGACGACTTCAGCTATAGGTAGCCCCTCAGAATCAGCTACGTCAACTGGCTCAAGCTCCGCCGGCTCAAGCTCCAGCGGTAGCAAGCTTACCGCCTCCGATGGCTCCACATGGGACCTTGCTGGCTGCTACACCGACCAGCTGAACCCTGTCCGCTCCCTGGGTTCTTCCCCAGAGTGGTGGGGCCAGCCGATCACAGCGAGCAATTGCGTGGATCGTTGCAGCAAGCTTGGCATGCCGCTGTCTGGTACAGAAAACTCCGGACAGTGCTTTTGCGGGACCCACCTTATCGGAAGCAAGAATGTGGACTCGAACGAATGCAAGGCGCATTGCGAAGGCGATTCCAGTCAGACTTGCGGCGGACCCGCAAGGATCAGCCTTTACAAGAAGTCTTCGGGTGGCTCCAAGAAGCATCGCACCACTCGCCATCTTGCGCGCCATCTTGAAGCTGTCAGCTGAACCTTCGCCTGGTAGGGAGCGGTCGGCGTGTTGAAACAGGGCTTCCACGTTGTACGATCTACCTTGACATGTTTAGGACTGTGCTATGATACATAGATTTCCCTTCATCTTTCGCTTCTCCGACGATTCATGCGGCTATGCTCATGGTTGTCTACCTCGTTCGATACGGCTGGGTTTATACGTTGCTGTCGGCTGGAAGCTGCATTTGAGTTGTACAAACCTTAAATAGGGTAGAAGGGATACTTATGAGCAATGAAAAATCGTTCTTGCACATTCACATTTTCGGTAATATAGCGAGTGAAGTGAACTTCATCAGTCGTACGATTGATTTTTGGTGAAATAGCAATTAATTCCATTATTGGCGCAACTGTCGGCAAGCGAACTATTGGTTACCGCAAATGTTAGAAATGTAGGGCTGATGCCACGCATCAATTACTTTACGCTGCGACTCCAAGATCCCAGTTACCTAACACCCAATTTATCCTTAGCAACCATTCTTGCATTGCACTCTTGAAAGAGCCGTTCAATGGCTCGGTGAGCGCATCATGAACGGTTTCGCAGACCACGGTTTAGATGAGACAGCCTTTGGTGACAAGGGAGGCTTCACCAGCAACCTTCAAACATTCGACGCATTCCGTAAGTTGCGCAATTGATTACAACCTAAGTACTTCCGAGAAACTCAGGGCTTCTCGACACAAATTTGGAATTTGGAACTTGTGGAGATTGCGCCGACAATTACTTCGTTCTTTGCTAACACCCAACAGCAAAGACAAAACCAACCTACACCCGTCGCTCGTCCACCGGTGGCTATACTACCCTCGTCCTCATCATCATTTCCGCCTTTCTATCTACAAGTGAAATTCTTCGATGGTACAATGGACGCGAAACCCACCTCTTCTCCGTCGAGAAGGGCGTATCTCATGACCTACAAATCAACATAGACATTGTGATACCCATGAGGTGTAGCGATCTGCACATCAACGTGCAAGACGCATCTGGCGATCGAATACTTGCCGGGGACGCGCTGACGAGGGATCGCACGGATTGGTATCAATGGGTGAACAACAAGGGGGTGTACGCCTTTGAGAGTGGAGATCTGGGAAGGCAGAGGGAAGAGGAAGAGGACACACACCCTGAGCATGTTGTTGGAGAGGTCTGGCGGAAGAAGAAGAAGAGGAAGTTCAAGAGAACTCCGAGTAGGTTTGGGAGGAATGGATTGGAGGCTTGTAGGATTTACGGAAGTTTGGAAGGAAACAAGGTGCAAGGAGACTTCCACATCACGGCTAGGGGTCACGGATACATGGAGTTTGGGGAGCATTTGGATCACACCGGTACGTTCCAATTTCCTTTTGCACGTATGACTGGTCTGTTTCACCAGCAAGCTGTTGTGTCGTATCTTCATCAGTCCCTCCGCTCATTGATCCTGAGCACAGCAGCGGTTTTGACTGATATATTTTTGCAGCTTTCAACTTCACCCACCTGATCTCTGAGCTTTCTTTCGGTCCACACTACCCGTCCCTCCTCAACCCTTTGGACCATACACTCGCCAGCACTCCTGAACACTTCTACAAGTTCCAATACTACCTCTCCGTCGTCCCTACCGTATACACCACCACATCCTCGCCGAAACATATCAACCCTTACCGACCCGATCCCACCGTGGACAAGAACACCATCTATACCAACCAGTACGCCGCCACCTCCCAATCACATTCTGTGCCCGAGCGCGCGGTGCCAGGCATCTTCTTCAAGTTCGACATCGAACCGATATTACTCACCGTAAGAGCGGAGAGAGATAGCTTCTTGAGAGCCGTGGTCAGAATAGTGAATGTCATCAGTGGTGTGCTTGTCGGAGGCGGATGGTGCTATCAGCTTTTTGGTTGGTCCAGGGAAGTGCTTGGGATTAGGAAGAAGGATTTTAGCAATGGCGTTCTGACGGGAAGGTCGGAAAAGGGGTATGAGGACGAGGATGAGTAGTTCCATGTACTCACAGCAGCACCGAGAGTAAGAAGCGAAATTTCTGGAGATCCTGCGATATACGCGCTCTATATACTATGAAATCTGCTCCGATCTTTTCACATAATGCTTCTGTTCGAGAGGGTTTGACAACTTCGAGGTCAAGAAGGGAAAGTATCATGGGCTGCCACAAGGTGGAAAGAAACGATGTGCAAGCTTCACCATGAAGATCGTCTCTCGCCCAAGGTATAGCTATAGCTTCCAGATGAGCTTCCCAGGCCAGCGTTTGATAGGTGATGGTGTTGGAATGAAAATTATGAAGCAGCGAAACCCTGTCAGGGTTGAAGCTAGGGCTGAACTTAAGCTTGCTTGCCTTGAAAAAATCTTATCCCACCGGACCCCAACGATATTTTGCTTCCTGATTGAAATTTCGTCCTGTTAGTATTGAAGACATTTGTTGAGATAACGGACTTCTTCGCACATTTTATTGAGATTTGTACATATTGGCTTGAAAGGGAGCAGCAGGCTGCTCTCTCTCGCGCAGCTTTTTACATAGTCTTCCATAAAATGCGTCTTCCATACGCTCCTATAAATCCAGTGCCTCCCTCGTCTCCCTCCACTCAGGCCTCTTACACACAAATCTCTGCTCGACGAGCACCACAACCACTTCAAGCTCTCGACCTTACCCTTCTCCATGCTCCTCCGGTTGCGTCTGGCTGGTCGTCTTTCCTAGGCTCCATACGTACACAGACCTCACTGAGCCCTGATATAAGAGAGATCTGTATATGCAGAGTCGCAGCTTTGAATGGTGCGGAGTATGAGTGGGAGCATCACGCTCCTATCCTGCAGCAAGAAGGCAAAGTAGGTGATCGGGCTATGGAAGAAGTCAGGGCTGGACTCCTATCACATGAACAGAATGGGGCAGAAGCGCATCATAACGGAAATCAAGAGGACCTGGGACTCAATGAGCAACAGTGGGCTGTTCTGAATTACACGGACGCAATGACCCAGAACATTAAAGTTCCTGATCCAATATTTACGGGGCTGAGGCAGTGGTTCAACGAACGAGAGATTGTCGAAATCACCGCGACGATAGCAGCATATAATTGTGTAAGTCGCTTCCTGGTAGCGCTTGACGTTGGCGAGATGAGTCAACGAGATCATGTTCCAACGGCGGAAGAAGCAAATGGTCAGGCAGAAAGAGAAAACAGTGCCGAAGTCGAGCATGCATGGCTGCGAGGAGCGGAAATGGGGATATGGGAATAAGCGCTGCACTTTCCTTAGGCTACCGGTAAATCCATTTGGTATCCGATTGACATCTGCCAGCGACTCGAAGGCTAGCTTGATGGAATCTTGAACCTAGGAAGAGTTGCTATCTGAGCACTTCAACAATCAAGTCCCCTTTGAACAAGCCTGAATGGAGCCTTCTCCGTACGAAACCGACGGTGTCAGAAGGGATCGCCTTGCCGGGCATGAGTAGAAACTCGGGAACGGCACCACCTAGCCTGAAAGCCCTGGTCTTCTGTCTTCCTCTTTCTTAATCCAAAAGAGTGAACGGTGATACATTGCTGTCGGCCGCTCTACCTTCTCGGCGGACTCATGCGAATGACGCTGTTGCTTCTTTACGAGCTTCCTGGGCTGACCTTCAGGCTTTTGGCGTTGTGCACAAGTAGCACAACGACGCAGCCGATGCTTGTGAAGGCGGGAGGTGACGGTCGATGAGACAGTGATCAGATTTTGGCCTTCTATATCCGTCACTGACGTAAGGCGAAGTTCTTCCTTGTCATCAGCTGCTCGAGCATCTTCGACTATCATGGACGAAAGCTGCTCTTTGGATGATATTCTTGCTGGAACCTGTGGAGGGGCAAGGTTGTTTCTCATATGAGGAATCTCTATCTGTACTTGGGGCGAATCTCCATCTGGCTCACCCTTGCCTACCTGTACTGGTGATAGTATTTTATCTTCTTCCTCCGCTTGTTCATCAGCGACCATGAA
>JAABUJ010004691.1_pt1 | contig 14195 bp, 15 predicted proteins | sample 5559131 | NCBI WGS metagenome assembly JAABUJ01 (sample SAMN10711875, study PRJNA513366) | rock metagenome | isolation source: Antarctica rocks | place: Antarctica: Victoria Land, Mt New Zealand nord | collected 2016-01-07
GACCGCCCAGGTCGCCAGGCGTTTGGGGATGGAGTACGACCGCGCCACCTTCTACCGCATGCTCAACGGAACGACGACGGAGCCGCGACTCGCCACGCTAGTACAGTTGTGCATCGCCTTGGAGACGACCCCATCGGAGTTACTGGAATTAGCGGGGGTGTGGTCCCCGGACACACCAGGTCGGGCCGGGCCGGATGATTTGCGCCTGCGGCAAGCGTTCAGGCAGGTGCGCGCACTGCCCACGGACGGGAAGCAGTGGGCGACGCCGCTCGTCGCCGCATTGGCGGCAACGTTGACGGCGATGGGTACGCAGCGGGGGGATACTGGCCCGGCGCGCGGACTCCGTGGTGGTGGTGAGGAGTAGCGCGGCGCCCTGGCTACGGCAAGGCGCTGTAGCGACCGACCAGGTAGACCGCGATCAGGACCACACCCGAGACAACAATCTGGAGTAGAGACACGGTGTGCTCCTGGATCAGCAAGATCGCGGTCAACCCGAGGATAATGGTGGCCCAAAACAGGAACATGTCGCGCCAGGTGTGCGGCTTATCGTCCATGGTCGCCCCTTTTTCCTCCCAGCGTACGCCTCTTCAGCCTCTCTGTCATTGTGTCACGTCGCGCATGCACACGGGATACGGCAGGGGCGGCCGGCATCTAGGCATCGCTTACTGTAAGAGGCGAGGTGGGATTACTCGACGAGGAGGGCGTCCTCACGCGTGACCGTGACGTTCGTGGCCCCGCATTTCCGGCAAAGCCAATTTCTGGCCGTGAGGCGGGCGACGAGTTCACCGTGCCGATCTCGCTCCACACCGGTCCTATCAACGCGGTCGATTACCCATTGACCTGCTACCGTGACACTGAGTCATAGACGGCATTTCTACGCATGCTGCAATCCGTCAGGCATCATCGCGCCCTCTAGCGATTTGGCCTGCTGCTCTAGCTGCTTAACTGATATACCTTTGGCCCCGCGCAGGTCCGCCAGACGCAGGTCGGCCCCGGACAAGTCGATTCCGGCTAAGTCGGCCCCCGATAAGTCGGCCCCCGGCAGGTTAGCCCCGCGCAAGAACGCCAGACGCATGTTAGCCCCACATAGGATGGCTCCGCGCAGGTCGGCCTCGGGCAGGATGGACATAGTTAGAAGAGCCTCGCGCAGGTCGGCCTTGATCAGGAAGGCCTCGGCCATGTTGGCGCCGCGTAGGTTGGCACCGCGTAGGTCAGCCTGGAGTAGGGAGATCTTATACAGAGATGCCTCGTGTAGATTGGTTCCACGTAGGTCGGCCCCGCGTAGATCCATGATCAGCTTATCTCTGGTAATTAGATGGGATTCATGCAAGAAACGCACGACAGTTCCTCTACGCTCTCCATTCAATCGCCGCAGCGTCGTGAGCGTCTGAGCGCGTGCAACAGCCCTAACCCCACTCGTATCCGCCTCATCGGATTCACGCAGCTTCTTGTCAAGTACCAACGTTCTCATGGTAGCGAAGTACGTTTCGAGGGCGGCTTCCTGTTGGCGGTCTTCCGCGATGGACTGGTCGGTTGCGCGGTTCTGGTCCGCGATGGACTGGTCGGTTGCGCGGTTCTGGTCCGCGATGGACTGGTCGGTTGCGCGGTTCTGGTCCGCGATGGACTGGTCGGTTGCGCGGTTCTGGTCCGCGATCCGTTGGTCGCGGCGATTCTCCGTCGCGTTGAACCAGAGCGCCGCGACCGCGAGCACGACCGGAACACCTAAAAGCTGCATCCAATCCCACAGCGTCTTCGAGGGGTAGTAGTCGAACGGGGCCTTGGGGTTCTTGACAGGGCTCCTGGATGCGCCGAAGCCGGTCCAGTCCAGATGATACCCCCAGGCCGGCCAGATCAGGAACAAGAAGGCGATGGCGGCGGCGGCGGCGATTATAATCAGCCAGGAGCGGCGAGACAGCCTCCTCACCGTCGCAGCTCCCGGACCGCCCGCGCAAGCTCCGCGCACGACCAAGCACGCTCTTCTCCATACGCGAGCAGCGCATCCACGGCGGCCGTTTCGAGCGTCCCTACCATCAGGGCTAGTGGGTTAGGAGCGGCTGCCTGAGTCCCTGTTACGCCCTCTGACGACGACGGAATATCAACCAATGGTTGATCCTGCGCGCGGCGCGCGGGGCTTCCAGCGTGCTCCTTACGACCATCTGGACGCGCCTCTTTCGCCGCGCGTGATGGGCGACCGCCTCCCTTCGCGCGTGGGTTGGTGACACCGGCGGCGACGTGGCGATCTTTAATCCCGCGCAGGTCGCTATGAGTGACGCGCTGCCCGGCCTGGACCTGCGCGCGGACCTCCGCTTTCTCCTCCGTGTCTGGCAGGCGTATGATCTCGCGCGCCACAGTGGGTGGTATCTGCGCGCGCTCAACCGCATCGGCGACGACCTGATCGGAGAGTAAGAGAAGGCGCGTGCGGATATGCTGACCGGAGACATGCAGGCGCTTGCCCAATTCCTCGGCGACAATGCCCTCGTCGTCCATCAACTCCTGGAAGGCGCGCGCCTCCTCCAAGGGCGCGAGGTCCGCGCGCTGCACGTTCTCGATGAGCTGCGTCACGCGCAAGGCCGCCCCCTCAGTCGCGCGCACGACCACCGGCAATCGCGCGAGCCCGGCCAGGAGCGCGGCGGCGTAGCGGCGACCGCCGGCGATGATCCGGTAGCGCGCGCGCTCATCGTCGAGGTACCCATCCTCCCGCGCGAGCAGTGGTTGCAGTACCCCGTACTCCTTGAGAGACGCGGCGAGCTCGATGAGGCGCTCGTCGCCCAGGTCACGGCGCGGCTGTCCTGGATCGGGGACGATCTGCTCGATAGGGATGCTCATGGCGCCCTGCAGGGCGCGCGGCCCCTGGGCCTGCGTCGACGCCGCCTCTGAGAAGGGGCGACCGGCCTGGGACTTCCCAAAGGACACGCGGGGTGGCGGCGCTTTAGGCATGCGCCACCTCCATACTCGTCAGCAGCCGCTCGGCGAGCGCGCGGTAGGCCAGCGTCGCACCACCTGTTGGCTCGAGCGCGGAGAGGGGTCGGCGCGCGGCCAGGCCGTACTTCACGCCCACCGCCATCGGAACCGGGTCGGCAACCAGGTCCGTATAGGCAGCAGTGAGCCCCTCCATGCTGCGCCGATCGTTGCCGTCGTTGCGCACAGCGTTGGGGAGGATCAGAACACGCTCGGCCGCGCCCAGCTCGGCCAGGCGCTCGATAATGTCGAGCGTGTCGCCCAGCGCGTCGATATCCGTCTGCCCGAGCATGGTGGGCGTGACGACGATAGACGCGGCGAGGATCGCGGAGTTGCTGGCGAAGCCCAGGCTCGGCGGCGTGTCGATCACAATCACGTCGTAGCCTACGATGCCGGATAGGAGCTTGCGCAGACGAAACGGCCCGGTCGGATCGTCATTGAGGGCGAAGGCCGAGGTCTCGACGCTACGATCTCCTGGCGCCAGGTCGATGCCCGGCGCCACGACGCGCGTGAGGTCCGCGACGCCGAGGCGCGGCGTGAGGAGGCGATCACCAATGCCGCGCGCGCCGTCCGCCGCGTTGCCCAGGATAAGGCGCGTCAGCGATGCTTGGGGGTCCAAGTCGATCAGCAGGACGCGCAGGCCCTTGTCGGCCAGGACCCCTGCCAGATTGAAGCTCGTCGTCGTCTTGCCACAACCCCCTTTGCGGCTCGCTATCGCGATGATCAGCGGCCGTACCGCCGGCATCCCATCCTGTGCACTCATCGTGTCTCCTTCATTTAGTCGTCGGTCCGGCCGGGTCGCGCGCCGTACTTCGCCAGCAGGTCGCCGACGGCTTCCTCCATGAGTTCATACATGAGGCGGTCCTGCGTCGCGGCCAGGATCTTCATGGCCTGCATGTAGTCGCGTCGCAGCTTGACGCCCTGGTTGACGCGCAGGACGGCGGAGGGGTCCGTCGCCCGCGCCTCAATGATCGTCCGCTCACGCGCGGGTGGCGCGGGCGTGCGCTCCCCGCGTTCGCGCGTCCCTCTTGATGGCGGCGCGGGTGTGGGTGCGGGCTTCGCCGTGGTCACAGCGGACTCTGGTGGCGGCTGCCCTCCCCCGGCGGTCGATATGGGATTACCCGACCCGCGGCGGATTGTGCTTTTACCCTTCTTTGCTGCCATGACCGTCCTGCATTCACCAGTAAGCCCGTTGTTGTCCCATCGTTATACCAAGAATCAGGCATTCGTCCGACGCTTGGAGTAGATAACACCTTGACGTACGAACGCATTAGTTATACTAATGCGTTCGTGCGTCAAGGTGCCAGGACTTTTAGAGGCACGCGGGACAACCTCGGCGCGGCGCCGCGCCGAAGGCCGGCGGAGGGTGTTGGCGCGCGTCTCCGTGGTCGCGGTCAACATGGGCTACCCGCCGAACGACAGACCGAAAATTGTGCATAGTTGGGCAGGATTCTCGCGCGCGCCCGCGCGCGAGGCTCAGGAGCGTTCATCAGTCGTGGACCCTCGGCGTAGACGGCCGGCGCGGACGATCAGATGTGCTGCTTGATGAGGTCGGCGATCATGGCCCTACTCCCGCTGTCGAGGCCGTGGCCGCGCTCACGGTTCGCGCGATGGTATAGGGGCGGTTTGTACAGGTCAACGACATCCCCCATCCCCCGCCCGCGGCCCCTATGGACCCCGCATCCCAGGAAAACTTTCTTTCCGTGGGGTACCACTTCTGGCCGTTGTAGACGGCCATCTCCTCGTCGTCGCTCACGATGACGACGGCCTGCCCGCGCGCCAGGGGCACGATGCCCTCGACCGTGAACGTCAGCGTGTACTCGGTCGCGGCTAGCACGTTGGCGAGCCAGTCGGCGTGCCGCTGGCAGGCCGCCAAACTCGACCCCGGCGGCATGATATCGCTCGCCACCGTCGTCGCGTCGTGGTTGCCGCCGATGGCCGGCCCGATCTTGTCGCCCGTGTCGCGGTTGTAGCTCACGACCTCCGTGCGATAGTCGCGCTTGGCGTGCTTCTGATACGTGATCGTCGGGCCGGAGATGAGCGACGGCTCCCCGGCCACGCGATAGTTCAGGTAGAGCGGGTGGCCCTCCGGCGGCAGGTCGATGTAGACGAGTTCGGTCCCCTCCCAGTACAGCGTCTTGGTCTCGTCCTGCGCGATCTGCGTGGCGATGTCCCACTCGGTCGTGCCCGACTGGCGCGTCTTCAACACATCCGACCCGAACGCCTGGCCCTGCAGCACGCTGCTTTCCGCCCTGACGGTGAGGCCCGGTTGGCCGGGTTTGTTGTGCGCGGCCACGAGGCTGGTCACGATCTGAGCGCCCGTCTGGTTGGCGAACTGCGAGAGGGCGCTCGACGTGGCGTTGTTGTCGGAGAGCACGCCGCTGTAGTCCGGCCCGGAGAGGGCGTGCGTGGCCTTCTCGATGTCGATGGTCGGCCCCTCGACGACGCCCGTCCACAGCGGCAGCAGTTGGTCCACGACGGCCGGCAGCGTGTCCACGAAGCCGCCGTAGATGATGATCTGCGTGAAGTCTTTCGCTTTCAGCGCGGCGCGGACCTCTTTGCTGAGGTGACCGCCGTAAAGTGTCGCGTCGAACTGGGACGGCGCGTAGAACTCCGAGACGGTGAACGTCAGTGCCTGGGGGAAGATGTAGTGCCCGTCGATCCACACGAGCGCGGCACCGAACTTGTCCGCGACCGACCGGAAGAGGTCTAAGCGCGGCGTTACGGGCGCGACCGTGATCTTGATGACGGGGAGTTGCGCCGATGTGTCGGCTGGCGTCGCCGGGATGCCCGTCGTCGATCCGTCTACTGGCGCGACGGTCGCGCCGACCGATGGTGTGTAGCCGAGCGGCGTGGCAGCGACGGCCTTCCGCGCATCGGACACATACTGACGGTACGAGAGTTTGGCAACGGTCGTCGTGTACGTCGACCAGTCCGACCAGTTGCCCTTGGCGCGGTAGATCGCGGCCATGGCGGCCGCGTTGTAGGCCGGGTCGAAGAGGGCCTGCGCGTTGTACGGCCCTTTAGGCTGGCAGTGGACGGAGTTGATCTGCCACAGGCCCCTATCTATTGACCCGTCGCTGTTCTTGTCGTTGACGGCGAGCGGGTTGAGCGAGGACTCGGCCATGGCGATGGCGACGCACGTCGCCAACTGGTTTTCGGGGATACCGGCCCCGCGCGCGTAGTAGATCACGTCGCTGTACGACAGGATACCGCCGCCGGATGCTCCAATCGGCGCGCCGGACGGCGCGAGGCCCAGCGGGTTAGTCGTGGGGTCGTAGGCGGGCGTCGCGGCCACCCCCGAGAGATAGCGCGTGGGGTCGACGGGGTGGTAGCCCAGTCCCTGATCGACCTGGAAGTGTAGGTGCGGTGTCCCGCCCGCGTTGCCGGTCGTGTCCGAGAGCGCGATGGGCTGGCCGCGCGTCACGGTTTGACCCGCGCCGACGAGGACGCTCTGATTGTGCCCGTAGATGGTCGTCATGCCGTCGCCGTGGTCGATAGCGACCATGTTGCCGAATAAGGTATACCCGTTGTTCTCGGCCCATCCCGCCACGACGACGGTCCCGGCCGCGGCCGCCAGGACCGTCGTGCCGGGAGGCATTCCGAAGTCGAGTCCGGCATGAAAGTGGCCGTAGCCAAACAATCCCGGTTCATTCTTAAGTGATGACGGACCCCACCCCTGGATCAATGGGTGGGTCTGCCAATCGCCCACGAAGGGCAGAGATAGCTGTGGCATCAGCTCATCCTCAGCGTGTGGGTCGAGGGGGTCAACGACGTGACGGAGGTGGCTTCGCGGTTCAGGCTATTGTGCAAGCCTAAACTGATGGCCGCCTGGACCTCGGCCGCGACCAGTTTAGCCAGCGCGTGCGGGTCATGCTGCGCCGCGCCGTGCACATGGATCGGGCCGACGGTGATCGGGCCGTGGTGATGCGTGGTCACCGAACTACCCGCGGCGCCGTGGCTAGGCGCGGGCGAAGGGTCCGGGACCCATGTCGCGCCACCCCGGTACGCGCGTCAGTGCCCGTGCGTGTGCGCGTTGATGGGCGGAGCATAGGGATGCGCCGCATTATAGGCGCTCGCCTGGGGCGCCGTGACGCCGCTTGAGCCGACGTGCAGCCCTCCGTCGTGCAGGATGCCCAGAAACGTCAGGAAGCCGCGCAGTTTGTCGCCCAGCCACCCGAAGACGTTGCCCAGGATCGTGCTGACCTTCGACCAATTCTGGAAAACGTAGATGGCCCCACCGACCGCCGCGATGATCGCCATGATTGGGACCGTGTACGGAGAGAGCAGCAGATCGAGCGCGCCAGCCGCGATGGCGGCGATGCCGAACCCGCCCGAGAGCGCCATCACGGCCGCGTCCAGCAGCCCGTACCCGAAAGCCGCCGCCGCCGCCACGGCGGACACCCCGCCGAGCAGCAGGTCGAGCGCGCCGCCTGCCAGCGCGGCCACGCCGAACCCGCCCGAGAGGACGAACGTGGCGGCGCTCAAGGCCCCGAACACGGCGGACGCGACCTGCCCCACCGCGATCGTCGCGCCAATCGCGGCCACCCCCACGGTGAGGACCTGCCACACGCCGCCGAATTGGCCGCTGAGGGCGTCCATGATCGTGCCCCAGTGCTGCCAGATGAGCACGCCGGCGGCGATAGCCACGCTGACACCCAGGGCCGTTATCAGGAATGGCGCGAGCGCCCCCTCGGCCAGGACACCCGAGGCGGTTAGGACAGCGACGGCGCCAGACGCAAGGAGAAACGCGCCGCCGAGTCCTGTCACAATCGTGCCCGCCAGGACGAACGTTCCTACGAATTGGGCAACCTCCTGATGGTGCGAGAGGAAGTCCACCAACGCGCCGGTCATCAGCACGAAGCCGTGGGCGATGGGCGCGATGACCGGCAGGAGTCCCGTGCCCATGATCGCCGCGAGCGATCCCATATTGCCCGTCAACGTGTGTAATTGGCCGGGGAGCGTCGCGTTGAGTTGTCGCTGTTCCTCCACCGATGCGGCGGGCGTGCCGCCCGCGATCCGCGCGCGCAATCCCTTGAACTGCCCGATGGACAGGTCGCTGCCCAGGACGGAGGCCGCGCGGGCGCCCTGCACACCCAAGCCGTGTAGCGCGATCACGCCCCGCGCCTCGTTCGTGACGTTCTTGCTGTCGTAGAAGCGGTTGAGGATGCCGAGCGCCGTGGTCAAGGGGACGGCGTTTCCCGTCGCGTCGTAGAAATTGCCGCCACCCAATTGCTCAATCCGTTGGAGCGCCGTGTCGTGCTTGTGCGCGCCGGTCGGGGCCAGTCCCCGCAAGAGCGCGCCCGGGTTGGACCCGCCCTTCCCCTGATTGAGCCCGGTCTGATTGGAGACCGCCACCAGCGCCATGGCATCGAGCGGGTCGAGTTGTCCCGTCTTCAGGGACGGCGTGAGATAACTCAGCGCGCGCGCCTGCTCCTGTGCCGTCATGTGCGAGACAATACCCAGCTCGGTCGAGTAGCCGACGTTGCGCGCGAGCGCGGTCCCGCTGTACGACCCGAGCATGTGCGCTTGTTGGGCCAGGCCGGTGATCGTCTCCTCGTAGCCCGTGCCCTGGAAGTGCTGCGCGATCTCGGCCGCCCGCGCGAACTGCGGGATGGCCGCGTGGATGACCTGACGCTGACTCAGCTTATTGGTCGGGTCGTTGAAGTTCATACGACCCATGATCTGGTCCATGGCCAGCACCTGGCCCGCCGAATACTGCGTGGCGTTGGCGACGTTGAAGCTCTGCGTGAAAAGGTCCTGGAGTTGTCCTTTCGTGCCCTGAGCGGCGATGCCGACCTGGGTGAGCGCGTCCTGCATCGTGCCCGCCGCGCTCACCCATCCTGTGATAGCACTAACACCGACGGCGCTTACGCCCAGCAGGCCGGCGCCGATAGCCATCTTGGTCACGCCGCCCATCGCCGTCGCCAGGTTGTTGTGCGCCGTCGTCATGGCCCCGATCTGGGTCTGATACATACCCATCGTGTTGGCGTTCCGCACGAACGCGTTGTTGGTGAGGCCCATGCTCCCGGCGAGCTTGGAGATCGCGGCCTCGGCCTGGGTCGACTTGCCGTCAAGGTCGCCCAGGAGCTTCATGGCGATGCCCGCGCCCGCGCCGAAGCCCGCCGTGGACATGGACAGGCGGACGCCGATGTCGTAGGTTGTCACAGACATAACTCTCTCCTTGCCACACGGGGCGTATGCGGGCTGTGTTACCCTTCACCGTAAAGTGAAAGAACAGGTGCGGATATGACGGACACGATGCACGCGATAGAGCAGTGTCAGATTGAGGTTCAGCGTAAGGGCGACTTGTGGCGCGGCCCGGAGTGGTGGTTCGAGGCTATCGCCATGGGGTCACAGGGACGCTACGTCGCGGCGACGAGCCGGAAGGTGCGGACGAAGATGCCGGGCGATCTGACACGCAACACCGCGCTGATGGCGGCCCTCAACGACCTGACCGCCGCCCTCATCGCGGATGGATGGCAGGTCGTGCCCGGCGCGACGCGCGCGCTCTGGCTGGGCCGCATCGTGACACCCGTGCTGCAACGGCGCGCCAGGTGAGCCGCGCGGCCGGGCCGCTAATCGTCGTCGGGGACGGTGACTGTATATGACGCGCCCGGCGTTGGAGGCGACCCCGACGAAGGGCGCCCGGCGCCATCGGGGGGCGGGTTCTGGCGCTTGTAGACCTCGATGAACGCAACGCGCCGCGACTGCGGCCAGCGCATCACGGTATCGAGGTCATTGTTGCTGACGCTGCTGATGGCGACGGCGTCCTGGAAGGCGATGCTCTCGACGAGGAGGTTAACTCTCGCGTCGAAAAGGGCCACCGCCGTCGTTGAGCGAGAGGTTGAAGCGCATGAAAGCTCCGACGATGCGGCTTTGATCGGAGGCTTTGTATTTCAGGAGGCGGGACAGTTGCGCGTCGTGTGTGACGGGCGCCTGCTCCTCGTCGTTGATGCGATCGACGGACAGCAGCGCGCGGAAACGCAGGTTGCTGGCCTGGCCCCCGCCGCTGGCCGTCAGACCGCGTTTCTCCAGGAAGACGTCGACCATCGTCTCGTCTTCCCCATCCAGTTCACGCAACGTGAGCGTGTCGCCGCCCGTACGTTTGGGGTCGAGCGACTTCTTGGTGGTGACGACGCCGAGAGGGTCCGTGGTCGGGGGGAGCACGACGCCCATCTCGGCCAGGAGCGCGTCGATGTCCTTCACGCCGTCGGCGGTTGCTGGTGGCGTGGCGGGCGGCTGTGCTGTCCCCGCCAGGTCCGAGAGACGTGGCGGGACTAAGGTCGTCAGGTCGATGTCGGTCTGCGCCTCGCGGCGCGGGGGAGTCGGATTGTTCATGGAATCTCCTGTGATAGTGTCGAACGCGATGAACGCCGCGCGAGGCGACAAAAAACAGCGCCCAACGTGGCGCTGTGTGGGGAAAAGCGAGAGGAAAGCCCCGATCCCACGTCGGGGCTTATCGGGCCGGCGGTGGCATCCTGTTCAAGGCGGCGGCCCGAACAAATGCCGCCACGGATTCGAACCCATGAGCCCGCGCGCGCGCGTCCAGTTCGTCGCGCTCCTGAAAGCTCAAACAAATCTGTATCTTCGTCGGGCGCCGGGGAGCGAGGGGGATCATGCCCGCTCGGCGTGTGCCTTGATCCTTGATCTCTGCGGTTTCCATAACCACCTCCTCTATTTTCGCCCAACAAAAAGGGCGGTCCTTCCGGTACGTACCGGAAGGACCGCCCCTGATGTGTAGCGATAGTTTGATGTATACCCATAGTAACCGATAGTGGATCATTACACAAGTTAACTGTATACCCTACGCCTGCGACGCGCCGCGATCCTCATGGAACATAGCCGTTAGGCCACGTCTTCTGCAGTTGACTCGCCCTGCGGCTTCTCGTCGCTACACCAGGCCACGAGGAGCATAGCTCCACGTTCGGTTCTGCGTCCCACGGTTGAGTGGCTCGTATGCAGCAGCCTCCCGACGGCGCGCAAAGTTTCACGCCCAAACAAGCATCTTTCGACACATTCGGCGAGCGGGCGCTGCTCTCTAATGAGGCGATCGCGCACGTCGTCAAAACGGGTGCGGTCCTTGGCGCGCAGGTCGGCCAGACGGGCAACTAAACCTTCCCAGCCATCCCCTGCCGCCGGCGTACACTCGTGCGCTTCAAGCATATCGTCAAGATGGCGAGCGAACCTCTCCGACAACGGATAAAGCGTGCCGCCGACCCAACGCTCACGGTCCACAATGCTCGTGTCGCCGGTCGGCTTCTCGTGCAATCGGTAGTAGTCCACGCGTGGATCTTCGGACGTTGCCAGCAAGCGGCCAATGTGATCGACGACGGCAGACGACCTCAATCCCACCTTGCCGGCCCTGGGAGTTACCTGCGTCCCTGGGGCCTGGTGTGCTGTGACCCGTGGTGGCGCTGCCACGACCTGCTCAGGCGTGTCGTCTGACCCGTCGACCAGGATCACGCCGTTGGGCCGACTGTGCTCAGTGTCGGCGTCCTCCGTGGCGCGGCGGCGGCGCGCTGCTGGCGGGGTGGTGGACTCTAATGCGCGTCGATAGCGCTTGGATGCCGTTGAGGCCATGGGGTGTTCCTCCTGTTGCTGCGTTCGAGCGACAGACGACAATGTAGCGCCGCGCCCCATCAAGCATACGCGTCGAGGAGGAGGCACGTCTATATACCGCTGGTGTGGATAGAGATCCTCGGCGCGGCGCCGCGCCGAGGATCTAGGCAGCGCCGGTCGCGCGGCCCTCTGCGGCGCGTATCTCGGCGATTATACCGTCGGCCGGCTGATCGAGGTGTACACAAAGCAGCGCGACGACCTGTGGCTGTGGGACGAGCAGCTCCGCCGCTGGGCCGGTGAGCCCCTCAACGCCCAGCGTCGCCGTGAAGTTGAGCGCCTGCAGGGGCGGATGGAGGCGCTGCACGCCGTCGTCGCCGCCATCCTCACGCTCGCCGACGAGCTCAAAGGGGGCACGATCGAGGCGGTGCTGGCGAAAGACGACATGGAGGTGGGGCTAGAGGCGCTCCTGGGCCTCCTGCGCACGCCGCACGACCCGCGGCCGTCCTGAGGCGCCCCGGATGGTTACGAGCGCCCGCCGTGGCGCGCACGGCCGCTCGGTCGCTTACGCGCGCGATGTGTATGAAAACAGGCGTTATCGTACGCATCAACCTGGAACAGGCGTTCGTCGCCAGGCCGGTGGGGCCGGCGCGCCAGGCAGCATCTCGTCACGACAAGGAACGACACGCCACACGTCGACGCCAGCGTGCGATCACGCCGCCCAGCGGCCGCGTGTCCTGGGACCACCACCCATGACGTCCCTAACCGCACAAAAACACCTCTACCCCCGACCACAGATGAGACACGCTACTGTACGGTGAAGCTCCCCACGCCTGTGTTACCCTGGCTGCCCTTTGTGCAGGAGACCGTCGCGCGCGCGGGACCAGGATACTTGGTATCTGGTGTCCATGTCCACGAGACGGCCCCCGACGCGTCGGCCGTCTGCGCGCCGCGCAGGCTATAGCTCTTCGCCGTGTAGCCGGACGCATAGCGTACCGACACCACACACGCCGCGCCGGCGCTCGTCGTCGCGTCCACCGATGTCGGCGTGCCATCGCTCGTCGGATTCGGGCTCACGGACACAGATACGGTCAGTTGAGGGGCAACGGGAACCGGACGCGGGCGCGCGATCGCGGGTGGCGTCCGCGGTGAGCGGGCCTCGATCATCTGCAGTCGCTGGAAAAACATCGTGCTCAGGCCGTCAATGATCGAGGCCGCGTGTGCGTTCAAGCTCCGCGTCGCGCGCGCGGTCGAAGGTTGCGTCGCGACGACGACTGTGTACACGACGATGTTGTGGTAGGTAAACCCCAAGTCTCCTTCCGTCAGGCTCGTCTTGTCGATGACGATGCGCCGCATCGGAAGATACCACTCACCGGCAATGAGAGGGTGTAGCACCGGTGTGGGGCGCGCGCCAGCGGCCACATACCGCTCGAGCGCCAGGCTCCCACGGCGCGCCGTCGCGCCATCCATGTATTCAGTGACGTTGACGCCGATGGCCTGGACATCGCCCTGCGCAGGCATGGTGAATGAGTACGCGACGACGAAACGCGGCGCGGCGTGGGCGTCAGGGAACTGTTTCTCCAGGCGCGCCTGACCGCCGATAAGATACGCCGGTAAGGTGAGCGCATCCCCCGATGGGAAGAAGGCGGCCCCCGCCATCGATGGCGCACGGACGCCCTGGGCAAAGGTACGGGCCTGATCCCATAAGCGCGCGGCGAGCCGCAGTGCCCGCGCGGACGCCGCGGCCTCGATCCCCGTCGCGGTCGCCACACGCGGCGATCCCTTGGCCGTCACGCCCAGCAGGATGAGGACGTTGCGGTAGGAGAGGCCGACCTGAACACTGATGAGATGCGCGTCCCACGTACTACCGACATAGCCACCGTGACCCAGGCGTTCCCACTCGCCGGGCTCCGTAGGTCGGAGCACCGCCAGGCGGCGATCATTCCCGAAGGACTGCTCCATCGTCGCGTTGTTAGACACGGCCTCGGCCGACGTGGTGAACGTACGCACCTCATATCCGACGCCACCTGGCGCGAAGTATTGGGCATCGGCCACCCAGACAGGCGGCGGCGTCGGGGATTGGTAGACCTGGACGCGGCCACCCACCATGGACGCCGGCAACACGAAGACGGCGGCCGGCGGTGCGATCGGCGTCTCGGTCGCCGGCGGCGACACGGCATGGACCGGCGCAGCGAGCGACATGCATATGAGCGCCGCGGCGAGGGTTAGAGCGGTCACGCGAACGCGCCACGTCATCATCTTCACTCCCCATACTACCAACGATGTAGGCGCCACAACAGTAGCACACGACCAGGGGGCCGTGTCAATAGGACGGGCGTGTAGCACGCGACAATCGTTAGAAGGGATAGCGTGGACTGCGGCAGTCGTTATATGTAGTAGTCGCCTGAACGCTTCTGTGCGCACAACCGATGGGTGTGGTGTCGTCGCCGTAGTACGCTTGTACTAGCACATGACAAGAGGCCAGGGCTGTTCGACGCAGCCCGGCCTCTCTATCCATCGCAACCGATCGGAGGCGGCTCGATGTCTACCCCTAGCAGTTTGTCGGAGAGAAGTGGGCGCTCCGTCCCGTGTGTGGTGGTACAGTAGGAAGCATGAGTAGAACATTCAAAACCGTAGACTACGAGGCGGCGCTGGACCTGACCGTGCGCCTGGGTGAC
>JAABUJ010004698.1_pt1 | contig 14185 bp, 25 predicted proteins | sample 5559131 | NCBI WGS metagenome assembly JAABUJ01 (sample SAMN10711875, study PRJNA513366) | rock metagenome | isolation source: Antarctica rocks | place: Antarctica: Victoria Land, Mt New Zealand nord | collected 2016-01-07
GACGTTCCTTTGCCTTAGCGCGCCCACCACACTGTAACCGATTGCCTCTGCCAAGACGTACAGTATTCCGCACCTCCATGACTAGAAATGGAATGATGGCTGCAAGTCGGATGCACACCTAACTCAAGCAGCCAAAGCAAAACTTTCCTTCAGAGCAGGAATAGAAGGCGAGAAGAAGTAATCCCCACCTTTCGGCACAACGAACTGACTATCCAACTGGAGTTGTCCAGCCTGGTCTTTCGGGTTAGACCCCGACATCGTGCGCACCCCCTCATCCGGCGCCTGTCCAATAATGGGATCAAATCCCGGATTGGCGGGCTTGAAGATAGGGAAGCCTGCATTGTTCGCCCAGCCTGCAGATACATCGTCATCATCTACCACTAAAGCCAACCGGGAGTCTAGGGACCACCTACTCTGTTGAACGAACTGGAATCCATTTTTGATGTTACTCTGATACGCGACGAACAGCAACCCACGGTCTTGAGTTGTCTTCGAATTCGCAGCTTCTTCCGCGGAAACTTCCGGGCCGAAAGGAATACCGCTGCGGATGATGCGTTGGGGCTCGGTAGAGATCTGGTGTGTCTCGAGGTCCCCTCGCGGGTTTGTCTTCCGCAAGTGCGCGGCGAAAGGGCAGCGCTCCTGGGTCTGTTGGTCATTGGGGAAAGTGTAGCTAAAATCGTTGATTCGGTTGGGGTCAGCGGCGATAGCAGCGTCGTCAGCTGTAAAAGCGACGTCGGTAGGTGCACCTGTTGGGTGTAGTCTCAGTGGGCCTGCTGCATATTCTAGAACAGAGAACGAGGGGGACTGTACCGCATCCATCGCCCCATCAAGCGAGCGCCAAGGAGCTCCACGTCGATTCCATCCTTCTCGGCCTTTTGCTTTTTGAAATCATCAAATTCCGGCCGCAGTTGGAAAAGATAACGGAAAGCGAGAAAGCTCCCATCCAAGGCCCAGGACGGGCGAGTGGGCGTGTCGCCATCGCGTCCGAGAAGCATGATGCCTTGACGTACGGTTTCTTGCCCTTTGAAGGTTTCGGTGTCAACGTCTTTCACGGCCGGCTGAGAGATGCCGTCGAGGTGGCCAAAGCTAGAATGATGTTAGCGGCTCCGAAGATGTGTGGAGAGTCGCGGGAACGAACTGTTCATGCCCCTTTTCTTTGCCACTATGTTTTCGGAGTTAGCATTCATTTTCGAAGTAGCGGATATAGATAAAAGGCGAGTCTTTCGAGTGCATGCTAGCTAGAAACGTCTGAAGGCTTTCATTACGCTCTGCACGGGAATAACAACTTACGGACGAACAACACCATCTATGTCAATCACTTTGTGGATGCTGGCAGCCGGTGTATCAACCTTGAGAATCTTCTTGATCTCATCCAATTTCTCATGTGTGGTGCTATGGCAATCGCCAGTGACCAGTATGACACCATGGATCTCTTGCTTGAAGGCAGGAACCCAAGCGGGATCAAATCCTGAAGCTGACGTCGTACCTTTGTCGCCAAGAGCGGATGCACCGGCAAGCATTCCGGCCTCGAAAGGGTCGTCTCCGATCTTGTCATTGATTCCAATCTGCACGAGTAGTGAAACACAGGTCAGGCATCAATCACTCAGATTTGGGGCTTCTAAGTATCAAGAGTACTGGATAGTGACTTACTGTAGCCAAACCCTTCTGAGTGAAGGAAATGTTGACTCCGCTCAGCTTTTTGAGATCTGTTTTGCCATCTTTCTTGTGCTGGTGGATGTTCTTGCGGTCATCCAGCACCTGGGCACTCGACGTGATCAATGGCACACACTGTGCCAGCTGTTTGCGGAAGTCTTGGACATGGTCTTTATCAATCTGGAAGAAGAAGAAGGTCTGATTCCGCTTTGGGAGACCACCGACTCTGTCTTCTATAAGTGGAATTCGGCCAGTGAGTCCATGGCTAGCTTACAGAATGTCGCCTTGGACGTTGTGAAAATCCAGAGGGGCGGGTGCGGAAGCCATGTCTGATCTCTGCTAGGTATCTGGAAGGACTATGGTGATTCTCTAATGTGTCGAGATGAGTTACAGGACTGAATCGAAGAATCAAAGTAACGAGCGGCTTCCCACTATACAGGCAAGCTTGGAAGAGTGAAGAAGAGACAGCGGGGCAAATCAGTCACATAACCGCCTTCAATTGTATAGCGTAAGCAGTAAGAAGCACATGCGGGCCAGGCTACGATGCAGCGGTCAGATGGGCTGGACTTACCGTTCTTCTTTGTGGTGGCTCGAGGTTACAGTGATTAATAAACTCACAAGCCGGCATGGTCCCGAAGCAAGCAGGCAACATTCTGGGGCTCTCATAGGGCCGGTGTAGAGGCTTACCAGGCCACAGTGCCCACTCGTTAGCGAGCTGCGTAATCGAGTCGGACATGGCTGAGCATGCTTACAGCAACACGAGCGCCCGGTGTGATCGAGTCGAATGAGGGCGCTCTTAGCTCAGCTGGAGAAGTAGTACGACATTACATCTTGGGCCAAGAAAGTAAGCAGTGATGGGAATTGTTGCTGCAACGAGCGAGCAGCAAGAAGAACTAGAGGCTAGTTGTGCTGAGAGGCGTCCACAACCGAGAGCTGACATCTGATGCAGGGTCTTTCCACTTCATGCACCAGGAAACGAGATCATCATTGGTGCTATCTTTCTGGGCAACGTTCTTGGCGCAAGGAATCGTTCAGTGAAAGCCTGGTCATGACATCGCGGTGCTGCGAGCTGAGTCACTGCAGTGCAGCTGCAGGCTCAGCTATCGGAGGCTGACTGAGAATCCAGCTCTGACAATAGTGTCGTCTGATAGAAAGATATCGAACGCGAGAGACATTGGTTGTTAACATAGGAGCGGAGAAGACTTCCGCAACGCTGCAATTGAAAAGGTGAGCGGCAATACGTTCGGTGACTCGACGTTCAAAACATTTTTTGGGCATCCATTAAAAGTGCAGATGTGGCTGGTAGGATCTTGTGCGGGGTACGACTCGGCTTGTGCCGATGTTGTGGCTGTCTGAAGACTCAACTTTCAGCCTCGACACCTTTGGCTTGTCGCATCCGGCAGACGACCAACCAAGAAGGAATAACCGACAATGCCAAGGAGTACTCATTATAGACAATCCTGTCCCAGCGTACAGTATCATCCTTTATATCAGAGTGCCTCTACCAAAGATTCCTTAGTTATGGTTACTGATCTGTCTTCCCAATCGTCTTTATGCTGTGAACATGATCTGGATATAAATCGCTCGATATACGGTCGTTAGTCTGCTGTCACTATCATGTAACGATGCGGTAGCACGAGATCTGGCAAGTCTCCATACGCGTGAGCTACAGAGTAGTGATCTGGGTATATGCCCTGGGTCTTGATCACGGCAGCTAGGAGAGACCTCAGTTGAGCTCCTCAATGCAGATAATTTACAATGTCCCCCATCACAGTCTAATATCTCAAATGAAGATATTGCTAAAGGCGGTTGGCTCATCAAAGTACAAAGTGTGGTCTGATTATGACGCGAGTCATAGGCGCGTTTCAATTTCCTTTGGGTCTCTTGTTACGACGGACATCTGCAAATCGTAGCAACACTTTTATAGGATTCCTGTAGTGACGGTAGAAGCCAAATGACCCCTGACCGGTTTTCACTTCATTCACACAAAATTCACTCCCATCCTTCACCCCCATCCTCCTCCCCCTTCATCAACCCTCTACTCTCAACCCATTTTCAGTCACGCCTGAATCTTACACTGACCATAGCCCTCCTCAGTCTGAAGATTCAGGCTACCTACCCTACATCTACTTATCAACCACATCGAAAACCAAAACAGCGATGACGGTCACGCAAACAATGTCAGCTACGGGCTTGCAGTGTGCGCTTGTCGCAGGATCCATGGACAGCAAAGTCGAAGACGCTATCGGAGTCAAGGGTCCCTTGGGCGAGTCACTCAAGATATCCTTTCAACGAACGATCCGCGTTCCTGACAGTGACCACAACTCTGAGTTGCCGCCCGGCATGGGGATCTTCCCTCTCTACTCGGTTGCTAAGTATAAGAACAACCTGCCGGCCGATATGGCGCTCAAGGGTGGTCTCTTCCTGCCAATGTATCGTAAGTGCTTCCATCATCGACACAGAGGCCGTGTTTGACCCCGCTAGAACGCGAGGCGATGTGGATCCGCTTCGAATCAAATGACGAATTTGCCATCAAAGTCTTCGTCGGCGCGATCAACGCGATCTCTGGCGAGCCAGCAATCGAAACAGCTGCGACTCGCCTCCGTCGTCTCAACCTCTTGGCCGATCAGAAGTCTGTGCAAGACTATGTCACAACTCCTGATCAGCTCTGGCTCGATGGCATCGCGAGCACTCAGGGCCGTGTCCGTCAATTTGTGGCCATGCCCGTGGGTTCTGGCTACACCGTAGAAGCCCAAGTGACTGGTGAAGATGTCACCGGAGGGCTGCAATTCGAGATCACCCCCGCTAAACGCCCTGATGCACTTGCGACATACATCGTTCACAAGGTGTTCGTTCAGACATTGACTGGCAAGACTATACCGTTGTCAGGAGTATCAGCTTTGACGACCGTAGGAGATGTCAAGAACTTGATTCAGGAGAAGGAAGGCATCCCTCCTGATCAGCAGCGTCTTGTGCACTCTGGGAAGCAGCTTCTCAAGGACTGTAAGTACGTTCTCCTGTTGCCTTCAATTACACTCTGACTTTTATAGCCCGCTCGCTGGGCGACTACAACATCCCGAACGTAAGGCGAAACCCCTCTGACTTGTTAGGCCCTTACTAGTGACCTAACATCCTTTGCAGAAAGCTGTCATACATCTGGTCTTGAGACTCCGAGGCGGTGGCCCCCCAGAAGTGTGCGAGAAGACGGAGCTAGGCGTCGCAGCCGGCGGTTACATCAAGCAGTGCATCCTCCCGGACAATAATCCGGCCAGCACCTGGGAGCGCGACCAAACTATCTACTTCAATGTTCAAATCCTCGATTCGGTCGTTTTCCAGAAAACCACCGGCCTAGAGCCGCCCAAGACGCCGATTTCAGCGGCCACGTATGCCAGCCATGGTCTCCCGTTCTTCGAGATCTACAACGAGAAATCCGACATTGAGGGGAACTTTGAAGATGTCAAATCGGTGAAAGCGATCGACAAGATTAAAGCCAAGGGTGGGAGCAAGCAAGCATACGGGATCAATCATGAAGACGATCTGACATACAAGAATCCTATCGTGATGCTCAACTCAAAGGGGGTGAAGATGGGGTTTCGACCTGTTTCCGAGCTGGAGAGTGAGCTTTCGAGCATGAATGCTGTTCGCTTCTAGGTCGGTGTTGGGGGGATGTTCCTTTAGCTAGCTGCCGCGATGCCTTCGTGCTTCAAGATCCTTGGTTAGGATGGCACTTAAGATAGAGGTGTTTGGCCTATGCAATCAGAGTAGCAGGATTTATCCTTAACCTAGCTGTTGCCTTGCCAAGGCATTGCAAATTCATGGTCGGTGAACTTCCATGCTGCGTCGAGAATCGCGATTCCACAGATGAAACTAGCTTCTAGCTACGACATCTCTCGTCACAACATCAAGCAAGCTCTTCGATTGCGATTACAACGCGCTCTTGATACGTGAGATCAATAATTGCCTATCCGCTATCGCCTATTATCGCGAAAGCGACAACTTATCCACTTTCAGTTCCGTCTAAGCCACCCGCTACTCTCTATCAACTCACCGACAAGACATAACGTCAAGACGTTGGACACTAATTTGTTAGCTGATACTAAGTCTAAGGATATCCATAAACAATTATATACTGCACACGCGAAGAGACCGCACTGACTGAGCCCACTCTACTATTTCTTTCAGCATCCTTGTTCGTCATCGTGGGAAAGCAGCTGCAAGATCTACCTAGAACAAATGGGAATAAGGGATTGAGACCTCGTATTGAGGGTGAGAACTACTCTCACACACAGACAGAAATCTAGCCCCTCAAGCTCCTGGGAGATTAGCAAGTGCTGGTATAACCAAATACTTCCGACCAAGCAATCCTACAGACTATCCCTGCGACGCCAAAGTTCCTCATTCCATACTTCTACCACCTGCCCTACTTGTCCCTCTCGTCCTCCACTTGTAAACCGCGAAGCACGCAGGCCCCGTCACTGACCCATTGCACCCATCCGGGGTCTACGTGGATGGGATTGATAGCCTCCTAAATCCCGTAGGTACATCCTAGTCAAGCCTACTATTTCTCTATATTTTCGTGTGCCGTATCTCTTCCGATGTCACTTACTTTACTGGGGACTAAAAGAGCGAAGACAGACTTATGGACGATGAAGACAGTGATGGCTTCGAGAGTGGCAATGCTTTCATGACAGCTCCCAAAGAGGCTATTGCTGTAGGGATTGACCCCCCGGCCTATGCCGCTAATGGTCTTCTCAGCTATGAAATTGTGAGACCGCGCTGAGGTTACGGTTAGCTCCCAAATACAATAAGCTGCTAGTAGGTGACCAGCCTTCGATAAGCTCCATTGCAAGGTAGAAGTCGGCAGGGATGTGATAGCAAGGAAGAAGATAGCGGGCCTTGGTCAAAGCCATACGCCTTTAACGCTGTTTCAGTTGTCAAAATATTCTACGCATTTTTGGTGTGTCCTCTCAAAGGCACATTCTCTAACATTGTGCTCCTGATTATAGAGATACCAGAAAAAGATTCCGCTGGAGAAGCTGCGCAGATTGCATTATAGATATTCACAAATGCGTAATAGATACCCTACGTAGATTGGTTGGACGACAAACGTTGCTAGACCATTGGTTCCTATAAGACTTGTCATAGTATGGGACACTCCGCCCTGATTTATTGCAATTGCCAGTACAGCCATGTCCATGACTTCAACACCGTCTGAACGGTGGACTGAGTCGCTTGTGATTGTCCGGAGAACATGGATACAATACTGTTTTGTGAGAAGGCTACGGAACGATAAGTTCTTGTTACCTAGAAGCTGTCAGCTCCGTCTCTTCCTGCATATCTTCACAAATTGCTTCCTCAGCTTAGACATTGGCCATAACACAACAGAAATGCAGAATCACCACAGAACGCGCATGCGCGGAACTTGCGTTTTGTTGTTCATATTTAGGCGTAAAGTCCTAACCGCAGCCGCAGTGGAAACCCTGCAGTGGCTGCGGTCAGTTGGTTACGATCAGGTTTCTGCCAGTGTAGTAGAGGAAACCATGTCCTCTTGAAGAGCTGGCTAAAGGCCAGCCAGGGGAGCAAAGGGATCATCCATGTTGATTGAATCAACGCTGCAGAACTTGCTTGTTTATGTTGTGGAGGACACGGTTGCCGTGGGTCGAGCACCAGACGCTGTGTCGAGAGGCGCAGGGTGGTCGCATGCAATTCGTTACCGACTTGCACGGCTTATTGGGATGGTCGAGCTTAGATCGTGAGTATGCACAATTCTCGTTGTATGGTATTCCGCAATAGAGAATTTGACACTTCAGCCTCTCAACAGATACTCGACGATGAAGGTGATCGAAAAGGTGATCGAAGAATTGGGGCAAATTTCATCTCGGCCCGACGATCCTGCGCTGATCACACGTGACATGGTCTGGGCTTCTTCCACGTTGTTTCAGAAGACATCCTTGGAGCACGCTGTCATCCCCCATCACTCGACGTTGCCTTTTGATGGAACGGTTATCCAAAATCATGGATCGCAAAGTGTACCCTCTACAGGACACCTCTATATGATCTGGACGGCCCGCTCCCACACAAGAATCTCCCTAGGCCTTCGATAATCGTGATCTCTAGGCAGCCACTTCATCTGGTCATCCTCGTAGCACGACATGTTCTTCGGCTAGGCTTCCTTCTTCTCCTGGGAGCAGACAGCACCGGTTCTGTCACTAGCCTAGTTCACCTACCCATATACCGGCCCTCCTCGTTTCGAGAGTCCCTATGTTCGCCTTGCCCTTGTGCATAATGCCAACCCTCAAATCTATGGTCATCTCTCACGAAGTCGCGTCTCTCAGGGTATTGGCTGCCTCCATCTTTCCGGCCGCCTACCTATCTTATATTCTAGGACCAGACTGGCGCTCGGGCTCATCACACCCCCAGACCATTACCTGAACACTGAGTCGGATGCCTGTAGTACGCATGGCTGTAGGAAGAATGGCCGTAGTAAGGTTCGCGGCTACAGTTATATACCGGTTCCCGACGATGATGAAGATTATGATGAAGACGAATATTGCTTGCGTATGAAGCGCTGCGGAGCACTCCTGGTCGTACCGGGTGATGATTCTTTGTTGGAACCACAAGGTCGAGTGATACAAGCGGGAGAGAGGCAGATCTTTGGATGGCCTTCTGCAGGAGGGGTATGGATTTATCGGATCCTGCCAGAGGGGCTGAGACTCGAGTGGGGTGCTTACGATAGTGATATCGACTGGCTAGAAGCAGCCGCCACAGTTGTGGAACGAGGAGAACCAGAAATAGAGGCGCTCGAAGAGCTAGAATTGGAGATTAGGGCACAAACGGACATGGAAGGTGTTGGTAGGGTGCTGAAGAACGCCGGCGCAATGTACTATGAGAACATCGAGGAGTGTTCAGAAGTCTTGGATCTGAGTCTATGATCTGGAATCGAGGAGGAGCACGTGATCGTCACCGACTTGCGGAAACAGAGGTAGGCAACTTGTCTCGTGGAGGAGCTTTTCGCCACCGACGCCAGATGGGAATTCCAGTATTCTATGTCACGCCTTGCTCCCAGGCTCAGGTCCCGTAGCCTTTGGTCTTTCATGGCTGAGGCCGTACAGCCCGAGGGTGGTTGGTCAAATTATCTGCATAACCTTCCAGTGAGATACAAAGGGAAACTGGACCCTCTCATCCTTTCAAGAAGTGACAAGAGCTGAAGTCGAATTAAGGAAGCCAATGTGTACCATTGCCTTTTTATTCTCCCTCCTCCGAAGGTTCTCGGTGAGGAATCCGGTCTGCCTCTTGTTGGCTGGGAATTCTTGACGAGTCAACATCGTTATTCTGTCGTCAAGAGTGCCATTGTATGTACGGTTAAGAGCAATGGTACAAGGCGTTGAAGAAGCCGAAATGGGCGCAACCAATGTTGAGAGACTGCGTTGTTCAACAAAGGTGTATGTACAAATCTCAGATATGATTCTCTGCACATCCTGTTTTATCTTGACTCCTGCACGCTAAGATGCTGATCCATCTCGTGTTCAGCCCCCAGATTTCGTAACATGTTCTCATGATCATCCTCCAGAATTTCCTTATCCTTGACACCCAACAACAGACTGACCGGGCTGGGAGGCAACTCCTTGGGGGTCAAAGACCGTCACGGATACTCGCCTGTTCTTCCTCGAACATACGTCGGCAGTGCATATAACGCCCAAATATCCGCGTTACTCCACGTCTGAGTACCTTGATTCGGATCTATGGGATGTTTGGCAAGACACTTGCTTATGCGGCACCATGGACGTTTTATCTTCGAAAAGGATCATCCGGGTATCTGATCTTGCGGTAGCTCACCCTAGACTTATAGTTGGTCGGAAGAAAGGTGCCAATGGTCTCTACCAGCATTGAGCTCGAGAGTCGTACTGCGAGATCTTTGCAGGAGATGTGCCGCCTTTGGCTTCACTGTAGGTGTCCTTGAGGCGGGGCAAGGAAAAGTAAGGGTTGCAGAACAAGAAGCAACCCCACCGCTCTTGGGATTATGCTTGACAACGACAGAGCTGTGATTGTTGGCGCAAATATCTTGATAGATGGAGTTGCCGTGATAGTACACGTGAGTGTAGCTCAAGCCGTACTAGTGCTGTTGGTAAGAGAAAGGAGAGGTCGCAGTACGCTGATCAATACTGCAATAGAGGTAAGCCCTCTGCACTTCTCGTACAATCATTGAGAACAAAGCAGGTAAGAGGCTTTCCAAGCACTCGTTATCAAAGTAATATGCGAATCATAGGATTGCTAAGGGCCCACAAGCTGATTTATAGGCGCGATATCGGCTTTCCCGCCTCCACTTGCCCTGGTATTACTGATTCCAAATTTCAAGGCTGGCCTGACCTCCGTTCGGGTACCCTTACTTACGGCTCCCTCTTCGCAAATTGGCTTGCCCAAGCTGAATGTGGTCAAGGCAGCGATCCTGTTGATAATGCGGAAATCTACTCTTCTTTCGTGCTCAACAATTATCTAAAGAGCGAAAAGGGCGTCAACCCCACAAGTTTCAAGTGCGTCTGGATCCGGTGGCGCCACTCTCCATTCAGACGATTAACACAACGGATGCTAAAAATGTGTTGGCCCTTTTCGTCATAAGCAGTTGCTACGCAAGCAGAGATGGCGATGCTGTTGCGAATGCGATAATAGCAGTTTGCCGAATAGCGACAGCTAATTAGAGAAGTGCCTCTGGTGTCACGTCGACTATCGGAATCGGTATAGCAATATGATGCTGCTTTCGTGACTTCAAAAGAGCTATGGGTACATAAAGACATACCATTCTATGGGCTCCGACCACCTCAGCAACTTCGTCGCAACCAATAGGTGCATGGGCGAAGATCGCCATTGGCATACAGGAGCAGGACGAGAAGGGATTGCAGTGGGCGATATCACAACTGTATGGTGGGTGGGCGAGCATTGGTCCTTAATGTCCCTCCTCCCCGGCACTAGCCCCCTCTCATGCAAGGCTATAAATTCTAGTAGGCTCTGTGGAAGTCCCGATCGAGCTACCTGAATCTACTAAGCGGACATCGGCACCGAACCGGGCCGGCCCGAACAGGAACTCAATTGCTGATCTGTTCACGTCACATTCTTCTCTTCTTGAAGCTGCAGAAATCTACACCGTAATCCAATTGTTCGTGACAAATTTCCCATGTCCTGCAACAGCATCAGATTCCGAAACAGAGACAAAACACCCAAAGTAGGGAACCTGCAGATTCATGACGTCGGTGGAAAGGTTTAAATCTCGGTCTATGGGGGTTTGGGGGTGCCATACAGGATCCATGGCAATCATCTGGAAGACCGGCGCTTACATGGCTTGGCCAGATTTTGCTGCTGCTCAGGTGGTGCTTTTCTTTCTTCGAGCCAAGAGCTTTCAGAGTCTCGAACATCTCCGCCCCTGTTTCGCCCCCTCATGATACGACCACCACGATCATTGCTGACCGACCAGCCAGAGCCGTATAGCAATCTCATTCAATCCGCTGGCAATGGTGTGCGACTTGAGCCGCTACCCCGCTGCGACATGGTCCCCACCCCCTGGCCAATCTTACGTCCCTTTAGCTCGCATGGCTTCGCGACGTGAAGAATTTCAGAATTCTGCAGACTTGAGGGTCGGAGGAGCTGTGAATGAAATGCAAAACTATATGCCGGGAAGATTGGCGGACTCCACAGCGTAGGCATAACGGAAAAACGTCCGCAACAGTCGCAAACCTTTTGTCAATGAAGGTTTTTCGACGACATCATAGCGAGTGGGAGATGCAGGCGTTCTTTAATCCACGGCATTTTCCATTCGTTATGAGCGGTACTATGCTTTGGGGCCAGAGTCCGGCCAGTGTGTGGGGCTGGGAGCTTTACCAGTCTTTGAGATCTCAATTGCATATTAACCTGCTAACATGACCAGCATGTCCTCGTGTCGGGCTGTGCCACGGGTTTTCTCGCCCTGGATCCCCATCCATTGATACCGAAACGTCGTACACCCTCATTCCAAAATTGTGTGAATGGTTGTAGTCTGCAGAGACCTCTCCTGCGGTCTTCTTAATCAAACATGCAGAAAAGCTGCAGGCCAGTGTTTGAGTGCGGTGGTGACCACGATGATCAATGCCCTGAACGCAGTATGCTTGCAGCCGTCCGCCCGAACTCCCAAAGCTTTACCTTTCATAAATGCACCGTCATATGTATAATCTTCGAGTGCATAGAGGGTATTGACTTGTACCGTTCGACATAGGACTGGTATATCAATTACTTGCAGCCTCCGTTATCTCCCTTGCATTCCTCCTTCTCCATCAATTTATATCGAGTACTCTAATCTTCACAATCGCCGAAACACCATGTCCGTTACGTTGGAATCGCCGGCAGTGCTATCACACTACCCACCAGCATATCTCGCCGAGTACATTGGCTACCAGGTGATCGCGGTCGCCATCGCCTTCATCGTGCTCGAAATCATTTTCGTGGTTCTTCGATCCATTGCACGGCAAAAAACACTCTCACCTCTTGGATGGGACGATTACTTGATTATACCGGCCCTGATCGCAAATCTTGGGATGTGTGCTCACGGTATAGGTCAGTTTACGATGTTGTTGCGACGCCCAAGGCACGATGCTAACATTCTCAATAGTAATGGTACACCTCACCGGTGCCGGTCACCATTTACCTGCAGTTATCATACAGCACGGTCCTGCCAAGCTAGTCGTATGGTCTAAGTGCATCTATGCTTCAATCTGGATATACTCCGTTGCAGTTATTCTGCCAAAGATGTCGATCCTCTGTCTATACCTTCGAATTTTCGTTCAGAAGCCCCACAGAATCGCCACTTACGTGCTGATGGGCGTATTTATTGCTCATGGGATATCTACCGTCCTCGCGGCAACTTTCGAATGCACCCCGATTTCCTATCTGTGGGACAAGACCGTTGGCGGACATTGCTTCGACGCTGTGGCATTTTATCGCTTGGCGAGCCTGCCAAATATCATCACCGATGTGCTCATGCTCTGTCTACCTATGCCGATGGTCTGGAGGCTCAAGCTCTCAACAGCTCGAAAGATCAGCCTGACCTTCGTCTTCCTGACCGGCAGCATGTGAGTGTTCCTGTATCTCTGGACCACCCCTGCGCTGTGACTTACACTTCCCAGTGGCATCATAGCGTCCTGCATACGAGCTGCTATCTTTTTCCGAACCAACGCGTTACAAGATACTACCTGTGCGTGCCTCTTATTCAAAGGTCACCTTGGCCCATGCTAACATAGTGCACTCAAGGGTCATCCGTCGACCTAATAGTCTGGACGATCATTGAGCCTGGCACATACTTGGTCGCTGCCTGTCTCCCCGCCCTCCGAACCCTAGTCAATCAGTCCTCATTTGACTCCATCAAGACCCGGTTTACGAGAAAATCCACATCCGGCCATAGCGCCGACCGGTCCGACACATCCGTACGCAGAGCTGGCTTCGCGAAATTGAGGTCCAAGGATCCGAAGGCACCGCATAATACATTCGCCTCCGAGGATGATGACGCGGTGCCGATGACTTCGTATGGCGTTGATGAGGAGAAAGGCGTTGTGTCGTCAATGGAGAGGGCCAAGAGAGGTGGACACGTCCAGGTTACCCCGATGTTATGAACTCTGTACTTTCTATCCTATTACATTGTTCTTCTTGATACTTCACCCATAATGTAACAATGTCGGCGCTTTGCAGGACGGGCTGAGAGGGACGGGACTGCTTGTGGGCTTGATTAAGCGGGAGGTCGTAAGGGCACACAGATTGGTGGCAAGACCACAGATAGATCTAGAATTAAGACGACCACGAGTTTGTAGTTTGAATAATTAGGCACACAATAAATACAAGAGCGTAATTTCCATATCCAAATCCAATTCTTGGTTTCTTCCCTCGAAGTCTTGTTTCTCCGTTCAAGTCCAGGTTCTAAGAATTGAGATTGGCAGAAACACAGGAAACAACATACCGCTGCACTTCTAGGCACGTCCCTTATATCTCCCAACCGGATCGTGCAAGACATGGTGTTCGTGAACTGGACAAAGGATCCACTGTGCACTTTAGCAAAGAGCCCATGGCCCACACTTTGATCTATTAGAAGCTTCGCTTCTGTGCGATGAAGAAAAGTCTAGTAATAGACTATAGCTTTGCATTGATTCTAGAGTTCGCACTTCTTGTCCAAGATATAAGTTAGTCAATACTATGTAAATAGAACGTTATAATAGCGTCGAGAATCTTACTAAGTAGTAAAAAGATCGATTCTAAGAGACTTAAATACATTAAGAGCAAATAGAGAAGATCGAGAATTGTTCTATAATAATTTCGATAGATTTTGTGCATAGAACATCTTATAGTCAAATAAATTATAAAGAGATATTAAAAGAGATATCTAAAAGATTGTTTTTAAAAAATAAATATCTTAAGCAATTTTATTATTTCGAGATTTAATTTAGTTAATGAAATTAAAAAATAAAATTTCTACAATATTAGCAATTCTTTAACTAAGATATTTTATTGTAAGCAATTCTAT
>JAABUJ010004699.1_pt1 | contig 14183 bp, 6 predicted proteins | sample 5559131 | NCBI WGS metagenome assembly JAABUJ01 (sample SAMN10711875, study PRJNA513366) | rock metagenome | isolation source: Antarctica rocks | place: Antarctica: Victoria Land, Mt New Zealand nord | collected 2016-01-07
CGGGGCGCCCGCGAGGCAGAACTAAGGTTTTCCATTTTGGTTTTTCCTTTGCAAAGGCGATTCGCCCTCATAGACCTAGATAGGGACTGAATAGGGAGTTAATAGAACAAATAATAATAATAATAATTTCACTTTAAGCTATCATTATACTGATCAGAAATCTCTTTAATCAGCAGTAATGTTAAAAGTAAACATTACATTAATAGCAAAGCTATTGTAAGTTATATTTAACACTTTCTTTAACTTACAATTCTCTAAAGCACACACATACATCATGACATTCAGTGTTCTGCAGATGTAAAGAGTGCATGTAGACAGCAGTTTAAACTTGTAATCTTTGAGTTTACTTTCTCATCATAAACTTAAATCACTGACTGAGATGACCTAGACATATATCTTTATAAGATTTTAAACAAGAAATTACTTCATTAACTTGAGCTCATAATCTGTTAAAAGTGAGCATCACACTAATAGCAAAGCTATCATGAGTTATATTTAACAAGTGAAAAGAATTTTAAATTTAAAATAAAAGAATGCAGCTTCTATCAATACTGCTGCTGCTGCATTGCATGAGCTAATCAAAGAATGTTAAAATTAAGCACTTTAATTTAATTTAATAATGTAATTATGTAACTTACTTAACTCTTTTTGTGCAGAAACTAATTTAAAAGAAAAAGAGTTATTAATGATTTAATCTTTTTCTTTAAAGATGTTATACTTAATAACTTATTCTTTACTTTCATTTTATAAACTTAATTCTATCTTATACATCTTTATCTGTAATTTATATTCTGTTCTCTTTAATAAATCTTATATTGTCAGATTCACAAGCTTTAAAGTCTGCTTAATATTTTTTTGTAACTTTAACTTTCATTATAACTTTATTATACTATACAACATAATTCTAATGTCAATTTCTTTACTATAAGAAGATCTATACTTAGTAAAGAAATTACAATTAACATAATTGAGATACTACACTTTACAAATTGTATGTATTGCTTTAAATTTCTTAGAAAATAGACTTAAGAAAAAATGATTATGAATTAATAAATTTAAATAATTGTGCAGCTTAATTTAAATTGATCTTAGTTATCTACAAATTCACTGATAATAAAAACACAACATTCATGTAAATAAATAATAATATAAAGATTTAATAAGTTCACTTATCTTTAACACAACACTTTCTACATTTTCTTTCTACAAAGTATTTTACTTTTTGTATTAAGCTTTTTATATTAAACTTTTTATATTTTCTTTCTGCATTATGTAAGTAAAGCAAGTAATGAAAAGATATGATGTTGACTTTCATTTTAGAGATACATCATCAAAATAAAGAAAACTGAGTGTAAAGATTATCTTTATTAATGTAATAAAAGCATTAAACTTCACATTCTTCATTACTGAACTGAATTAACTCATTAATATAGCAAAAGCATTAAACTTCACATCTTTCATTACTGAATTAGATTAACTCATCAATAAAAGAACATATTTTATTGATATATTAGATTTTTCATCTTAATCTAAGAAGAAAAGAAAGAAAAAAATTAAAAAAATTAATTTATCTATTTTAAACATTGCTGCACATCTGAAGAAAGAAGATTTTGCTGATTAACAAGAAAGAATAAAAGCATTTATTAACTATTTTAAATTTACATTCAATGCTGCACTGTCTCAAAGTACTTTAGCTGCTTCTTTTACTTCTTTTGACTCAAAATTTAATACATAACTTCACTTATTATAATGCTTAATTGTAACACACAAAGTATGTATTAAATCAGAGACTAAATCATATTTAAGAACTTAAAAACTCTTTATTTATTTTTTTATTAAGTTTTTTACATTTTAATATCATTTAGAAATTAATTTCATCACATTCTTCAGTGATTAATGCATTCATAAATGCTGATATTGAAGAGACTTAAGAGCAGAATGATATAATAATGAATAGATTAAATATAGATTTTAAATATGATTCAGAATATAAGAAGTTTAAGATGAGAATTTAAAGAACAAAATATGCAGTTAAGATAAGAAAAAAGATTGTTGTTAAAAGATATGTAGAGAATAAATATAATGAGTATTGATAAATGATTATAGTGTTTTGTATTAGACTTTAACTTCATTTATAGTGATTTTTCTTACAGATCAGAATGTAATGACTGAGTAAAAGAAGAATGAAGATATTGTTCAGCAAAACAACTTAATTATAGCTGTTAAAGAAATACAAACTTTATGTAAATTTCTTAAAGCAAAGAATGCTTTCTTGATAATTAAAGAAGAAATATATTAACTTTATTTAACATTTAATCTGTGCTGATATGATTAGATTGAAAAAGTAAACAAATATATTTAAAGTTATTGAAGTAACTATTTAAATAAAGTAGTTAAGCATTAAGAATGAATTATTTAATTTAATAGCTATAAATAATTTATTATAGCTAAAAATAAGAATTTAAATCTTGCTATACAGATTTTTAATAGCAGCATACTTGATTCAGAGCACATAGTAAATAAGAAAAATCATTAATGTATATTATATTTTTAACATTTCTTTATAATGACTTTGAATACAAAAGTTAATGTTGTTTCATTTTATAATTATTAGCTCTCAACAGTGTTTAATGTCTCTGCAGATAAGAATAAAGAAGCAGAGATAATGTTAAATAATAATGAAAATAAAGTTATAGTAGTTTTTTCTGTTTAAGTAATGCTGAATAAAAATATTAATGATAAATGTATCTTTCTTAAATTCAGTAAACTTGTACACACAGATATTAGAAAAACAATATTAAAAAAAAATATATATATTAATTCTGCACTGTTTATCTATCAAAGATCTAATTAAATTTTAAACTTTATAGACTGTTACTTTAATGTTAAAGAGTAATGAAGTTGAGATATAAATTAATTAAATATAATTATATTACTTTATTATAATGCTCTTTACAATTGTCTATTAGCTTTTTGCTGATTAACTATATTTATAAATTAAAATCAATAATGAAGATTAACTATCAACATTATAAGCTTTAATCTTTACTAATAATGCAGATCAAGAGATAAAAGACTTAGCAGAGATATAGAATAATGATGAAAAGAATGAAGATCATTATAATAATAATAATGATAATGTTAACAAAGATATAAAGAATCAGAATAAATTCTAATGCTTTAAATAAAGTTAAATGTTCTTAAAGACTCTTAAACATTGTTTTTGTTAAATATATAACTTATGATAGCTGTGCTATTAGTGTGGTGCCACCTTTTAACAGATTATGAGCCTGAGTTAATGCAGTTGTTCTTGCATAAAACAGTGTCTAGATCACCTCTGCTGATGGTTTAAGTTCATGGTGAGAAAGTAAGTTCAAAAGGTTATGAGTTCAAACCACTATCTGTGTGCACTCTTTATACCTGTGGGTTGGTTGCGGGCTGATCGCGGGTTAGGGAGAGTGTTAGATATATAACTCATGATAGCTGTGCTATTAGTGTGGTGCCATCTTTTAACAGGTTATGAGCCTGAGTTAGTGCATGATAACTTGCATAAAGTGACACCTAGACCACCTCTGCCAGTGGTTTAAGTTCATGGTGAGAGAGTAAGTTCAAAAGGTTATGAGTTTGAACTGCTGTCTGTGTGCACTCTTTACACCTGCAGGTCAGTTGCAGGCCGATTGTGAGTTAGAGAAAGTGTTAGATATATAACTCACAATAGCTGTGCTATTAGTGTGGTGTCATCTTTTAACAGTTTTTTACATTTGAGCACATTTAATTTTAATACTTCACTTAATATTATTAGCTTGCATGTAACTATACTTATTATAAGCAATTTAAGAAAATTAAAGTGTTTATAAACTGTATAGAAAGAGTAAAGAGATTTAATGTTTAAATTAAAAATTATATTAAGTATATATTTATTAAGATTGTTGATATTTAAATTAATGAATGTCAACATCATCTTTAAATAAGAAAGAATGAATTTCTTTTGACTTTAAATAATTATTAATTATATTAATAGATGAAAAATTCTATCTTTTATAAAATTGTAATACTAAAGCAGTTAAGAACTTAATGTACTTTATTTATACTTTTAAATATGAGTATAATGCTTTTAATAATTTTCTACTTTATTAATAAAGAAGACTTTTTTCTTTTAATTAATGTTGTATTATATTTAAGACTATGTATATATTGATAGTTAATGTATTTTAAGTAGAGTTATTTAAGTAAATAATTTAAAAATTAAAATCAATAATTATTAAGTCATCATTAATGATCTTAATAGCTGATGCATTAATTGCTGTAGTAAATCTTTTAAATAATAAATTCATATAATCTTTAATCTTTCTTAACTCATAACTATAATCATCATCAGTGATTACATATTCTGAGTATATACTATTTAAAATATTTATAATACTTAATTATATCACTTTTATATTTAAAGTTTAATCATAATCATTGTTATTAAGTCTTAAGTCAATGTTTTTATTTTAATTATAATCACAAAGTCTAAAGTTAACATTGTTCTCATAATCACTATCATTATAAAGATCATTATCACTGAAATAGTAATTTAATAAAAGCTTTATATATAATTTAATTGCTATTGAATTCAGCTCATTTGCTGATGAATCTTTCTCATCATTATTAACAATTATTGTCAATACAGATCTTTCTTTAATTTCTTCTATTACTTCTACTGCAAAAATGAACATATCATGATATTTAATCAGCATAATGTTCTCAATAGTGTTTAAGTTCAGTCAATTTCAACAATATATAATTACATCTTAAGTCATGTTGAATAAGCATTTAACTTCAATATCTGCTGCAGAAATTGCAAGTATATCTTTTGCAAATTGTATCATTGCTGATTTCAAGTTCTTCATCAGCTTTTAGTAATTAAATATTAAAATGTTTACATTTAACACTAAAGACTTTTACAGATAATCTAAGACTTCTTTTGTCATAAATATGTCTTGATGCTTTTTTACATTTTTTATATAACTTATCATTATTATTATCTTCTTCTTCTTTGAGTCAAGAATTCTCAAATCATCATTTAATGATTCTTTCTTCAAGTGCTAATAATTAACTCTATAATATTATTAAAACTCAAGTTTATACTTTAAACATAGATCTTTTCAGTCTTTTCTTTATTGAAACAATATGTCAGTCTTATTATGTAATATTTATTGAGAACTGAGAATATTCTACATTGTACATGTTAAGCTTATTGCATAAATTCAATATAACATCAAGATTACAGAACAATTCTTGATTAACTTTTATCTTTTTATAATATTGAGTTAATTTCTTTTTTAATGCATTAATAACATTCTGCAGCTCAGCATTAAAGAACAATTTAAACTTTCTGATTGCTTCATTCTGTTTTTTAAGATGATTAAATAGATCATTATATATATATTACAGCTTATAAATTGTTAACTTATTAATAATACTCATTATTTCTGTTCAGTTCTTAAAGTGCTTCAGAAGATGCAGTATATATTTAATATGTTGTTACTCTTTTGTATTACATCTAAGAAGTTTCATTTTACTTATTGTTAAAGTTAAATATTCTATTTATTAAAAAAGTTCAGTTTATAACTCATATACTTAACTCAACATATCATATAAAGAGTTTCACTGAGTTTTTACATTCTTAATTACACTTTATGAATTTGTCTTCTACAAATCTTTGAATAACTCTAGACACTGTGATGATGTCATAATGACAATAGTTAATAATTGAATCTATATAAGACTTTTGTTAGAATATTAATTTAACAGATATGAGCATTATAATAAAGTGTTATAAAAGATATACTGATCTTTTTCAGTATAATGTTAAAGAAGTAGTCTTTGTCAATTGTGAAATTTTGTAGCTCATCATCATTAAATGTAATGATGAGTTAATCATTCTTTGTGTTCACTTTTAAATATGTAAGTATCTGACTGACTACAAGCTAAATTATATATATTATGCAGTTTATAATTTCAGTTTCATTACTTTAAATAATATTCTTTTGACTTAGAAGTCAACTCAAATGACATTATAATGTATAATTGTTGAATGCATTGTCTGCTATGACTATCAGCAATTAATGTGTCAGATTTTACTTCTTCAATATCTTAAGAATATACTCAGCAAGATTTTCATCATTATATTAATTCTTTAGTTCTTTAAAGACTAAAAGTATCTCTGTGTACTTTTACTTAACATCAATAAAGTATGCAGTAATGTCTAGAAATGCAAAATGATTTGAACTGCTTCATTTATTAAGTATAATAAAGATTTTAATCTGTGTCTTAAGCTTTGCAAGCACATCTTTTTAAACATTTATAACATAACACTTAAAAAGTTATACAATCTTGCTTTAATCTAAAATCTTAATATCAGCACAATACATTTAGATGAGCTTTCAGAACTTTATATGCTCAACAGCATAAAAGAATATATTGAGTGCTATAATGAATTGAAGAATCTGCTGATTAAAGACTTTAAAAATAAAATTAAATAATTTAATAATGATCTTTTGAGCTGTCTATTAAACAGTGAGCATTATATTAAAGTATTATAATTAAAAATTATAGTATATCTTTAAGTTCATTGCTTCAAAGATTGAAATCTATCTTTCTGATGCTGATTTTATCTTTTGATAACTGCTGCTTTTCAAATAACATTTTATAATGATTATTTCATTATTTTTTAATACTGAATGATTCATAATATTGTAACAGTTAATATACATTACATCTAATCTTTCATTACATTTGCTAGTTACTTCAGCAAAGAACTGTTAGATCTTTGCTGAATAAGCTGAACTGTTTTATATCATTTAAATATAATTCTTAATCTTTGTATCTATATTGTAACTTTATACAGTTATTTCTTATCAGTCTTGAAACTCTTGCTTTATTATAAATCTTTAAAGAATATACTTTGAGTTTAAAGTATCTGCAAAAGTTAAAGAATAAGATTGACTTAATTAAAATAACTTAATTTTATTATTAAAAACACTTAAAAATAATCTTTTTAAGTTATTTAAGATCTGACTGAATGATGAGCTGTATAAAGATATAATGTTAAGTTATTGTAGTAAATTAAGCAAATAAATGATACTTTATTGTACTTTAAGTAATGTATTGATGATAATGTGTTGTGAGAGTTTCAAAATTAGTATATACAAGATTGTAATTATGTAACAGAACATGTATTTAAATGTAAAATGAATTTTTTACAATATTAATTATGATAGACATTATTTAAAAATTATTATGTATAGCAAATATTAAGTATCAATGAAGAGATTTCTCATTAAAAAATTATTAATTAATAACTAAAGATCTATTTAATTATTCTTTATCTTACATCTTTAATCTTTAAAGATCAGCTTTTTATTCAATTAATAATAATTACTTACTATTCTTCTCACTACTCTCTTCATCATTAATAGATTCAATATTCTTCTCATTATCTTTATTGTCATTAATCAAGTCATTAAGAACAAATTTATTAATAAAATTATCATTTAAAAATTTCTCATCTTTAAACATCATTACACAAGCTTTTTTCTTCTAATCAAATACAGACTCTTAAATGTAACTAATTAATGTTAAAGTTAAGAAGTGTTATAATTAAGTAATATAATATTTATGTATAATTAAAGTCATTAATGTATTCAGAATCAAGAACTTCACTACAGAAGCAATGCATAATCTTAATGAAATTAAAGTCTTCAGCATTGCATAACTTTTATTTTTCTATATTATTAAGAATTCTTTCTCAATACTTAATCATAACTGTCAGATACTTTTCAATTTAATAATTAATATTGATGTGCTTCTGCTGAATAACTTTATCTTTATTGATATTTTAAAGAATATCAAAGAGTTTATAAAAGATATAAATGTAATATATTTTTTACTTTATTTTCTTGAACTTTCACTCTTCTTTTAGCATAAAAGCTTCAGCAAATAATATCTTTTTTTTAATCTTCTTTTTAAGTCAAGCTCAGTTCTTATTCTTCATTAACTTATTTCTCAACTCATCTTTATAATAGACATCTACAAATAATTAAAAGCAATATAATTGAGCATAATAATTTTAAAGAAGTCTTATAAGAAATTTTACAATTATATTACTTCTTTAAGATCTCATCTTTAATCTTTTCTTTCATGATCTTCTTTAATGCTGAGTTCACAATCTAATATAAATTAATCTTCTTCAATACATCTCTTTTCTATTTCATAGCTCTGCAGTTCATCATCTTTGCATTTTCAATTCATTTAAAGTTCTCATTCTTCATATATTTCTGTCATTTCTCTCTTGCACATACAGTCTTTAAGTTGTTTAAATATGCACTAAATATTTTTTTTAAATTATATATAGATTTCTATGAACAGTTACAGTGATTAGATTTCTCTTTAAAGACTGAGAATGAATTAAAAGTCAAGCATTTTATAGTTTATAATGAAAGCTTAATGTCTAAATTCATCATAATGAAAATCTAGAATATGTAGTTAGCTGCTGAGTTTTATACTGAGTGATATAATTAAACATTATATGTATGCATCATAGCTGCACATCAGAGTGAAGTATAAAAGCAATGTATAAGATTAAATCTTAAGAAATGAGCAGTAAAATAAATAATAGCATTAAACAATATATTTAGTGAGTGTAAAGACTGAGTGTAGAGACTGAGTAAAGATAGAGTGAGTGTAGTAAATTGAGTAATAGAGATGAAGATAAGAAAGTGTTAAATTAAATGTTAAAAATAAGTGTGTTAATATATTTACTTATAACATTAATATACATATCATGAGTAAATGTGTTATTTATCAGCAACTTAACATCTAAGTATCATTAACATCTAAAAGCTCTCAATATATCTTTTAATTACATACTTTTAAATTACAACACACTTTTAAACTATAATGCATCTTCAAACTACAAGATCATTCTAGAACTCATTGTCATTCAGAGATGTATTTAAATTGTTTTTTAATAATACTTTTATTAACTTAATCTTAAAACATTATTGTATTGTTATATTATGTTATAATATATATTAAGAAAACTTCAAGATGCAGTACTACAAAGACTGTATTAAATGAAGAGAAGACAGTAGCAATAGTTAGTTTATTACTGAAAGTTAGGTAGTAAGCTTAATTTTAATATATAATATAATATTTAATAATAATGCTTCATTTTACAGCTGTCATTCTTTATAAAATATGTTACTATCAGAAATTAACAGATTTTCTAATAGCAAAACTACTCTTTTAAAGACTTTGCTGTAAGATAACTTAAGATTATTTAAAGAAAGTTTTTTCTCAGTATAAGATATTTTGCTTTTAAAGTTCAGTCATTAACAGTCTGCAGAAGACAGTAAAAATATATATTGTTGTTTTCTTTTAAAGTATGTTTAATGAACTGTACAGTAATTATCATTTATTAATTAATAGAATGTAGATGTCAATCTAATTGCAATTTATGCAAAGCAGATTATCATTTAATATAAGAATATATCTTTTATTAAGAGATATATGCATAACTGAAACATTGTGTTTAAAGATACAGATTAAAGCAATTGTTACTAGACTATTTTGAGAATATTTAACTTTCAATATAGTAAATAAATAGACTAAATTGAAAGCTATTTAACTATGTATATATAATGCTCATTTATAATGCTTATATATTAATAATCTTTAAGCTCATAATCTTTATTCTTAAGTTAAGTCTCAAAAGCTCACTTACTAATCAGTCTCAGAATTCTTAAAACTTAAACAGAGCTTTTAAGTTAAATTAAGCTTTAATGTTTAAGTTTAACTCTAACTCTTAAACTAATAATTAAAGCTTAACTTAACTTAATCTGAAAGCTCTGTCTAAGTTAGGTCAGGTTAACTTGACTTGACAGTTACTTTAATTTAGATTTAAGTATTCAGAATATAAAGAGTAATTTAGTAAGATTATTTAAATAAGATACATTAAATCTTTTTTATACAATTTAAAGTATTCTCTATAGCTTGCAGAGTTTGCATTGCACATACTTGTGTTGTAAAAATTCACTACTATATAGACTGAGTGTAGAGTCAGATTAAGTCAGAAAAAAGTATACTTAATTTAAACTTACACTAGAGTCTAAGTTGAGTTAGATTAGGTTTATGCACAGATTAACTTTACTTATATCTGCATAAATTAAATCTGAGAACTTTAAGCTAGTTATTATGAGTAAGGTCAGGGCTAAAGCTTAAAAATGTGAAAGCTTATTGATATATTATTTATAATAAATTACATCTTAACTAGTCATATAGGGATAGATTACATGGTCACAAGATATATTACTGAATAAGTTATGAAAATCATGACTTTTTGTGAAGGTGTGTGTTAGAAACACACATTAGTAAGCATGTGTATGTGCTTACTAAGTGCATACACATGCTTACTAAAACTATATATAACTCACAAAAAACTCATAACTCTATGTAGATCAGGTTAAGTTAATCTGCACTTAATTTAACTGAATAAAAGTTAATTTAACTTAACTTAATACTCAGACTCAACTCTGATCTGTGTAATCTATAGGTAATCTGTGCACTCAGCCTACTACTATATGCTTAAATACTCACTTCAGCTATACTATTTATTAAATATGTATAAAGATTAAGATTTAACTTAAACAGATACTAAGAGACATAAATATAAGTAAATATCTTGAAGTTAATTTGCATTATGTAAATATTTAAAAGAATAAAGCTCATTAATTAACTTTATTTATTTAGCTTAAAGAAGACAATCAAGCTGTCTTAACTTCAATTAAAAATGTATATATATATAAGTAATTAAAGCACATTAATGTCTTCTATTATAACATTTACAATCTATATAAGTAAAATTAGATTTAAATAAACTTTATACTTAGTTAAGAAATAATTATTAATAAGCTTATTAAGTTTCTATTTAAACAGATCTTTAAGCAGTTCATTAAACTTATAAAATTTACTGTTAATGATTAGTTAAACTTTTAAATAATTTGTTAAACTTATAATGATATATTAAGTTATTTAATGTTTATCATCAGTGAGAGTCAATAGATATAGTCTTATTAAGTAAAAATGTTAAAAAGCATTGTCTTAGCTGCTTCTATTGAGTTAATTAAAATTAATATTAAAGAAATTAAGTAAAGTTTCTATTAATATTAACTGCAGTTAACATTCTTAACTTTCTTAATCATAACAACATAGTCATAGAGTTTCATTAAACAGCATAGTATAGCATAAGTATAGACTGAGTGCACAGATTATACATTTGCTTTGTATTTAAGTGAAGAATATAAAAAATAAATTTTACACCTTACTTTTGTGATGTATTATTTGTAAGAGTTAGAGCTAACATAATAATTTTACATAATTTATTATTACATAACTAAGCTCTAAAAAATGATGCTTTAATGACTTAATTAAATTTAGTTTTTTAACTTACAATAGCTGTGCTATTAGTGTGATGCTCACTTTTAACAATCTTTATGAATTATAAGAATTTAAAAAACTTTACAATGATTAAATAACTAAATGAGTAACAGATTTGCTGAGCAGAACAGTTGACAGACTTTGAATTTTAAATTCATTATAAGAAGAATAATAAAAATGATGATGTCAATGCTTTGAGTAGATGATCAGATCACAAAGAAGTAGAAATGATTTATGCTGAAATTTTGCACAAAGATAAGCAAGAAACTTTTATAAAAGGCTTAGCAGCAATATTTAAAATAAAGAATACTTTTTTGACAGATAAAGAACTCATTAAAATATGTTATAACAGCTGAGCTGATAGATATTTAAAAGTTAAATGTATAGAAGATCTTGTATAAAGAAAATGCAACATAGACAATCTTTATAATTAAATTACTGAATACATTGTTAAATGCAATTTATGCTGACACAATAAGATTTAAAGAGATAAGCATTACAATGAAATAATAAGACTGAATATATTAAATGTACTTTGAGAGTCTGTTATTATGAACTTTATCATTAAGTTATTAAAGTTAAAGAACTCAGCATGAGAAGTTAGATTTAACAGCATATTGATTATAGTAAATAGATTAATAAAGTATATAATGTTTATTTTATTTAAAGAAATCACAACAGCATTAATATTGATATACATCATACTGTGAGAATTGATTAGCAATTATGAGCTGTTAAAAAAATTTATTATTAATAGAGACAAATTATTCATGAGTAAGTTCTGAGAAATGTTTACAACAGAACTTAAGATAAAACATAAGATGTTAACAGTATATTATTTACAGATAGATAAATAGAGTAAATAAATGAATTAAATAGTCAAAATGTATTTGTGACACTATGTCAATATAAAACAGAACAATTGAATATAACTGCTGTTTATGATATAGTTTACATACAATAATGCATAAAATAAAATTATGAGAAAGATGTCATTCAAAGTAAATTATAAATATCACTTAAAGATATGACAAGACTTACAGATATACAGATCTTGAAGTTAAAAAGCAATATTAAATATTATAAAACTTAAGAAACTGCATACTGATCTTGTGAAGAGAATTAAGAAGCAAAAGAAATGAATAATAAAGATAAAATCATTTAAGATTGAAGAGAAGATATATTTATGAATAGACAACATATAAATAAAGAAGAAGAGCAGAAAACTTATAAATAAAAGCATTAAGTCATTTATGATTAAGAGAAACATTAAGAAGCTAAGTTATAAACTAAATTTATCTTAAGAAATATAAATACACTCAGTATTTTATGCATTTATGCTTCAGCAATGCAATCAGTTCATATTACTTTAAATTACATTAATGCTTGTTGAACTCAAAAACAAATATGAAGTTAAGAACATTCTAGAAAAGAAAATGATTAATAAGAAAGTTTATTATTTTATTAAATGAAAAGATTATAATATCTTAAAAAACATTTAAGAATTTAGAGAAAATCTTAAGAACTGTATAAGAACATTTTAATGTTTTGAGAAAAGACTAGAATTGAATCTTAAAAGAATAATAATATAGAATTTATAAATTATAATAGAAAATCTATTTCATTCTTTATTTCATCATTATTATTATTAAGCTCAGCAGCTAAACAGTCAGTCTTCTGTAAAGCATAATGATCTATTTAATTTAAAGTCTTTTAAAGATATATAATCTTCAATGAAAAAGCAGCAAGCTCAGTATACTTAATTATTAAGATATTATTTATCTTATTTATTTCTTTTATTGCTTTACTTATTTTCTTATATAAGAAAAAGCAAGTTCTATTGAGCAACTCTTATAACATATTAATACATAGACAATTATGATGAGTGTATTTATTACATTTTAGTTAAGATTTTATGACAAAACAATTCAAGTTACAATTGACACAGAAGTCACAAAAGAAAAAGATAGAGACATTATTTATTTAAATTTTCTTTGAGATTCTTAAGTAATATAAATTTTTTGAAGACATCATTGCTGACAATAATGACAACAACATTTTCATTTATAAAACTTAAAGAATTAACACTTACAAAAGAAAAAATTGTATTATGATTATAGTCTGAAAAAGAACTACTGATGCAATCAGTATATAAGCTGTTAAGATAGAAATGTATATTTAAATATAAGTATAATGAGCTTAATGAACTTAATGACATGCAAGATAAGCAGAGTGAGTGCAGCTTAATAGACTTAATAGATTACATAAATATGTATTGTTAAGTAAGCTTACTATATAGTAGAATTGTTTTCTCTATGAAAACAATTATGTTCAATGACAATCATTACTTAGCATCTGCTATCTATCAGTTAAAATCTAATGTGTCTGAAAACTCTCTTATATCACAAGCTCTAATTTCTAGACTCTATATCAGAGGAATCTCTGATCAGAACATAACATTTAGTAGAATATTAGGCTGAGTGTAGAGTCAGGTTGAGTTGAAAAAAAGTGCACCTGACCTGAACCTGCACTAGGATTCAGGTTGGGTCAGGTCAGATTTGTGCACAGACCAACTCTATCTACAATCTGTGCGGATACCTGCACGCGGGTGGGGCTAGCCATTATGGGTAAGGTCAGGGCTAGGGCTCAAAAATGTGAAAGCTTATTGATATATTAGTCATAATAAATTACACCTTAAC
>JAABUJ010004700.1_pt1 | contig 14181 bp, 14 predicted proteins | sample 5559131 | NCBI WGS metagenome assembly JAABUJ01 (sample SAMN10711875, study PRJNA513366) | rock metagenome | isolation source: Antarctica rocks | place: Antarctica: Victoria Land, Mt New Zealand nord | collected 2016-01-07
AGTGCAAGAGCGACACATTATGGACGTATCGCCTCGCGGGCGCGGCGCGGCCGTATGGCTATGTCGTACAGTACAGGGACGCGGGGCGTTCCGATGCCGACTGGGACGCGACCGTGACGGCGGGACGTCTCGATGAGGAGCAGACCGTCGCCGAGCGGGTGTCGTTCGATAAGGCCAAGGCAACGCTGGAGCAATACGCCCAGCAGCATGCCGACCGGATATTCGGGTAGAGATAGGGCCACATATTCATGAGTAAGGCGCCCCTGCTCCGCTGGATAGAGCGCTCCCCGTACTTGCACGAGGCGCGCCTCACAACCGCCAGCGGCGCGGACCTCTACGCGGGCTACGTCGCGGTGAGCCCCGGCTACGACGACTGGCGCGGCTATGTCGGGCGTGGGTTCATCCCTGTCGGCCTGGGGCCGCGCACGGAGATGCAGGCGGCCGTCGAGCGGCGTGTCGCGGAGATCATGCGGCGCGGCGGGGAGGACCTGCATCATGCCTCGTAAGACGGAGGTGGCGCCCGAGGGCTATCAATCGCTGCTGGGCGACCTCAAGGAGCGCATCCACGCGGCGCAGGCGCGGGCCGCCCTGTCGGTCAATCGTGAGCTCATTACCCTCTATTGGCAGATCGGCCGCCTCATCGTCGCGCGTCAGGAGGAGTATGGGTGGGGGACGCAAGTCATTGACCGCCTCGCGGCTGACCTGCGCCAGTCGTTCCCCGATATGAAAGGGTTCTCGACGCGCAATCTGCGCTACATGCGCGCGTTCGCGGCGCTGTACCCAGATGGTGATATCGTGCGGCAGGTGGTCGCGGACGTGCCTTGGGGGCACACCATGCGTCTGCTGGACGTGGTCAAGGACCCGAGCGCGCGCGCGTGGTACATGGGCCAGGCGGTTGAGCGTGGGTGGAGTCGCGACATGATGATGCGCCAGATCGAGAGCGATCTGTATCGGCGTCAGGGACAGGCGCAGACGAACTTCACCCGCACGCTCCCCGCGACGCAATCGGACCTGGCGCGGCAGGTACTCAAGGATCCGTACAACTTCGATTTCCTGACGCTCGGCGACGACGCGCTCGAGCGTGACCTGGAGCGGGGGTTGCTGACGCATATCCGTGCGTTCCTGCTCGAACTTGGCGTGGGCTTCGCCTTCGTCGGCAATCAGTTTCGGCTGGAGGTCGATGGGCAGGAGTATTTCATCGACCTGCTCTTCTACCACTATCGGTTGCGCGCGTTCGTCGTGATCGACCTGAAGATGTTCGATTTCCAGCCGGAGTATGCCGGCAAGATGAATTTCTACCTCTCGGCCGTCGACGACCTGCTCCGCCATCCGGACGATCAGCCGAGTATTGGCATCATCCTGTGTAAGAGCAAGAACAAGGTGGTCGCCGAGTACGCGCTGCGCAACGTCACGACGCCGATCGGCATCTCATCGTTTCAGCTGACGGAGGCGTTGCCGACCGACCTGCGCGGCAACCTGCCGACGATCGAGGAGCTGGAGGCGACGTTGGGCGACGCCGACGAGGACTAGCACCGAGGTCGGGGTCGCAGGGAGAGGCGGCCAATATTGCAGCAGTTGCTGCAATATTGGCGCAGAGTGACGTGAATGAAGGAGGCCCAATGGGCACACAGGACGGGATGCCGACACTGCGGCCGCTCATCATCGCGATTGCCGGCCGAAAAGGGGGTTCGGGTAAAACGACCACGAGCCTCAACCTGGCTGGCGTCCTGGCCGACCAGGGGCGGCGCGTGCTCCTGATAGATCTGGACCCGCAGGCAAGCCTCACGCGCCTCGTGTTGGGCGACGAGTACACCCCGGCCGACGAGGACGACGAGGACAGCGGCAACCCTACGGCTGGTATCGGCGCCCGGCTGCTGCGGACCCGTAAGGGCGTGGGCGATCTGGTGCGGCCGGCATTCGTCGGCGTCGATCTCGTGCCCGGCGATCGCTCCATCGAGACGACGGCGTTCGCGCTGAACGACGACCCCACTGGCCCGTTGCGTTTGCGCAAGCTCCTGGCTGGCGTGATGGGCTACGATGTGGTCCTGCTTGACACGCCGCCGTCGCTCGGCTTCGCGCTCAACTCCGCGTTGCTGGCCGCGTCGGTGGCCGTGTTACCAACGATGTTGGCGCAGCAGGATTTCGACGCCCTCGACGACACGATGGGCGTGTGCGACCGCCTGGCCGAACTGGGTGTGGCCGAGCGCATCGTCATTCTGCCCAACGCCTATCGCGGCGACGGCAGCGATCGCGCCAATATCGCGGCCCTCGCGGACGCCTACGGCGCGCGTGTGGCCGCGCCCATCCCGCTGGCGGTCGGCATCAAGTACGCCCTGACCGCGCGCCAACCCGTGGTCGCGCGTGAGCCGGCCGGAGCCGCCACGGGGGCGTACCGCGCCCTCGCCGTGCGCGTCATGGAGAATATGACCCATGCCTAAAGCCCCGCCCCCCGCCCGTGTCGGACGAAGGCAGCCTGACCCGCCACCCACACCGGACGCACCCGCACAGGCCAAGACCGGTCCGCGCGCCATCCCGCTCGCTTTGCTTGTGCCCATCGACCAGATCGAGCCCGATCCCGCCCAGCCGCGCTGGGACCACGGTGGTGAGAGTCTCGCCGCCCTGGCCGACTCGCTCACCGCGTACGGCGTTCTGCAGCCGCTGCTTGTGCGTGAAGGCGATGAGGGGGAGGACGGTCGCGTGCGCTATCGCATCATCGCCGGCGGCCGTCGCTACGCCGCCGCGCTCCTGGCGGGCCTCACGCGCCTCCCTGTGATTGTGCGTGACACAGAGGGCGCCACGCTGCGCCTCATGCAGCTCGTCGAGAATATCCAGCGTCAGGACCTGGCGCCCCTAGAAGAGGCGCGCGCTTTCAAGGAACTCATCGACGCCGAAGGGCTCTCGGCGGAAGCCCTGGGCGCGCGTCTGCATGTCTCAGGACAGCAGATCCGCGAGCGCCTTCGGCTACTCTCCGACCAGAGCCTCGCCGATGCGGTCGAGCGCGGGCAGATCGCGTCGAGTGTCGCGCGCGCGGTGCAGCGGCTGCCAGAGGGCGCGCAGGAGCCACTACGCACGCGCATCAAGGCCGGCGAATCGCTCCCCTTAGCGGAGGTGCATGAGATCAAGGAGCGGACGGCCGCAGCCGGCGTGATGAACCCACGGGCGAAGGGTGGCGGTCGCGGGAGACACAAAGATCAAGCAGTGCTTGATCCGGCGGTTAGGCCGAAAGATCAAGCACTGCTTGATCGTCCTCCCCTACAATCCCCTCTGCAATCATCGCCGGCTGCGGAGGGCTTCAGGAGAGCTTTGCGGGCGCTCGATCATCGGTCCCTTGAGGCCGTCTTGGTGTACGGGGCCGATCGGGGCTGGTCGTGCGAAAAGCTCCTCCAAGTGCTCCGTGATGACGAGCGGGGATCCTAAGGGATGCTGGGCGTCGATTCGATCACGCTGGCTACCTGGGTCACGGCGGCTGCAACGGCAGTCCTGGCTGTGTTTACGGGTGTGACCCTTCGGTACCTTGCCAGGCAAGAGGCGCGGGCAACCCAAGATCGCTTCGATCAGCATCGCCCCGTGCTCTTTCCGGTCGGTAGTTTGAGCTTTGTTGATGAGATGGGGGTCATAGATTGGCAGGCCCGAGATGCCCATGTGCCCGTCCAGAATGCCGGTTCCGGGGTGGCGCTCAACGTGGCCGCTCTTTTGATGGGAACACCAGACTTGTCGATGAGCGAGCGGTACACCGGATGGCATCCGGTGCCCTTGCCGGCCGATCCGTCCCCACAAGCGATCTTGCTCCGCGTCGGCGCGTCCTGGATTCCCCCGCGCGCGACCATCGATTCCTGCGCGCTTTCCCTCCCGCAGGAGCTGACGGCGACGGGGCGCGCGCTGCGGCTCACGTTGACGTGTGAGGATATCTTCCGGCGCAAACATGTCGCTATCTTCGACTACCTGAGTGTGCGGCGATGGGAGCGCGTGGCGATCCTGGAGGGGACGGCCGACGATCTTCATTCGCTCGAGGATGCTGCCCCTAAATAATGCCTCCCGGCGCGCCTTCCTGTACCCCTTTCACCGCGAAGGCCCCCTATTGAACACATACTACTCGACTGTTGTGTTTTGCGACAGTGGGGCAACGTGCTACCCGACAGGCCTAGAAACAAGTGGCGAAAGGAGGACGATATGCTCCACCTGACGCCCTTACGCGACGAATGCTCGATCCATGGAAGTTTAATGCGAACGATCGAGCGATACACGGTATGGATCAACCTCCTGCAGAAGAACTGCGTGCCTGGAAACGGCCTGTTTCACAGCCCTCCCTTCAAAACACAACAGTCGAGACATACTATTCAACGCTCAAAGGAGATCATCATGTCGGCGGAGAACAGCGAGTCCGAAGTAGTCCAGGCTAGTACCCTTCGCTGGAAATGGTTCCGCACGTTCCGTAAGCCGTTTCGAGGAGTCATCACGCACGTTGTAGCGTGCCGAACATGCGGAGAGACTTCCAGCTTGCGGTACTAGTGGTGTAGCCCACGGTGGAGGGGGGAGTCTCGTGGTCAACGCCACCCTACGGTCTACCTTGACAATTCAACATCTCACATCAGCGGACTTTTTTGCGACACAAGCAACCGACATCGAGGACAAGGCTCGGGCAGACGGCGTGAAATTTGGCGACAGCGTCTACAACCAAAACGCCCCGCGTCATGCAGCCTATGTCACGGGAGCCATCTTTGTCGCCGTCGCTTATCTTGAAGCTGCCATAAACGACCTTTTCGCCCTCGCCGCAGACCCAATGTACAAGACGGACGAGGATTACAAGAATACCATCGTCGGGACTCTAACACCCGAGACTCGGGGACGTTTCGCCGATGCTTGGCATGGAACGGGTTCTTGGAAAGGGAAAGCCTTAAGAGAGGAGACTAATGCTCTTGTGAAGTTCAAGCATGCTCTGAAACTGGCAAGGATACAGTTATCGGGGACTGAGACTGGTGGAGGCACCTTGCACAATAAAGTCGATTGTCTTATCGACTTTCGGAGCTATCTCATCCATAGCCAGCCGAGCACAACAACCTACTATTCGGAGGAGGATCGATTTTCCGACGACGATCGGTCAGAGAAAATGGTCAAACGCCTGAAGGAAAGCAACGTGCCAGAAAACACTTTAGGCTTGGACACGAGGACGGTTACTGCGGTCCAGACACGCTATTTGAGTGCTGGCTGTGCTAGGTGGGCTGTTCGGTCTAGTGCGGGGTATGCTCAGTTGTTCTATTCCAGGCTTGGTATTACTGCATACAACGACCGCTTAACGGAACTTGCTAAAAAAAGCTGAGAGGCGAACTCGCCCTACGCGCGGGACCCCATGCCACGATACTTGCCCATTGCCTCTTACCGTGCTATGGGGTCCCGGCCCACCTCAGGCAGCGGCCACCTCTCCTGTGCGAAGGCCAGTGCTTCTTGCGGCGACGAGAGTCCTTCCATGTGCTGCACCAGGCTCAGACTATCACCCCCGATGTTCCCGGCGTGACAGAACCAGACGCCGGAGCCCATCTCCAGGTTGACCGACAGGCTCGGTGTGCTGTCGCGGCCGTCGGCGTGGTGTCCCACGATAGGGCACTGATACGAGCCGCTGTGGGGCGCATGCACGCCGTACTGTGCGAGCATCACGTCCAGCGGATAGGATTCCTTCCAGCGCCGCTCGGCGCTTCTCCACCTCGGAGTTGACCACGGGGACGGCGGTATACCCATGGTTGACATCGAGGCCGAGAGGGATGAGCCAGTCCTTGAAGCTGTTTTCCTGGGCGACCCACCGCCGGGTGTATGTCCGCGCCAGCTCGACGGGGTCGACGGCGGCCGCCGTCGTCACGATGGGCACGAGCTTGGGCGCGGTTAGCGTCGCCGGCGCGGGCGTGGCCACCCAGCCCTGCTCCCACCACGGCCGGCCCTCGGCGTCATAGGAGAAGTCCCAGGCGAGGCCCGGCTCCTCGGGTGCGGGGCACGCGCCGCGCCGGGTCAGGTCGCGGATGAGGGCCACGCGCACCTCCAGGCGCTCCGCCGGCTCATCCGGCAACGCCAGGGTGAAGCGGGCGGGGGCGACCTCGCGCGCCAGCGCCCCCTGCCGGTCGTACCGCAGGGGCACGAACGGCCCGACGCCGGTGAAGCTATCCAGGTCGGCGTACTGGTCGGCGCGCAGAACGGTGACGACCGTGCGTCCGTCGGCGGCGAGATTGCGCAGGAAGGCGGCAGCCAAGCCCTCGCGGTCGACGACCACCCGGCGCACTTGGCGCAGCCCGGCTGCCCGCTCGAAGCGGTCGAGGAGAGGGCCAACCCCGGCCGTCAGGTGTGTGTCTCCGCGGTGGGTCGTGGCCAGCAGCGGGTGGCCGTCGGCGTCGTGCAACACGACGAGCGCCCGGCAGCCAAGAACCGTACCCCGCCGCCCGACTAAACCGCGCGGGATGAGGCCGTCGGTGTAGACGGGCTTGCGGTGCCCGTCGATATAGAAGGTCGGGGGCGGGGCGTTCGCCGCCCGCAGATGAGGCCGCCACAGCGTGGCCGTCCAGGTGGCGAGCGCGTCGGTGAGGGGTTCCGCGCCACCGGCCCGCGCGAGCATAGAGAGGAAACGCTCGGCATGTCGGTAGCTGTAGGCGCGGCTCCGGCCGGTGAGCAGAGCCAGACCGTCGCCGGTGTAGCCGCGTAGGTCCCAGGTGCGGCGCAAGCCGACCGCGTTCAGGAAGAGCAGGGTGAAGAGCAGCGGCGGCGAAAAGGAGGGAAAGCCATCCGCGTCGAGCGTGGGGCGGGCGTGCTCCAAGGTCCCGAGCAAACCGGTCTCGTGTGCCGCAGCGAGGAGCAGGAGGCCACCCGCGCCGTCCTGCCAGCCCTGCTCAGGCGGCGCACTGGCCCCCTTCTTTTTCCCCGCGCCCTGTCGTTGGCTCAAGCCAAGGGCAGCACGGATGCGGTTGATCTGACTGATGCTGACGGTGAGGCCAAAGCGATCGTGAAGGGCTATGCGCACGATGCGGCCAGGCGTCCGCAGTTCTCCGCAGCAGTACTCCGCCAACCATTGGCGCACGGGTCCGCGCAGCTTTGACGCGTGCCCGTGCCGCCCATCCCGCGCCATCGTGTTCGCGTCGTTGTGGGCGCGGGCGCGACGGAGCAGCCGGTAGGCCGTCGCACGTCCGACGCGCAGGTCGGCGTCCCGTGCCGCCTCGTCCCACGGTCGGCCACTCTGCATGCCCGCGATGAGGCGGCCCTTCGCCTCCTGCCGCTGGTCGTTGCTCATACGCCCTCCTTTGACTGATTGATTGTGTCAGGCGTCGCCCTATCTGCAGCCCCGCCATCCGCGTCGGACAGAGCGTCACGCAGCGTCCGCAGGGGTGAGAAGACGACCCAGAGGATAGCGAGCGCCGTCCCGACACTGCCGACGAGCAAGGTGGGCCGCAGCCCGATCGCCTGACCGAGGGCGCCGCCGACGAGGAAACCGACCGGCACGATCCCCACCAGGATGAATCGTGTGCTCGCATTCATACGCCCGCGCAGATGCTCCGGCGTGATCGCCTGCTGGACGCTCACCGTCCCGATGTCATACACCACACCCGCGCCGCCACCGACGAACCCGGCCACGATCAGGAGCGACGCAACGACCACGGGCGACCCGCCCGCCAGCGGGGCGACCAGTTGCGCGGCGCTCAGCAGGATGATGGCACCCAGGATCGTCGCCCCCACGCCGCACCGCCGGGTGAGGCGAGCGGTCACGAGGGCCCCGAGCAGGCCGCCGGGTCCTTCGGCCGCATAGACGACGCCCAGGACGCCGGGCGCGACATGGAGCGTCCGCGTTACGTACAGGAGATAGACGGCGTTGGCGATGGAGAGGCACAGGTTGAAGGTGGCCGCGCTGCCCACGACGGCCCGCTGGAGCGGGGTGTCCCGCACCAGGCGTAAGCCATCGCCGATGTCGCGCCACACGCTGTGCCGTTGGACAGGGGGGACGGGCGCGGTTTCGGGCGTGCGGATGAGCGCAAGCGACAGCACGGAGACCACGAACGAGGCGGCGTCCACGGCGATGGCAAGCGGCGCGGTGACGAGCTGGATCAGGACCCCTCCGAGGCTGGGCCCGGCGATGGCGGCGAGCGATTGGCTCGTCGACAGCTTCCCGTTTCCCTCGATCAACTGCTCGCGCGGGACGAGCGAGGGCAAAAACGCGTTGTAGGCCACGGAAAAGAAGACGGTGCAGAGGCCCACGAGGAAGGCCACGACATAGAGGTCGTCGATGCGTAGCACATGCAGGAACCCCGCGACTGGGATGGTGGACAACACCAACGCGCGCCCCAGGTCGGCCCCGATCAGGATCGGACGCCGCCGCACGCGATCGATCCAGACGCCAGCGAAGAGGGTGACGAGGAGCCACGGCAGGTACTCGACGGCTTGCAGGACGCCCATCTGCGTCGCCGATGCTTTCAAGGTCAGGATGGCGGTGAGCGGGAGGGCGAGGAGGGAGACCTGCGACCCCAGGAGCGAAACGGTTTGTCCCGCCCATAGCTTGAGGAAGTCGGGGCGCCGCCAGAGATCCGTGCGTCCCACGGCGCGCACCGTCAGGACCGACCCGGAGTGCCGGACGTTCCAGAGGCTGTGATGATCTCGAAGGTGTCGCGTAGCGCGACGACCTCGAGCCTCGCCGGCGCGGTCACGCTCTCGAACCGTGTGACGAGCGCGGCCGCGCCATCGACCTCGATCTGCTGCTCGGGCAACATCCGTATCCGCCCGTGTCTTCGCCAGAACTGCCGCGCGGTGGGGAGCGCGAGGACGATCCCGCCAAGCGACCAGTGTGCGACCTGGCCGCATGTGGGGCAGGTCGCCTCCGCGAAGTGCCCGGCTATGGCCCCTGTATAGGCCGCGATGCGCACCGGGGTAGGAGATCCGCAGGCCGTGCAGGGGACGCTCTCCCGGCCATGGCCGCGCCAGTAGTCATGCCCCCAGCAGAGCAGGCGCGTGAGGGCCGGTTTGTATCCCCTGACGCCGTTGAATAGCGCGGCCGACCCGCCCTCCGCGTAGGTGGACAGGGAACCAGGCGGGCCGCACCGTGGACAGCGCAGCGACAAGAATCCGTCACCAGGATGGAAACGACCGAGGAGATGGCGCTGCCCGCACAACGTGCACCAGATGCGCGTCTCCTGCCACCCCTCGGGCGCGGTCGCGGCCAAGCCGTACGCGGCGGCGACGTCCGGCAGGTCCGTGAGTAACAAACGGCGGAGGATAACCTTCCCGCGCTCCACCCTCTTCGCGACGGCGCCTTCCGTCAGCCCGAGGCGTGCCGCGACCTCGGTCAGGGGTGCTTCCTCGATGTACCGTTCGACAAGGGCATCGCGTGTCTGCGGAGGTAACAGGGCGAGCGCCCGGTCCAGCAACCGCGCCAATTCGTCGCGCTCCAGCTCAACCTCCACGTCGAAGGCATCGGCAAGGTGGTCCACATAGTCGAGCGCCGTTTCCTCTCTATCCGAGACCGGCAAGACACGACGCGCCATCTCTCGTCTGCGGCTATCCGCCCAGCGTAGACATTCCCGCCGCGCGATGGCTGATAGCCACTGTGCCCGTCGGTCCGGCTCGCGGAGTTGAGGGCCGTGTCGCCATGCTCGCACGAGCGTCTCCTGCGCCACGTCCTCAGCCGCCTCCACATCGTGCGTGATGTGGGCGCACAGACGAACCAGCCGCGCTCGTTCATGTGGTAGGACAACATCCCATGCGTCGACATCCTCGGCTATCCGTAGTGGCATCCCCTCGCTCCTTCTAGTTCATAGTAGCGCCCCTGCCGCAGGGCCAGTATATACGTGACCCAGCGAAGGCAGGAAATGTGACACGTTTTTCGGATCGTAGGGGAATCGCCTCTGCGTTAGGGACAAAACGGTGGTGTTGCAGACAATGGGAGCGACAGTGCTGCCGTATTCTTGTCGCACACACGGACAGCGTGTGGAGCGAAACCCTGCATAGATGACAGAGCATCTGCGCGGTCACTCGACGTAGCGCGACTGTCTCATTTTAGATGCGCAATTCTACAGCAAAGCGCGAGACCCTGCCCTCGGGCCGCCAGTTGGGCCATCCGGTGAGGTGGCACAGCACGCGGCGCGCTGTGATCGCCGGGAGCAGAGGATCGTTGGACACATACGGATCGAGGAGATAGGCGGTCAAGGGTGCATCGAGGTCGAGGCGCTCACGCGCGGCCAGTCCGAGGACCGCATAGGCGAACAGCGGCTTGCTCAGCGAGGCGCCCTGGAAGATGGTGTCCGTCGTGACGGCCTGGGGGGGGCTCAAGGTTTGCTAGGCCCCACGCGACGGCGCTGGCGACCGTGGCATCCCGGACCAAGGCGAGGGACACGCCGGGGACGTGCGTCTGACGCAGCAGGTCGGGGATAGCGCTTGCGACCGCAGTTATAGCTACATCTCGGCCGTCACGCATGACGCTCTCATCCTTTCATGCATCTCCGGTTTTCTATGAGCAATGCATTTACTGCAAGCCAATGCATATCTGCTAAGTGACCTTATCAGACATTGAAGGGGTTGGAATAGACCATTAATATCTGCTAATGCTCTCCAGAAGCCCTCGGCGGCATGTCTACTAACGTTATCGCGTCCTGCTATGTCCTATTTTTGCACGTACCCTGGCCGTACCCCATTTAGTGCCCAGCCTGCGGAATGGGGAAGTGCAGCTTCTCGACGGCCTTGCGCTTGGACGCCTCGCCGCGGCGGTCGTAGCGCGCCGTCGTCGTCACGTTGGCGTGCCCCTTGGTTCACGGCATCGGGAAGTGAAGTGTGTCGGCCGCGCGCCGCATCACCTCGTCGTCGCGGCGGTCGTAGCGTTGCGTCGTCGTCACGCTCGCGTGCCCGGCCATGCGCTGCACGGCGCTGATGTCGTTGCCCGCAGTGAGCAGATCACCGACGAAGGTCCGCCGCATGTCATGGGGCGTCAGAGGCGGGATGCCGGCTTGCCGGGCGCGCTTGTTGAGCATCTTGTAGATCGCGTGGGCGCTCATGCCCTTGCCGTCGCCGGCGACGCGCCCGGCCTGGTCGATGGGCACGAAGAGCGCGCCGGGCTCCCGGCCGCGCAGGGCAAGCCACCGGTCAAGGGCGGCCGCCGCGCTCGCGGGGATCGGGACCGCGCGCTGCTTGTCGTTCTTGCCGTGCAGGATGCGCAGCGTGGGCGGCGCGGGGGTGTAGTCGTCGAGCGCGAGCCCGGCCATCTCGGAACGGCGCAGGCCACCGGTGTAGAGCGCGGCCAACATCGCCGCGTCGCGCACGCCGGCCGGGCTCGTGTCGTGGGCACAGGCCCGCACCAGCGCGGTTAGTTCGCCCATGGGGATGGCGCGGCCACGCGGCAGGCGCTCGCCCTTGTCGGCCTTGACCTCGCAGATACGGCGGTATTCCTCGCTGGTCATAGCGTTGGCGTTGCGGGCCTCCCGCGCGATGCCCCGCAACACGGCGAGCGTCAGGTTGACCGTCGCCGGCGCGGCCCGCTTATTTATGGGGCCGTAGGGCTGCATGAGGCGCTGCCGGATGCGCGCGACCTGGGGCGCTCTAAGGTGGTGCCAGGGGAAGGTCGCGGGATCGGGTATCTCGAAGAGGCGGGCCACGGTGTGCAGGCGCTTCCAGACGGCCTCCTGACTCGCCGGCGAGAGGCCATCGATGTAGGCGTGCACCGGGTCGACGAGCGTTTCCGGGGCCGTCGTCGGCTGGCGTGACTCATCGAAGAGCGCAGGCGCGGTCACCACGTCCTCATGGACAACCATCGCTATGCCTTTCGCCCATCATCACGACCATTCACGACGCGCGACGTCGAGCAGCTTCTGAACGTCCATGTAACCGCTTTGCACCTCGCACCCCTCATCTTGATAGAGCCGCGCGAGTTCGCGCGCGGTGTCCTTGTCGTGGCAGCCAGTCGACATCTGCTCTTCAGAAACTCTACAAGAGCTATAGCCGTCAAGAGTCTTCGCTAACCACACCACTAGCCGTTTTCTCGTTTCATCAGCGAAGATTAGGCTGTCCATCATCTCTCTTGTAGGCTTAGCCTTCATCGTCGCTCGTCCCTCCTCTTACCGAGTTATAGGGGTAGTATAACCCTTCCAAGCGGTCACGGTAATGGATCTTACCGTAACCACTACGGGTTAAAGAAAGGGCCTCCTACGGGTGCCCCATTTACCCATATGTACGTTGCCAAGAAAGTTGAGGTTTCTGCTACAGGAGTTGAGCCGCGTGTGCCACAAAATGTGCGCTGGCGCGACCAGCACGGTGATGACGCCTCAATCGGCGCGGAGCACGCCCTCGTCGAGGGGTTTGTGATAGAAGATGTGCTGCTTCACTTCGCGGAACCCGAAGTGTGCGTTGTCGTAAAGGTTGCGCCGTTTGCCACAAAGCCTGCGCCGTTGTGTCATAAAGGTTGCGCCAAAGTGACCGATGCTCGACCTTGCCAATACTCGGTGCCAAGAAGGTTAAGGTTCTTCCCAACGCTTTGACATCGCGCCCATGATGTATCACGCCTCAACCACGTCGTCTACAACGATGCGGCCGTCAATGGTCCCCGCTGCAATGCGACTTCCCCTCACGGCCAGGGCCAGGTATAGGCTCGGAACACCGTTGATCTCCACTCCCTCTAACAGCCTGAGCTTCCCGGTGTCGGTGGAGATCAGCCCGACATGACCGTCATTGAGCGCGAAGACCACCATGTTACGCTCGGGCATGGCCGCCATTGTGGTCACCGGAGCATCGAAGTCTGTTACCCATAGGGTGTGCCCGTCGTCGAGGCGGCGCCGCACGATCGGCACACCGCCCTTCTGCAGCCCACGCCCATCGGATCGTTGGTGGCTCATGATCAGAGCTGACCCCATCCCATCGTTCACGTACAAGGCGCTGCCTCCCTGCAGGTGGCCCTCCCGGTTTGGCTCCCATGCCAAGGGGAAGAGGCGTTCAACTCGCAGCGAGCTCGGGTCAATGCGACAGATCCAACGATCCTCGTGTAAGTCCGATGGCGTCCCATGGACGAAGTAGAGGTGCGGCGCTCCGTCGATCCGCAGAAAGTGGTTGAAGAGATCGTACCCCCCCAAACCTAGCGGCTCGGAGACCGTTAAACCTTCTAACCGGATGGTTGCAGGGACGGCCCATGGAGGGTCGGCCTCCGGTGTCAAGACACGATCACGGCTCCGGCTGTCGCGGCGCCATTGCCCGGTATACAACCTGTCCGTGCCGGTATCCCGGGCCAACAACGCTCCTGACGACGAGAGAGACAGGAGCGCGGCGAAGTTGATCGGGGAGAAGGGGCTGCGCCGCCCCGTCCTCACCTCGATCTGCTCGACGCGCGTCTCAAGTCTCCAGCGTCCGTCGACGTCGTGTAGCGTCGACAGGTTCACGTAGGCATCGCCGGTCGGGGTCAGGGCGAGTTGGACGCCATCCCAGGGGTCCGCCACATGCTGTAGGCGTGCCCCCTGGGCCGTCCAGTGCTCGAAGGCCGTCTTGTTGCGCACGGCGACGATGTCTCCCACGTCCGTCCAGGCGAGATCCCAGACAAACCAGCGCGGTTCATAATGCACCCCTGCGTGCCGGGCGACGTCTTCCAGGCTGTCCTGGATGCTCTCCTCGTCTTGCCGCGCCTGCCCGTCCTGTCCCTCGGTAGCGTTAACGGGCGTGAGGTCCAGAGCACTCACTGACACGCGTCCTGCCCGTGCGGTGCGCCACGCGTCCTGCCCGAGCGTCGCCTTCAGGAGCAGATCGTCACCGTCCGTATCATCGCGTGGACGAAGGGTGATGTGCAAGTCATATCCTTCGTCATCGAACCAGCAGCGGGTGATCTCGCGATCCTCGTCGAGGATGGACCGTGCGTCACCAGTCTCCAGGTCCCAGATGAAGAGGTCGCCCTCATAGAAATGTTGGGTAGGCCGCTGGCGAGTTACCCATTTTTTTGGGTACTTTCCCATCGGCCCCCCACCGAACCGGACGTACACGTTTTCATGTATCCGGCTCTCCAGTGACTGTTGGGTGCGGTTTGTGTAGCCGCCGCATAGGCCGTCCTGCATGGATGTCCACATGGCAATTATGGCATACGACGAGTGTCTTTCGGCGCAAGGCGATCATACGCTTCATCCACTCAGGCTTCTCTCTGCGCCCCTGTGTCTTCAGGTTTGCCATCTTGCGGATGTGGTGGACCTGAAGGCTGTCCGC
>JAABUJ010004702.1_pt1 | contig 14176 bp, 14 predicted proteins | sample 5559131 | NCBI WGS metagenome assembly JAABUJ01 (sample SAMN10711875, study PRJNA513366) | rock metagenome | isolation source: Antarctica rocks | place: Antarctica: Victoria Land, Mt New Zealand nord | collected 2016-01-07
TCAACGTCGTCCCCATCACCATGCCCCCATTGCGTGAGCGGCAAGAAGACATCTCACTGCTGGTTGAGCACTTCCTCGACAAGCACCGCTTCACGTCGGGCGGCAAGGTCGCGCGCATCAGCGAAGACGCCATGGCCATGCTGTCACGTTATACCTGGCCCGGCAACGTGCGCGACTTGGAGAACACCATCGAACGCGCCGTCGTGCTCGCGCGCGGCGATGTCATCACGCCAGCGCACCTCACCTTCGTACCCATAGGCAGCGGCGCGTTGCATATTGACGTGGCGCAGCGCATAGCCACCGGCGTGTCACTATGCGCGATGGTCGAAGAACTGGAACGCGGGGCCATCGAGGAGACCCTACGCCTGAGCGCTAACGATCCAGGCCACGCGGCGCAGCGCCTGGGCGTCGACAAGCCGACGCTCATCACTAAGATGAAAGCGTATCATATCCCTTTTGACGGAGACACGTCGGCCGATTCTGGTGGCCGGCCTGATGTAGTTAGTAGTTAGAGCAGCTATCTACCTACTAGCTATTAGTAACCAAGGAGGAAGCAAGCATGGACAACCAAGGACAGGGCTGGTTGAGCGGAGCGATCATCACAGCGGCCATCGCGGCGGTCGGTATCTATCTCTTTAGCAACAGGAACGAATCGAGCGACGCGGCCGATGCGGCGTCGTCGGCGGGCCACTCCGCCCTCGCCGCGCTCGGATCGAGCGAATTCGGCCAGCGCGGTGGCCGCATCCTTCAGTTGGCGTTGACCAACACTGCCAATCAGGGTTTGGAGCAGGTCAAAGCAGTGCTCAAAGACGCGATCCGCCAACTCGACCAACTCGTAGACGAGCTTTAGGCTGACAGCTATCAGCTTTTTGCGTCGGACACTATGCCGCGCGTAATTAGCTGAACGTTGGATAAACGGCTCCACTTTCCCGAGTAGTTCGCCGGCAACCAATAGCTGACAGCTGATTACTGATCGCTGACAGCTTCTTTGCTCTTGTGCGTGACGCGCACCGCGCCGATGACCATGCCCTTATCGACCGCCTTGCACATGTCGTAGATCGTGAGCGCGGCCACGCTCACGGCTGTGAGCGCCTCCATCTCCACTCCGGTGCGGGCCGTCGTACGTACAGCGGCGCTAATAGCGACGCGCCCGCCCTCCTCGTCGAGCATGAAGTCGAGGTCAATCCCACTGAGCGGGAGGGGATGGCACAGCGGGATCACGGTCGACGTCGCCTTGGCGCCCATGATGCCGGCCACCTGGGCGACCGCGAGCACATCGCCCTTGGCGGCGCGGCCCTCGCGGATGATCGCCACCGTTTCGGGGCGCATGTGTACCTCGCCCTCCGCACGGGCCTCACGCGCCGTCACGTCCTTAGCGCCGACATCGACCATGCGCGCGCGCCCCTGCGGATTGATGTGCGTTAACTCAGACATATCTGTCATATTAGTCATCCACCTCGAATGTTAACCCGTCGTAGGCAAGCTCGACGCCGGCGGGCAACTCACGCCCGTCACGGCTGTGCATGATATCGTGCGTGAGATGCGTCAGATACGCATGGCGCGGCCGCAGCCGCGCGATGATAGCGAGCGCCTGCGGTATGTTGAAGTGCGTGGGATGCTCACGATAGCGCAGCGCGTCGAGGATTAGCACGTCAAGGTCTTGCAGCAGCGCCATCGACTCGTCGGGGATGAGGCTGCAATCGGTCACATAGGCGAAGCGGCCAAAGCGGTAGCCCGTGACGGGCAAGTACCCGTGCAGCACCGTGACGGGCACGATGTTGTGTCCCACTACCTCAAAGGGACCCTCGATGGGATTCAGTTCGAGCATGGGAATGCCGCCACCGAAAGGATTGGTCTGGAAGATATACCCGAAGCGCGCGCGGATGTCCTCCATACTGGCGCGACTGCCGTAGAGCGGGATGGCGCCCTTTTGCCGCACGTTATAGGCGCGCAGGTCGTCGATGCCGTGGGCATGGTCGGCGTGCGTGTGTGTGAAGAGCACGGCGTCGACCCGTTTCAACGCGTTTGCCACGGCTTGTAAGCGCAACTCAGGGGCGGTATCGACCAGGATCGCGCCCGTGTCATACTGTACGACAATCGAGGGGCGAGAGCGTTTATCGTGGGGGTTGGTGGAGGTACATACCTCACACTCACAGGAGATCATCGGCACGCCGTGGCTCGTCCCCGAGCCGAGCACAGTTACTTTCATACCCCCATTGTAGCAATTGGCTATCTTAAGAAACGCTCACTCCGCTCATTAGAGCGATCGCATATTAAGCGGCGAGGACTTTGAACAGATAGCGCTATGCTGGCCCTTCCACTTCGCCTCATTCGATGCTACCCTGCGTCAGTGTCAGCGTACATGGCTTGGCCCTACCGCGAACATAGGCGGGCCGCCGGTACGGTACCGGCGGCCCGCCTATGTCTTACGGCGACGACAAAGGGCTAGCTTCTAGAGGCTTACTGCGCGAAGCCCTGCGTACTGTCGAGAGCGCTGAAGTCGGGCGCGAAGACGGTCTGCTCGGCCACGAAACCCACCCCGTTGGCCGCGCTCAACACGATGCTGTGTTCGGGCGTGAGACCCGGCAACAGCCGGTTGATGTCGAGGTTGTAGCGTACCGTCGGCGGCACGCTGAAGCTCCGCGTTACCACAGTGCCGTCCGAGCCGTAGAACGTCGCGTTGATGGTGACGGTCTTCACCGATGGGTTGTAGATCAGCAGGAACTCGCGGCGATTGGTCGTAGTACCGTCGGGGAAGGTCCAGTGCAGGCCCGCGCCGTTGCGCCCGAACACGTCGCTGCCCGCTACGTACGGCGCGTTGGGGCTGCCGAAGTACTCCGGGCGCTCGACCACGACCGGCAGGTTGGCGGTGACGACCGTGGCGATGCCACTGGCGTGTACCACGTCGTTGAGCTTGATGTTTGCGCGGCTCAGGCCCGGCACGAGGATGGTGCGGCTATCCAGCGGCACGCCGCGCGGGTCGTAGAAGGTGGCCGTGACGAGGCTACCCACCGCATTGGGATTGAGAATGGTGAGGAAGGTCTGGAACCGCGTGGTCGTGGTACCCTCGGCGAAGATCCAACTCGTGGCCGCCGTGTTGATGCCCGCCTGCGCGGTGACGCCGAAGCCGTTGTTGCTGAAGGTCAGCGTACGCTCAACCACGACGGGCGCGCTGGCGTCGGCGATCACACTGAGCGACTGTCCGGGCAGTAGCCGGTTGACGTCGACGAGCTGGATGCTTTGCGGGGCCACGTCGAGGGTGATCGTACGCGCCGCGCGGCCGCCGAACGGCAGCAGCCGCAGCCGCACCGCCGCCACGCCCGCGCCGGGGTTGAGGATGGACACGGTCTCGTGGAAGGTGAGACCGGTGTAGCCTTCGGCCAGGTACCACGTCGTGCTCGGCGCTGAAACACCGAGCAGCCCGAAGTCGTCGCGCCCGGCGCGCACGTCGCGCAGTTGCGCCTGCACCACGCGGTCGGCCACCATCTTGACCCCGAAGACGCGCCCGGCGCCGGCCAACGCGTTCAGGTCGGCCGTCCCCCGACTGTGCGCCGGCACGTCGAGCGAGGCCGTCCCGGTTATGCTCGCGCCGTAGTAGAAGGTAAGATCGACGTGCGTAGGCTGCGCGTTAGAGTTGAGGATCGGCAACGTCGCCGCTTCACCGGTCAGCGTGGAGGCGCCGGCGAAATAAAACGTGCTGGCGATCGGCAGGACGCCCGTCAGCGTAGAGACCGCGCTAACGCGTGTGGCGTTACCAATCGCGCTAATCGTGTTCGAGCCGCGTAGCACCGTCGCCGGCACGACGAACGACGCCGTGAAGAGTCCGTTCGTGGTGGTGATGACCGCCGGCGAGGTGGTCAGCGCGGCACCGTTGAGGGCCAGCGTCACGCGCTCCTGACGTCCGAAGCCGCGCCCCGTCACTGTGACGGTGGTAGCGGGACTGGCCGTGATCCGGTTGAGCGCGATAGCGGGCGCCAGCGCCGCCACGGTGATAGCCGCCGTAGCCGTACGCTCGCTCACGGCCCCGCTCACGCGCAGGACATGCGGGCCCTCGGGCAGGGTATAAGGGATGCTGACGCCAGTTGGCGTGATCGCGCCGGTGACCGTCGCCGTGATCGTGGCTAGTGACGCGGCCACGCCGTCGATCGTCACGGTTAGTTTCTCCCGTGGAGCGTAGTTGCCGCCATAGATCGTGATGAGGCCGCCCCGGTTGGTCACGGCGGGCATGACCGCCAGCGTGGCGTAGACCGCGGTGATCGTCAGGGGCGTCGAGGTCGTGCGGTGGCTGCTCAGGCCCCGCGCCGTGAGTGTCTGCGCCCCAGCGACCGCGTTGTAGGGCACGGCTACCGAGGTTCTGTATAGGTTGCCGTAGCGGTCGGCCTGTAGCGTGGCTACGCCACTGCGCGCGCCGCTCAGGGTGATGCTGATACGCTCGCGGGACGCGAAGTTGCCGCCGCTGACGATGATGACGCTGCCAGGCGAGGCGGTCGCGGGCGTGACGCTCAACCGCGCCACGATGGGCGCGGGGGTGCGCGTCGCGGTTGGGCGGGGTGTCGCCGTATGAGTAGCTGATGGAAGCGGCGTTGCCGTATATGTCGCCGTCGCCGTCGCGCTAGCCGTCGCCGTGGCCGAATTGGTCGCTGTCGCCGTCGCGCTGGCGGTCGGCGAGCTTGTACTGGTCACCGTCGCACTGGCCGTCGCCGTAGCCGTCACGGGTGTTCCCGTCGCGGTCGCCGGCGTTCCCGTCGCAGTATTTGTTATGGGGCCGGACGCCTGAAGGGGTGCGGCCGCCTGTGTCGTCGCGTCGGCCGGCGCTTGAAGGGCCACGGCCGCATGGGGCGCCCCAGTCGCCGCTCCCTGACGTGACTGCGCCGGCATAGCGGCCACGCCCGTCGAGAGCAAGCTCCCCGCGAGTAGGATAGCCAGTGGCGTCCCCAATCTATGTTTCGCGCTCATTCCTTCTCTCCTCTGTCACATCTTTGCGCGAGGCGCGCATGATGGCGCTAGCTTAACCATCACCTGTGCGCTCATGCGCCGTGTACCCAGCCTATATAACGAACAAAATGCGTAAAAAGAGCGGCCGGGCTGAGGGTCAGCATGACTCACACCCTCATATGTCCAGTGTAGGGAAAAGGGCGACGGCTTACATGATGCAAAACTCATCAAAGATGCGGGCGCCGCCGCGGCGGTTGTCACAGTCCCAGTAATGCGGCCACGACGTCTTTCGTGCCCTCCGGCCCGCGTAGGCGCGTCCAGATCGGTCCTTGCCACGGCTCGAAGGTCAACTCAAACGTGAAAAAAGGGCAGCAAGCGCGTTCTCCCATGATGAAGCGCAGCAACCCAATCGCCACGTCATCGTCGCCGGAGAACCGCACGGCGTAGCCGTCGGGCAACTCCCGCACCTGCTGGCGGCCCTCGAAAAAGCGCGTTATCTCGTCGCATCGCGCCACCTGCTCCCCCGCGCCAAGGGTACAGGCGACCGACGCCTCCGGCCCTGGCTCCGTGCGGCCACTATTTGTTATGTCGATGGCATGCGCCAACGCGTCAAGGACCGTGCCGAGCGCTCGTGTGGTCGCGGGGTCCAAGACAGGGCCCTCAGCGTCCAGTTTGCCCTTGACACCTGGTATGCTCAGCGTCCCTCCCTCGGGGACATTCGCTCCCAGCGCGGTTAGCGTCAGCAGGAGCGACGCGTGCGCCTTGTCCCCGCCGCTGTACAGGGGAGAAGCGCTGATCGCGGCGACTGGCTTACCGTTGAGATCGCCCGACGACACAGTCCAATCGAGTGCGTTCTTCAAAGATCCCGGCACGCCGAAAGCGTACTCAGGCGTGCAGATGAGCACGCCATCGGCGGTCTGGAGCAGCCCACGCAGACGGACGACCGATACGGGCGACTTGTCGTCGTCGATATCAGGGCTGAAATGGGGCAGATCGCCCAACCCGTCATAGAGAGTGACCTCCATGCCCGTGGGAGCCATCGCCGCGATCGCGCGCACGAGCGCCGTGTTGGTCGAACTGGCGCGCAGACTTCCGGATATAGCGAGGATATGCATGGTTGTGTCCCTTTCGTCGTCTCTTTTGTCCGCCCATTGGCCGTCGCGTTGCGGCGCCAGCCTCACCTGTGCTACTGTACAACTTCAAGTATGGTTTAAGTCAAGGGGTAAGAAGCGATGGATGCCACGACAACGAACCTGAGCATTGGCGCGGTGGCCCAGCAGGCGGGAGTCCAGCCGTCGGCGATCAGATATTACGAGCGCGTCGGACTGCTTGTCCCCCCACCACGGGTGAGTGGCCGTCGCCGCTACGATGCGGGAGTCCTGCGCCAGCTTGCGGTGATTGGCGTCGCCCAGCAGGCAGGCTTCACCATCGCGGAGATCAAGACGCTCTTGCATGGGTTCGATGCGGGGACTTCGGCGGCCGCGCGTTGGCGTGCCATGGCGGAGCGGAAGCTCCCCGAGATCGAGGCGTTGATCGCCCGCGCGCACGAGATGAAATGGCTTATCGACGCGTCCCTGCGCTGCGGCTGCCTGACGCTCGAAGAGTGCGCCCTGAGCTTACAGCCCCCTGCCGAGTTGACATCACTGGCGGCATATAGCAGCGCGCATTCCGAGGTACAATAGGGGTAGTTAAGCTGGGAGGGATACAATGGTTGCGGACCGTGAGCCGATAACCCTGGCGGAGTTCGAGGCGCTCCCCAACGATGGCAACCGACATGAGTTCGTGCGCGGAGAGGTGCGAGTTATGCCGCCCCCTAAAGGGATACATGGACGTATCGAGTTAACAATCATGGCGGCGATAGAGCGCTACCTCGACGACAAAGCGCTCGACCTTGGATGGCAGGAGGAGCAAGGTCTCGACGAACGCGACCGGTTGGTAGGGTTCGCTGCGGGCGGCGAGTTCGGTGTGCAATTTTCCCTACCTGACGACCCGACGCAGGTCCGCGGAGTCGACGGCGTGTACGTGCCGGCCGAACAGTGGGCGCGGGTGTCCTGGGGCGAACGGGATTGGTTCCCCGAGGTACCGGCCCTTGTAATCGAGGTTATCAGCCCCTCAGAGTCGGCGACCGATGTCAATGAGAAGGTGCAGGACTACCTTGCTGGCGGCGCGCGACGCGTCTGGTGTGTCTATCCCGCACGTCGTACCGTTCACGTTCATGATGCCCATGCCCCGACCCGCGTGGCGCAGTGGAACGACACGTTGACCGACGACGAACTACTACCAGGCTTCACGCTGCGCCTGAAACGGATATTCTCCGCGCCGCCCGACAAGAAGCGATGAGCCGCTGGAGACGCCGTGGACCTACCTCCGATGACTTTTGATCGCGTGCAGTACAATGGCCGCGCACTCATCCTTCATCCACCTTTAACTCTCACGCCGCACCTCGATCAAGAGCCTGGTCAATTGTATGTAGCTACGGACGAGCGCCTCGGGGTCCATGTGTTCGCGCCAACACGCGAACAACTCGCCGAGGAACTCGCTGAGCAGTCGCTATTTCTATGGGATGCCTACGCCCTGGAGGACCCGGCACGCCTCACAGAATCGGCGCGGCAGCTACGGAATGAACTGCGGCGCAGGGTCGAGGAAGCTGCCTGATGCCCCGAGAGAAGGTCGTGGTAGAGGCCGCGTTGTTGGCAAAAGGCTTCGAGAAACGCGAGGGTGACCACCACTATTTCGTTTACGTGACGACGGACGGACGAAAGACACGAGCGCATATGAAGACGAGTCATACGCCCAAGATGAAAGATATCCCCGACAACTTGCTGGGGCAGATGGCGCAACAATGCTACCTAACGAAGCCTCAGTTCCTAGACCTGGTCGATTGCCCTATGGACCGCGCGTCTTTTGAAGCCGCGCTTCGCGAGCGAGAAATGCTATAGCAGAGGTTCTCTTCCCGCTATCTTCACCCCTTGCAAGATCTCGTCGGCGCCCGCCGCGAGCAGCCGCCGCGCGAGTTGCTCGCCCAGGGCCGCTGGAGCGCTGGCCGGTCCTACGATCGTGTCGCGCACGAGCAGCAGGCCGTCCTCGGATGCGACGACTCCCGTCAGCGTCAACGTCTCGCCATCGAGGCGGGCGAGCGCGCCAATGGGCACGCGGCAGCCGCCCTCAAGCACTTCTTGCATGTGTCGTTCGGCGGTGCAGCAGGCCATCGTGGCGGCGTCATTCAACGAGCTTACCAACGCGTGCACGCGCGTGTCGTTGGCGCGCGTTTCGATGCCCAGCGCGCCCTGCCCCCCCGCCGGCAGGAGCGTTGACGTGTCAATATAGGCGCTGATGGCGTCGTCGAGGCGCAAGCGGCGCAGGCCGGCCACGGCCAGCACGAGCGCATCGTAGTGCCCCTCGCGCAGCTTGCGCAGCCGCGTGTCGACGTTGCCGCGTACGTCGAGTAGGATCAGGTCGGGTCGAAGATGCAGCAACTGCGCGCGGCGGCGCGGCGCGCTGGTCCCAACCCGTGCGCCTAGTGGGAGGGTGTCCAGGCTGCCCTGCCGGGCGAGGGGCAACACGAGCGCGTCGCGTGGGTCCTCGCGTGGGGGGATGGCGGCGAGTGCCAGGCCAGTCGGTAGAACGCTGCCGAGGTCTTTGAGCGAGTGTACGGCCACGTCGATGCGCCCGTTGAGCAAGGCGTCCTCGATCGTCTTCGTGAACACGCCCTTGGTCCCCAACTCCGCCAGCGGGATGTTTGGTTCGGCGTCGCCGGTAGACGCGATACGCTGTAGCTGCACGTCGAGGTCGGGGTGGCGCCGCAGTAGCTCGGCCGCGACCCATTCGGCTTGCCACAGGGCCAGCGCGCTACCGCGCGTTCCAATAGTAAGAGTATCCATACCCTTATTATCTCAGGTCCCGCGCTATTGTTAGAGCGTGTCCACAAACCCTCCATGCTCAAAAGGTATTGTTTCCAAACCAACGGGGGCACAATCGGTGGTTCCCTGGGCATCAGGAGGACGCGCACACCGCCATCGTGCCGTCCCGGGCGTTTGGAGACTGCGCGCGGGCGAGTGCGGCGCGTCGGGCGACCGCTGGTGGACGCAGGATCGCGTCTTTTTTGGCAACAACGGACCTCGTGGTCAACCAGAAGGTAAGGTGGAAGGGCCGTGGGTTTGTGGACACGCTCTAAGGGTACGACTGATATAATATGCGCGTGTGCCGTGGCGCGTCCTGCGCCCGACTGTCGACTATGTCATTAGTGGAGAACAACGATGCGTTTCTTGCTCAGGCTTGGCCTGTTCGCCGGCGGCGTGGCTCTGGCCTATAACCTCGTAGGCCGCGCCTCAGGCGCCTACGCCCGCACGACCTGCCCGCACTGCGGCAGCAACGTCGGCGTCTTCTTCCCGCTCGAGGGTATGGAAGTCTACTGCGACAACTGCAACCAGCCCATGGTCATCAACAAAGAGGGCAACCGCTGGACGACCGAAGCGGTGTCGTGAGTCGTGAGTCGTGAGTGTAGGAGGACACCGTGAATACCGTAGGCAAAGGATGCCTGGAGTACTCTGCGACTCACGACTCACGACTCACGACTCGCGACTCGCGACTATTCCCGGTTGTCGATCTGCGCGCGTTGCAAGTGGCCGCTGTAGTCGACGAAGACGCTCTTAATCTCGCTGAACTGGTCGATGGCGGTGGACCCGGCCTCGCGGTGTCCATTGCCCGTCCCCTTGATCCCGCCGAACGGCAGCTGGATCTCCGCGCCGATGGTGGGCGCGTTGACGTAGACGATGCCCGCCTCGAGCCGGTTGATGGCACGGAACGCCTGGTTGACGTCCCGTGTGTAGATGGCTAGCGACAGGCCGTACTGCGTGCCGTTGGCGACCTCGATCGCGTGGTCGAACGAGTCGACGGGGATGACCGACACGGTGGGTCCGAAGATCTCCTCCTGGGCGACACGCATGTGCGGCTCGACGCTCCCGAACACAGTCGGCGCGTAGAAGTAGCCATCACCGAGACCCTCCTCCGTCAGCACGCGTCCGCCCGTGAGCAACCGCGCCCCTTCGTCGCAGCCGATGCCAGTGTAGCTATCGACGCGCCGCAGTTGATCGCTGTTGACGACAGGGCCGACCTCGACCTCGGGGCGCAGCCCATCCCCAATCTTGAGCGCCTCGGCCCGCGCCACCAGACGCTCCTCGACCTCACGCACGACGCTCTTTTCTACGATAAGGCGCGAACTGGCCGTGCAGCGCTGGCCGGCCGTACCGAAACCGCCCCAGATAGCGCCGTCGATGACGAGTTCAAGGTCCGCGTCGTCCATCACGACGATAGCGTTCTTGCCGCCAAGCTCGAGCGAGACACGCTTGAGGTTCTGCCCGCAGGTCGCGGCGATGAAACGGCCCACGTCGCTGGAGCCAGTGAACGAGATCGCGGCGACGCCGGGGTGCTCGAGTAGCGGCTGCCCGGCTTCCTCACCGTAGCCCGTGACGAGGTTGATCACGCCCTTGGGGTAGCCAGCCTCGATGAATATCTCGACCAGGCGCGTGGCGCAGGCCGGCGTGTCCTCGGCCGGTTTGAGCACGACGGCGTTGCCGCATAGCAGCGCGGGCATCATCTTCCAGCAAGGGATGGCGATGGGGAAGTTCCACGGCGTGATGAGGCCGACCACACCGATCGGCTGGCGCACGGTCATGCAAAACTTGTCGCGCAGTTCGGAGGGGACGGTCTGGCCGAAGTAGCGCCGGCCCTCGCCGGCGATGTACTTGGCCATGTCGATGCCCTCTTGCACGTCGCCGCGCGCCTCTTTGATGACCTTGCCCATCTCGCGAGTCATCAGTTGGGCCAACTCTTCCTTGCGCTCCTCCATCAGGCGCGCCACCGTGTACAGCATCTCGCCGCGCTCAGGGACAGGTACCTCGCGCCAGGCGCGCTGCGCGTTAGCCGCCGCCTCGACGGCCAGCGCCACGTCCTCGGCCGTGGAGCGCTGGAAGACGCCGATGACCTCGCCCGTGTGCGCCGGGTTGAGGCTCTCGAAGGTGGCGCCCTTGACGGCGGCGCGCCACTCGCCGCCGATATAGTTGCGGAATGTCTCTGCCATTTTTTATCTCCTCCTACAAAGCCTGCGACTAAAGTCGCATGGCAAACGATGGACACTGAAGTGTCTGTACCGACGCTATTGCTAGGCTCTCGTAACGTTCACGCCCGCTCCGTGGGTGGGCTATTCGTAGCGACTTTAGTCGCCGTGGTTTGCCATGCGACTTTAGTCGCAGGCGTCGCCGTGGTGGAAGTAAGGTCATGGCCGCTATCCCGCCGATAGCAGCACAACCCCTGCCAGCGCGACGACGACGCCAATATTCTGCACCTGACTGAGTCGCTCCGCCAGGACAAAGCGTCCCAAAATGACCGTCATCACCGGGTAGAGCGAGCCGAGCACCGCGACCACGCCCGCGTTACCCCGCGTGGTCGCGTACGCGAACAGGACGTTCGCCGTCATGTCCAATATCCCCACGCCCGCGACGGGCGCCGAGCGCCGCCCCGGCCATGGCGCGACGCCCCGATTCAGGGCGACAAGCGCCACGAGCATTGCTAGCGAGCCCAGGCGCGCGCCGCCGACGGCCCAGAGCGGCGCGTCACGCCCCCCGACCGAGCCATAATCAAGGCCCACGAAGAACAGCCCGAACCCTAGCGCGGCGCCGAGGGCGAGCAGGAGACTCTGCCGTGCCCGCCGCGCGTCGTGCGGCGCCGCTTCCCGCTGCAATGACACCAGGATGACGCCGCCGATCGCGACGATGATGCCCACCAGCGCGAGGACGCGCGGGATGTGCCCCGTCGCCAGGGTGAGCAGGACCGGCACGATGGCGCCGCAGGCCGAGACCGGCGCGACGATCGACATTGTGCCAACCGCGAGCCCACGGTAGAACAACGCCAGCGCCGCCCCGCCGAAAAGGCCGCCGAAGACGCCCCAGGCGATCATCGGCGGCGTCGGCGTGGTGTGCCCGGCCGCCAAGACGGCAAGCAACACCACACCGCCGGCCAATTGGCTCCACAGTGCGACCGCGAGCGACGGTATGCGCCGCGACTGCAGGCCGCCAAAGAAGTCGGCCGTGCCCCAGCACAGACTAGACCCGATGCCGAGCAGCAAGAGTGTCATAGACGACAGTCGTGAGTCGTGAGTCGTGAGTCGCGAGTTGTCAATCCACAATATATCCAGTCTACGAAAAGCGCGGATAGCGGCCTTGAAGCACCATTGTCCGCGCTTATCATTACCCTTCGCATCTCCATACACTCACGGCTTCCGACTCACGACTCACGAAGCGCACCGCCTCCTCAAAGATGCTGAGGCCCTCATCGAGGTCCGCATCGGTGATGTTGAGGGCGGGGATGAAGCGCAGCACTTGCTCCCTATAGCCGCACCCGAGCAGCAGCAGGCCGTTGTCGATGCAGCGCTGGCGCACCCGCTCGGCGAAGTCGCCATCGGGTTGGCCGTCCGCGTTGGAGAACTCCGCCGCGTTCATCAAGCCCAGGCCCCGCACCTCGGCTATGTGCGGAATCTCGGATTGCAACGCGCGTAGACGCTCCCGTGTGCGCTCGCCCTGGCGCACGGCGTTGTCGATCATGCCCTCGTCGCGGATGGCGTCGATCGTGGCTATGCCCGCAGCGCAGGAGACCGGGTTGCCGCCGAAGGTACTGCCGTGCGCGCCCGCCGGCCAGCGCTCCATGATGTCGCGCCGCGAACTGACCGCGGCGAGGGGGAAGCCCGAGGCGATGCCCTTGGCCATGATCTGCACGTCGGGGACGACGCCGAAGTTCTCGGTGGCGAACCACTTGCCGGTGCGCCCGAAGCCCGCCTGCACTTCGTCGGCAAGCAGCAGGATGCCATACTTGTCACAGAGGGCGCGCAGACGCTGTAGGTACCAGGCGGGCGGGACGACAAAGCCGCCCTCACCCTGCACCGGCTCGATCAGCATCGCGGCGACCTCGTGCGGGTCCACGATCTGCTCGAACTGCCGCTCCATGACGTCGACGCAGGCCCCCACGCAGCCGCCCTTGCAATCATGCCCGAGTTGGCAGCGCAGCCCGTAGGGGTACGGCATGAAGTAGATAGAGGGCAAGAAGGGCTCGTAGCCCTCGCGGTAGTGTACCTTGGAGGACGTCATGGAGATGGCGCCGTAGGTGCGGCCGTGGAAACCGCCCTGGAAACCCAGGATGATCTTGCGTCCGGTCACGTAGCGGGCGAGCTTGATGGCCGCCTCGACCGCCTCAGCCCCCGTGTTGGTCAGGAACGTGACGTCCAGGTCGCCGGGTGTGATCTCGGCCAGCTTCTCGGTCAGACGGATATTGGACTCGTAGTGGGCGACGGTCGCCGAAGGATGGACGACGCGCTCCATCTGCGCTTTGGCCGCTTCCAACACCTTGGGATGACTGTGCCCGGTGTTGACGGAAGCGATGCCGGCGGCAAAGTCGAGGTAGCAGCGGCCGTCGATATCCCACATGCGGCTGCCTTTGGCGTGGTCGATCACCACGTCGGAACTGCGTCCCAACACCGGCGCGAAGTAGCGCCGCTCGACCTCAAGCAACTCCTGTGCGCGACTGGTTGTTTCGCTGGTCATGTGTACTCCCCCCTCCCCATACAAGCCTGCGACTGCGGTCGCATGGCAAATCACGGCCGACTGTGGTCGGGCGCCACCTTTGGCACGGCAGTGCTGGTGGTGTGCCATGCGACCGCAGTCGCAGGCTTCCCGTACTACTGTTGCTACTCCGATTGTAATAAGGCTAGCGGCGAATGACAAAAGAGTCCGCCGAATAGGGTTCGGATAGCCCTGAAAGGGCATGTTGTGTTATGCTAATTGTATTAAATGTCGCAGCCGAAGACGCGCAGAGCCAGTCATGGTTCAACGCCTCGCGCGCCCATCCTCGCGCTGCTGTGTCGCTCCATGCCCCGGCCGTGTAGCCGCACGACGAAGCGCTACTGTGTGCCGTGGCGTTGGCGATAGCTGCCCCTGGCGCGTACACTGTTTTATGGGTATTGGCGCCTGCTAACTAGTACGGCTATGTTAGTCTATCGTTGAGTTCTGGTCATCAGGCGCCAGCGTGGGCGAACCGGAAGGATTGAAACAGACAGATATGCTACAACACGACGTGTTGATCATCGGCGGCGGCCTGGCGGGCATGCGCGCCGGGGTCGAAGCATGCAAGACGGCGAACACGGCCATCATCAGCAAAGTCCACCCGATGCGCAGCCACTCCGGCGCGGCGCAGG
>JAABUJ010004703.1_pt1 | contig 14176 bp, 9 predicted proteins | sample 5559131 | NCBI WGS metagenome assembly JAABUJ01 (sample SAMN10711875, study PRJNA513366) | rock metagenome | isolation source: Antarctica rocks | place: Antarctica: Victoria Land, Mt New Zealand nord | collected 2016-01-07
GTTTTTGTTATCAGTGAATTTGTAGATAACTAAGATCAATTCAAATCAAGCTGCACAATTATTTAGATTTATTGATTTATGATCATTTCTCTTTAAGCTACTATCTGAAAAATTCAAAGCAATAAATACAATTTATAAAGTGTAATATCTCAATCATGTTAGTTGCAATTTCTTTACTAAGTATAGATCTTCTCACAGTAAAGAAACTGACATTAGAATTATGTTATATAGCATAACAGAGTCACAACAAAAGTCAAAGTCACAAAGAAATATTAAGCAGATTCTAAAGCTTGTGAACTTGACAATACAAGATTCATTGAAGAGAACAGAATATGAATTATAGATGAAGATTTATGAGACAGAATTAAGCTTATGAAATGAAAGCAAAGAACAGACTGTCAAGCATGACATCTTTAAAGAAAAAGATTGAATCATTAATAATTCTTTTTCTTTCAAATCAGTTTCTGCACAAAAAGAGTTAAGTGAGTCACATGATTGCATCATTAAATTAAATTAAAATACTCAATTTTAACACTCTCTGATCAGTTCACACAATGCAGCAGTAACAGTATTGACAGAAGCTGCATTCTTTCACTTTAAATTTAGAATTCTTCTCACTACTGATTAAAGAGATTTCTGATCAGTATAATGACAGCTTAAAGTGAAATCAGTTAGTCATTACAGATTTGCAGAAGACAAGTGAGACATATCTTCATACATTTTTTGAAAGTATAAACTCTTGCATATTAAGAGTCTCTTTCATGACTTATTTATGATATAGTTGCTGAGCTACATAAAAAAGAGAATCTGATGATATCAGGAAAATTGTAAAAGATGAAAGCAATCTTTTATATGTTGCAGACTTACTAAGAAGATAAAGTGTACTAATTAATGTATTTTTGCTCTGTAGAGAATGAGTGATCTGATAATTAAGTTAATAATGCTCACATATAATGCTTATAAAGCAGACATGTAGTTAAACAAGAAGAATTGTGTGCAATGCTAATTGAAAATGTTGCAATAGTAGCTGCTGTCAATATAAAGTTGCTTAATAACAGAAGTTAACTAATTTTAATTTAGTCTGAACTGTCAAGAATAGCTTGACTCAACTCTGTCTGAAACTTGATTCTATACAGAATTGAGTCAGGTTGCAAAGTAGAGCTCAGTGAGTCAGATTGAGTTCTAAAATCTGAGCTCAACCTGACCTGATGGCCACTCTACTTATTGAGAATAGAAGAATTCTAGATTCAATAGAAAAGTAATGATCTTCAGAATTTCATTAATAATGAAATTAAAGATTACAATTTCTCTTAAGAGTGTCTTATACTTCAGAGCATAAGCATCAACAGAGAAGTATTGATTGAGTTGATAGACATATAGATTGTTGAATAGAATATATTTAAAATTAAATTCATAAAATAAATAGAGATATATAAGATAATTTTACATCTCTTTTGCTGTTTTTATGTCATCTATAATGACAGTGATCTTTAAGTTAACAATAAGAACAATGATAACTGTAATTTTGTTGTTTTGTGTAATTTAGTCAGCTTAAGTGACATTGATTAAGATCATCAATGTAATTGTTATTGTTTCAGATATGAATTCTTCAATCATTACTGACTAACTCAAAACATCTAGCTTTGATGAGGTTTCAACATCACTCTTTACTATTAAATCTCATAATTCAGCACTCATCAGACTGTATTTGATCAACATTCTTTATAATGAATAGTTTATCAACTTCTTGAGTTTCATAACTTTTAAAAATGTGAGATTATATGACATTGTAGTCATTTTGTATGATGAGAACATCTAAATTAATGATAAAGTTATTTTCAATGTAAAGATTTAACTTTAAAATGATTATGAAAGTTGTTTTTGACTGTTTTATTTGTGAATTTATAACAGTTTGATGTGAATAACTTCTCATTATACATTGAATTCACTTTACTTCTTAAGGCTCTTTCTAGCATTCATGAAATAACAGTGACAATGAGGTGTTTTTCTTTCACTGTTTCAAATAGAAACAAATGTCTTAATGAATAAATGAATATCAATACACATTCAGGCTCATAATCTGTCAAATATAGAAGAAGTAACTAGTAAAATGAACATGTAATCATAAGTGTCTAGCTACTCTATGAAAATGTGGCCCTATAAGAAGGTCTTTAATCAGTGAAAGGAAAAACTTTTATCTGTAGCAAACTGTTTGCTCTAGCAAACTCTGCATGTTCCTGAAACCTCTGTAGGGCTCCGAACCACTAAGGTAATGAAATGAGGCTGAAAGTTTGACAAAATTATGCAAGGCTAGTTGAACGTGTCTATGAATGAAACTCGTTGGCCCGGAACTCGAAGGTGTAAGGTAACTGTTTGAGACGCATTGAGTACTTGACGCACAGAAATCAGTCACCGGGGGTTACGCTGGTCCCTTTGTCTTCCAGTTTGTACAACAGTGCCTTCAGCTCCGGATCGAGGCCGTCGGCTTCCTCAAGATCCCTGCGGAAGTCCTCGGTGAACTGAACGATCTTGTTGTGCCTCACAAACAGCTCTAGATGTTCTTTCTCTATTCCAACCTGCTGCTTATCTTCATATGCCCCATCCTCGATCCATTTCCCGAGAAAGTCTAACGAGAGTGGAAGATCCGGCGCGCGATCCAAAAGAACGGTGAAGTAATTAAGCGTTGCGGTATCCCAATTATCCGACGGAAAGGTCTTAGCCAGGCTTTGAGGTACGGTGGCGGTCTCGTCATGCGCGAGGAGGAGCAACACACGCTCGATGGCATCGTGTATACGGCAGTTTTCTACTCTCGCTGCTGCAGACAACATTTCCGACGTCACCTTCATATTTGGGACGTGCTTCAACAAGACTCTCATGACATTGGCGCTTCTCACTTCTTTGACTGTGGACTCAGTGACTTCTAACTCATTGTTGCGTTTGAAGAGGTATTCCTTCAGGTTTTGGGTTTGCTGCGACCACGAAGGCTCGACGTCGGTGCCAAGTACGGTTGACATGACAGTTGGTGTGATGGGCATGTCTCTCTCAAGCTCAAGCAGAAGCTGTATGAGTTCACATTCATTGGACTTCCATCCAAACGAGTAGCTGTAACCAGAAGACCTATAGTTCTTAGAGAAATTGCAAACAACCTCTGATGTGATTGGACATATGGGACGATGCTTGAGCAGCACTCTCAAGATTTCCGGATCTCTTGCTGCCTCAACCATAGCTTCCTTGACACCTGCACCACCATCTCGTTGTAATAAGAGTCGCAAGGTATCTGTGCCAGACGAGCCCAGATGTTCGACAGCGGCAACAAGGATAGATTCGGTCGCCCAGAGATTTTGGTCATGCTCAAGAAACAGCCTCACGACTTCTTCGCCGTACGACAGCTTTTCAAGATTTCCTCCGTATCGGTCCGATCTGGCTATCCTTTTCACGGCAACTAGGAGGTCATGCTCTGCTATCTGCATGTATTTTCTGCGGCGCAGTATGATCTCTGCTACGTCCTTGCCCCGGTCTCGCCCGTCACACCGCGAGAATTTACCTGATATGGAATCTGTGAGCGGACTACCGTGCGAGCCACATATTCCATCTGGGTCAGCTCCGTGGTCCAAAAGTAAAAGTACCAAGCGTACATTTTGTCTAGCACATGCGTAATGCAGCGCTGTACCGTGCTTTGAGGAGACGTAGTTCACATTAATTCCTGCATGCAGGAGGAGTGTCACTACATCCTCATTTTCACGTTCCAGAGCTGCAAGGAGGGCAGTGCCAAACCGGTCGCTGATGGAATTGAGATCTGTGCCTTTGCCCAGAAGCTGCTGCACAATCGGCACGTTACCAATGAAAGCGGCCAAGTGCAGGGGATTCCCAAAGCTTCTTGGAGCGGTGTTGGCGTTAGCTCCGCGGGCGAGGAGTGCTTGAACAATGTGCTCACAAGCCGCAAGGTCTTTAGCATCAGGCTTTTCATAAAGATCATGAAAAAAGGCATCGTATTCGGTTTGGTCATGCATGATCTCGGATGTAGAAAACTCTGGTGGAGCTCCAAGAAAATGGGCTGCCAGCAGTCCTTCAAGGGCTGCCTGCAACGGGCTTCCGTATTTTGGAGTGAGAGTGTTTACATCTGCGCCATGATTCAGAAGAAGATCTACCGTGGCTTCTGTCAGACGATATGATGCTATCTGCAAAGCGCGACCACGCTCACCATCGTCCCCGTCGATGTCCACTCCGCATTGAAGCAGCATCGAGATGCTATCATGCAAGGGAGCGGCACACGCCTGGCAGAGAGTCAACAGAGACACAGGTATATTCTGTGTGAGGAGCATCTGGAAAGTGCCATCGTCTTTATGAAAAGCTGTCACAGAAAAGGCATTAGCGCAAGCGCGTTCTTCTAAAATCTCCGGAAGTTTGTCCAGTAGTAGTTCAACAACTGCATGGCCCCACAAGCAACATGCTTTGGTCAACGCATTCCACCGTCCCAAGGGATCAAAAATGGTCGCTCTGACTAAGAGCAATTCTTTGACTACTTTGAGCCTGTTCTTCCTCGAGGCAATGGAGAGCGCGGTACCATGAGAATTGAAATGATCAATCGTAGCGCCGGCATTGATGAGTAGTTGGATGATAGAGAGGTGGCCTGCATGCGCTGCTATCTGCAGGGGAGTTTTGGAAGAGCATCCTTTAGGGTCTTTCATATCGACTTCCAACTGTACATCAGCACCGTGCTCCAGTAAAACTCTAGCAATGTCTTCATGGCCCTCCGAACAGGCCAAGTGTAGGGCACTGGCTTGATCGTCTCGGTACCAATAACGATTCCGGGATCTCTTTCTGGGAGGATTGACATCAAACTTGTTGTCAAGAAAGAGTCTGACAATCGCGAGGTCGCCTAGACCGCAGGCGGTCATCAGCAGAGGTGGTTGATAGGACAACTCGGCATGTAGATCAGCACCAGCGGCAATGAGAGACTTGAGTATAACTAGATTGGGTGACTTCAGTGCCAGCTGCAAGATGGGTCCGGAAGAACACAAATTGACTTCAGCACCATGCTGGAGCAAAACATCAACCACTTTCTCGTGTCCTCCCAGGACAGCGGCTCGAAGCGCAGTGCCGTGTTTACCTTCCATAATGTTAACCTCGGCACCCAAGGTGAGCAGAAGGTGCACAAGCTCTAAATTGCCGAAACAAGCAACGCACTGAAGTGCAGTCCCATAGTAGCACCCTTGCACATTCACGTGTACTCCACGTTCAGAAAGAAAGTTCATCCAAACACGATCATCTATGGACACCGCCATCTGAAGCAAAAGTCCGTATCGGTCATCTTCCACTTTCTGGGTGGGCAAGAGTTGTAGTAGCATCTTAACGACAGCTCCGGGACCGGTGTACAAGACATCGTGAACGGATTCGGATTCGCGAAATAGACCGTCTCTTATGCCGAAAAATCCCAGCGCTGAATCGAGAATGGGATTCAAGTCAGAATTGTCAGGAATGGGATTCTTAGAAGGACCGCTTTCTACTAGGTATCCACCTGCTTGAAGAAGGACTTTCATTACTGCAGCTGCTCCTAGTTCCCGCTCTAGCGGCAGTTTTGAAGGCCAACAATCTTCCTGAATGAGTATTCATCAATGATGCACCCTTGCTGATCATCAACTGAACAATTCTGTCGGAACAATGCTCTATAGCAACACTTAGCAGCTAGTCGGAGTCTTCATTTGATTCGTTGGCGTTGGCGCCGTGTTCAAGTAACAGCAGAATGATTGCTTCTCGGGCCGCTCTTTCCTCAGCGCTAATCTGTCTGAAGGGTCTCAAAGCTGCCGGCATTGCAGTCAGTTGGATATTAAGCTGTTTGTGAATCGCAAGCTGTTTGTTTTTCGTCCAAGACATGTCGTCTGGTGTCTCCTCATCGGGATCTTGAGAAGTCACCTTACTTTTCTCAGCGCTAAACTGTCTGAAATCATATTCAAGTTGAGGTGCGAAGCCGCTCAAAGCTGCCTGCAATGCAGTCTGATAGATCCTATCACGTTTTTTTTCCGTCGCAGACATGTCGTCCGGTGCCTCCTCATGGGGATCTTGAGGAGTCACCTCAAATACATAAGCACCTTCTTGGATGAGGGTCTTGACCACTTCGGCGTGGCCATTGAATGCTGCAATGTAGAGCCCACGTTCAAGTGTCTCAAGAAGAGACCTTCCACCCCAGGGTCTCCCAACCAACAAGCGGCTAACATTTGAGGAACGTCTTCTTCCACACAAACCGCCCCTAAGACTATCGCGCGGGTACTTCGAAAGCAAACAACGTAATGTTTTAATGCTACCGTATTCACAAGCCAGGGTGATAGCTTTCAGAAGCTCTGCATTGTCGAATTGGGCGATGCGGAACACAAGGTCTATAACCTTGTCACTATTGTATTTAGAACTCTCATGGAGGATGATCTTGTGGATACGTTTCACCTCGGCAGTGGAACAGGGCTGTTCCATGAGATCGAGTGCTCGTGTAACGATAGGTACATGATCTCCAAGGCATCCCAGAAGCAGGATATTCTTTTCGACTTTGGTGCAATATTCAGCCACATCCTGATCATAGATTAGCGAATTTTCAATGAGACCTCACAGCACATGTTTGACACTTGTTTAACCACAACGTCACGTACCTTGACAGTGTGGTCATCTACCGGCAAAGACAATTGACTGTGTGTGGTGAGCGTGTCTACAACCCCAAGATGGCCTTTCGTTGCTGCAGCATTGAGCGCGTCTTTACAAGTATGGCGCTACATCCAATTCTCTACTGAGAAAGCATTTGACGACTTCTTCATGACCGTTCCTCGAAGCCTTGTATAACGACTTGCCGATCTCCTTGGTTAATTTTCGTTCTCCATCCCCGGCCAGGTTGTCCAGAATTAGTTTCACGATGCGAAGGTGTCCATTTGACGCAGCTTCTTCAAGAGCGTAGTTGTTCTTGTTGAAGAAACTATTCCCTGAATCCGAGTCTAGGGATAAATGACTTGGTGAGGAAGAACGCAAAAGATTTTTATATTCGAGCAGCCCTGCCTTCATGTACGCAGGGGACGGATGGGGCTGGCGAAATGCATATCCTCGATCCAGAAAAAGCCGTATTACGTTTTCATGTCCTCTTTCTGCAGCTGCGTGAAAGGCGTCTTTGGTAATCCCAGGCAAGTACATGTCTGCACTCGCGTCCAGAAGAAGTTCAGCAACCTTTGAATGGCCTCGATATGCAGCAGCTTGCAAGGCCGTCCCATAGCTACCACCCTGACTATTGGCGTCAACGCCTTCATGGAGAAGTGAGTTCGCAATCGAGACATGACCATTCATTGCGGCAGCTTCAAGAGCATTTCCGATGGAGCTGCTAGCACTGGCTTTTGCAGCACGGTTGAGTAGCAACCGAACTGTCGATTCGTTCCGAGGAGGCTTGCGGACCGAAGTGGACTACCAAATTGACCCTCGTGCTCAATGTCCAGGCCCTTGTCCAACAGCAGCGTGATCATACCGTCGTGGCCACCCAAGGCTGCAGTAGCTATGGAATCAGCTGGCAACTCTGTTCTTGGGTCTTGAATCCTCTGTATGAATCGTTCAAGGACCCCAATTTGTCCCTTTGAAATAGCCGCTTGAATGGCTTTGCATGTGGCAGAGCCCAAATTGCCAAACGAAGAACCGTAAATTCTCTGAAGGTGATCAACGACTTTGACAACCCCGGTCTGCGAAGCTTCTTGGAGGATTTGGTCGTAACTGCTTTGATCATTGATCTTGAAGCCGTTTTGTAAAAGCAGTATCGCAATGTCTTCATGGTTTCCCTCTATTGATGCCTGCAACGCATTCTGGAATAACCCCCTCAAATTTGTATCCGCACCATTTTCAACCAACAGCTGCACAATGTCGATATAGCCTTCAAAGCAGGCAGCCTGCAACGGGGTACCAAGTCGACCACCACTAGGATTAACATCTGCACCATGGTTCAGCAGGATGTGAACAATGCTTTGTTGACCAGATGAGCAAGCGAGGTAAAAACCAGTTTGTCCTGAGTTGTTTTTTTTATTCCAATCAAAAGTGGTGGCTTGCGACATCTGCTTGAGCAGATCGGTCAATCCAAAAACACATAGAGTGAAAAGAGGTGTGTGGTCTTGACTTCCGACAGCAGAGAGTTTTCTTTTCAACAAGTGGTGGCGTGGTAACACCTTTGCGTACACTTGCGCGTCCTCTAGCCAGCCAATAAAGGATAGACTGATCCCTTCATCGTCGTGCATGAACTCTTTTGTCAACTGGAGTAGCTCAGGATTGTTCCCGGCCATAAAGGTAGCCTTACAATGCTCAGCCCAGTACAAAATACCATAGTGGTAGAAGTGCTCTGTTGGAGACAATCCAGCCCCAAGCCCAACTGGAGAGCTGTACAAGCAAGACTGAAGACAACTTGTAGCCACAATGCCATTAGTTTTGTGCGGAACGAATTCAGTCTGTGCTTCAAGAAATTCTTGGATAGATGTGTGAGCAAAGCGCAGATTATTCATCTTTGAATCGACAGTGATCAGATTGAAGCAAATTCTGAGCACTTGCGGCAGCTGAAGTACAGCTTTTTGTTTTCCATCTATCAAGTTTAGGGCTGCAAGGAAAGAAGCAGGTGACAACGGCTCGTGGAGGCAAAGGAGTAACGAAAGGGCACAGATCGCAGTTTTGCTGGAATACGCTTCTGCTTTGCGAATGTTGTCGAGGACTTCGGAATACAGCTGATCCAAAGTGTCTCCAGAGAATCGTCGCATTGCTTCTTGTACGTCAATTTCGTGTCGCATGTCGCAAAGCTTTTCAATCTGCCAAATGACCAATTGGAAGCTATGGTTTAGTCAGTGACCTATCCAGATCGATGCAGGCAGCCCCAGATCCTTAACCTACATTTCTCCTGCACCATCTATCAAAGCTTGCGACAAATCGGCTTGTAACATACTCGAAACATCTCCGCCCAACAGGCGGCGATTATTGATTGCAAGAGCGACCTGATCATGTACGAAGCTCTCCATGTCCGCGCGATTATTTTCCGCATCAATACGGAGTGTTGAAACATTCGTCAAAAGGGACAATACTTGATCGTCGTCCCGACTTGTTGCAAAGATTTTGACGACACTACCAGAATCCCTGATGATTTGCTGGAGAGCTTCGACAAGCTCATATCGGCTCTGTGGTTGGACTTCGTCAATTGCATCAAGAATGATGGTCGCAGGATCTGGTCCTGTGATGTTTAGGATTAGTCCGATGCAGTCTTGCAGACCCAATCTCGTGACATCAAACCCTTCGATTTTGGCCTCAGCCTCTCGCCGTTCGTAGTCATTCACGATGGCACTATGGACGGTCTTTTGTGCACCACTGGTGACACCTAGCTGCCTCAAGATACTGCGCATGATCTCTTTCGGATCACTTAGTTCGACTTCAGCGGCATTCTTTGAGCAGTAAAAGTATGCCAGCAATGCAGGAGACGCCTGGTTGGAAGATTGATGAACAACAGAGTCCACAATGGCGGAAGCTAACGACGTTTTCCCAGACCCTGCCATACCGTGAAGGAGGAAAATGGACGAGGCACTAGACGATTGCCAGTCCCGATATTCGCGACGGTTGAGCAACCACTCCCCTGATCCTTGAAGCCGGCGTTCAGAGTGCCGCTTTTGGTGCTCAATAAAACATATTGGGGACAGCCAATCCAAGATCTCGCGATATCGTGCGTCCTCGAGGGATTTTGCATATGTAGCTGTCTGATCAGCTATGCGGTGAATCGGCTGTTCCAAGTCCTGAAGACGATTCAGGGTTTCTGCATCCGACAAGGTCGCAATTCTAGAAACCTTCGCATCCTGTGAAGCGATTTTCTGTAGTTGCTGATCTTCATCAGTCTGAAAGGCGACCAAGACGCTTTTTAGCATGCGAACTGGAACGTTTAGCTTCCTCCGTATCTTCTGGCTGCATCACTCACCTGCTGTTGGTGTTTGGAAGTATTTCTTCGCCCTCGCCAGGAAGGTTAAGAGCTCCGCATACAACCCCGTCAGGAGACGTTCGAGCTCGTTGCTTGCAGCCGTATTACGCTGCATATGCACATGCTCAAAAAATTGCATAGCGCGTGATGAGGTGAGACACAGTTTCGAGACCCGATACCGTGGAGCCAGAAACATTTGTATCGCTGACAGCGACCTTTCCATATTTGAATACTTCTGGTGTTAAGCCGACCGGATGCACTTACATTGAGTAAGAAGCGCACGCCTGCCCACGGCAGCGCAGCGTGTGCAGGATCATATTGAGCAGCGACATCACCGATAGCCTTGAAATAGTCCAGCCATTTAATGATCTTCTCCAAGACGTCCCGAACCACCACCTCCTTGCCATTTCTTTTGAACCTCCAACGCTTCCTCAAAGAGAGCTGCCGTTTTTCCTCCGCGGTCTTGAGAGTTTTCTCGAGGATATCTCTTTTGGTACTGCTTTTGAAGTCAAGGCTGGCCCTGAGGTCATCGTCAAGGGTTGTCAGCGCTTTCTGCCACAGATCTACTGGCTGAAGGCCAGTCTGAGGAGAGCTGGACTGAGCCACACTGGACTGTGCAAAACTGGACTGAGCATGACTGGACTGAGCATGACTGGACTGAGCAAGACCAGACTGAGCCGGACTGGGCTGCGCCGAACTGGGCTGCGCCGGACTGGGTTGAGCTGGACTGGGTTGAGCTGGACTGGGTTGAGCCTGCGAGGTCGTGTTAAGGGTGGTCATGACGGTCTGGTAAATTGTTGGGAAGATCAGACTTTGAAAACAGGCGGTGGGAGGGAAGTCATATGGAAGACCGCGTGGATGCCTCAGCCTCAGCCGCAGAGGCTGCAGCCCTTTTTGCCACCCAAGGCAGCACTGTGCCGCCACTAAACTGTCCCTTGGGGCTAGCCATACACAATATGCATGATTGGCTGATCATATGCTCCAGTTTCTAGATCACCAATCGCCCTCCACCCTCTACCTACCTGTATCCTCGTCAATTGACTAGGTTGGAAAAACCAAGCGACCATCCGCCTGCGGCGGACGCTTCAATGGCGGGCACATATAAACTTCCCCTGAAGCTATGCTCCACTCCCATGGCGATTTCAATGACAAACAAACGACCCTGTCTCTCTTTCATGCCGTTGATCCTTTGTGGAGTTGTCTTCTTCGTGAAGTGTAGGTTGATTGATTGATTGATTGATTGATTCATAGGTGACCGAGGCTGCCTAGGCTGCCATACACCGCGTAACTACAAGCGGCTAGCGCATACTGATCTCACCTCCATTACCACCTCACTGTCGTCATCACTGTCACCTCATGATCTAGCTAACTAATACAAATTCTGACTTTGCTCTCTGTAGCCCTTCATGTTTTTCTTAATCCTGATGCTTGCTAGTCTTCTTTTCTTGTGACCTAATGCTAATGCCTCTCTTCAGCTGTCACCAATAAAAAATAAATGTTGCTGTAAACAATTAATTGTCTTTTCTGCAGTCTGAAGTGTGTAATTGTTGAATTTCCTATTTCAGGCTGCATCTAAGAATTTCAGGTCTTCTGATGCCTCTTTTACAGCCTGAAATTGCCTCAAAAGATTGCTTCATAACATAAGTATAATGATCACTTTAACTAGTGCTGAGTCTCATAAAATCTTCTTTGTGTCATTAACTCATCTCAATAGTTTCTTTCTTAGATTCTGAATTCATGAGCATTTTATCAGCACATGATGAACAGTCTAAATGCCCAGATTGTATAAGCATCATGAAGAGTCTGCTCAGCCTATAATATGAAGATAATAAGTCATGTCAATCTTTTCTGTGCATAACTGAGTAATGAGAAAGCTTATGAATTGACAAAGTTCTGTATGCTTATTCAACACTTTTCTATCTGACTGTTGCTTCATGTTAAATGTGACTCATTCTGCTATTTCATTCTTTCAGTCATTGACTCATTCTTTTGCTATCTGCTGACAAAGTCTTATCTTACAGATAACAATTAAATGTCAGATCTCTGTGATCTGTTCTTTCTCAGCATGTAAATCTCTGATCTAAGTCACTATCTTAATCATTCTGTTCATCTCTTCATTTTCTGATATCTCTATGTGCATCAGTATTCATCAGATCCATATCTAAATCTTCTGACTTCATAGATCATTTATCTTCTTCATTATGCACTGCAGTAAATACTGACCTGACTATGTATTCAATTTAATGACTAATCAAATTGCTGCTTAATTATCTGTGTATATGTTCACTGTTCAGAGCTCTGATTTCATTATTTTCACTGTGCTTATCATGCTCATCATTATGATCAGATTCTATAGCTTCATCATATACACTGTGAATGTCTCATCTATGCCTATGTACATCATACATTTCAGATCTCTTTTCAATGTCACTGCTGCTGCATCTATCTGACCCTCAATGTCACTGTTATTCATGTAGATATTCAACATCTTTCAATTTCAACAAAGTTTGTTGATATTGTGTCTGTGAACAGCTTCATCTGCATTGTTGTCTATGTGAATAGTTGAGTCATTTCATCATAATAATACAATGTAGAGCATTCTGAATTTCAAGTTGACTTCTGATGAGAGTTGTATCTGTATCTCATAACAAAGCTGCAGACATTTCAGTGAGCTCTTTTAGCAAAGCTTTCTTGTAAAGTCAGGCCTGATTTTCTTCATTAAAATATAGATTAACATAGTGACAATGTGAAGCATAGACTTTCTCAGTGCCTTCTTTAGCTGCTGTTTCATTAAGAAAAGAAAGAGTTTCATGTTCAGTGCTAAGTTCACTGTTATGCAGAAGATCTTCACTATAATGACTTCTGCTCATTGCTGTATGACTGTCAGTTTCTGAAGAGTTCATTTCTGTTGTATAATTGTTCTGTGCCTGCTGTCTAAGCTGTATCAGACTGAGCAGCAGTACAGGATCTGCAGCAGCATCACTGTTATATAGAGTTTTCATAGATTCTTAAGCTCAAAACTTTATGTAAAGTCTGTCAGCATCACTAGATTCTTAAGACTTGTTGTGGCTCAGACCTAAATGTATTGTATATGTGCATCTCATTTTAGATGTAAGTTCAAGATGACTCTCAGCACTCTGCACATTGATGATGTCTATACTGTATATATATTTAGAATCAGCTTCACTGTTGTGTTATGTCTTGTGAGACAGTTTGTGAAGTAAATGAGCTTATACTTAACTGAGACAAAGACAGAGACATGTCTTTAAGCTTACTGCTCTGTGTGACTGTGTACTGTATGCAAAGCAGTGCAGTTCTTCTCTGCTGACTTTTCTGTCATCATGATGCTCACATCATCAATTTAACTCACTGCTGTGACTCAAAGCTGTAAGTCATTGACTAGGTTCAGCATGTCAGCATTATAGAATAAATATAGAATGAATGATAATGATAAGTTCTAAAATATATCTGTATAAATGACAAAGCTCTCTAACTTATATTCTGACAGCTTTATTGTTGATGTTCTTTTTCTCAGAAAGTCTTCTATTCAGTTTACTATCTTCAGTGATAGACAGCATTTTTGAAGATTGTGAAGTAATCTTTTGTGAAAGACATTGTCAAAGACTTCTGATACATTCAGCATTAATAGTGATGTGACTGACATGCTTAATTCTCATGCTTCATGAATCTGCTTCAGCAATGTGTAAATTGCCTGCTCTGTAAACACAATCTTTCAGCTTCTCAGCAATGTTTTAAGTAGCAGTTAATAGATCTCTGTCATGTAGCTTATTCTATGTGTCATTACAGACTTCAAAGCCTTACTCATAATGTTCAGAAGTGTCACTAATCAGTATGTCTTAGACTGCTGATAATCTTCTTTATTAAGCTTCTGCAACATCATTGTAATGAAGTGCTTAAAAATTCTTAAATGTCTTTCACTGTTCAGGCACAAGTTGTACAGTGAGAGCAGCAGTGAAAATAGTTGCAGTAATATTTAGTGTAGAACTTAATTTAATATGTTATTCAGTTCTAATGTCTTATTGCCTGATGCTTACATTATAATCTCTGTTAATTCAGTCTCTGTAATTGAAGACATGAATATCAGCTCAGAATACTTATATTCTGCAATGTTGTTGAGATTCATCTCTGAAAAAGTTAAAAAGAAGATTGTTCAAAGTAGCTCTGTCTTGTTCTGCAGTTCTGTAAGTTTCAGCTCTTCTGTCT
>JAABUJ010004705.1_pt1 | contig 14174 bp, 10 predicted proteins | sample 5559131 | NCBI WGS metagenome assembly JAABUJ01 (sample SAMN10711875, study PRJNA513366) | rock metagenome | isolation source: Antarctica rocks | place: Antarctica: Victoria Land, Mt New Zealand nord | collected 2016-01-07
ATTTGCTTCGAGAAACATTTAAAAATTTGTTTAGAATTGACTTATAAAGTAACGTTCTCAATTAAAAAGACAAAAATTTTGTTTGTCTATAACTTAAAATAATCAAGATCTAAAAAAATCTTAATTATAAACTAGATAAATCTAAAGATATAATTATAGATAACAAGAGTTTTTTCTAATACAAATAACGCGTATTAACAATCTTTATTGCAAACAAAGAAAGATTTGTTTTGATTATATAGATAAAAATCAAAAATACGCAAAAAATATTTAGTAATTAAGCTTTTTATCGCTACGAAATTTTTATATATTTTACTACTTATAATCTAGTAAGATATTATGTTGTAGTTTATTGATCGACGTAATCTTTGAATGCAAATTAAGTCCAAAGAGCGTAGTTCTACAGGGTAATTCGTCTTGGCTGCAGGAGGCCCCTACATGTAGGGGCACTTGTGGCGGTTAGAAAGTCTGATTTAATGAAGCAACCGACCAGCCCTAGTCACGTGCGATTTCGCAGTCGGTCGGACTTGTGCCATGAAAATAGAGGTACTACTGCGTGATTGGCAGATTGCACCCAGCGAACCTCTAATCTCTAGAATTGCAAGGGTCTCTGTACAAGTATTCTGCTGTCGTGATCGCATAGCAATTACATGCGCTAAACATCCTACCATGGTAGATACTCTGCTGAAAAACAGACCCACCCTTCTGTCACCTTGTCCATTTCGAACTTCATCCAGCAAGCGCCTCACCAGCCTCCAACGACACCCCACTCTCTAATCCCCCTTCCATCCTCCAACTCCACGACCCACCACAATGCCTCCTTCGCCCGCTCCACCTGCCCGCCTAGCTCATAAGCCCTCGCCAACGCCATCCACGCCTCACTACTGTCCCATCCATGTCCGCTTTTCGTCAACGCACTAAGGAGACCATACGCTCTATCCCGGGCAGCAAGACGGGACAGAAGCTCCGTGTCTTCTTCGTCTTTTGACACTGGGTAAGCATAAGTGGCGGGAGGGGCGCTTGGTGGGGGAGAGAATTCGAGGCTGGAGAGGAGGATGGGGGTTAATTGTGCTTCATGGGCCGTAGAGGCTGATGATGTGGTGTGTAGGGGAGCCTCGTAGGCGTCAAAGAGGAGGTTACATAGGCCTACTGTGGCGGCTATGTGGTCGGGCCACCACAATAGCGCTTCTTCGTATTCTTCCACGGCGTCTTGATTCCCAGCTTTTACTAAGGCTTGCATGGCCTGCTCGCAGTAGATGTCTGCCCAAAGTTCTGCAACAGCTTTGGTACCACCCCAGCCGGGGGTGATAAGGCTCGTGTTGGATGAACCATGCTTCTCCACGACGAGTGACTCGATCGTGCGGGTATGGGTGGTCGCTTCTGAGACGGCGGCTGTGGCGTCGGTGAGCATGGATGCGCGGCGGTAGAGGGAGGATATGAAAATCCAGATCTTGACGAGTAAAGTCAGGGAATGGCGGCTGAGGTCGCTTGGAGAAAAAAATGGTTCTGGTGGTGGATAAATAGCTTCGCACGGGACTGATTCCGGTATTATGTTTTGTTTTGGAGGAGGTTTTTGAAAACTGGGCGGTGGATGTGACTGATTTTGAGATGTGGGTGGAAGAGGATTGACAGTTGAAGAGGGACCATTGAGACCAGCTGGTGGCACATTCCGGGTAGAAGGTCCGTCGTGCGATACAGCTACCCCAACCTCGTTTGAATGAGTTTCAGATACAGGAGACCGTTGAGTTGCTCCACTCGCGGTTGTCGGTCGCGAACGGACTGGGGTATCAGTGTTGGGTTGGTCGGTGCTTTTGGCCGTGGAGATCCGAGTCGGGCTTGAAGCTCTACTCTTGCGGACGCTCGCAAGGCTCCTTCTGCTTTCACTTTTTTGCAGTTTTTGGGACCCAGTATGGCTGAGGTGCCCATGACGGTGATAAGGGGTTTCGGCTGGCCCATCGTTAAATCCTTCGGAGGTGATCTGTATCGCCGGCGTTGTCGAAGTACCATGAGGAGAGAGCTGTGATGTGGCCGATCCATTGCTGCCGCTATGCAACGCCAGCTGTGATCTGCGGTTGATGGAGTTCTTCGCATGACCAAATACGCTGCTTCGGAGACTCCGTGGAGCGCCGTTTGCGCTTTCGGGCGGTGAAGCTGAACCCATCTCCGAAGTATTTGAGGCTAAGTGCTGAGTATACTTGAATAGTTTCGAGTACAATCCGAGTAGCTCGCTGCTGGCGTTGACTGCCTCTTCTGGACTTTCGATGACCTCCGTTAGCGTAAGCTGAGTCATTTTGATCTCAATGATATCTCGTTTCTCGTAGAAGCCTAAATTCATGACGTGGGTCTTGTCATCCCCAAGCAATACAGAGTCCCCTCCATAAAGCTCAAGAGCTGCCGTACACGAGTCGACTGCAGCAGCAAAGTTATCCTTTGCAGTGAGCAACAGAGATAGCAGATGCCAGCATTTCAATCGAAGTCGGCGCTCACGAGACCTCGGCTTCGCTGCTGAATGACGGCGATCTTCCGGGAAACCGTGCGTCAAAGAGCTGTCGCCAGTAGTAGAGCTCTCCCTCAAGGCTGACTTCAGGCTGGCGACTCCGGCGTCAATGTCTCGAGTCCCAGCATATGCCAATGCCAAGGTGTATAAAAATTCAATATCTTGAACGCTGTCAACGTCAGTATCGACCGCTCTCCGTAAGCTCGATAATGACTGGGCCTGGAGGTCCGATCGTTCAGAAGGCTGGTAAGTCAATCGCGACCAATGAGCTCGACAAAGACCTATGGCTCTAAGGATACTCGCTAGCGACGTCTTTGGAATCGGTGTACTTGTCTGCATAGACTGATCCACGAGGTCTTGAGGGACATCATCGGCACTTGTTACTGGTTTGTAGACAGTGTCCTTGCGATATTTCTGGAGCCATTTCTCTGCTAGATTGGCCAACTCTTGCGCTCTTTCAGCCTCAGATCTCCGGCCATGAACGCAAAGTATACTGATACCGGAAGAGATGGTCATGAATACCGTACTATCATCGTCAAGCCCTATTTCTGAATCTCCGGACTTCTCAACGCGGGCTTTGGCTCTAGAGACTATCTCAACGTACGAATCAAGAGCTCTTATGGCAAGATCGAACTCAGCAAGAGTCGCGTGCACCGTGAACAGATGTCGCAATATTCTTGCCGAGTGGAAGGTCCGCGTAGCAGCACGATAGAGTATCTGGAACAAAACTTTAGCACCGGCTATCTGGCGAAAGCTTCGAAGAAGTCCATGCGCGGACGACTCACATCTAATAATCTGCCGCTCACAGCTATTCTGCCCCCTCTCTCTAAGTCTTCATCCAGTGATTCCGGCGCACTGATGATGGACCAATTAGTCATGACCTGATCCGTCCATGTTTCGACCTCCACGTTCGCCTTGTTAGCTTCAGGAAAGCCAACCTCTTTTAGTAAAATTCCTTCGTAGGTAGTCTCAACTTTCCTAAGCTCTGCGTTTTGGGCTACCTTAGAATTGAATCCAAGGCTGCGACCATAGGCAATGAAATCTGTCGATGTCGAACACAATCGCTGTACGATGATTGAGAGGGCATTGTAGTAAGCTCGCCAAATCCGTCGCCGAGACGGAAGCACTTCGTTGTAAGGCCTGGAGCTACCACCATAGTCCGGCTCAGACTCGCTGAAGCTTGCCCAAGCCCTGAACGGGACCAGAATTGCAGGTGAGGCCACCAGCGCCCTTGACGATATCAGCTCCTGGGGATGATGGGCCTTGGACTCTACGTATTTGCCGACCATGAGGCAGTAATTATGGAGGAGTCTTTCTGTCCATAACCATTGCTCGGGGCTAGTACCGTAATCAAATTGCACTTCCGAAGTGTATGAAATCAACGCGTTGTATGCGTCTAATGCCGCCCGGACGTTGCCAGTCATTTCCTGAGAGGACCCTATGAGCGGAGCAAGCCAGCTCACCATGTATGTATGCTCCCCTGACGATGCACACGTGCGTGGAGGCACTCAAGACTTGGCCAGTTGCCGCGAACCGCTCGTTGTAGCCTGCTTGGTCCGTAGGGAGGCGGGACAAGGCGAGCCCTGGTTCTCCAAGCGTCCAATGCAGCCATGCTAGACATACTCTGGCTCCGAAACGGTCTTGCGGAAAGTTTGTTTCGCTGTCGATGGCCGCAAGCAGGGGAGGGATGAGGTGAGACAGGCTGGTGCTTGCGCTAGCCGTGGACGAGGTCGTAGGACGCTTGAGAGAGATTGATGATATCTGGCATTCGGCTCGAGCTGTCAGTGCAAGACCTATATCATGTCATATCAGCAAGCGGGCATCGAGAGTAATAAAGGAACCAATTGCAGTTGTTGTGCATCCTGTGGACATACACTTCCGCCGGGGAGAATGTTTTTCGATCTTCCTGGCCAATTCTGGAATCGCCTGCCATCTGCCATTGCATCGAGCGTCATCAAGAAGGTCTAAATAGCGTCGGGCTTTGTCCGGTTCTGTGCTCTGTCCTTTCAATAAGTTACTTCCTACGCACATTATTGGCACAGTTTGCCTACAAGCGAAGGAATAGTGGCCTTCAGCATATCTGACTGGAGCCTGATGCTCACCTCAAAGCAGTTGCGACCCTGAGTCCATTTTGTAGGACGCGAGATTGGCAACGGAAAGATCGTGAGGACGTCGAATCGCGGCGCGCCAAGAGATTGCCAAGCGCTTGTCAGAGTTATACAAAGACTAAGGCTATCTCAAAGCTCTAGATAGAATTTACCATGCCACCAGGTCTGGGCCCATCATCAATCAGCAGCATTTTGTCTCTTACCGTAGTAACATATTGTAGTGTTGCTGTTATCCAAATCACGCCTTCTGTCTTCCCAACAAAAGAGAGCAAATGTTCTTGTAACGAACACCAAGATTCAGATAGGGCTCTCTCAAAAAAATCGATTCCGATTCCATCAAGATCAAGCTATTCCGAATCTCAACCATAGAGGATAAATGGCACAGAGGAACGCGGATCAATATGCGGTGCCGCTACGCATGATCAACAACCGTCTGTCATCGACACCACACTGGCAGCTACCACAGGTTGTGCCTTTTCTTGCAGATACGATTGGAAAATGCAGCCCGGTCTTGTCAGATGCAGATGCGGTTGCTCACGGATTTAAAGATGGGTCCGATGTTGGCATGCTTATCCATAGAGTCAAGACTCGAATGTCGAACCTTCTGCAGGACAAGAGCCCACAGGCAAGATGGGCTGCAGTAGTATTGATCAAAGCAATCATTGAGGCCGGAGGCGTTGACGCCTTGCAAGGATCGAGTGCCTGGGTTCGATTGATGATAGGTAGTCTGGGCAGACCTGACCCTCCTTCTACAAAGAAGCTCTGCATAATCACGCTGACGAGATGTTTCCTTCTCGCACAAGGCCATCAATCCCTTGTGAGAGAGCTCGCAACCCCGGTGCTTCCCGCGTTCCTGACCGCTTGCCTTAAATTACTGCGAGGCCGACCCATTACGGACGGGTCTTTACTGTTGGTGACTTTGCAGGCACTGAACGAGCTTCTGCCCTTCCATCCTGCATCATTTCGCCCTTTTCAAGCTCAGATCCGATCGTGCATCCTGCCCATGCTTGCACCAACACCGTCTTCACTCCAGATAGACCATGATAGCGAGTCGAGTTCACCCTGGACAAATACTGTTGCAGATAGTGCTCGGCGAATGTTTGTTCTGCTTAGTGTGTGTGCACCCAAAAAGTCAGAAGGAGATAGTTGGTCTAGATCGGTACGACTCCTTTGCGACACTGTACACTGTACAATAGACAATGTCTTTCGAGCGCTCATCGAAGATCGAGGTTCAACAAGGATACGGCAAACTCTGCAATCTACTGCAGAGACTGTCAGTAGTGATAAGGAGGACCCTATGGAGCTGCCTGGCTGGACAGGCGTACAGGGCGGCATTGAGAGGCTACTGGGTCTTCTGCGAACCTTGCAGGCTTTCATCGCTACGTCATTCGACTTCACTGTTACAATTCCTGTAGGTGTTTTGCTTGACATCTTCAACCGGATGCTGTCAATGGTTCCGCCGTTCACTGGAGCCCAGGTCAATGCCGAGATCGGTCGCGATGAGCGGGAAGGACTTGTACATGCGCTGCCCGTCATTCATGCAACCGCTATTGACCTCCTGTCATCGTTAACCCAACGTCTTGGACAGGGAGCGGCTTCATTCTATCAAGAAATATTGGAGCAGTGTCTTTGGGTCCTGAACGTTGAGAGATCCAGCTCTGAACTTCGTATTGCAACATATCGCCTTGTCCGTCTGTCAGTATTGCGATTTGGTCTCTCATTTCCCGACAGCCTACGTGCGCCCCTCTCAAATTGTCTCAGCATCTGCTGCGGGGAAATAATTCCATCAGAGAAGGACAATGGATCCGGTAACTCTGCTACAGTCAAATGTGTGCAAAAACCGACCAGTAACGGTAACAATGGAACGAATGCCGAATCATACTTCAAATCTACACTAAAACGGCCACATTTGACACGATCACCAATGAATGTTCAAGTAGCAGCTGCTAGATTACTGTCGATTGCATTGAGATGTCAACCCGAGGGTTTCCTTTCTCCTGTCAGAGCCGATATGGATCGGATCGCTGTTTTAACTGGGAATGAAAGTATGCTGCTAGCAAGCGTCTTATACCCACCGCCCGCGGCTCAGAATCATCGCACCCCGACAAGTCTTATGCCGTTTTTATCTAGAGCTTTTCCTGGGTTGTCCCCAGTCGAGGCCCTCATGAAACCAAGAATGCCTGTCGTTCAATGCAAGCAGGATGGTTCTGGACAGTCTTACGTCCGTGATCAGGCTTGGGAGATTGAAGAGCCGACTTATGATCTTCTATATAGCGGCACCGGCTTTGGTAAATTTGAGATTGACCCAAGAGAATCTATCCTTGAAGACTCAACGCAAGCAGGCAAAGACAACGTTGAAGCAATGACAGCCACCACATCTCATGAGTCCCTTGTTCCCGTATACACTCATCCTCAAACCGCCAACACTTCTATTATAGAGGTGCCAGAGACGCAGCCTGCAACTTTGCCCATCGATGAGACTCATGGACACAGAGATACTCAGGAAGATCCCGTTGCCGTGCAATGGCCAAGTGCCAAGCGTCAACAAGATGAGCCATCTGCGCAGACAGAGTCTAATGCTAAACGTCCGCGATTGGCGGATACATTGATCGGAGGGCCTGAAATAAGGAGTCACATCGCTGCACCTGTGCAAGAAGCGCAAGTCCTGCCAATGGAAGCATCACCACCCACCGGTACGCGTACTGCTCCAGCGCTTCCGCCTAATCTCACGAATGAGGAGACGGCGGGTACTGACAGCGATTACTCTTCTGTGCACTTGGACCCCACACTAAGCACGGACGAGGAGAACGACGACGATGAGGACGATGTCTGATGAAGAGCCAGTCATGACTAACACTTCTGCAGCGGTAGAGATAGGAAGAAAGATAAGGCTAATTGTTCAATCAGCTCGCTCAGCGACCTTCTGTTCGGTCCATACAAAGTCTTAAAACCTCAATCGACGCCGTGCAACACAGTTATTGTTACTTCCACATCAAAGGAACACAACACCCATTACATGGCGATACCGCTCTTCCACCATCGGTCTGCAGAATGCCATCGCATCCAGCTTCCTCCCCACTTCCACCACCTGTCACCCGCCAGGCCCCTCGTCAAGCTGAACGGCATAGGCTCATAGAGCCATATACCGCCCATCGCAAAATCGTCAGCGATCAACGGGCCGGTCAACCAGCACCAGCCGACCGCCAAGCCTAGATTGCACGCTCCTCTGACCGACGCCGGGATTCTGTCCCTCATCCCACTCTTCTTCATCCAGCCTGCCACAGCCCGCTGTGTGATCAAGCCGATGGGCTGAAGCGCGAAGAAGATGAATGCGTCCCGGGGGCTGGTATCGCCAAGTGCCGTATAGCTACCACAAGCATGGATGCAGCCACTGCAGACGAACGCCACTACCAACCTCAGAACACTGCCCCTGACAGTCCGCTTCTCCCAGCCAATTTTGCTTCCCACGAAATCGCCAGCTTGTTCAAAGCCGAGTCGGAACAGCTGATGCCACCACCCTCCCCATATGCCAGCCAGGCCTTTTGTCCAGACTTCCACCGGGCTGCCGTAATAAGGCGGATAGAGCCATGGCCAGGCATGCTGACCAATGTACTTCTCTCCGGCTAGGCCACAGTAGACGATAGGCGAAAGTAGGAAAATGGATAGGAGAGAGCAGTATACCCCCGTAACCGAGAGAACCAGACGAAAAGTCCGAGGGAAATAGTAAGGTGAAGGGCCGGCATCAGAGACTCCCCAGAAGTAGGGGTCTCGTAGCATGAGAAATTTGAGCATGTCTAGGACGACGAGATTGACAGTGAAGGCAATAAGGCTCGAGCGTACAAGAGCCGAACGCGCCGGATACGTGTCAGGTCTTGATGATCTGGGCCTGGCAGTGGTGGAAGACGAAGCTTGACGAGAAATGGGCTCAGCGAACGCAGATAGGGTGGATGAGTTCGGGTACGGCATGCCGGAGACCTGATGTGTCCAACGTATTCCACGGAAATTCGTTACCAAATCTGCGACCCAATCCACACGATGGAGAAATCTTGCCGGTAGACCTTGCCAAACAAATCCATGGGACTTGTCTTCTGTACCCGCTTCCCTAGCGTCTCCATCAGCGTCACCCTCCTTCTCTCTGCCTCGCTTTCGTAGCCCCTGCCCAGCCTCTCTGTCCATCCTAGCTGCACTCCCCTTCGAGTTATTCCTCTTCACAAGCCCTCCAAACTCTCCACCCATCTCATCCCCATCCACTTGCCCCTGCAGTCGCTCAATCCTCCTGGCTCCCCTCCCATCGCCAAACACCATCCAACACCCCATCCAAAGCACACTCCACGCATTGATTATCCCAATCCCATACCCCACAGTCACCAACGGGCTCCTACACTCCACAATCGCTTGTATGCAGAGAGCGCTTGCGACGAGGAACACGGGGTAGCGAAGGTGGTGGACGAGGGACGCGTAGAGCGGGGACGATGTTATACGGCCTTTATCTTTGGTAGCGGGTGGGAGGAGGAGGTAGGCAACGAAGAGGTGTGGGCCAAGGGCGCGGTAGGGGTAGACGAAGGGTTGGTGGGTTGTAGTGGTGAGGGTGCTGGTGAAGGCGTGGTAAGCGGAGAGGACGGCGGTGGGGGTGGTGGGTGAGGAGTTGGAGATCAGAGAGGAGAGGGACATTCTGATGAGGTTCTAGGAGGGGTGTCGAGGAAGAGGGTAAGGCATTGAAAGCGCTTGTGAGGCGATTATATGCTCCACAGAACTAGTCGTCATGAGATCTAATGACTCTAATCATCCAGAGAAAATAGCCGCCGGACCGCGCGGACGCTTCCCTCGTAGCGCTGGGAACGCGGATCTCTCTGAGTTCAAGGAGATTAATTTGCTAACCACCAGACCTATACGATTTCGCATCCCGTCGAGCCCGCTCTTATCAAAGGTTGACCGAGTGTGGGCTCGTTGCTCTGGTGTGCAATGATGCTGCAGCATGCTGGCAACAGTCTGCATGGCAACATGTTTGCAGCTAACGCTTGGGGCGGGACATTGACCGAAGACGTGTCGTTTTCCGGAAGTTAGACTCCACCTTGAAATGCTGACAGATGGAAAGGCTCAAGTCATCTCCTCCTATACATGGAAAAACACCAAGGTCGGAAGGAGTAGTGTATACGCCAAGTTGAAAGGGATTTTCTAGCCATGTGTTCGGCAAGCTTCCGCGCTATTCTTCAAACAAACGCTGATATCAAATCCGTGTATCTTACTTCCTCTACACACATTTCTCCTCTTGCAGAGGCCAAAAATTGGGAAGCCTCCGCACTCATACCTTATTTGATAACGCCTCTAGCCAGGCGCTAGGCTCTTCATCACTATATTGATTACTACGAAGGCTTTCACGACCGTGGATATGCACGAAACGAACAAGACGTGCGAAGTGCCAGGTGATATGTCTGAAGGGCCGCGAGACAGAACTCAAGATAGCACAATCACACTAGGCCCTAAAGATACTTTTGAGCTGTCCGAGATACGCTCAGCTCTTCCTACGGTGGACACGTCATATACTTGTCTCGTCCCTCGGGAAGCTACCCTCGAAGGTCTCGCTACCGAATTGGAATTTTAGCTCCTATACTATATCTTTAATATTGCTTCTTTGGAAGCTTTCACACGTGCAGTTCTATCATATCATGCAGCTTACGACTTGCAACGTTGCGCTATCCTGGGAAGCGTGCTCACAAATTGCCTTGGCCCTGAAGTAATCATCGATGCACTTGCACTAGTCAATGCTCTGGATATACGCCGAGATCTTACAAATCATGCTTTGGTAGACGAAGTCAAACATTTCATGGAGAAGCGCAGATTCTGCCGCTCTCCTGGGCTTCTGGATCTTCCAGGTGTACCGCGTCAGAAATTGTTCCTTCTCGCTAGACTGGAAGCAAGAGTGGAATCCATGACGGATTTCTTCTTCCTCTCACGGATCAAGCTCGACGATGAACGTCCCAAGCTCGACGATGAACGTCTCTCTTAGCGAACTACGCCGCGTTCGGCGTGCCTTATACCGTTTCGAACTATTCTGTGTTTTATTCGGTCGCTCCAGCTTTGGAGAATCGCAGAAATGGCGGTCTATGAATAGATATGGGACGACCGCAACAGCTGAGGGCATGCAATTCCTGGCGTTATTCGAACCCGGGGAGATCGAGGAGATAGCTTGTGTACGGGACTATGCCATTGAGCTGTATCAGCAGCTGTATCAAGCACAGCAGCAGACCTTAAATCCTCCAGCAAGCGGAGGCTCTGGTCTAAGCTCTCTACCCCTCTACAGTAAGTGATTTTTACACTAATTTCTCTGCTCGGGGCTTGGACTTATTTGAGATACAGATAGTCGTACCCTACCCTTTGCTGAAGCTTGTATGTCTCGTGGCCTGAGTTTCGTGCTAGATATCATACATACTACAGCTCCAGAGAAGCAGAGCATACTCCAAGAAGATCAGATTCAAGGATGCGTTTTCCTCACAGAATATCTTCAGGCTGAACCCTATGACCATGCCAACCATACTGCACGGTACAACGATTGGGTGAACAAAACCTTCCTTCCCTTCATCAGCGACAATGATGGGCCAAACTTGGCGTGGACCTGGGCAAACAACAGCAAGGTTAGGATCTATTACTTTGAAGACGCCGCTAAGCGTTTGAGAGAATGGGCATATGTCATGTGGGACAAGGAGCGGGTCAAGAAATGGCGTTCCCCGAAGTAGGGCTTTCGATCAAGTGTACACACACTCATTCTGTAACACCCTGCAGATAGGGTGAGGCTGAGCTGAATTGAAAAGATTTGTTGGGCGTTGTTCCAACTCACCTGGCACGCTGCAATCAGAGCATAGAACAAAACAAACGTCGGAGGCTTTCAATGTCGTACTACTTTACAGTACTGGCAAGAGGAGGATCTGTCATCTAGGTCATACTTGTCGATTAGCAAGCAAGGGCGTAATCTGTACCATTCCAGTGAGGGTGTCTCTGCTGTTAAGTCTTTTCCTGAATACAGCTTCTGCTATACTCGACTGAAGGAGTATTCTTTGTTACGCTCGGTCTTAATCACTCCATCGCTGAGCTCCACAACGCGAGAATAGACTCTTATCGAGGACACTGGAAGAGGTGGAGTGCGTCAAGACTTAACAGAACTCACAACTTAGGAACCTTTGTGAGCGCTAGAACAACAGACTGACGATCAGAAAGGCCTAACATGAGTGATACCGTACAGGAGTAGTCCTACGCTCTACGCTCGCTCTCTTGGAGTTCCCATCGTCTGAGTATATGCTTCGGATAAATGTGACGCTAAGTTTCCTAGATCTTGCATTAAGCTAAGCGCTTGATGTCGCCTTTGAACACGGTTGACATTGAATACTACTAATCCGTCTTCCAACACGACGAGAGACAGGTTGTCATGATCACGGAAGATGAGTTGCTTGGGGTGCTCGTCTAACACAACGAAGGTCATTTCATAGCCGCACATTGCTGACATCTTGTATATTGTCCGTTTGATACGATCCGCCTATCGTATCCGCTTTTCGCAGCAGCAGGCGACATGGGTTCGTATATATATCCCCGTTCGAAATGACAAGTAACATACCATCATCCTTCCACAGATCAAAGGTATTGCCTGCGATACTTTGACTGTTCGCCTACCAAACTCGCTCTACGCGCCGGAATCTAATCTCTAGGTTGTGACAGTTTCAGCTGGCTAAGCTCGACGTCTCTCGTTGTAAAGCTATACGATCGGTACGTGATGCAAAGTTTTGGTCGCGATCTCCGGCTGTGTTACTGACTTGGCAGTAGCCAGCGAGTCGATCATATACGCCACAAAGACCATGAGATGGTTGAGAGTACATAAAGATCGCTTTGGGCGTCAGAGAGTTCAGACAGCGTCAACGATGCCCGACCAACCAGCGCTTTCGATACTGACACGCTGTCTGAATGCGGAAAGCTAGCACTGGAGTTTATGGGAGAGACGTGTGATACAATATCATCCGTGAGCATGGAAGTACGGTGGAACCATCCTCGTATCCGATGCGGACCAGCATAATCTACAAATCCCTGACAGACATACTAGTCAACTGCCGAGCAATGCCCATATCATTAATCCTCGAAGGTTAGCAGACTCTACATCCATCTGGTTGTAGAATCGCCATTGTTCCACTATCTAATACGCAGGGCAGTATACTGACGGCGGAAGGGAATAAAGACTTCGATCACTTACAACACCCCAAGTGCCGGATAATGCCATTGTGTTCGAGGACACGTCTCTATGTCACCGAGCCCGGCAAGAAGCCTAATTACACAATGGTTTTGTTCGGTGATGGCCTCGCCTAAAGTGATGGGGTCATTGTCAACTGCCACTCGATATACTCTATATATCACCTTGAGGCCTCATCGGTTTTGGATCATTCAACCAGCCTCTTCAAGCCATTGAAATTTCGATACAGCTCTTTAGGTACCGTCCCTCAACCACAAGCTGCAAACCCAGAGCAAGACAGCATGCCACCGCGGCGGATTCACTCTCGGGAGCTCACGCCCGTGGGACAGCCCCTGATCGCCGCCACGACCATCTTCAACACGCCCGTCGAGTTGGTCACGTACTATGACAAGGCAGAGAGGCAGAACTACCTGGCGATCTACCACGACGATTATCGACACGTGTGGATATCTCAGTACCCTCCATCTCTCTATACCCATTCTCGACTCCAGGGAGATAGAGCGCATAACGATATAACCTGTTATTACGAGCCTCATGCGAGTTGGAGCGAACAACGCGGCGACTGGCCCGATATCCTCTTCCAGTACGAACCGCCCCATCGCCCGCGACGGAAGAGACAGCCGGACTGGCTTTACACCACTGAAGGCTGGCTTGTGCTGGATTACAAGCATCAGCCCGTGCGGGACTACAAGATGCCCCTGACCCTGTCATCTAAATGCGACGACTTCCTATGCGAAGCTATCATGCGGGACAACTACTACGACCACATCGGCGTGCAAGCCTTGTTGGCGCGCATGCCCGGGAAAATAGTCAACGGCCGAGAACCATACCGCGTCGGCACCATCAGCATGCGCATGAACCGTTTCCGCAACTGGGCCTGCTGTATCACGTGGGAACCCAAGGTCGGCAGCGAAACTAAGAAAGCGTACATGGACAGCATTCTCCCGGAGGACTGTAAGCAAGACAACTCGACGCGGAACTTTCGATGTCTTCACCAACATGAGATCGACAAGATGCAGATGATCAATGTTGGGAATTTCCCCAACAAGGCACGGCAAGGGAAGAAAGATTTCTCGGACGCGAATCGAGACGCGAAGTTTCTGGAGGCCGAGAAAAAGTACTTGAAGTCGAAAGCGGAGCACGAAGGTACGTCGCTACGATACATAGCCAGCGAGCTGCAGGATATTGACATGTTCGGAACAGAGCAAAATCCCCACCTCGCCATTTCCGCCCCCACGAGCACTGACATCGCCGAGCTGCGTCGACAAGCCGCTCTCGGAAGCTCAACTCATACAGCTGATAGCTACTTCACTCCCCTCCTTGCCATCGAGCCCACCCA
>JAABUJ010004706.1_pt1 | contig 14172 bp, 8 predicted proteins | sample 5559131 | NCBI WGS metagenome assembly JAABUJ01 (sample SAMN10711875, study PRJNA513366) | rock metagenome | isolation source: Antarctica rocks | place: Antarctica: Victoria Land, Mt New Zealand nord | collected 2016-01-07
AGCTGGGCAAGCGAGCGATTCTCAAAACCCTTGCCATAGGCATTTCCCTCCCAATTGATCATGGGGCCTCTTCCCAGGCACATGCAGGATGAGATTTGCAGCTTGTCTTGTGTTAGGACATTGTCGACTAGAAGTTGCTTGATCGATTGACAAGCGGGCGAGGCTTTCCACATCGTTGTAAGGCTATGGTGTTCGGTGGAAAAAGATGTGAGGCTTGGGCTTTCCAACTCAAATAGTTGAATACTTAAGTTCAGGTGCCTAAGATCCTCGGGGTGTTTGCTATATGGCCTTCGGTCCGCTTAAGGGTCTCGCTCTCGACAACCTGGTCCGGTTCCTTCGGCCTGCTCTTCGATCTCTCTTGGGTAATGCCTCAGTGAGTCTTCGTCGGACTCCATTGGAGTAAAATGCGGGAACAGGAGTTTGCAGGCGGTAGCGAATGTTCTTGAATTTGTTACTTCGTTCCCGAGGGGTAAACCTTGAAAACTTAGGATCTTCTCTATAGGATCGTGGGCCCAAACTACCTTTATAAACTTGATAGGATCGATCGCCACTCCGTTGTGATGGAGTGCTTGCGTCACAGACATTGTTGCATAACGTGACTACAGAAACGTCATCACTGCATTGATGGGTCACATGCGTCTCATTCACCGTAGTCAAAATTCAGGGCGCTTATAATCAATTTTGGAGAGGTGTATCTTCGGATAAGTCATGGTGTCTCCATCAACAGAGTTCTGAAATCTTGTCTTTCCTTAACGATATTATGAATCTTTTCAGCCCTGACCGTGTCGAACATGTTGTATCAGAGGATTTCAAGAGGGAGGAAGTCACCAGGAGAGCCCGGACGAAGAATTTGGTCAGAGCAACTCCGAAAAATGCAGGGGTTTCGCTATATATATCATCTTCTCGCAAGGAAGAAATCCTAATCTTCTCTTCGCCGCAAGAACTCGCAATCAACCGACCAGACACCTAGCGATCAACCGTCGCGAGAATTCAAAAAGCTCTCAATATAATATCATAGAATATGAAATCATTCTAGAGCGAAGGGGTAGCTTTATGCGCGAACATGATGATATTGATGATGATAATAAGGGAGAGGATATGAAGACACTCTGCAAGAACTTATTGGAAAGAGACCAGACGCTTCCTCAGGACTCTTTGTTTGGCGATGACTTGTTCAAGAAGACTTGCGAAAAGGTCAGAAACAGGAACGAGGCCACTCCAAACACTTTATTCGAAGCTCTGCGGCAGAATTGTCATTGCTTTGAAACTGGCGGCATGCCACAGAGGTTGTTCAATAAATCATACTGCCCATTACTGAGAGAGCCATGACCATAGCCTTCTGGTGGCTAAGAGGTTTTCTTTATGGTTGCGAAAGCTTCTTAATTGTTGGAGCTGGAATTAGCGCTTTCACAACGGTTGTCGCCCCTTGGCCTTATTTTTAGATCCTCGACCCTATCTTCTGGCAAGATGCTTTTGATCAACTTTCGCATTTCTTGATTTATCACTATCAAAATCTCACGTTTGATAGAGTGAACTTTGCGCTTTTAACAGCATATCTTTGATAGAGTCTAAATCAACATTGAGAAAGTTATCTAATTGCAAAGTTTTTGTGTTTTGAAGCGTGTCTTAAAATCAAAGATCGACTTAAATTTCTTAAAGTACTAGTATATGTTAACAAACTTTGCAATTTCTATAGCTCTAGCAATTTGTAATCAAAACTTATAATTAAAGCAATTTTAAAAAGCGCCTAGTGTCTAGAGTAATAATTGATTAATTTTATATATTTTAATAGCGAAATGCGAAAGTTGACCAAAATTATGTTGCCAGAAGTTGGGGTCGGGGATCTAAAAATAAGGCCAAGGGGCGACAACCGTTGTGAAAGCGCTAAAAAGCCGCTCGGAATATTTATGCACTGGAGACTACGCGTAAGAGGATCCCGCCTCCTGCATGAAAAACGACACATCACGCCCATCTCTGCAAATCCCTCTCCTTAACCTGATATTCATGGTCTTACAAAGCTGTGAAACCCTTGCCAAACCGATCCTTCCTCCAACTTCCAAAGCTCCTGTAGACTCCTCTCGTATCCCCACAGCATCTCCTATCCTTTCTCCATCCCCAAATAACTGAAACCTCTCTCTCCTTCGTCAATACCCTCTCGCCTTCTTCCCATGCCTAATCCTAATCCGGCTACACAAAGTCGCAACCCTATCCAAAGCTCAAATCTCAGCGCAATCGCCCCCACCACACTGATTGAGGAGTACCAACAGCACCAGCAATTGGCTTCCGTTCTCGCCCAGCGATCTCTCGCCATCAGCATCGCGGAGACCGGATTTCTTTCCCCATCCACATGTTCGACCAGAGCGTTTTCACCGCCACCGTGGAGTCACTCGCTACATCCGAACGCAGCCTGCACTTCTGCCTCGGCGAATGGTCTCCCTTATGGCAATACATGGGCACCACACTCGCATACTATCTCACTGCCACCTATTACCATGAGCTCATCAGACAGATACCGAGCAAAGCGTAGGAATCTGTGCCCTCGGCTCAAACTTCACATACGGAGTCTGCAGACCAATGTTTGCAGTATCTTGATTCGGACCTACGCCTTCTCGAGAGCTCCTTGAGACTCTTGCAAATTGCATGATCACGGTTCTGCAGCTGGTAAATTTCTGGAGGATTTGAGTGGTGCGTTACAACCAGACATCTCACTGAGTCTGGTTGCAGAGTAATTATATTACGTTGCTCCAATATTTCGTGATGGCTTGCTAGGCTGCCATATTGTCTTTCTCTCTTCTTGTCTCCTCTTTCGCTCTATCGCTTTGTACTCTTATCATTTCTACTTGTAAGCTGGTATCACTGCTTCGTGTTCATTTCTAACTATCACCAACTTGAATTGTTATCTCTTCAATTGGCTTATCCTTTCTCAACCTTCTGTCCTCTCGGGGCCCTTACAACAATGCAAGGCTCTCAACCGTACAAACCGTGCAGTTTAGGCCTCGTACTAAACCGTACGGCCTAATTAAACCGCAAACGGTGCGTTTCTGAGGCAATACTAAACTGCACTATTTGCACTGTTAGTACATTGATAGTGCGATGCTTTTAAGACTATATAGACGGCCGTTTTATAGTAATTATCCATCTCTTTTGCGAACATTTAGATATTCTCGTTCTTCTTTACTGTCGTCGCCGTGACGACGTTCGAGGATAAAGCTCTAAATTTGCCGCCTTCTGGACTCTGGATCGATTATTGGACCTCCTAAGTTGTCGAGTCATCTACTAGTTGATCTAGTAATAGTATTATCAATAGTAATTTTTACTCGTCAATAGTAAAATTATGCGTATTTTATCGTGCCAAGCAAGTTTCTGTGCCACAAACGAAAAAGTGACATCCATTTGACTCGCGAAGATATACTTAAAATTTTACTCTATAGATTTACTATTAACGCAATTGATTATTATACAATCTTAAAATTGTAATATTAATATAACTTAATATACTCTACAACTTCTACGTAATTTTGAGATATATAAATATGTATTAATGTAAGTTCTAAAAATACAATAAAATGTTGTTTTGTTCAATATATTTTTTGAAAAAAAAAAAAGTTTGCAAAAATTTTTCTTAGAGTTGTTAGAATTGTGTGTCAAAAAGCACTTTAAGCAACATTTTAAGATTCTTAATACTACAATATACGCTTAAGTTTTATATCTTAAAATTATATACAAATTATAAAGCATATAAAGTTGTATTGTTATTAAAATTTTAACGCTATTTAATAGTTGATTGCGTAAGTAATAGATCTACAAAGTAGAATTTTAAATATGTTTTTGCAAGTTAAATAAATAATTACTTTTTCTCTTGCGATATAGAAACTTGCTTAGCACAATATCTTAACTACTTATCAAAAATTCTTCTTCAAATAATGTTAAGAAAAAAATACGCATCTTATAGATATTTTATAAATTATTATAAAGTTGCATTTAAAATTAATCTTAATATTAAGAATAAATTATCGTACTATTAGTGCAAACAATTTACAAATATCTTAAATTAAATTGTATAATTTGTCAAATATCTTATACTACATTGCACTAAGTAGTGCGTATAGATAATGCACTAATAGTACGCGTATAATGTACGTACAATTAAGAGTCTTGCAAACATAATAACTACTCTTTTTCTACGTAAGATAATATAATATTTAGAATTTGAGCTCTATTAATAAATATGCGATTCTCGAGAATAGATTTGAAGAATTGGAATCGTTCTAAGATTAACGCTACACAATCGAAGCATCTTTTATATAGCTTGGAAAGTCTTCTAACTATCTAGTAGCAAATCTGTTCAAATATAGGTTGTTTTTCAAGTCACTATAATAACTAGCCAAAAAGTATAGCTCAAAAGTATAGATTTCTATTTCCTAATATTATAAAGTAATAGCACGATAATGCAACGAATAAATAGCTTTATTCGATACCTATATTTGATTAAATGTTATAGAAATGTTATGTATAACTTCGCGAGATGTCGACGCAAACAAATCGCTAGGAAGTAAAGAAAGAACTTAGCGAAACATTGAAACTCTTCTATAATAAGAAAGAAATTAATATTTTGACATGCGATTGCTAACGATTCTTAGAGATTATACGATATCGTAAGTGTGATGTACAAAAGACTCAATGTTCGACACGACGTTATAGAAGACATACTTAGAATATTGATTACAAGTATCAATAAAGTTGATGTATTTGCACGAACATGAAGTAGGAAAGCTCGCATAGTATTATTAAATCAAAAAAGGCACGCACAGTAATCTGCTACAATAGGCACTGAGACAACGCCATGAGCAAATACCACAGTAGATACCATGGGCAAGTCCCTCCTGCATTAAAGCACATATGTAGGAATGGTTTAATGGGTCAACAAAGGTCAAGAGCAAAAGGCCTCCTACATCAGAGCGCATCCATGTACCAGACCCGATCGGGACTAGCGAACCCCTGGCCCCAATACTGGCCGTCCGTCTCCTATTTCGATCTCCATACTTAAAATTCGCGTTACATAGCCCCCAGAAATACCAACCTGGTTATCCGTCACATATATTCTGAGCGAGACACAAAGACACGATTATATATATTAATCTAGGTCTAGACTCTGCTATCGCATAGACTACTTTCCAGGCAGAGATATTATGTCTAGACTTTCAGATGCTCAAACAAGAATTGATATCCATCTAATACGGCTTGCCACACGCGTTTGTCGTTCTTGGGCACCTCGAGTATCTCAAACATGTGGCCTCCACCGGACACGAGGGATATCCCTGCCGGTATATTACGCTTGATTAGCTCCTTATAGGTCCCACGTATCTCTTGCCAAGGTATGAAATCGTCCTCTGTACCGTGTACAAAGTACGTTGGGGTGCGATAATTTCCCATCCGAATCTGCGCAAGTGGATTGATTGCTTCAATCCGCCCAGCTGGCGGTATCGGTAGACGAGTACGACCGTCGTAAGACGGGAGGGATGGCCGCGGATTCTCTGATAATGAACGTTGCCTACGCGCCTTTTCCTTGGAAGATAGTCCTCCAAGTAGGATGGGTAAAGTCTGTCCAGTCCAATTCATGTGTAGTGGGATGCGCGCCCGTGCATCTTGCGTGGACATCCATCCACCTGGCACTCTTGCGCTGGCGATATTGAAACCTGTAATGGCGTCGTCGTAGATTCCCTCCCAGACATCGTAGCTTTTCTCGGCATCTGCTTGACTCGTGCGCCACGGGAAGTGAGGCCTCTTATACCACTCTGACGCATAGTCGGTGGTACAGTAGAATACTAGGATTGCTTCGGGCGGCCGCAGGCCACGTGCAGGTGCGGTCCAGCCTAAGGACAAAGCTAACATGCCCCCCGTAGACCACCCAACGACAACAACCCTTGTGCTGTCTATTTGAATGTCAGGTCGTTTAAGACTTGTGCCGGGCAAGAAGTTGCGAGCCCAGTCAAGAGCATGGCAAACGTCCGTCATAGGGCCCTCAATCAGATCCACCTCGGGACACAGCCTATGGTCGATGCTGATAGGAATAATGCCATTGTCCAGCAGGTGCTGTGTCTGCGCAGGACGAACATCTTTACGAGAAAGCATAACGTGGCCACCCCCATGAACAAGCAGCGCTATACCTGTCAGTTTAATCTAACAGTTGGCTATTCCTTCTGGGATTCCCAAACGTACCAACTGGAAGCTTGGACGACACTGTTTGGTTCTGAGGATAATAAATGTCAGCGTACAAGGGAATTCCCTCGACTTGCTTGAACAGAACAGTTTCCATTATCACTTTTGCTGGTCGAGGAGGAGACGCTGGGCCCTCTACAATTGTGGTTGAAGCGGACGCAACAATCAACCGGGTCAAGTCGCCGTCGTCATGGTCATGATTGGTCCAATAAACGTTGTCGAAGCCGGCCTTGCGTAAGCTTTTCTCCCAAAACTGCACATCTGCGATAGCATGGGTTCGACCATCGCCGAAGCGCCACCAGCCATCAAGCAAACCAAAAATAAGGTCGTACCATTCGAGAGGGCGTGTAAGCTCAATCAAGCAGAGTATGCCGTTTTTAGTAAGCATGGACCGGATATTGATACAGGATTCAGAGAGACTTTTGGTCGCATGTACCGTGTTCGTTGAGATGATAATGTCTTGACTTTGGAACATTGCTGCCTCGGGACACTTTTCGACGTCTAGAACCATAAATTGAAGGTTAGAGTGTCCACCGAATTCCTTCTTCGCCGAAGCAACCAAATGGGAAGAGATATCAGTAAAAGTGTATAGGAATGGGCAACCTTTCTCTTCCAGGAGGTTTATAATGGACTTAGTGGTACCACCGAGGCCGGCTCCGATCTCAAGAAGACGCAATGGTTCCGAATGGTGCCTCATCGTGACGAGTTTGGATAACAAAGTCGACAGGAGTCGAGTGCCTATCGAGAAGATCGGCGCGGTGGTGTACGTGTTTGTCAAAAGCTCCCTATTCAACTTTTCACCAAAGAGCAGATGCAGTGGGTCTTCCTTTCCCGATAGACAGTCCGCTAATCGAAGACCCACAGCCTCCAGCAGGCGGAACTCCAGTCGATGCTGTGGGAAGTCAACTGCCAGCTCGTTAAGGGTTCTGATGCAAGCAGCCCGTTCCTCACGAGTTGTGAAGCGTACTAATTTGCTTTTAGATGTTTCTATAGCGTGTGCTTTTTCCAGTATCCGCCGAAATTGCGCTGTCACGTTGGCGTACCTTGGAAGGATTGCTTCAGTTTCCCAATCATCTACAGTCGCACCATATACGGAGCAGCCGAGCCTTTCAAACGCCTCGATGATGAATGAGACAACCACGTTCTGCAGCCGGGGTAAAACACTGCATGTGAAGCCTCCCAGCCCACTTTCTTGAAAGTGATGATCAAACTCGGCCTGTGTTGCTAGAAAAAGATCTGAGAGATAGGTGACTGAAGGTATGGCTTCACTCGCTGGAGTTGCGGTATAGCTATGATGAGTGACTTCTTTATGACCTTTATAGCAACTAGTAGCGACGGCTTCTTGATATGGCATCGACTGATGTAGCGGTGCTGGCCACTTGATGGTAGCTTAGCGATGACTGGTCACGGCTGGAGCTGCTACTCACTGGATGCTCAAGCTGGACGTCTTCTGCCTTCTTGTGCGTCGTTGACTGAATGCGCAAAGCTATGGACGCTAGATCTCGCATCTTTTCAAATTCGTTTACTGGAATGTTAACACCGAAGATTTTCTCTATCTCATCCAGGACTTCGATAGTAGTCAGAGAATCAACGCCAATGTCCTCAAGTTGGGAGCCCCCATGCATATCACTGGTGGCTTGTCCTGTGATCTCGCTGAGGCAATGTTGCAGCCTGGAGAGAATGCCCTCATCACATTGTTGCCGGCTGTCAGTCTTGGCGGGTGCTTGCGCGACCCCCATGGTAGAAGCATGATTCTCACTGTGAGGGTCTGGCACAGCCTTTATGCTTGGTGATTGCGGCGTGTCTTTGCATCCGAGGAATTGCCCGGCGAGCGTCTTAGTAAGAGACTCCCTCGAGATTCCGCTAAATCGCACTCCCAAGATCGAGAAGCTTGCACGCGGGTCAGAAGAGGCTCGAGCTGATATGTCGCAGACTACCACTTTGTCTCCTTCATGATCAATGTGTACGATAACATCCCATGGTGCAGCACCCTGGATTCCCGGGTCATTTTCAACGCAGAACTGACCAATCCGACTACAGACATAGACTTTCTCAGAGGGATTCGGGCGGAGGCAGTTCACGTATAGACCAGCTACCTGAAGGAAGTTGTCGATCAGTAACGGATCGTAAGTCGAGTGCACAGAACGCGATTCTTGAGACTCGGGCAAGAGGACTTGGCCTACGACACCAGAAGCGCGAGATGAAACACTTCTGACTCCCCTGAAATATTTGGCGTACTCAGTCACCCTCGAGAAGATATTGTAAATGAACGATCCTTCAATATTCGCTTTGATATCGTGGTCCTGAAGAATCTTTGAAGGCTTGCGCTCCTTGATAGTCCAATCAACGTCAGTTTTTAGGCATGTGATTCCAGTTGCATGGCTCTCTACTTTCGAAGGATTCTCGATGGAGCGGCTGACGACCTGGAAACACCATCGGTGGGGAGTGTCATCACATGACTCCAATTCTAAGTTTATCATTCGCTTATCATCATAGCCCAGGGGCGAAGTCAACACAATGTCTTGAACACAGCATTCCTCCATTGCTGTCGGCCTGGAGAACTTTTCACCTGCTAAATGAACTAGAGCTCTTGCCACAAGATGCAGGTACACGGACGCTGGACAACAGCGATTACCATTTACTTTATGTCCCTCAATGTACGTCTTATATTGAGGGCTTTGGAAATCAATCTTGAAATCTGCAAGCGATCTATTGTCATTTTGGGGCCGTATGAAGGATATCATGGCTAGCATTACTCGCTGTTCAGTATCTTTCGTGGACACGCACTGAGTTCCAGGGCCCTCTCGTAGCGGTAACCAATGATGCGTCTTGTCGAATTGGTATGGCGGCAGAGAAATGCGATGATACTGTTGCCTCTGTATCCTATGATATGGCCAGAACTGTAGTTTTATGCCAGATCTCAACAGACTCACGGTTATCTCTGCAAGCGAGCTCATGGAATTTGCTGAGGTTAGCGAGATGGAATGAAAAGTGTCCTCGTGTCTTAGAGAGCGAGGGAGAGCGTTGCGCACCAGAGCTATGATACCAGAATCTGACCCGGCTTCAATCCATGTGCATGGGCCTCTCGCGGCGATTCGGTTGACAGCTTGTGAAAAGTACACTGGCTCGCGTGAGTGCCGTACAATCTCTGCGGCGTCGGTAGTCCAATTCCCATCTGAGGTGCACGTCTCTATAGGTATCAATGGCTCTCGATATGTCAGCTCACAGGCCAACCTAGCGAGGGCGGGCAAAATCGGATCCACGAGGGCCGAGTGGAAACCATGCGTCACGTCTAGTCTGCGGTGTTTGATCTCTCTGGGTGACTTTGATACCTGCCCGGTGGCAATGGCTCCTTCGAGTGCCTCGATGGCTGCGGTTGAACCAGCGAATACAGAAGCGGTTGGGCTGTTATAGCAGGCAATGTCCAAGCAATGAGCAGAATCATGCCCCGAGGTTGAGGCCACTAGATCCCGAGCTTGCTCAGATTCACACTCGATACTGAGCATCATACCCTTCTCGGGCCCCCAGACACTCTCGATCAGTCTGGCCCGTGTGACGATGAAACGTAGGGCTTCCTGCAATGATAGTGCATTGGAGACACACATTGCCGTGAGCTGGCCGAGGCTGTGTCCAATAAGTCGGCTCACTTGGAGTCCGCATTCCATCCAGGCCTTTGCGCAGGCATATTGTACGGAGAAGAGCATGCAGTGTAGCAGTACTACATCTTCGATTACGTTATTGGTGAAGATCTGTGGATAGAAGTCCAAAACTCCTAGTGAACTGCACACTGATCCGCAAGCGTCGAGATGCTTGCGTAATATGGCACAATTGCGGTATACATCTTGGTGCAGGCCAGCCTTTCTACTAGATTGACCGCCGAAGCACAGTACGATAGGTTTCGTTGTGGCTTGCTCATCGAGTAACGATGCGTTGCGAAGCTGAGGTGTGTGGTCCATAAGAGTGACTTTAAGTTCCGGCAGTGAAGCGACAGTCGTATACAATGATATCGGAAGCGCTTGGTTGGCTCTGTGTGCCATGGCGAATCCAAGATCCGAAAGATCGGCACCGACCAGGCTCGAAAGAACACCATCTGTCAGACTTTGATGGAGAGCTCCACAGTAAGAGTGCAGACTTGTCTCTGAATGCGCGGCTATAATGATCGGCCACTTTCGCACCGGTGCTTCATCTACTGGCGACGCTTGCTCTGAGAGCCGAGGAGGTTGTAATTTGGACACGATGAAAGCAGCGTTGCTACCGGCCGCCCCATAATTATTGACAAATACACTATTTCCATACCAAGATTGAGTGTGCTGTGGAATCTCCAGTTGAAGCGAAGATATTGAAGTGATGTTGCGATTGAGCTTCGTGAAGTTTATTTGCTTGGGTACGGAAGCGTGCTGAATCATCAGCACCGCTTTTATAGCCCCAGCTACACCGGAGGCGGCTTCTGTGTGACCGATATTCGCCTTGACAGACCCAATGTAAAGCTTGTTGCGGCGTTCCCCTCCAAACACCTGCCGAATACTTTCAAACTCTACTGGGTCCCCAACTTGGGTGCCTGTACCGTGTGCTTCAAGACCGTCAATTTGAAAAGGGTCCAAACCGGCCTTCTTTAACACCTCTCCATACAGATCCATCTGTGACGACTGAGAAGGACAAATTATCGGCGTGGAGTTGTCGCTCTGATTAACAGCCGACGACGCGATTACGCCGAGCACTGGATCGTTATCCGCAATGGCAGCGGACAGCTGCTTGAGAAATAGCATGCCGGCGCCCTCACCGCGGCAATAGCCATCCGCCTCGATATCAAAAGGTCTACACGGCCCAGTTACGCTCAAGAATCCGCTTTTGGTCAGGTCCTCGTATTGCGCTGGGCTTGTAATGACATTGACACCGCCAGCTAAAGCAGCGGAACATTCACCGGAGAGAATTGCCTTACATGCGGAGTGGATAGCTACGGCTGAAGATGAGCAAGCAGTGTCATACGTGATGGAAGGCCCCGTCCAGCCAAAATGATGACTAATCCGACCGCTGACGAAGGCACGAAGAGTGCCGAGTGCTGAGAAAGCCGTGGAAGGGTGCGAAGCAACATTAAATTGGTAGTCCACTGAGCCAAGTCCAAGATAAACTCCCACTGAGCGAAGCTTGGGCGACTGGTCAAAGTAAGCGGCTGCCTCTACTGCTTCGTACGCAACTTCCAGGGCCAAGCGCTGTTGAGGATCCATTGACGCTGCTTCTCGTGGTGAGATCTTGAAGAAGTGATGGTCGAACACGCCTGGGTCATCTAGGAAATTGCCCCAGAATGTGGAATTGGTACTCCCGGAGCGCCAACGGTTGTCAGCTGAGAACCTTGCACTTGGCACGTGGCGGTGCATCGACATTCCAGCAGACAGAACTTTCCAATATTCATCGACTGTACTAGCACCAGGAAACCGACATGCCATGCCGACGATAGCAACGTGAGCTTCGGGTACAGGTTTGCCAGTCATAATTGCTGTAAGGGACAGCCGACAGATGGCTGTTTATCAATGCTACCGTAGCCAGCGATGTATCGTTATAGCGGTTGCTGTGGGATATTCTATAGCTCCTAGTACCACTCTTTCCCTATCATAAATTAACAATGGAACGAGGATTCAAACCAGGATTATGAACACGCTAGGATGGATCTCTAGTAATTTTTTAGCGTGCGGCGTCAAAGTTGAGCACTTCGAGTCCCATTGAACCAAAGTGTGGACGCTGCACTTTTGTCTCTGACACAATTTGGAGAGGCCTGCAGGAGAGGCGGGCTTGATCCAAGGAGGCGGAGATTAAGGGGGCGACGTTCACATATTATTTAGTATGCGATCAATTAGCTCCCTCTTCTCTTGTCATTCTCCTTCGCGCTTTTGCCCCGCCCCCAACGCCATATTCCTGTCGCAATGGTAGGCGGCGTTTCCGGCTGCCTCAGGGTGTGTGCTGGCCTCGCTGCAGTCCCAGTGACAATGAAGCAGCCGATACCGCCCAAACGCTTGCTTGTACATTTTATCATATAGCATTTAACAAGCGGTAGCTAGGTTGCGAGGTGGTGCGCAAATAAGCACTTCTTTCCAAATTCGACAGCTCGCCTCGTCTAGGTCCGTCATCAGCAGGCATGCCTAGACGAGCTTGTGAGACAGAGATGAGCGGCAGAAGCTTCCTGTCATGATGGTCCAAATCCCACCTGCATGGTTGCCTAGCAGTGGCAAGTTGGTCTTATTCCCCGGAATAGCGCCTTCCCACGACTCTGACAAACGGATGCGGCATATGCGCTGACGCTAACGCTCCTCTGCCTGTTAATCACTGGCCCTGTCCTATGCCCTATATGCTCGTGCGGGATTTTTAATGCGTGTACTGTAGGAGGATTCCTCAACTCGCGAGCTTCGAATGCGCTCAGCTGTCAGACGGGCCATGCTATGAGAGAGGACAGCGATCGCCGATCTGCAAGTTGCATGACGTTGGCAACGATCGCGGCGCTCGTGAATCGAAATTTTGGTTAGCCTATGCCTTGATTCATCTAGCCCTTAGCCCCCCAACTATTATTCGGAACATACATCTAAGTCTCACCATCCTGCCCTGGCCGTGTAGCTGCAACTAAGCACAACCGACGGGTGGAGGATTTAGAAGGGTGGGTCCGCGTTCGTTTGGTCATTAATCTAACACAGTCAAGTCAGTGCTCTGTGACAAGTGCGACTATGGCTCGAGAGACTACATTTGATTTCCTCGTCGTTGGAGGAGGGACAGCCGGCTGCGTGCTAGCCTCACGCTTGAGCCAGGCCTCTTTCAGTGTGGCCATTTTCGAGGCCGGACCTGAGGACTACTCTGATCAGATCATGTCTCCGCTGGCAGCGCCAACGCTCCTGGGCTCGAGTCTTGAATATAATTACACATCCACGGAGCAGCCTCAGTAAGTACCACATCGTTGCTCACTTGAATATTTACTGAGAACGGCTACACCAGCCTCGCTAATCGCCGCGTGCCCAATTGTGGTGGCCGTCTTCTGTCCGGCTCATCAGCTGTCAACTACGGCAACTGGACGAAATGTCATTCGGTAGACTACGACGAATGGGGTATGTCCTGTTCACGTTTCGCGATCCGCAAAGTTCGTCCAACTCACATTAACAAGATCATATGCCATGTTCCTCTCTTTCAATTGCGGTTTTTATATCATAGAAATCGTTTGATTTCGCATCAGGTCTTATGTCTTTGTTCAGAGATGATCCTCTAACTTCAAACATATACAGCGGCATTAGTTGAAGACGAACAGTGGAGTTTCCAAGGGCTAGGTGAATTTTTCGATAAAGTCGACAAGGTGATCCACGCAAGTGCAGGGGACCGCCTGTATCCGCTCAAAGAACCGCTGCGGAGCGCCCTTCTAGAAGCCGGCATTCCGTATAACCCTTGTGCCAACGGAGGGGATCCACTGGGTTTCGCAGCGCTGTCGGAAAACTGGAAAGATGGTCGACGTCAGCCAGCGAGCAAAGCCTACGACCTTAGCAAAGCTAACGTCTTTACAAACTCAACAGTGAGGCGAATCCTTATTGACGCCAGCAACAAAATTGCGACTGGAATCGAGTTGCTGGATGGCAGAGCTTTCCAGGCTACAAAGGAAGTTCTGTGTTGCTGCGGTGCTATAAAGACTCCTCAGCTCCTTATGCTTTCTGGTATCGGTCCAGCGAAGCACCTCGCTGTACAAGGCCTTGTGACAATCGAGGATCTGCCGGTGGGAGAAAATTTGCATGATCATCTTTCAGCGACGCTGTACTTCAAGCTGAAACGGCCGGAGCAAGGTCTTGCAATCGGATCAGCACTCTTCGGTGAAAATGCACCAGATTTCGCGAAGGGCAACCCCATAAGCTGGATCGCAACGCTATCAATTCCAGACGTATCGCAGGCTGCACTTGCCAAGGCCATCCCTAACAACGACTCGCTTATATC
>JAABUJ010004707.1_pt1 | contig 14169 bp, 18 predicted proteins | sample 5559131 | NCBI WGS metagenome assembly JAABUJ01 (sample SAMN10711875, study PRJNA513366) | rock metagenome | isolation source: Antarctica rocks | place: Antarctica: Victoria Land, Mt New Zealand nord | collected 2016-01-07
GCGATGCTATGCTAGCGGCGTCACGCATTTCCGGAGGAAGCGCGCATTGCAATCAGCGACGGCCAGAACGATTTCGTTCGCAGGAATGGCTGAAATAGAAACTAGATTCGAACGAGAGTACTTCTCAGATAAGCACGTGTAGAGAATTAATACCCTTCAACATCTTTTCAGAACGATGATCAGAATTGTTATACCTATTAGCCGGTAGGAGCTGGAGTAGTCTCTCAGCATTGTAGAATTGAAACAATTTTGATAAGATCCTTGTGACCGTGTACGGATATAGCTCCTACAACCGCTGGGAGAGAGCTCGTCGCCCTCTTTTCTTTTGCAGTATCTCGAACCAATCGCCCACTTGTTTGATTGAGAGATTATCTACAGCCAAAGAGGCAAAGCGGTAAAGAGTAACACTTGTCCAAATCAAACACAAGGCAGGAACCCGAGAGGAATGAAGAAAGAGGTGGAGCTGTGAAGGGTACAATACGCATTCTTGGTGCCAGCGCATGATACATGAAAGGAACGGTGATTTGGGGAGTCACCAGCGAACCGGACATGGTCTTGAGGTGGACGCTTCCTCACCAAAAACCATTCTTCGAATCTGACCAACGTGACCATCGGCCGACAGCCTATTCGCGATTCTCACGCATAAGCTGTCTGTTGTGACTCTCCTCGACCTTGTGGAAACGGATCCTGATGTAGGACAGCGGCTGCAAATGTCGACTAGAGGCCGTACAGTTCCACCAGATGACCCCAAACATGGAAGTCAGTAAGTAGAGCCAAATATGTATAGGTCCCTCGAAACGCCAGATCCCTGAGACATCATGCGGAAATTCGACGTCCTCTACGCTATGCATGTGCCCTGAAAACCCGCCCCCATCTAATGTCTATATGCTACAAAATTGCATTACCATTTGACGTATCATCCTCCCTTCCGGACCATTATCATGGAATATCTGCACTCATCTTAGCCTACTGCGTGCGGCAAAAACAACGGGGCCAAGACTCACAGAAAGATACTTCCGACAGCGAGTGATATGCCGAACATGCTCCTGTCCGTAATTCGCTGGCCAGCCTTTATCCAGCCTAGTACGATAATCGAGCAAGTCTTGAAATGCCCGGCAACTGTGCTGCTCACCGGTCCAGCCCCCATCGTAACGTAGAATTGCGAGATGTTGATCAACACGGCGCATATAGCGCTCAGACAGATCATGGTTCCTATGCCAGCGGGTCTTGGCATGTCTGTCGGTATAGAGTCGGTCCAGGGCACGAAGCACAGAAGCAACAGACCGCCGATGGGCGCTTGATTGTAGAGCAGCTGGAAAGCATTGATCTCGAGTCTTCTCTGGTAGGCGGCGATCCACACCAGGTAAACAGCGCTGACCAGGACACCCCCAAAAGCGAGGACCACCCCGAGGACGTCAGTAGAATGCGGTTCTGCAGAGGCAGTCGACGATTTGGGCTCGAAACAGCTGGTGATTGCCACGCCCAGACACATCGGTATTAGGATCGCTACGGCGGCTTTGGGTATCTTCATCTTGTAGAAGAGGAAGTTGATGGCGGCGACCGCGGGGGTCAGCAATATTCTGGCGATCTGATAGAACGTGATGGACGAGAAGGTGAGAGAAAGGTTCAGGCAGAGAATATTGAGACACATCATGATAGCAAGGGGCAGCATGGTTTTCGTGCGGACGCGCTGCGGAGTAAAAAGGGCGATGGGAGGTCGTGAGAGGATGTAGAGGGTCAGGTAGGTGAGAAGGAAGTGGAACGAGGCAAATGAGAATTGACATTGCCGGAACGCTGGACTGGAGAAGATGGCTTTGTTGGTGAAGACCTACACAATGAGGAGGGTTAGCTGAGTCGCGTGATAAGCATCTGGGAGAGCAATCTGGGTTCTGGAGAGAGCCTCACGATGCCGATTGTGGCCAGTGTATTGACCACCATCCATACGACTAATTTCAGTCTGCTGTTACTTGTCGCAACTTGCGCGCCCAGAGCTTCGGACTTGTTCTTCTCAAGATCCACGTATCCCATTTTCTCCTCGTCCTGATCCAACAGGGTACTGGTCGAGCTTCGAACATCTTCCTTCTCCTCTGCCGTCTCGGTGGTGTCACTCATGTCTTGCCCGTTCCGAACGCAGGACATTCTGCAACAGTCAGATGGACTTCGCAGCACGAACAGGGAAAGAAGCCGGCATGTAATGGTGGCGCATGGAGAGTCGCTTCATCATGGTTTCGTGAGGGTTGATCGACTTACCAGCAACATGGTGTCCCGACATGCGAGGAACGGCGCGAACTGGGCGCGGATTTGCGGCCAAGGCGGAGAATTCCTGAGCCTCGTATGGACTACTTTATGTGCTTGACAAAAAATGATGTGGGAGTGCCCTGGGCAAAGAATGGAGTTTCAATGGCACTGAAAGCTGCCCCCGTGCTCAGCCATGACTCGGCAAGGCTTTCCACGACATCATAGCTTCACAGCTCTATGATGGAGCAGTCGCTGGCGCAATGGAATGGTATACGTTATACATGTAGTTCTTGCTACTTCTAGCCATCCTCAGTTTGGACGAAGCCTCCGCATGTTCTTTCGTCATGTGCAAAGTGCACTTCCTACCAGTCGTTGAACGATCAATTGCTGCACATCAACCAGCATTCTTTCGTGCCAACTGCACCCTTCATAGTGGAGAACTGATGTCATCCAAGCATGTCTACTCATTCCCGGCATCATACTAAGCCAAGTGAAACCTTCTTCGGCTGCACCAGCTGTTCGATAAGAGTTCGGGTATCGAGGGACTGCCCCTTGTCATACCCCTCTGTTCCCAATGCTCGCAGATCGAGTGCAAGGAAATTGCGAGCTGTCTCCTCCTGTTTAATTTCAGTATATTGCTCTGTGTCAGAAGAGCTAAGAGAAACGCTGACGGCAGTCTCCAGATCCGCTTCCTCCTTCTCCGAAATTGTGGCGCAGGCAGCTACTAGGTCTTCTCCTCTAGCACTCAGTAACACGAGCTCGTCTGCTCGGTCTACAATGGCTTGATCAACGCCATTGAGTGCCGCACAGCTGAGCAGCATTTTCAGCAATGCGTCAAACTTCGGATGTTGAACTTACAAGCTGCCAAAGCTGCTGCAACTTCTACCGATCTGGAAGCTGCATAAACAGTCAGCAAGGTCATACTACAAGAGCAACTTTCTTACTTGTAAAGGTAGGTAATTTGGTTCTCCATCCCTGGCGCGTCCCCGTCAATCCGTACTTCCATACGTCCATATTGGAGACCAAAACGAGGCTGGAGGAAGCCGTTCTCGAAAACCTCGTGGAAGTGCGTAGCTCCGAGTACTTTCGGCGTTCCGTCTCCCAACTCGAGGAAATGCTCAAAGACACCACAAGCCAAGCCCGCGCCGTCTGCTGCAAGGTGAGTGATGGGTCGCTCAGCTTGGAATTCACGCACCCGTTGATTCCGTTCCCTTGCCGAACTCGTCAATAATCACAAGGCTGCGGTGAGTTGCTAGCGTCATAGCAAGAGCGACCTGTTGGAGGTCTATCATAAACGCACTCTGGGTTCTCGATACCGTCTCTCGCGTAGCAATGCGCGTCAATATCTTGTCAGTCAGGCCAATGATCGCCGCATCAGCCGGGACGAAGCACCCAATGTGGGCCATGTAGACAATGATGGCAACCTGCTTGAGATACACGCTCTTGCCAGAGTAATTGGGTCCAGTCAATATCAGCATACTTGGATCATCGGGAGGGTCCGGAGTAGCAGTCCTCTGAGAAGGGTCTAGTAGTACACCGCTTGTTGCTTCGCCTAGTATTGTTGCGTCGTTACCAGCGCCGCCCTTAATCGCGGTATCATTGGCGACGTATGAAGGTACCGTAAGCTCTTGCAGTGGATGCCTTTAATTTCTTAGCATCCTCAGCTGAACCAATCGGAGAGCAACTTACCGGCCGCCTTTGATGCGGATAATGTTCCGAGTTGTCAGACGAGGTCTCGAGAGTTTGTAGTTCTTGGCACCTTGCGCGAGGGCAAGAAGACTTTCACTTTGTCAGTCATTACGAACTCGGTGGCTCGGAGCACCGACCTATCCAGCTCGCCGCAAATATCGGACGCAGTATTGAGCATCTCCTCGTACTTCAGCACGTTCTGGCTCAACTCGTAAAAAATCTCGATTTCCTTGTCTGTATCGGGTCAGCCGTGAGTGACGCTGTCCTAGCGACATAAAGCTACGGGCATACCGCATATGATGGCGTACATATCCCCAAGTGTCTCATCCAATTCTCTCATTCGAAAGTCCTTGTAGTAGACTCTTGAGCCTGTGGAAAAGATGCGATCCCATTGCCGATCTTCAACAGCACCACCTTCATAGTTTACCCTTCCAGTGTGAGGATTTATTGGCATAGAGATGAGGAACCCAATCTGTGGAAAGAATATCACGTTCAAGTCAAGACTGTATTCTGGTGGCACGTCGGCAGCGATGGTTCGGGAGGTTTTGTTGAGCAGATCTTCGATGCCATCGTAGGTTCGTTTCATGGTGTCTAATTCGGCGTCGACGCCAGCATTGACTACTGTCCGATGCATCTCGGCTGACGATGGAAAATCAACCTTGAGACAGTGGTCAGGCAGCAGGTCAAGGTCATTTTGTGACGTGTAACAAAGGGCTCTTGATTTAGACATACGATCTGGCTGATGTTTGCACCAATGTTCGCAAGCTGGCGATTGACGAAGTGTTCCAGTACCTATGCCTTCGATTAGCCTATGTTCCGTCACAATAGTGACGCGCCCACTTTGGCTCTGATAACAAGTCTATCTGCGCCGGCGAGTTCGGTCATTGCGTCCCGGATCTGCATTGTGTGGAATGCAAACTGTCATACAGTCAGATTGAACCGCTATGAAACGACATATGAATTTCCGTACTGAGCGTAGGGTCGACCAAATACCGTTTTTGATCCCACCGCCTTTGCTGAGCCCGCTGCTGACGCCCTTCTTGAGATTGATCATCACGGCCCTCATGTTCTTGACTTGACCCAAGTTCTTAGTAATGTTCATCAGAGGACCGTGGTTGTCCGGCCTCAAAAAAACAGCGGCTGTATCTAGTCTTTCGTTGATCACAGCTGAGTCGGTACTCGGTCTTAAGAAGTATTGGCGCAGAAGCTGCTTTCCTTGTGGGGTCCGCGCCAAGTGATGGAAAAGGCCATATACCGATAGACCCTCTTTCGATCCTGATGAGGATCTTGTGGGGCCTTGATTATGTGAGTGTGGATGAGATTCCGATTGTAGTATTTGAAGGGAGGAAAGTGTGTCTGCGTTGACGAACCTAGTATGGACGTCATTCGAAGCCTGTTTCCCGACTAGGGGCCTGCCTACATGGTTTCATTGAGGCTGAACGATTCTATTGTCAAGATTCGAAATGCCAGATTAGCATCTGCGTCGCCCGGGAGATACTCCACAGCTTTTCTTCGCGACAAATAGGACAGTACCGCGCACGCACATCCGACTGATAAGCGGCTTTCAAGATCCACTCGCCCTGAAAGCCGAAGGAACTTTCCTTGCCGTCCCGTGAACCCGGCTTGGTACCTCTCGTCGTATCCTTCATAGTTGTCGGCATTTCCGGGCGTAATGAAGGTAGGGTGGCCGTCATCAGAGGGAAGGTGGACGTTAATGAGCTTGTTCTTGCCCGCTTCGTAATTGAACTCCGAGGAAGGGCGCAATTCCATGATGTACGGCGTACGAAACTCAGGAACTAAGACATACAATGATCAGCCGCTTAAGTCGAATACAGCATAGAGCTACGCACCGTCACCGTTGACCGATCCCCGCCTTCGACCTTCTGGATCCAGATGCGTATTGACACCTTCGTCTACCCTCATAGAAAGCAGCACAACTGTAGGCTCGATGCGGAGCTTCACTATGGCCATGAAATAAATAACATCTCCTCGTTGCACGGATTGGTCCACGTACGTAGGTCGATTACCTCGAGGCCTGCAGCCTTGATGTCGGCCATCAGGTACAGGGTCTCTTTCGCTGCAGCATAGTAGCAACACCCAATTGTGCCTCTATCTCTCATGTCGACAGCCATGACTACCTCTTGATTGGAGTCATCCTCACCATTTCCGTCGGCGTCGGCGTGACGCTCTGATGCATCATCAATGTCGGACCGTAGGACCGAGGCTGCGCGGACGGACCTGGCTATAGAGCCTTCACGGTAGTCTCGAGGGACCAGACTGACACGTTGTTCGGCGTTTCGACCGGAGGGTTGCATGGGCGAGGAGCGAGCCACTGATGACGAACGGTGCCGGCTACTGGAGGTGACTGGCGGCGTCTCGATTGACGAGCGCCGACGCCGCTTGGCGGGAAGCTTGAATGCCATTGTTTCTCTATCTGACAGCTCTAAACCACGAAGAAAGAATGGGAGAAGACGATATTGCTGATGCTCTGGTACGATGCCAAGCGGGGGTTTAAGCGAGGGAAAGGCTACTTTATCAGAGATCCTCATGAGCAGAAAGATTACGATCAGCTAGTTCTCACCAGTAGAGTCTCTGCCAGAGGCAGGGGTGGGAGAAGACTGGTGGATTACTCTTTGTCGAAGGCATACTGTAGCTTTGAAGCCGTGATAGCTGAGGACGCAATGGAGCAGTTTCGCGCAGGCCGTAAAATCCATTTTGGGAAAACGTATTGATGTACACAGGGGACTCAATGTTCTAGAAGAGTAGCGATTACCTACTTTACATTGCTAAGCCCAACGCCTCGATGCAAACATATTACCATTCGCTATACAACAAGACCACGATGTTTTTACAATGCGGTATCACTCCGGCCACCAGGCACTACGTCCAAATGGTCGCCGGAGCCGCCAATCACCACTTCTGCCGACTCTCCGCTTCGAAGGTCTCCCCTAATTATTTGGTTCGCCAGTCCATTCCCGATCTCTTTGCTGATCAGTCTGTTCAGAGGCCGCGCTCCATATCTCGGATCGTAGCCTTGGTCGCACAGCCAGTCTTTTACTTCCGAGCTTACAGTTAGGGCGATACGGCGATCATCCAACCTCGCCTGAAGTTCGGTCAAACGAATGTCAACTATATCCCTCAAAGCTGACTTGGATAGACGCTGGAATACGATGAACTCGTCGATCCGGTTGAGAAATTCTGGAGCGAAAGACGCCCTTATTGTGTCCATAACGGCCTCCTTGACTTCAGGCTTGATAGCATCGCCGGCATCGCCAGCGGTGGAATTCTGCGTATCTGGGCGAACAAGCAGCTCAGCGCCAAGATTGGAAGTGAGTACGATAATCGTATTGCGGAAATCAACTCTCTGGCCGTGCGAATCAGTCAAGAACCCTTCGTCAAGAACCTGAAGCAGCAACGCCGAGATATCTCTATGGGCCTTCTCGAACTCATCAAACAGTACAATACTATAGGGTTTCCTCCTGACGCTTTCGGTAAGCTGGCCCGCATCATCATATCCCACGTAGCCCGCGGGCGACCCAATCAATCGTGAAATCGTGTGCCTTTCCTGAAATTCTGACATATCGAATCGGATCATGGCAGATTCGGTAGAGAAGAGGAAAGATGCAAGCTTTTTACAGAGCTCTGTCTTCCCTACACCGGTCGGGCCGGCAAAGAAGAAGCAAGCAAGTGGGCGATTGTCTCTGGATATGCCTGCACGTTGCATTCGTACAGCATTGGCGACCGACGTGAGGGCCTCATCTTGGCCTCGAATCGATTGGCGAAGCGAGTCTTCCATATGGACCAACTTTTCAACCTCCCCTGATGATAACTTGTCAAGCGGTATTCCTGTTATACGTGAGACCACGGAGGCAATGTTATCTGCAGTGACAGTGTCGTGTATCAGCCCGCTGACGCTGTTTGTGGAGCCCTCTTGTGGCAAGCGTTTCTGTATCGAAGGGATGATTGCATATTGCAGTTCACTGGCTCTGCCGAAATTCCCTTCTCGTTGAGCCTCTTCGAGCTCGATTCGGGCACTGTCAAGGTCTTCTTGAGCAGTCTTAATAGCTTGTAGATCCAATTTCTCTTTATCCCATATCTCTGTAAGTCTGGCAGCTTCCTGCTGGAGCTTTACCAAGGATTCTCCAAGTCGCTGCCTACGCTCCTTGCTGCTTATGTCAGTCTCTTTTCGCAGAGACTCCAGTTCAATTTGAATTGTCATGATCTGACGATCCAGCTCTTGAATCGCGTCTGGCTTGCTTTCTTGCTGCAATCGTTGGGCAGAGGCAGCCTCATCGACGAGATCGATTGCTTTGTCCGGGAGAAACCTATCAGCAATATATCGATTTGACATGCTGGCGGCTGCGACTAAGGCGTTGTCTGAGATGCGGACGCCGTGATGAAGCTCATAACGATCCTTAATGCCGCGTAGGATTGATATAGTCTCTGAAACAGATGGCTCCGCCACTTGGATTGGCTGGAAGCGCCGGGCGAGCGCTGCGTCTTTCTCAATCAGCCTGTACTCATTCAATGTAGTCGCTCCAACGGCTTGTAATTCTCCTCTGGCCAGCTGAGGCTTCAAAATGTTGGAGGCGTCCATGCTGCCTTCCGCTTTACCGAGGTTTAACAGTACATGTAGCTCATCTATGAACAGTATGATACCGCCATGGGCGTCCTCCACCTCTTTCAATACTGATTTGAGACGCTCTTCGAAATCACCCCTATATTTTGCTCCTGCAATGAGCTGGCCGAGGTCAAGGGCTACCACACGCTTGTTCTTGATGCTCTCGGGTACGTCTCCCCTAATGATACGCTGTGCCAGGCCTTCTATGCAAGCCGTTTTCCCTGTTCCGGCACTTCCGATCAAGACGGGATTGTTTTTCGTCCTGCGTGAGAGCACCTGGATTGTCCTTGCGACCACTGCATCCCGACCGATGACGGGGTCAAGCTTTCCAGCCTTCGCCCGCGCCGTTAAATCGACTCCATATCGCTCAAGAGCTGATTGCTCCGGCTCTCCACCAAGGTTCATACGATGCGTCCCGCCAGGTGGCTGCGGTCTCGCACTTGCAAAGGATCGTGCATTGATCCCGGACTCTGAATGTGGAAACCATGTGACTACAGGCAGTGTGTTCGTCTGCAACTTGCGTGTTGACCAGAGACTCGGGCTACGACAGGCCACTTTCGGTGTGAGCCGACGCTGGAGGGCGCGCGAAGCCATCAACGCCAGTGAATGGTGAAGTTGAATCTCACAAGCTATGATTCCCTACCTGTGCAAAAGGAGCAGAGAGCAATCAGACTCCATGGTCAGCAAGAATCATCCAGTCGTAATCCCGTGGGGGAACGCGGCCGCAAAGACGGGGGCTTGAGATGGTGGGAAGTCTTGACAATTGAGGTGTTCGGATACAAAGATGTACCTACTTAATGCACTTCCATTATTACGTAGTAAGACGCTAGTAGCGGGGTAAATTACAATATTCTTAGCGCCCTTCACAACATTACCTTAGCGGCGTTAGCGTAGTATGTGCCCTGTCAAAGAATTCCTGGTCACAAAGATTCACTCGTTCCTCGAACACCTCGTACAGTCAAAGTCCATCTTCGACGCATCACAGTAGCCAATACACGCACGCGGAATGGGTTTCGCAGATCTTCAGAGTGATGCTGGTCTCACCATGCTCGACAATTGGGTCACTACACGCTCCTACATCTCAGGGTACGCTCCTATATTTCAGGTCCTTTAGCATGTAGTATTCTTATGACGAGAGAAAATGGTCCGTGTTGATGAAGCGGATTAAGACCCCGCCGCATGACTACTTCCAATCGTGCTTGCAGCACACTTCTGAACCGCTCATAGCTTTGCGAGACTCCTGATATCGGTTGACATACAGTTGTGTTGATGAAGCTAATGAGTCGAAAGGTATGGACCTTCCCAAGCGGATGCTGCCTCCTACAAGGCTCTCAAGGCACAGCCTGATCCTGCTAAATACCCCCATGCCTTCCGTTGGTACCGGCACATCACCTCCTACACCTCCGACTTCTCGTCCCTCCCGGGAGATCCTTCCAAATCCTATTCGGCGTACGGACCCGAGAAGAGCGAGATGGTGGTCAACTCTAAGGACGCAACGAACACTGCGGAAGATGATGACGACGACCTGTTCGGTAGTGATGATGAAGAGGAGGATGCGGAGGCCGCCAAGCAACGGGAAGCCAATCTTGCGGCATACAAGAAGAAGAAGGAAGGCAAGACAAAGCCCGCCGCTAAGAGTATCGTGACTCTGGATGTGAAGCCCTGGGGTAAAGTTACATCCACCCACAGCTGTATGAACACGACTGACCGTACGTTCAGACGACGAGACAGACATGAAGGAGCTCGAAAAGAACCTGCGCGCCGTCGAAATTGATGGCCTTGTCTGGGGAGCTTCCAAACTCGTACCTCTCGCGTTCGGTATCAAAAAGTTGCAGGTGAATCTAGTCGTGGAGGATGAAAAGGTCTCCATCGACGACCTCCAGGCAAAGCTTGAGGAGGACGAAGACCATGTGCAGTCTACTGATGTGGTGAGTCATTCTTGGCAATGCGGTCTTACAAATGCTGACTACGAGACTCTCTGCAGGCTGCGATGCAAAAATTGTAGATCTTGTTGGTCGATTGAGTATCTTTTAGCGACATCAAGACCACATGGCATGTGTACAGCTCTGCTCTCTATCTTAGGGGCTGATAGGCGCATGCTAGAAAGGGCAGAGAAAGGGCTATCCCCCATAGCTCCTTGATCTGTTATGTGACACACACCATCTCCTTTTCAAATTTTCTGAGTGAAGTGGTTGCTGTCTCAATTGCTAGTTCAGTGCTGAGTCAGGATAGATCGATCCTGTTCGAACTTAAAGAGTCTTCCCAATCCTACGTATGCTGGGGCTGCGAATGCAATTGCGTGTGCGCCTCTGTTCCTGAGAAGGGCAGATTTCTCTAGTGATAATTGATTCGCTCGGTTGTAATGCAATGGTCATTTACCACCAGCCGCCGTTCCATGGAAACCACTGTGATCAATGGGAATCACGTCTGGACAATCTGTCAGGCCAAACAGATTATTAACCTCGGAGACAGATGTCATGAATAATCATCAAACCAGGCGATGCTGTCATCGGATAGGACGCTACTGCCTCGCGCAAAGTGAACGCGTACATACTACTCAAAACAGTATAATGTTCCAAGCAACCTCCTGTCGCACATACATCGATCTGTCGACGAGACCGGCAGGCTGCAAGGAACGCGGGGACGACGACGCCCATGACCGGGCAGGCCCACGATGGGCATGAGATGACCAGCCCAAGCTTTATACGACCGACAGTACCCGCAAGCAGCTTCCTCTCATTCATGACCAACTATCCAATGCCCAGCATGGTGCCCATTCTTGGGATCAATCGAGTCAATTTTGAGACTCGATCCGTTCTTCGACCCCAAAGATTTGGGTCTCAATCTCGTGTCCGGTGAGTGAACAGCTTCTAGGGTTTGTCTCTTTTCCCACTGATCTTCTCAACGCGTGGGATGGAGGAAACCATGCTCTTCCTTCATGGACAGATTCGCGTGGGCGATGCACTAAGAATAACAACATACCATCGGTCAGTACGCTTAGATGTTACCGAAAGCGAGACCGAGTTTCGAACCCATCAGTGAGCAGCGTCAATACTGCCGTCCCCTGACGGTACAGAACCTCGTTCCTGGAGACAGTATCTGACTTTCGTACTCGCCAAACCTGTGGCGCACAGTTCGTTGCTATTGTTGATGGTCGCTATATGCCTCAGGGTCTACCTTACGGAGAAAAGGCTCGATGGGGAATAGTCAACCTGATAGGGCTGCGGAATGCTAGGGGAGAGATACTTCGTCAGCAGCCGCAAAGGTTAAAATTAGAGTTGGCTCTTACTAAGCAACGCTAAAGCAAGCGAATGCTTTCTCGAACAAGTACTTTAGAAGTGTCCTTAGCCTCAAAGTACCATGAGGGGTAACTGCTTGCCAATGCTCTGTCATGTATGCGATTCGACCGAGCGGTGACTTTGGTCAGCACGTCTGTTCTCAGGGCCTTCCTGCGAGACCGCCTCATGCGCCTCCGGTTAGGCTTTCCGAGTACCAGCCTACGAGGAGACACGAGCACCCCCTCGTGATGGAACCTCTTCTACTTACTTTATCCAACATGTCGTGCATCGACCGATGTGATGAGAAGACACAGTCTTCAGCCACACCGATGCGACGTTTATTGCCCTCACCTACTTTCACAAACACGGTACGTTATCAGACACAGCTTTAACCATTTCACGGCTTTGCACGGAGATTGAGGACATCGAAGAGGATCGTGGCATTACCTTACGCCGCATCCGCTGGACTGCGCTGGTGTGCCAGACTCGAGAAGTTCATTCATCAGTGAGCCAAGAGCCCAAAGTATGTGTTTGATGTTGAGGCACGATCCACGATCAGTCACACCGTCTCTGGCATGTCATTTGCTTGCGACAGAACACCATAGGCAGCGAGGAATCCACGTTCGGGCGAATCAAAGTCCCACTTCTCGCGTGCGCCTGGATGCCAAAGCGCTGGCGCGTTATCGTGCCTACAATGATCACAAATCCCAGAGGCAATTAACAAGAAGGTTGCGTGGTCGTTTGACCGCTATTCCTCGGGGACAACAGGGTGCACTGCCTGCTTCGAATCCCCCCGGCGTGCTACTACATTCGCAAAAGCCACCGGTGAAATAATGTGGACGGCAATGGCCAGTAATAGATACCGAATAGAAGGAATTAGCAGTATCTTTACGTGCTAAAGTCCGAAGCCAATCGCTATGAGAGAATACATCTACCTATCGTAACAACAATCGTGAATGTACGTGTACCTGGTTGTAGGGGCCACGCGAGTCGAGCCATGGGTATATTGCTGAGGTACAAGTGCGTGAGCCGCAAAGGTAGTACAAGTACGGAGGGGTGCTTGGGAGCCTGCGAGCAAGTCTATTATTGATCATTCGCTAAAGCCCCTAATTGCGCCATTTGGCAGAATTAGCACTCATCCCCCGGAGCTAAAGAAGCTCTCTCACCCGAGGTCCGTTCAGGTCGAAGTAATCGTAGGCAGATATCAGTAGCCCTCCAGACCGCCCATCGGCGCGATTGGATCCCTTACAATGTTCAGCTGCATGCAACATCCTACCTTAATGCTACAACCGTACCACATCTACGCAAGCCCTTCCCCTTTCGGGACGCGCGAAGCTTCCGAGGCCTCTGCACCGAATAGTCCTCGGTGCAACAGTCCTTCCAGCCCTGGACCCCAAAACTCGAAACGACCAGGGATTGTGGACTGACATCCTGTCGGATGCGTGCAATGCATGCTGCTCGCTAATGTGCCCTACCCATGATCCCATGTGTCGACAGGGTTCTCGAGATGGCGCTGGCCCAGCTGCGGTCACTTATACGAGTCCATGTGCTTGGTGATGTGCGGCTCGTCTGGCATGGTTCAGTTGCATATTAATATCATCCTCCTGCCCCAGTATTTCTCGTTTGTCTTTCCAAAGTTGAACCACTTCCATCGTGTTGTACTCTATCGGACTGTTTCTCAGCGTAGTGCCTCGTACTTTTCCACTTCGTTGAGCTGTATCTGGCTAGGCCTCTTCCATAGAACATCATTATGCAGAACCATGATGCTTTCGCCTATGCCCATGCTGGACCCCCTCCTACACACCCTAAGTACGCTGCTGCACGGAGTACCAGCAGTGCTTTTAGTGCCAGTGCCAACCCGAACGAAGACTGGACCAAAATCTCGGACTTGGCAGAGAGGCGGCGAATCCAGAATCGCATCGCTCAGCGCAACTACCGTAAGTCTGCGAGCTTCAGTTCCAACGCAAGGAGGCATCAGTGGAATGAACATGACGCTGACGCCCCTGAAGGTAAAAAGATAAAGAGACGCCTGGAAGATCTCGAACGAAGAGCCGGTTCATCTTCAGCATCTCCTGAGCATGTCCATGCAGAGTTAGCGCCCATATATCAGTCCCGCCAAAGCAGCGACAATGAAATCAAGCGGATAAAGTCTGGAGGAAAGCAACAAAGACGAACTCGAGGATCATCACCTCCATCACCACCACTTCAATACTCGACATTCGAGGACGACCAAACCACCGATTTTCCTTGCCAGTACTCGAGGGATCTATCAGTCTCGCCCCCTCCACTGTTCTCCTATTCCTATTCCTTACCTGATCCCGTCACACATGCGCCGTATCCGTC
>JAABUJ010004709.1_pt1 | contig 14163 bp, 17 predicted proteins | sample 5559131 | NCBI WGS metagenome assembly JAABUJ01 (sample SAMN10711875, study PRJNA513366) | rock metagenome | isolation source: Antarctica rocks | place: Antarctica: Victoria Land, Mt New Zealand nord | collected 2016-01-07
CGCCCACGAACACCAGGTCTGCCGTCGGCAGCCCCTCGCCGAACACCGTCTGGGTCGCGAACTGGTAGAGATCGCAGCGGGTACAGGCGAGCGCCTCGCGGCGCAGGACTTCCAGGCCGTTGCCGCCAGCCGCCGGTGAAGGCACCGTCTCGCGCTCGGCTCGCTTCTCCTCGGTGCGGGCCACGATCGTGGAGGCGCGCTTCGGCACGCGTGTCTGGGGGGTGGCGACCATGGTGGCCTCGCTGTTGCCGGCGGATCTGATCAGGGGAGCGATGAGCGAGGCTTCCGGCAGGTTCTTCCAATATCTGACCGGCATCTCGCGTTTCATCGCCTCGACCTTCAGCCGCGCCGGGTTGAAGATGTTGACGTAATAGGTGCGCCAATCCTCTTCGGTCGCGTCTTCGGCCGGAACGTCGTCGCGCGAGCCGCCCGGCCCGAGGTGCAGCGCCGCGCCGTCCCACGAGGCCCGGGCCTCCGGCGTCACGATGGTCCAGAGCATGGCCTTGAAGCGCTCGACGAAAAAAGGCGCCGTGAGAGCCAGGATATGGTGCTCGGGCTCGAACCAGGCGAGGTAACTCGGCGGTGCGCCCTCGACGCTCACCTCCTTGAACCGCACGAAGGCCGTCATCTTGTGCCGGTCGCGCCGGACTCCCTTCGCCATGTGCTCGATCCGGAAAACGTCGTCGTCGGTCGTGATGTCGAGGAGCCGCGGCTCCTCCTGGAGGCGGCACAGCATGCGGTAGAGGAAGGCGAAGCGCTCGGGGTCCTTGTGGCAGCACACGAGTTCGGAGAGCTCGACGAAGCGGCGCGGCACCCGCAGCGCCCGCGACGGCGCGCCGCCCGCGCCTTCCTCCTGCTCCTGCGTGGCCGGCGCCACGAAGAGGTCCGGCGCCGTGCCATCGGCCCGCCACACCACCTCGGCCGGGGGCACGCCGGCCTCGGCCAGCCTGCGGGCGGCCGTGCGCCAGCCCTCGCAGTCGTCGGGCGCCCGGAGCACGACCTCGCGCATCAGAACAGGTTCAATTGCGTGGCCGGCCGCGCCACCGCCTTGGCGAGATGCGCGCCGTCGAGCGTCGCGCCCGGTGTCCAGTCGCGTGCGGTGACAAAGGCCCGCAGGGTCTTGGCCGAACGCGTCAGCTTGGCGAGGTCGTCGAGCCGGATGGCCGTGAGGCGGCGGATGGCGAGGACGCGGTCGACGCTGCGGACCCCCAGACCGGGGATGCGCAGCAGCTCCTCGCGCGACGCCGTATTGACATCGATGGGGAAGCGCTGCCGGTTGCGCAGCGCCCAGGCGAGCTTGGGGTCGAGCGCGAGGTCGAGCATGCCGTCCTCGGTCGCGCCCAACACCTCGTCCATGGCGAAGCCGTAGAAGCGGTATAGCCAGTCGGCCTGGTAGAGGCGATGCTCGCGCATCAACGGCGGCTTCTTGGCCGGGAGCGACTGGCTCGACCCCGGGATGGGGCTGTAGGCCGAATAATAGACGCGCTTGAGCTTGTAACTCGAATAAAGGCCGGCGCTCGACTGGAGGATGTCGCTATCGCGCTCGCCGTCGGCCCCGACGATCATCTGGGTGCTCTGGCCGGCCGGCGCGAAGGCGGGAGCTCGGCACGAGCGGCGGCGTTCGTCCTCGGCCTCCTCCAGCCGCAACCGCAGGCCGCCCATGGCCTTGCGGATGGTGCCGGCCTGCTTCTGCGGCGCCAGCTTCACCAGGGATTTGTCCTGCGGCAGCTCGACGTTGATCGACAGGCGGTCGGCGAAGCGGCCGGCCTGCTCGATGAGGTTCGGGTCGGCGTCGGGAATCGTCTTCAGGTGGATGTAGCCGCGGAAGCCGTGCTGCTCGCGCAGCAGCTGGGCGACGCGCACCAATTGTTCCATCGTATAGTCGGGCGACCTGATGATCCCCGACGACAGGAACAGCCCCTCGATGTAGTTGCGGCGGTAGAAATCGAGCGTCAGCTGCACCACCTCCTCGGCCGTGAAACGCGCCCGCTGCACGTCGCTCGACACCCGGTTCACGCAGTAGAGGCAGTCATAGATGCAATGGTTCGTGAGCAGCAGCTTAAGCAGCGAGATGCAGCGGCCGTCGGGCGCGTAGGAATGGCAGATCCCGTCGCCCGTGATCGACCCGATGCCGCCCGCCTTCACGGGATCCCGGCGGGGCTTGGCGCCCGACGACGCGCAGGAGGCGTCGTATTTGGCTGCATCGGCCAGCACGGCCAGCTTCGATCGGATATCCAGGCGTGCCATCGGCAGAAACTCTGTTCTTGGAACGTTCTATTAGCGCAAATGCACCGGGCACGCGACTCGAAGCGCCCGATTCGTCGACTTGGGCCGTCGCGGCAGCCCTTCAAGGACGCGTGACGGTTTGCCCGAGGCTGCTCTTCGCCCGCGCGAGACCAGGCTTGCGTCGCGGAACCGGCTATGGCACACCACGCCCGACCACAGGTGGCGCCGTGCTGGCGTCTTCGCTGCCGTAGCTCAGTGGTAGAGCACTCCATTGGTAATGGAGAGGTCGAGAGTTCAATCCTCTCTGGCAGCACCATCATTTCAAGCACTTAAGCCCTATCTCGCCACCTCGCATGGCTGGCCGGTAAATAAGCGGGAGAGTGGCTTGAGCCCCATTCGTTCGCACATCGATGGCGAGTTTACAGGCACCGACGATGCGGTCGTCTACAAGCTCGTGAACGGCCAAGTCTGGCAGCAGATCGGCTATAGCTATAGCTACTCGTACAGCTATCGTCCTGCGGTGGAGATCACGCGACAGGGCTCGCGGCACATCATGAAAGTCAGCGGGTTCTCGAAAGACATCCCAGTACGAAGGATCATTTGACCTCGAAGGGGACCCTCATCACCGGGCTGTTGGCTGAGGTGGATCAGGTCATCCTCTCCCTTGGAGGATATAGACAAGCCTGCGACACAGGCTATCTTCATCGGGAGGAACAAGGAAGCTGCGTTCCAAAGGGAGAAGTCGTGCTCAAGTTCGTGAACCCCTATCTCTCCATCACTCCCTTCGATGATATCGACATACCGTCACTAACGGTGATCACTGGGAAGAATGGCTCAGGCAAATCGCATCTTCTGTCAGCAATTCTAGCAAGAAATGTCGTTTTCACTAATTTGGTCAACCCAAAGATTATAAGCTTCAACTACGAAATTTTCAAACTGGACAACGAGACTACGTTTAGCAGCCAGAATATCATCGTCGAAAAACATAACGCGTGGGCCTTTTTTGAAAGCACTATAAAGCAGCATCTCATAAACTGGAAAGGAGTACTTCAGCCTCAAGACCAAGCTGAAATTGCAAATGCTCCTGAGTCCGTAACACCGATTTGGCAGCTTCCTGAAACTCCTTCTCTCCTACGATACAAAAATAACGTTGAAAACCTGCTGAAAAATCCGCAAGTGGGAAATCAGGTTATCGGTCAAGCACTTCTTCAACTTATTCGGACATTACCGTACACTCTTGATATGATTTCTCGTGACGAATTTCTGGATGTATATCGACAGTATGAACTGAAGGACGATTTTCTTCCGAAGACTTTGGGAAAGGTCTTCTGGGACTATCATTACAAGCTTGAGAAGAACGAATACTCACGGTGGAAGAAGCGAGAAGGCATGAGCCATGCTCCGAGTCTATCTGCTGACGACTTCACAGCCAAATTTGGCGAAGCACCTTGGAAAATAGTAAACAGAATTATGTCCGATGTTAGTGGGTTGGACTATGAAGTCCTGTCACCTGAAACCTTGGGGGTCTATGATGACTATCGATTGCAGCTAGTCAGCAAGGAAAATCCAAATCTCAGAATTGAATTCAGCAACCTGTCTTCGGGAGAACGAGTGCTGATGGCACTCGTCGCCTCAATCTATTCTAACAGTGAATTTGAAAAACCCAATGTTCTCTTGTTAGACGAGCTAGATGCCTCACTGCATCCGTCAATGATCAAATCTCTTTTACGGGTATTGCAGGAAGAATTTGTGAGTAAGGAAACTCAGGTGTTGCTTGTAACGCACTCTCCGACAACTGTTGCCCTTGCTCCTGAAGGCTCTGTATTCATAATGCATAGATCTGGGACAAATCGGCTTGAAAAGTCAAACCGTAAAGATGCCCTTACGCTGCTGACGGAAGGATTTGTCACTTTGGACGAAGGTATTGTCATTATTCGCGAACTCTTCGACAATCCTCTTACGATCATCACTGAAGGTAGGAATGTAGCCTTCATAGAACAATACCTGAATCTGAGAGGTATTGAGGGCGTCAAGATCATTACTGGTCTAGAGGCGAAAACTGGATCTGCACAAATGAAAACGGTATTCCATTTTATGCAATCGGTCCCACACACTTCCAAGGTTCTGTTCGTTTGGGACAGCGATGTGGAACCGGAACTTGGAAAGCAGCTGACATCAAAGAATAATACTATTCCATTCTTTTTCCCCAAAAACTTAGCAAATCAGCTTGCTCAAAGAGGTATCGGAAACTTGTTTACTGAGAGACTTATGGCTGACATGACGATAAAAACACTTAACCCCGGCGGGAGTATAAGGTCCGAAACATTCTCAAGGGATTACAAGGGTAGATTTGAAAGCCGAGTTCTATCAAGGGCCAATCTAGAAGACTATGTCATGTTCGAGTCGCTTTATCTGAAGGTCATCTCTCTTCAAAACACTTATACTAATTAAGAAATCACATCCAGTCCACGGCCGGTTGCATCCCTACGTCGGGCGAGATGGCGTTTTCGGACGCATGCTGTCCCATCGACGTCGCGGGAGGCTTGGCTCGACCGCCCGCCACGGTCTTGCACGATGCGAGACCGTCGAGCCCCGATCTTCGCGAAAACGTCGCTGGAACTGCCCCGAGGCCGGCTGGTAGGGACGCGATGCAGTCCCGGAACCAACGTTGCGCCGGATGGACGTCGTTGCGGCGGTGCCAGGACATGACGAACGGCACCGGGTCGAGGGCGAGCGGCGGATCGAACACGCAGAGTTCGTCCGCATGGCCCGACGCTAAGACCACTCCGCCCATCACGGTCGCGATCATGTCGGATCGCGCGATCAGCATCGGCGCCGCATACATCTGAGGCAGCGTGAGCGCGAGGCGCCGTTTCAATCCCTGCTTGGCCAGGGCCGCATCGACGAGCCCAAAGCGGTCGTTCTCGGGAGACACCAGCAGGTGCGAGAAGCCCAGAAAGGTCTCGAGGTCCAACGGCGTGTCCGCCACCGCGTGCCCCCGTCTCACGATGCAGACGAACCGTTCCTCGAAGAGGAAGTGGGTCAGGATGCGTCCCGTCGTGGTGGTCGGCGGAACGCCGATCGCCAGATCGACGTCGCCCGCGTCCAGCATCGTCATCGCGTCGTCGCGCGCCGTGAAACTGCGGACCCGCAGGGTGATGGCGGGCGCGATCTGCCGCAGGCGTTCGACGAGGCGCGGCAGCAGCACGAATGTCGGATGTTCCGAGAGGCCGAGGTTGAAGGTCACGCCCGACGATCGTGGATCGAACGCCTGCGTGAAGGCGAGCGTGCGCTGGATGTCGGCGAGCGCCCGGCCGAGGGGTTCGGCGAGGTCGAGGGCACGCGGCGTCGGCTGTAGCCCCGCGGGTCCGCGCACGAACAACTCGTCCCGAAGCAGCGTTCTCAGGCGCGACAGAGCCGCGCTCATCGCAGGCTGCGTGCGGCCGATGCGCGTCCCCGCCCTCGTCACGCTGCGCTCCGCCATGAGGGCGTCGAAAGCGACCAGCAGGTTGAGGTCGATGCCGTGTAAATCCATGCCATGGATGATCGCACATATCCTCAATCGATTTCAATCATGAACATGGAGGGCTTATCCAGTTCTGGACGGTTCCAACCGGGACAGAAAAGGACGACGATCATGAGCAGCACTGCAGGTGCAGCGAGGAGCACCGGGCTGACCGACGAAGAGCACCGTGCCGTCGAGACGCTCTACCGAGCGTTCAGCGAAGGCAGGCCGGAGCTCCTCGACCAGGCGGTCACGCCCGATTGGCAGGACATTCCGCTCGCCCCGCATCAGGAGCCTGGCCGGGAGGGCATGAAGCCGCTGATCCAGGGCTTCGTGGCGGCGTTCCCGGATCTCGAGATCACGATCCACGAGATCATCGGCGCGCCTGGCCGTGCCGCGGTGCGCGCCGAAATCACCGGGACCCACAGGGGTGCCTGGTTCGGGGTCGCGCCGACCAACAAGGCATTCCGTATGCCGATCCACGAGTTCCACGCCATTGAGAACGGACGGCTCACCCACACCTGGCATCTCGAAGACTGGTTCGGCTGGCTCTCCCAGGTCGGCGCGTGGCCGGTGCAAGGGGAGGCCGTGCGATGAGGGCGGCACGCATCCACGACTATGGCGCCGCACCCGTCCTCGACGACGTGCAGCCCCTGGAGATCGGGCCCGACGAGGTGCTTGTGCGCGTGCGAGCGGCGAGCCTCAATCCCCTCGACGTGAAGCTGCATAGCGGCGCCATGCGGGACTTCTTCCCCCTGGCGTTCCCCTACACGCTCGGGACGGACCTCGCCGGCACGGTGGAGCGGGCCGGACCGCTGGCGGCGCGCTGGCATCAGGGCGACAAGGTGGTGGCCCGGCTCGATCCGACGCGCGGCGGCGCTCTGGCCGACTTCGCGATCGTTCCGGCGGCCGATGTGGCGGCCGCTCCGACGACGGTCTCGCTCGAGGACGCGGCCGGCGTCCCGACTGCGGCCGGCACCGCTTGGCAGGCTTTGTTCGAGATCGCCAAGCTGAAGCGCGGCGAGACCGTCCTCGTGCATGCCGGCGCCGGCGGGGTCGGCAGCTTCGCGATCCAGCTCGCCCGTATCGCGGGCGCCAGAGTGGTGGCCACGGCCTCGGGCACCGGTATCGAGCTGGCCCGTCAGCTCGGCGCCGATCAGGTGATCGACTACCGTTCGGAGAACTTCGCGCAGAACCTGTCCGACGTCGATGTCGTGCTCGACACCATCGGCGGGGAGACCCAGCAGCGCTCGTTCGGTGTGCTGCGGGCGGGCGGGATCCTGGTTGCGACGGCTTCCCCGCCCGACGGAGCGCTCGCCAAGGCCCACGATGTCACGGCGACCTTCGTGTTCCACCAGTCGGACGGCAGCCGTCTCGGGCTGCTTGTCGGATTGCTCGATGCGGGCACGCTCAAGGTTCTGGTGGACCGCAAGGTTCCGCTGGAGGAGCTGGGCGACGCGTTCCAGCACCAGGGATCGGGCCGGGCGCGCGGCAAAGTCGTCCTCTCCATAGGTTAGGCAAATCGTGCGGACCTGCCGACGGCGGCACCCTGAGCACCATCGATTTCGCTATGGAAAGCGGAATCGATGGTGGCTGTCGCCACGCTGCCACTGACCCGCGGCAGCGAAAGAGACGCGGCCTTTCATGCACTCATGCTGGAGCCCCGGTCGGTCGTCGTCGACGGTCACTTCGCGAGGTAGAAGGCCAGCACCACAACGGCCGCGATCACCAGGATGGAGCCGATCAGAACCATGATCGGGGCGTTGGTCCTCGGCTTGTCGGCCGCCGTGGCCAGACGGCCGATCTTCTTTTCCTCCTCGCGGGCCAGGGCGACGCGCTCGGGCGAGGCCGGCCTGCCGGCGGCCTCGTCGTCGGTACCGAGCGGCGACAGGCCGGGATCGGCCGTCGCGTTCTTGTCGCCGGTACGGCCCGAATCGATGTCGGCCTTGAGTTGCGGGACGGTGTTGGCGTCTCCGGCCCGGCGTAGCTGTTCCATATCGTCCCTCACGTTGCCTGTCGGCTCAACGCGGGCGGGCGGCCTACGGGTGCCGGCCTTGACGTCGCGGGCCGGCGGCGCATCTCCGGTGCGGTCCGGCCCCTGCGCCGACAATGGAGAGCGCCATGTACGAATGCTGGGTCTACAAGGAAGAGCCCCATATCCGGCTCGTGGTGAAGCAGGCCGCCATGCTGCCGACGGAACTCGGCCACAAGGACTGGAAGCTCCTTGGCCCCTGGGAGGCCGATTCCGAGACGGCCCACGAGGTCGAGCACCGCGGCTTCCATTTCTTCAGGACCGCCGAGCCCTACGATGACGCCAGCCTGAAGAACGCGGAGGCCTCGGGGAATTGAGGCCGGCGTTGACTGGGTCAATGTCAAGCCCGGTCCCGCGCAGGTTCCGCTATGTGCGGAGTCCCGACTGCCGCTCCAAAGCCAAATTCTCCACCGTCAAACCGGACGTTGCCTTTGCGGGCCGTCCCCAGCGATAGGGGGTGGTACAGGGACTCGAGGTGATGCCAGGCTCATGATAGCAGCAAGGCCCAACTGCAGTTCCGATCGGAAACTCCGATCACGGTTCCATCGAGAGGACTGTCAACTGCAGCGCTCGAAGTGCCTTCCGGATGAGGGGCTCGTGCTTGCGACGCCCGACAATGGCCGTATGCACGGGCTGATGGAGCCTCGGTGCGTCAGGGACGACGAATGCAAGGCCTTCCGCCCCGAACCTGCGGGCATCGTCGCTTCTCAAATAGCAACTGCCGCCCACCCTCTTGAGCATCGCTTCGGCCAGGCTCTCCGATCCGGTGGACAGCCTGCACACGGCTAGGTCGGGCAGCACCTCTGAATGGGACTTTTCGAGCAAAACGGTGTAGCTCGGACGAATATACGTGTTCGGGTCGACCTCGGAAACGTTCTTGGCCGTCGTCGACACCATCCAGTACTCTTCGATCATCAGGTGCTCGTAGGAAATCTCCGGAAGATAGCGGGGCGCGTAGAGCACGGCGATGTCGAGATTGCCCATGCTCAGGTCGGTTACCATCTGTTGGGAGTAATCGGATTCGACGTGGATCGAGGAATTCGGCAGGACTTGGCAAAGCGTCTCGACCCACCCCGGTAGCATCGATCGGCTCATCCCGACCTGAGCGGCGATCCGCAATGTCCCCTCAAAGCGATTGAAAGCTCTGACGTCGTGCCGCGCCTGGGACCAGATGGAAAGCATACCCCTGGCATAGGCCTCGAACCGGCGACCTGCCGCGGTCGGCTCGGCACCGCCCCGGCCGCGCTGGAAAAGTTCGGATCCAATGGCCAGTTCAAGATTCTTGATCCGGCTGCTGACGGCCGATTGAGTGAGCCCCAGGCGGTCGGCCGTACGATTGAAGTTCCGTGACTCCACGAGGTCGAGAAAGGTCTCGATTTGATCTAGGTGCACCCTCGTTCCAATCGAAATGTGCGATCGTATCGGTCTGTTCGTAAGCTTGATTGCGGAGCCGCGAAAAGACAAGCTGCGGTCACGAGACGGTCGGCCTTCATCGGCCATGACGCGGGTGTGGGCTATGTTCACAATCGACTGTGATTGTCACAACTACTGGTCGAGCGCCACCGTATTGGGACCCTATATTTCCGGACTGTGGAAGGAGATGTTCACCGAGGGCGAGAAGACAGGACCTGTCGGCGCTTTCCCGCACGCTCACCGGCCATGGTTTCACCCGCAGGATTTCTCCCGCAAGGACATTCGACCGCGAACAGAGGCGGATAACTACCTGATCATGCGGGATAAGCACCTCGATCGCTACAAGATCGCCGTTGCTATACTGACCGGCGACGAAGCCATCGAGGCGTCAACGCTGGCAAATCCATATTATGCCAGCGCGCTCGTCGCGGCCTACAACGACTACCAGATCGACCAGTGGCTGCCCAAGGATAGCCGGTTCGTGGGCTCGATCGTGGTTGCGCCGCAAGACCCGCAACTTGCCGCCAAGGAGATCCGGCGACTCGGCGGTCATTCCCGCATGGTTCAGGTGCTTGCCTCGCAGGGCTCCGTGAAACCCTATGGAGACCCCATCTATCATCCGATCTTCGAGGCTTGTGCGGAAGTCGGGCTGCCCTTCGCCATCCACCTTGGGGGACATGGTGGCCTGAACTGGAACGCGATTGCGCCCGCTCCAACCACTTTCTTTTGGGAAACCCATGCGATCCTCCACATGTCGGCGATGTCGCACGTGGCGAGCATGATCGCGCACGGGGTCTTCGAAAAATGGCCGGATCTGTACTTCGTCGTGATCGAATGCGGAGTCGCCTGGGTACCTTCCGTCCTATGGCGCCTCGACGCCGACTACAAGGCGCTTCGCAAGGAGACGCCGTGGCTGAAAATGCTGCCTTCCGAATATTGCAAACGCAACATCCGGTTCTCCACGCAACCCCTGGAGCAACCAGACAACGTGCATCATCTTTGGTCTATTCTGGAAGCAATGGACGGAGAGAATACGTTGATGTTTGCATCCGACTACCCGCATTGGGATTACGATGACGCCAATACATTGCAAATCCCGCCTGCGTGGAAGAGCAAGGTTATGGGGCTGAACGCGCTTGAGGTTTACAGGCGCATCCCACGTCTCACCTCTGCAAATGCTGCGTGACGGGATCTGAGCGTGGCCGAAAGAACCTACGTTTGCCGGGCGGACGAGATCGAACCGGGTGCGCCTTACATCACCAAGGTGCGCAGCTTACCCATTGGCGTGTTCCGGGTCGGGGACAGCTTTCATGCCCTGCTGAACGTGTGTCCGCACCGAGGCGCTCCCCTCTGTGAGGGGCTTCAATGCGGAACCACGGCTCCGGTCGAGCGCGCCGAATTCCTGTATCATCGTGAAAACGAGATCATCCGCTGTGCTTGGCACGGCTGGGAGTTCGATATCAGAACTGGCGTGGCACTGATCGATAAAGCGATGCGGGCCCGCACGTTCCCGGTCACCGTCGAGGAGGGCGCCGTCTACGTCACGGCGTGAAGCTTGCGTCGCGACGTGGATCTCGTTCTCCAACGAGCAGGGCTTTCGCCAAGCCTTCGTGGTAGGAGCCATCGAGCGCGTGTGGATGCGAGCCGGGATGGGTGAGTTGCGGGTGGCATGGCAGAGGATGAGCAACCGCCGATGCGCGGCGGCAAGAAGTCCGATCGCGACAGGTGGTTCGGCCTGGAAAAACGAGAAGACTTCCATAAGTTCCGACGCTAGTGGCATCGGCAAGGGAAGGAAGAACAGAGTGGCCGGGACATCGCGAGCCGTGACGAGGCTTAACGTATCTTCGAAGAGTGGTCCCACTGCACTCGTCGGAATGTGAGGTGAACCATGGTCATGCGTCCTTCGCTTTCTAGCCCGGTCGAGATGGCCCTGAGGACCGGCGATGAAGGCCTCATCGTCCAGGCCTTGCGTCATTCGCGAGACGATGTCGGCCAGCATGATCGTTCAGCCGTCGTCGAAGAAGCTCTCACGCTTCTCCACACGACCCCGTCGAGCCGTGTGCGGAATGCAGCGGCGCTTGTCCTCACTGACCTGAATGCTGACAGTGCAGGCGAAAACATCATCGAAGTGCTTCGCCGTCCTGACGTCGCTGGATCCTCCGGAACACTTCTCTTCGCGCTGAACGAAATCGGGGCTTCCATCCCGCTCAGCCTTCTCGTGAGCCTCGTCGAGCATGGCTCCTTTGAAGGCCGCGCCGAGGCTCTCATCTTCATGGAAGAGGGCCGCATCACGCACGTGGACGAAACTGGACTGCAGACAGCGCGGCAGACTTTCGAAAAACTCACTGGACAGGAAGGTCATGCAGAGGGCGCAGAAGCAGCCCAACAGGCGCTCGTCTACCTGGACAAGCTACGCAGGACTCGTAAGGTTCTGCGCAACCCCCCTCAGCTGCCACGTCGGAATACTGGGTTCAGCCGCGATCGAGGATAGTTGCGCCGGGACAATTGACGATCTGCGCCGACGTCACCCGCAAGGCGGACATGAGGACCCGTGGGCGCGAGCTGAAGACCGGCTTTGAGGTCGATCCCGATAGGACCCGTGCGACCGCACGAAGGTGCCGGACCAGGTCGCCACCTACAAGCTCGCTGGCCGGCCACGCGCCCGGGTTCCTCACCCTCGAGCGCCAGGGCGGAGGTACTGCCAAAGTGCGATCTGCCTATACATCCGCGCCGCTGTCACACCACGCCGAAGCGCCCTCCGGCTTCGACGCTACGGCTTGCGGGTCGCGGTGACATCCATGTCGACGTCGACGTCGAGCCCTACCATGTCGCCGCTCGACCACGAGCCCTGGCCGACGCCGAAATCGGTCCGCACCAGCTTGGCCTTGCCGACGGCGTGGGCCGCGTCGCCCGCGATCGTCAGCGTGAACGCCAGGGTGGCGGGTTTGGTGACGCCGCGCAGGGTCAGCGTGCCTCGCGTCTCGTAGGCGTCGCCGCCCTTGGGCGTGAAGCCGGTGGCCTCGAACGTGGCCTTGGCGAAGCTCGACGTATCGAACCAGTCGGCCGAGGGCATGGCCTCGTCCTTCTGCGGGTCGTCGGTGGTGGCGCTGGCGACGTCGATGGTCGCCACCACATGTGCGGTCTCGGGCTTCGCCGGATCGAAGTCGATCGAGGCCGACCAAGTCTTGAAGCGGCCCGAGAAGGGGGCTCCGGTCTGCTGGCCCGTGAAGCCGAGCCTGCTCTTCGCCGGGTCCACGGCCCAGCCGGCGGCCCGGGCGGCGGTGGCGGAGGCGAGCGCCGCGAAAAGAGCCGCCGCGGCGACGGCGACAGCCTGGGCTCGGATCATGAGAGGGTCCTGGTCTGCGCCCTGCGGAACCAGGGCAGGCCGGGGATCATCCGGCGCAGCACGTCGTCGCGCAAGACGAGGTGATGACGGAGCGCCGCACCGGCGTGCAGCGCCAGTAGCGCGATCAGCGTGTAGCCGCCATAGGCATGGATCCGGGCCAGCACCGGCGCCGACTGCGCCTTGATGTGCAGGTCCGCGAAGATGGGGATGTGGGGCCAGGGGATCACGCCGTAGAGCACGGTCGGTATGTTGAGCGGCGCCGCCGAGACCAGCGCCCAGCCGACCAACGGCATGCCGATCATCAGCCCGTAAAGCAGCACGTGCGTCCCCTCAGCGGCGCCCTTTTCCCATCGCGGCATGTCGTCCGGCAGGGCCGGCGGGGGGTGCGCGAAGCGCCATAGCAGACGCAGAGCGGCGGCCAGCAGGATGGTGATGCCGACGGATTTGTGGAGCTGGTAGAGCTTGAACTGCGTGAAGGGCGCCAGCTTCACATGCGTCATCACGAGCCCCATCGCCAGCATGGCCACGATGCCGAGCCCGATCGTCCAGTGCAGGGCGATGGCGACGCTCGTGTATCGCGTCCGGCCTGGGGCCGGACCGGCTGCCGCGACGGAATTCGTCGACGCGACGGGGCTCGACATGGACCGGACCTTACTTCTGTTTTTCGAAGGCGGCTGAGATCTCGATGTCGACCTCGTCGCCGATCAGCGGCACGTAGGTCTTCACGCCGAAGTCGCTGCGCTTGATCTTGCCGGCCGCCTCGAATCCGCTGGTATAGGCCTTGTCGAGCGGGTTGGTTCCGGCCCCGTTGAACTTCACCTTGAGGGTGAGGGGCTTGGTAACGCCGTGCAGGGTGAAATCGCCCGTGACGTCGGCGGTGTCGGGGCCGGTCCTGGCAACCTTTGTCGACGCGAAAGTGATGTCGGGATACTTGGCGGCGTCGAGCCATTGTGCGCCATCGAGTTCCTCCTTGAGCTTGGCGTTGGGCACCACGACGCTGGCAGTCGGGATCTTGATGGAGACCGACGAGGCATCGGGCTTCTTCGGGTCGAGGGTAAGGGCGCCGGTCGCGTTGCGGAACTCGCCGTCGTACTTGGTGAAGCCCATGTGCGACACGTTGAAGGTGACGCGGGTGTGCTCGGGTTCGATGTTGTAGCTCCCGCTCTCGACCTTGGCGGCATCCGTCACCGCAACCTGGGCCAAGGCCGCGCTCGACACGGACGCGAGCAGCGTGGCCACGATGATGATCTTGCTCATGGAGAAGTCTCTTGCTGGTCTTTGCTGTGCATGGTGCAGCGCACGCGTATCCCCTACCGCGGCTTGCCTCGGCGAGAAACCCGCAAAATACCGTCCCCAACCATCGATAAATCCGATAGGTCGCGCCTCATGCGGCGGCGAGGCACGCGATGGTGCCGCCTTCAGGCTGCAGTCCGCGGACGTGGCGTCGGTGCCAGAGCGCGAAAAACAGGAGCCTCCAGGCCAAGAGCCGGTGCGCCCTGTTGGAACTGATGAATACCTGCCGGACCACCTGCGGCCGGCAGAGTTCGACGATGCCGGGCTCGCGGGCCACGAGTTCGCCCAACGCGGCTCCGTCCCGCGCGATCCATTCGCCGACCGGCACCGTGAAGCCGAGCTTCCTGG